>Ga0315278_10002545_pt1 | contig 16226 bp, 16 predicted proteins | sample YL17G06_0_MG_FD_203880 | JGI IMG/M metagenome (GOLD analysis project Ga0315278, IMG submission 203880) | Sediment microbial communities from Yellowstone Lake, YNP, Wyoming, USA - YL17G06_0 | ecosystem: Environmental > Aquatic > Freshwater > Lake > Sediment | place: USA: Wyoming | collected... | reverse complement strand
AGAGCTCGGATTCCACCCGCACGTCCTCCCGGGGATCGAACGGACGGCGGTTGGAATCACGGGAAACCCCGGCCCTCTCGATCCGGACGCGTTCGAGAGGCTCCCCGGCGTGGCGAGGGCGATTCCCATCAGCCAACCCTTCAAGCTCGCGTCGCGCGAGATGACGCCCGCAGATACGGTCGTTCGGGTCGGGTCGAAGGCGATCGGCGGGGGAGGACTGTTCGTGATCGCGGGGCCGTGTGCCGTCGAAACAGCCGACCAGCTCCTTGAATCGGCGCGACTCATGAAAAACGCCGGAGCGGATGCGCTCCGAGGGGGGGCCTTCAAGCCGCGCTCGAGCCCCTACAGCTTCCAGGGCCTCGGAAAAGAGGGACTCGTCCTCCTGGCCAAGGCCCGCGAGGCGACGGGGCTCCCCATCGTGACGGAGGCCGTCGACGAGGCGTCCCTCGAGCTCGTCGACGAGTTCGCCGACGTCGTTCAGGTCGGCGCGCGCAACATGCAGAACTACGAGCTTCTGAAGCGTGTCGGACGGCTCAAGAAGCCGGTGCTGCTGAAGCGAGGCATGTCCGCGACCCTCGAGGACCTTCTGCTTTCCGCCGAGTACGTCCTCGCCCAAGGGAATCCGGACGTCATCCTCTGCGAGCGGGGCATCCGCACCTTCTCCCGGCACAGCCGCTACACACTCGACCTGTCGGTCCTACCCGCCGCTCGCGGGTTGTCCCACCTGCCGATCATCGTCGACCCGAGCCATGCCGTAGGCCGCAGCGATCGTGTTCCCTCGATGGCTCGCGCTGCCGTTGCCGCGGGGGCCGACGGCGTGATGTTCGAGGTCCACCCCGCCCCCGACAAAGCTTTGAGCGACGGGCGTCAGGCGCTCTTGCCGCAGCAGGGCGCCGACTTGATCGCGCAGCTGCGCGCCATCGCCACGATCGTCGCCCGCAAGGTGGAGACGGTGCGGTGATCCGCTTCGAGAGCGGAGATCTCAGGATCACGATTCTCTCCGCCGGGACGCTGTGGCTCGACGGTGGCGCCATGTTCGGCGTGGTCCCCAAAGCGCTCTGGGAGAAGCTCCGGCCGCCCGACGAGCGCAATCGCATCCGGCTCGGGATGAACGTCGTTCTCGTCGAGGACGGGATGAAACGCACGCTCATCGACAACGGCGCGGGCACGAAGTGGGACGCCAAGCAGCGGGACATCTACGGCTTCACCGTGAAAAGCCCCGCGGAGATTCTCGAGCCCGCCGGGTTGACGCCCGTCGACATCGACGTGGTGCTCGAATCGCACCTCCATTTCGACCACGCCGGCGGAAACACCGAGATCGATGCCGACGGACGCCTCGTTCCCTCGTTTCCCAACGCCCGTTACGTCGTGCAGAAGGGCGAGCTCGAATTCGCCCGCTCCGACAACGAACGGATCCGCGCGTCGTATCTGAGAGACAACTTCGAGCCTTTGGCCGCGGCGGGGATGTTCGATTTCGTCACGGGTGATGCCCGCGTGGACGACCGGATCGAGGTGCTGCTGGCGCCGGGACACACCCCGTTCCTGCACGTCCCTTTGATCCGAACGGGGGAGCACACGATCGCATTTCTCGCCGACCTGGTTCCGACCGCGAGCCACGTTCCGTTCCCGTACATCATGGGTTACGACCTCGAGCCGCTGCGCACGCTCGATTCCAAGAAGCGAATTCTCGGCGCGGCGGCGCGTGAGGGCTGGCGGCTCGTCTTCGAGCACGATGACGACATGCCGATGGGCGTCCTCAACGACGACGGCGGAAAGTTGCGCGCCGTCGCGTGCGCCGTGGAGGCCTGACATGGAGGCGATCCTTGCGCTTGCGGACGGGAGGGTGTTTCGCGGACGCGCTTTCGGCGCAACCGGCGAGCGCGTCGGAGAGGTCGTTTTCAACACCTCGATGACGGGGTACCAGGAGATCCTGTCGGACCCGTCCTACCGTGGGCAGATCGTCGTCATGACCTCTCCTCAGATCGGAAACGTCGGCACCAATGCCGCCGACGCCGAGTCCGGCGCACCGCAGGTCGAAGGGTTCGTCGTTCGCGAACTGTCCGCGGCGCCGTCGAACTGGCGCTCGACCCAGGCGCTTCACGAGTACTTGAGCGAACACGAGCTTCCCGGTATCCAAGAAGTGGATACCCGCGCGATCACGCGGCACCTTCGCGCGCGCGGCGTCTTGGCCGGGGTGATCTCGAGCCGCAATGCGGACGCTGAAGCGCTCGTCCGCACGGCCCGGGAGGCGCCCGGTTTGGAGTCCCTCGATCTCGTCAGGCGGGTGACCTGCCCCGCGACGTACGAATGGAACGAACCGCGCGAGCCGCTCTGGGCCGCACCCTTCGACGCCAAACCCGGTGGTCCGCGCGTCCGATGCGTCGCCTACGATTTCGGAGCCAAGAGGAACATCTTCAGGCTGCTTCACGAGTCCGGTTTCGACGTCACCGTCGTTCCGGCGACGCTTTCCGCGAAAGACGCGTTGGCTCTCCGCCCCGGCGCCGTCTTCCTCTCCAACGGCCCCGGCGATCCGGCGACCGCGACTTACGCCATCGAGGCGGTGCGCGGCCTCGTGGGAAAAGTGCCGATGTTCGGAATCTGCCTCGGGCACCAGATCGCAGCCCTCGCGATCGGCGCGAAAACGACCAAGCTCAAGTTCGGACATCGCGGCGCGAATCACCCGGTCCGCGACCTGCGGACCGGCCGCGTCGCGGTCACCTCGCAAAACCACGGCTACGCCGTCGAAACCGAGACGCTCCCGCTCGGAGTCGAGATGACGCACGTCAACCTCAACGACGGGACGTGCGAAGGGTTTTCAGACGACAGCAGGCAACTCCTCGCGGTGCAATACCACCCCGAGTCTTCGCCGGGCCCGCACGACGCGCTCGGCCTCTTCGGCGAATTCCGGAGGCTGGTGGATCGGGAGCGATCCAACCTGGCCGCCGGTAAGGGGACGCGATGACCGATTGGAAATCCTCGCTTCGGTACGATCCCACGGCGTGGCTGCTCGAAAACGCGTGCGCGTCGATCCGGTACCGCGTGCTCACCGAACTCCTGGATCGGCCCAAGGACGACCCAGACGTCCTGAAGGCTCGCGTCGAGCTGGGCACTTACGCGCCGGCGCTCAAGCTCCAGCGCACCCAGCGGAAGGACGGGACGTGGGGCGGGCAGGTGCATGCGGGAGACGCCCGCAAGTTCGAGCCGTCGCTCGAAAACGGCCTCTCGCTGCTCTACGAGATGGGATGGACCAGGGACAACAAGCCGGTCAAGCTCGGGGCCGCCGTGCTGCGGACCTTCTTGACGGCCAAGAGGGATCTCAAGTTTTTCGAATTCGGAAAGCCGGTCAAGGCCGACGAGAAGCGCGAGCGTTACTACCGCTGGTATCTCCGAACTCTCGCCCTGGGACTTCTGGTTCGCGGCGGCTACGTCGACGACCGCAGCCGTGTCGCCGTGCTCGAACTGCTCGACCTGTGCGCCGGGTTCGTCGACGATCCCGTCTCGCGCAACCCCGTCGAGGAGATCGGCGCGAGCCACGCGTTGATTCGCGCGGCGGTCTGGAGGCGCGACTACCTCTTCATGCCGGACCTCCACCTGATGCGGGTCTTCGCCTTTTCGCCCTGGCTGCTCGACGGCGAGCTCGCCAAGATGCGCCTCAAGAAGATCTCCGACTACGTGATGTCGGAGACCTACCAGCGTCTAGCGCCGGACCTCGGACTCGTGCGCACGGCGAAGGGGTCGTTCGTGAAGGGCGGGGGACTGCGCTTCCGGCCCCTGGATTTCTACCAAAAGCACGGGAACCTGGACGAGCTCCTCGTCAACATGGAGTTCTTCGCCCGCCTGGGGCTGTTGAACCGCTACCCGCAGTTCATGACCCACCTCGAGTGGTGGCAATCCCAGCAGGGGAAGGAAGGCCGGTGGAACCTCTCGAGCAAGCTCTTGAACGAGAGCTCTCGCTGGACGGCTCTCTTGCGGCTCGAGAAAGACTGGCGCAGCCCCGCTCGCAAGGAAGCCGACCTGACGTTCCGCGTCCTTTTGATTCTGAAGTACCAGTGGGAGCGTCAGATTCGCATGTTGGATCGACGGGACGACGGGTACACGATCTAGTCAACAGTTAAGAGTGATGAGGGGGACAGTCTCTCTCAAGTCCTCCTGTCACTCTCGCAATTCAAAGTACAATTGGGCAGTCCTTGGCTTTTGTGTAAGAGGCTGCGGTTAAGTAGCGAACTCTTGAGCCCTTTAGGGCGAAGATACCATTCCCGTTAAAATCAATTCCTGCTTGGGCTACATTCAGCAGGCCCTCATTCTTGAAAGCATCACGTACGGATTTTGTGAACATGCCAGGTCCCGTCAGTCTTAGAATTGCACTCTTGGGAGACGGGTAAATCCGGCCTCTGAAGTATGGATAGTGGAGGCAGATATTTTCAATCATCCGACCTAGAATCGGGTGCTGTGGGGCAAATCCCATCCCCCATTGCAACACCAATTTGTCGGGGTGTTCAAGTTGCTGGGCCACAGCTAGGTCAGGCGGGATAATGCTATCGTTCGACTCAAAGCTTATTAACGCTAACGACTGCGAAGCACACAGAGAGCGAATCGGTGCCCGACAGCCTTTACTGATGTCAAAATAGAAACCACCCCGCTCAAATAAAATACAATAGCGAAAGATGTCGGCCTTCATCGGCCCAAATTGGGTTCTTTGGTAGATAGCATAAATCTCGCGAGTGCCCCAGAAGTCTTTCATGTATTTGTCACGTAAATGTTTGTCGAAAAGGATGAAACTCAGGTCGGGATTACGATCTCTAAATTTCTCAATTTCTTTGAGGTGGGTTTTTCCAAAGAAGACACTTTCCCAAGTTTGGTAAACATAGGGCGGAATCGTTTGCCCTGCGAAAGCGGCTGACGCTGGCCGGTCATCTAATTGGCCCATGGGTAATTCTCTAAAGTAACGAATATGGTTTAGAACTCTCTTAAGCATGTTCATGTTTATCCCGAGTGTGGGCTATTCCTGGTTGGAAATTGAAACGGCTCCCAACCCTTTGATTTGATGGCGTTGCGAAAATAGAGCGAGGCCACAAAGAAAGGAGCCATCGATGGGAAGTGTCCTACGTTCGGTTCAGGCACGCAAGACGAAGAAGTGCTTCCGCCACCGGGGCTCCGGCGGGCCAGACGCCCACGGTTCACCTAACGTTCCGCGTCCTCTTGCTTCTCGAGTTCCAGGGGGAGCGTCAGATCCGCATCTTGGATCGACGGGACGATGGGTACACGATCTAGGCTGTGAACTGTTCCCCGCGAGCCCGGGGCGATCCCGGACGAGGTGATTGACGGCAGCACTCTGGAATCGGACTACGCCACGCAGATTCCCGGACTTCAAGCCGAGAACCTCGACGAGTTCACGCTGGGGTACGAGTGCCTCCTCGGCGCCAATTCGAAACTCACCGTTCGAGCGATTCGCCGCGACCTCCGGTCGAGCTTCCAGTTCGGGTTCGACGCTTCGCAAGATCCCGTCTTTGTCCTGGGCACTCCCGGCAAGGGGAACTTCGACTTCCTGCCTCCGCCCAAGCGCGAAGACACCGCGCTCGAGGTTGCCGCGGAGGGCATGTGGGGCCGGGGGCGCTATCGAGCATCCTACGTGCTGTCGCGGACCTGGGGGAACTACCCGGGGCTCTTCAACTCCGACTTTGGCGTAAGCAGCCCCGGGCAGGTCAGTACGTTCTTCATGGCGGGTCAAGACGAGAACAGCACCGGCTACTTGCCGAACGATCGCACCCATGTCGTCAAGCTGAGCGGGTCCTACGCGACCCGTTTCGGGCTTGGAGTGGGAACCGTCTTCACCTTCGAAACCGGCACGCCGATCAACGACTTCGCTGCAGGTTCCTTCGGGCCCTACTTTCCGACCTTTGTTGCCCCTCGCGGATCCGCGGGCAGAACCCCATCTCTCTGGGACCTGAACTTCCGACTGACCTACAACTTCCCGATCGCTCGACGATGGCAGATGCAGGCCTTGCTCGACCTGCTGCATGTCGGAAACCCGCAGCGTGCCGTGTGGGTCGACGAGTCGCACTACCTGACCCTCGACGAGAACGGCAATCCGGCATCGCCCAACCCGAATTACAAGCAGCCGATTGCGTATCAGCCGCCGATGGCGGCCCGCCTCGGGCTCGAGGTAAGCTTCTGACGCCGGGGGCATGGGTGAGGTCTATCGTGCGCGCGACCCGCGCATGGTCTTCGGCTGCGATGTTCGGAGGCGACGCGCCTCAACGATACGCGTCGGATCGGTGGCGGATGGCGCTGATATCGACAACATGACCTGAGTCATCGACCGAGTAGATGATGCGGTAGTCGCCAATCCGAATGCGCCAGAGATCCTCTGCCCCCTCGAGTTTGCGACAGCCCGTCGGCCTTGGATCGGATCCGAGGCGTTCGATCCGACGAAAGACCCGAGGCCCTATCGGCTCGCCCAGCCGTTCCAGTTCCTTACGCGCGCTTCGCGCGAACGTGATGGCGTAGATCGCCATTTACCGACGCTTGACGCGAAGGCGAAGCCGTCGCCGTACGTCTTCCAGAGATTCTCGCGGCTCTTTGGCTCGCGACCTTGCGACCGCAACGTCGTAGAAGTCCTCCCAGAGTTCGGCGTTCTTCTTGAGGTCGATGAGCACCGCTGTCTTCTCGCCGTCATCGTCGACCAGAAACTGAACGCCTCTCATGGTTGCTCCCTTCGATACCGAGCCTCGAAGTATACCCGCAGACCGAAAGTGCTCTGCGCGGCTCCCGGACTTGAACTGGGGACTCGCTGACGTAGGAGGGTCACATCTGCCCTGATTCTGTCCGCTGAGAGACCAGCACCCGGAGGACAGGACCGGTTATCGTTCGTGGCGGAAGTTGCCTGACATGAGCCTCTCGACTGGAGCCAGGCTCGGACCTTACGAGATCCTGTCGCCTCTCGGCGCCGGGGGCATGGGTGAGGTCTATCGTGCACGCGACCCGCGCCTGGGTCGCGAGGTGGCGATCAAGGTCCTGCCCCGGGATTTCGCCAAGGATGACGTCCGCGTCAAGCGCTTCGAGCACGAGGCGCGCTCGGTCGCGGCTCTCAACCATCCCAACATCCTGACGGTGTTCGACGTCGGCACCGACGACGGGACGCCGTACGTGGTGACGGAGCTACTGGAAGGGGAGACCTTTCGCGAACTTCTCAGGCGCCGCGCACCCACGCAGCAGCAGGTTCTCGCCCTCGCGGTTCAGGCGACGCAGGGCCTGGCCGCCGCGCACCACAAGGGGATCGTCCACCGCGATCTCAAGCCCGAGAATCTCTTTCTCACGGCCGACGGGCGGGTGAAGATCCTCGACTTCGGTTTGGCCAGGATGGCCGCCGCCTTGAACGAGGACTCTGCGGCGACGACCGAAGAGAACCTGACGCGCCCCGGGATGCTGGTCGGTACGGTCGCCTACATGTCGCCGGAGCAGGCCAAGGCTCTGCCGGTCGATCCGCGCGGCGACGTCTTTTCGTTCGGGATCGTGCTCTACGAGTTGCTCTCCCGCACGCATCCGTTCCGTCGAGACACGATGACGGCGACGCTCACGGCGATCCTCCAGGAGACGCCGCCGGCTCCGTCAACGTTGGACGGCGAGATTCCCCACGCGCTGGACTGGGTCGTGATGCGTTGTCTCGAGAAGGCCCCCGACGAACGCTTCCCGAGCGCGCACGAGTTGGGCCTGGCGCTCGACGCGGTGCTCAAGGCGCCGGCGGGTGCGGCGTGGCTGACGGGAGACTGGCCAGAGTCCAGATACGCTCGTTAGCCCGCCTGCCTCGAACGGGGCTTCTCGACAGCCGCAATTGTGGCGCGAAGGAGTGCATTCACCTGCTTGGCGTCTCGAAACACCTTCGCGACGTCTGGATCGAGCACGACAACCACCGCGCCGCGCCGCAGCTTGGCGGCGAAACGATTCGGGCGCGACTTTGAATAGTCGAAGTGATACTCGGGAGCCAATTCCGCCACGGCGCGCCGAGCGACCTTACGACCGTTTCCTCGTTTCGTAGTCTTTGCGTTCATGGCGTGTCGCCTGTCGAGCGCTGATGATCCGGACCGCTGCACCGCGCTCTGTGAAGGATACAACAAGAAGCCGACCCTGAGCCGAATGCCCCACGATTATCTCTCTTCGTTCACTTGACGAATGTGCGGGGTCGTCGTGGATCCTGGCGAGAGGATCGACGAACACGGTAACAGCCTCTTGGAAGGCTACCCGGTGTTTCCGTTCGTTCGTCTTCGCTTTCTTGAGGTCCCAGACGAACTTGATCACCATCGGTCCGGGAGCATATCACCCGCGCGTTCGAGCCATATCTCTCGTTCAATCACCGGGCAGGCTCCCTCGTCGAGCAACGAGGAGTGAAGCCGTGACTCTTCGTGGGGGCTCTTGTGCCCACTCTCGGCGGTCCGAACGTGTTCGTTTGGAGCCGGCGCCCAGACTCGAACTGGGGACCTGCTGATGACGAAGCGGCCAGGCACCGGGCCATAAAGCTCGGAACGCCTCCATGTCTCAACGGCGTTTGGCGTAATTTGAGCTGGATCAGGAGTCGCGTCGAACGAAAGGACGGGAGAGACGCGGCACCGGGCTTCCGCGTCGGCGCGGCCCCGAAGTCCGGATGCGGCGATGGCGCTCGCTGCCTCCTGGATGATCCCGAGCCTCCGGAGCGTCCTGGTCCGCTCTTTGTCCTGGGCACTCCCGGCAAGGGGAACTTCGACTTTCTGCCTCCACCCAAGCGCGAGTACACCGCGCTCGAGGTCGCCGCGGAGGGCATGTGGGGAGGGGGAAGCTATCGGGCATCCTACGTGCTGTCGCGGACCTGGGGGAACTACCCGGGGCTCTTCAACTCCGACGCTGGGTGGGCCAACCCCGGGGGGATCACTACGTTCTGGATGTCGCATCAAGCCGAGAACAGCACCGGCTACTTGCCGAACGATCGCACCCATGTCGTCCAGCTGAGAGGGTCCTACGCGACTCGTTTCGGGCTTGGAGTGGGAACCGTCTTCACCTTCGAAACCGGCACGCCGATCAACGACTTCGCCGCAGGTCCCAACATAGGGGCCTACTCTCCGACCTTCGTTGCCCCTCGCGGATCCGCGGGCAGAACCCCATCGCTCTGGGACCTGAACTTCCGACTAACCTACAACTTCCCGATCGCTCGACGGTGGCAGATGCAGGCCGTGCTCGATCTGTTGCATGTCGGAAACCCGCGGCGTGCCGTGTGGGTCGACGAGTCGCACTACCTGACCCTCGACGCCAACGGCAATCCGGGATCGCCCAACCCGAATTACAAGCAACCGATTGCGTATCAGCCGCCGATGGCGGCCCGCCTCGGCCTCGAGGTGAACTTCTGACACGGGGTCATAGGTTTCGAATTCGAGGGTCCGAACCGTTAGCGTTGTGTCGGGCGTGGGCATGGGTGAACGGTTTTCGCAGTCGGTGATCGCTTTTCGCGGTTAGAGCCTGCCGGAGCCAGCGGTGCCGACCGGGTACGCGGCCCTCATTGACCGGCCGAACCCCACCCTCACAGATGAACTCGTGTTTGCTCTGAAGTGGGAGGGGGCTAAGATTGCGGCGATGGAATGAGCTGTCCATTTCGGATAGTTGACTTTATATTGGTCGGGCGTTTATAAAGTACGCATCATGTTTGGTCGCTGGGTCGAACCGCTCTGGAAAAAGAAACTCGCCGCGCCGTACGTGCATCTCGTATTCGGCGCGCGGCAGACCGGCAAGTCCACGTTGCTGCGCCAACTGCTGCCGGAGGCGACGGTCTGGCTGGATTTCTCCCGGCCCGCCGAACGCGCCGAATACCTGCGCAACCCCGATCGGCTGATCCAGCGGTGCCGGGCGCTGCCGAAACTACGCCGCCCCGCGACGGTCGTGGTGGACGAGGCGCAAAACGTGCCGGCGATCTTCGACGCAGTCCAGCATCTCTACGATTCCGACAAGCGCCGGTGGCGGTTCGTATTGTGCGGCAGTTCCGCTCGCAAGCTGCGCGTCACGGGCGTGAACCTGCTCCCGGGGCGGAGTTTCCTGCACCATCTGTATCCGCTGCTGCTGGCGGAGCGCCCGCCGGCTGGCGTCGGGAGAATGCGGGTCAAGTCGCCGTTGCCGATGCCTGCACGCAAGGCGGTGGACGGGCGATCATTCGCCGCGGCAGACTTGTTGGAGCGGCTGACGTTCGGCGAGCTACCCGGCGTGGCGATCGCCACCCATGCTCATCGCGCCGATCTACTACGTTCGTACACGCTGGTTTACCTCGAGGAGGAGGTGCGGCGCGAGGCGCCGGTGAAAAACTGGGCGGCCTTCGCCCGGTTCCTGCAACTGGCTGCCGCTGAATCCGGTCGGATGATCAACTACGCCGGGATTTCCCGCGAGGCCGGGGTCAGTCTCCCGACGGTGAAGACCTACTATCAGTTGCTCGAAGACATGTTCCTCGGATTTCGGGTGACCGCAGTTTCGGGGAGTCCGCGCAAGAGCCTGCTCTCCACGGAGCGATTTTTCTTTTTCGATGTCGGCGTTCGCAATGCCGCTGCCGAGTTGCCGTTGGAAGCTGCCGCCGTCCGGGCGAATCCCGGCCCTTTGTTCGAGCAATGGGTGGGCATCGAGTTGTGGAAACGCCTGCAATACATGGGCGGCGGCAAACTGCATTACCTGCGCACGAAGGCCGGCGCGGAGGTGGATTTCATCATGGCCCGCGGCGGTCGGCTCATCCCCATCGAAGTGAAATGGACCGAGCACCCGACGCCCGGAGACGCGCGACATCTGCTGACGTTCCTGGACGAACACCCGAAACGCGCCCGGCACGGCTACGTCATTTGCCGCTGCTCTGCCCCGCTCGCGCTCACCGACAGGGTGACCGCCCTGCCGTGGTCGCATCTTTGATGAGCGGCAAGCCTAAGGGCGAGCCGGTGTTCTCCGGAGCGCTCACGCCGTAGCTTCGGCGCTTGACATTTCATAGTTACCCTTGTAATTAAAGGGTATGCGCGAAACGCCGATCCATGTCGAGGTTCTCAAGGCCGCCGTGCGCCTGTGCCGGCGCCGCGGAGCCTGGAACTTCCGCCTTCACGAAATCGTCCGGCTCCTCCCGCAATTGAACCCCTCGTCGGTGCGCACGCATATCGTCAGTCGCTGCTGCGTCAATGCGCCGCGGAACCACCCCCACACGTGGGACTACTTCCGGCGCATCGCGCGCGGCACCTACGAGATTATGCCGAAGCATCGCCGTGCTGCGAAAGAAGCCTCGGCGCTTGCGGTGGCTGAAGCGCGCGCGACGTACCACACCAAACCCCACGCGCCGCGTGGCACGGTGCACGCGGTCGTCGTGCGCGAGGGCGCGTGGTTCGTCGCCGAATGCCTCGAAATCGCCGTCGTAACGCAGGGACGAACGCTCGACGAAACGGCCGACGCGCTGCGCGAGGCCGTCGCGTTGCACCTCGACGGCGAAGACGCCGCGTCGCTGGGGCTCGTTCCCGCTCCGCGACTCGTCCTTCAATACGAAACGTCGGTGGGCGACGGTGACGCCCCGGCTTAAGGTGCTCTCCGCGCGCGACGTGCTGCAGGCGCTGGCTTCGTTCGGGTTCGAAGTCGCCTCGACGCGGGGAAGCCACGCCAAGCTCCGTCGCAAGAACGAAACGGGGGAGCTCGAGATCCTGACGATCCCGCTCCACCGCGAGATCGCCCCCGGCACGCTGCGGGCGATTTACCGGCAAGCGTGCCGGTTCGTGCCGGAGCCGGCGTTGCGAGCTTGGTTTTACCGATGAGCGCGCGGAACGGTTTGCGTTAGGAGTTGGCAGTCACTCCGCGGGCTTGGCGAAGAACATCTTTCCGGCCGCCGTCTGGATCGCGCTCGTCACCACGACGTCGATCGTGCGCCCGGCGAACCCGCGCGCCTGCTCGACGACGATCATGGTGCCGTCGGCGAGGTAGCCGACGCCCTGGCCGGGCTCCTTGCCATCCTTGACGATCGTGACGCGCAGAGTTTCCCCGGGAAGAACCACGGGGCGCAGGGCGTGCGCGAGGTCGTTGACGTTCAGCACGACGACGTCCCTGATGCCCGCGACTTTGTTCAAGGTGAAGTCGGTCGTGATCAACGCCGCGCCGCGGCGCCGGGCCACTGCGACGAGCTTGAGATCGACGGCGCGTTCTTCCGGCACGTCGTCGTCAACGACGCGCAGCGGCAGCCGCGACGAATCTCGCAACGCCTGCAGGACGTCGAGCCCTCGCCGGCCCCGCGCGCGCCGCATCGGCTCTTCGGAATCCGCGACGTGCTGCAACTCCCGGAGCACGAACTCCGGGACGATGAGGTCGAGGTCGAGAAACCCGCTTTCGGCAACGTCGGCAAGGCGGCCGTCGATCAGCGCGGACGTATCGATCAGCGCCTCGCGCGACTTTGCCTCTGGCGCTAGTGCGCTTGCCGCCGCCCGCTCCCTCATGGCGACCAAGATCTCACCCGCCAGAACCAACGTGGCGAACGCGGCGACCAAGGAGACCGGGCGGAACGGCACCCACCCCGCCGCCGCCGCGACGAGCAACAGCGTCACGCCAAGGACGATCGCGCGAACCGTCACGGCCCGGCTCACGGTCAGGCCACGTTCGCCGCAACGAGCGCTTCGGCGAGGTGGCGCACCGGAACGAGTCGAAGGCCGGACGAGAACGCCGACGCGGCGCCCGCGGGCACCAGGGCGGTATCGAATCCGAGTCGTGCGGCTTCGCGCAAACGTGCGTCCAGTCGGGAGACGCTTCGGATCTCGCCGGCCAGTCCGATCTCTCCCAAGATCGTCGTGCGCTCCGCGAGCGGCCGGCCGGTGAGACTCGAACTCGCCGCGAGCGCCACAGCGAGGTCGGCCGCGGGCTCGGTGGTTTCCAAGCCTCCCGCGACGTTGACGAACACGTCGCGCCCGCCGACGTCGACCCCCGCGCGGCGCGCAAGGACCGCCAAGATCATCGCCAAGCGACCCGCATCCACTCCCAGAGCGACGCGCCGCGGCGACCCGTAGGCGGTCTCGCCCACGAGCGCCTGCACTTCGACGAGGAGCGGGCGCGATCCTTCGATCACCGCCAGGACGGCGGAGCCGGGAGCTCCGGGGGCGCGCTCCGCGAGGAAGACCTCGCTCGGGTTGGGGATTCCGCAAAGCCCCGCCTCGCCCATCGAGAAGACCCCGATCTCGTCGGCGGGGCCGAAACGATTCTTGAGCGCGCGCAAGATGCGATGGGCGTGGTGCCTGTCCCCCTCGAACTGAATCACGGTGTCGACGACGTGCTCGAGCGTGCGCGGCCCCGCGATCGAGCCGTCCTTCGTGACGTGGCCGACGAGGACGACGGGGACTCCGGTCGATTTCGCGAGGGCGACCAGGCGCGCCGCGGATTCCCGGACCTGGCCGACGGAGCCGGGAACGGACGTCAGTTCCCCGCAGCGCACCGCCTGGATCGAATCGACGAGCAAAACGTCGATCCGCGAACGCCTTGCGGCCTCGGCGATGGCGTCGACGTCGGTCTCGGCGAGCACGAGCAGGTTGGCGGAGCTGACCGCGAGGCGCGCTCCGCGAAGGCGCAGCTGCGCGGGAGACTCCTCGCCCGACGCGTAGAGGACTCGCCGTCCGGCGTTCGCTAGTGCTGAGGCCGATTGGAGCAGAAGCGTGCTCTTCCCGACGCCGGGTTCGCCTCCCAAGAGCACGACACCGCCGGGCACGAGGCCTCCTCCCAAGACGCGGTCGAACTCGGGAAGGCCGGTCGAGGTGCGGATGAGATCGGTGCTCGCGACGTCGGGGTAGGGGACGGGCTCCGGCGCACGGACCGGCGATCCTCGCTTCGCCTGCGGCGCGGCCTCTTCGACGAAGCTGTCCCACGCGTCGCAGGACGGGCAGCGACCGTGCCACTTGCCGCTTGCGAATCCGCACTGCTGGCAGACGAAGATCGGCTTTTGCACCCGCGGCCCCTTACGTGTCCCGCCACTCCGGATTCACGAAGCTCGTGAACTCGCGGATGAAGTGCAGGTCGACGGTTCCGGTCGGGCCGTTCCTCTGCTTGCCGATGATCAACTCGGCTTTGCCCTTGAGGTCGGGATCGTCTTTCTTGTAGACCTCCTCCCGGAAGAGGAAGAGAACGACGTCGGCGTCTTGTTCGATCGCGCCCGATTCCCGCAAGTCGGACAGTTGCGGGCGCTTCTCGCCGGTCGAGCGTTGCTCCGGCGCGCGCGACAACTGCGAGAGGGCCAGGATCGGGATCTTGAGCTCCTTGGCCATCTCCTTGAGCGAGCGCGAGATCTCGGAGATCTCCTGCTGCCGGCTCTCGTAGCGGCCTCGACCGGACATCAACTGGAGATAGTCGACGATGACCAGATCGAGACCGTGCTCGAGCTTGAGACGCCGCGCCTTGGCCCGCATCTCGGTGATGGTTGCCCCCGGCGTGTCGTCGATGAACATCGGCGTGCCGGACAATTCGGAGTACGCCTTGATGATCCGGTCCCAGTCTTCCTTGCCGATCCGACCGGTGCGCAAGCGGTGGGCGTCGACGCGGGCCTCCGCGCAGAGCAGGCGTTGGAACAACTGCTGGTGCGACATCTCGAGCGAGAAGACGCCGACCGTGCGCCCGTTGCGCATGGCGGCGTGCGCGGCGATGTTGAGCGCCAGGGCGGTCTTCCCCATCGACGGGCGCGCGGCGAGGATGATGAGATCGGAAGACTGAAGGCCGGCGGTCAGCTCGTCGAGCTGGAGGAACCCCGAGTGGATGCCGGTAACCGGCTCCCGCTTGTGGGTGAGATCCTCGATGTCCTTGATGCTGCTCTCGCCGACCTCCCGCAGGGAAAGGAAACCGGCGCGCAGGCGCTCTTCGGCGACGTGGAAGATCGCTTTTTCGGCCTCGTCCAACACCTGGTCGGCGGAGCCTTCGGCCCGCATCGCGGAGGAGAGAATCTGCTGCGCCGAGCGAATCAACTCGCGGAGGATCGCTTTTTCCTTGACGATCTTCGCGTAGTGCTCGACGTTCGCCGAGCGCGCGGTGCCGTCGATCAGCGTGACGAGGTAGGCGACCCCTCCGCACGCGTCGAGAGACCCCACGCGCTCCAAGGCGTCGCGCAGCGTGACGAGGTCGAGCGCGGTCCCCACCTCCGATAGGTCCTCGAGCGCCCGGAAGATCCGCCGATGACGCTCCGCGTAGAACGCCTCGTGGGTGAGGAGCTCCTGCGCCTTGTGGATCTGCCGGTTGTCCAGGAGGACCGCTCCCAAAACGGAACGTTCCGCCTCGTCGGAGTGAGGAAGGGTTTCCGGAAGAACGTCCTGCAGCATGACCGCCCGTGACCGCGGCTTAGGTCAGCGCGCGGCGCGGCGCAGAATACCACGCGGATGGTAAGCTCCCGCGGAGCCCGGGGGTCATCCGAGGCGCGAATCGAAAGGAAAGAAGCATGACGCGACGATCCTCCCGGATCTCATTCGTCTTGTCGGGCGCCATGACGCTGGCCACCTGTCTTGCGTACGGCGCCGACAAGCCCAAGGTCGTCATCCTCGGATTCGACGGCGCCGACGCGCGCCTGGTCACGCAGTGGATGGACGAGGGGAAGCTCCCCAACTTGGCCCAGCTCAGAAACGACGGATCGTTCTCCGCCTTGCAGCCGACGAACCCCCCTCAGACGCCGGTCTCGTGGTCGTCTTTTGCGACCGGGACGAATCCGGGGAAGACGCGGATCTTCGACTTCCTGATGCGCAACCCCGCGGACTACCTCCCCGATTTCGCCATGAGCTCGGAGTCCCGCCGACCGTTCCTCTTCGGCCCGAAAAACGGCCTCGTCGTCGGCCTCGTCGCCGGGGGCGCCGTCTTTCTTCTCGCCTTCTTGATCCTGTTGCTCTTCCGCCTCTCTTGGCTGACGCGCGTCGCGATCGCGACGCTGTGCGGACTCACCGCCGGGCTGCCGTCCGGTTTCGTCACGAGGCAGTTCCTCCCCGTCGAGGTTCCCGACGCGATCAATCACCGCCACGGGAGCACGATGTGGGAGTTGGCCGCCAAGGCGGGCCTCAAGGCTCAGGTCATTCGCGTTCCGGCGACCTTCCCCGCGGAAGACGTGGGGCCGGGGCACATGCTCTCGGGACTAGGCGTCCCGGACATGCGCGGCCGCGTGGGAACGCCCACCTACTACACCTCCGACCCCACCTTCCAGCCGGGCGGAGGCGGGGCGAACGAGTTCAGCCTAGAGCTCGTGCGGCTGGCCGATC
>Ga0315278_10002544_pt1 | contig 16229 bp, 13 predicted proteins | sample YL17G06_0_MG_FD_203880 | JGI IMG/M metagenome (GOLD analysis project Ga0315278, IMG submission 203880) | Sediment microbial communities from Yellowstone Lake, YNP, Wyoming, USA - YL17G06_0 | ecosystem: Environmental > Aquatic > Freshwater > Lake > Sediment | place: USA: Wyoming | collected... | reverse complement strand
GCCGAGTGGCGCGAGGCCGCGTTTCTGCGCGAGCTTCGCGTCCATCACGACGCACGCCGATGCGCCGTCGGAGAACTGGCTCGCGTTTCCGGCGGCGATCGTGCCGCCCTCGACCGCGGGCTTGATCTGGGAGACGCCTTCGAAGCTCGTGTCGGCGCGAATGCCCTCGTCCTCGGCGGCAATCGCATCCTTCATCGTCTCCTGCCCGGTGTTCTTGTCCACCACCTTCATGTGGACCTCGATCGGCGCGATCTCGTCCTTGAACTTGCCGGCTGCCCGGGCGGCCGCGGCCCGCTGCTGGCTCTGTACGCCATAGCGGTCCTGCGCCTCGCGCCCGACGCTGTAGGTGCGCGCAACGTACTCGGCAGTCTGCAGCATCGGCCAGTACACCTCGGGGCGGTGGCGATGGAGCCACTCGTCCATGAAGTGGTGCTTGTTCATCTCGTTCTGGACGAGCGAGATCGACTCGACGCCGCCCGCGACGTAGATCAGGCCTTCGCCCGCCATGATCCGCTGCGCGGCGAGCGCGATGGTCTGCAGTCCGGAGGAGCAGAAGCGGTTCACCGTCATGCCCGGGACGGTATCCGGGCAGCCGGCGCGGTGCGCGATCTGGCGGGCGATGTTCCAGCCGGTCGCGCCCTCCGGATTGGCGCAGCCCATGATCACGTCCTCGACCTCTGCCGGTTCGACCTTCGCGCGCGCGAGCGCGTGCTTCGCCACGTGGCCGCCCATCTTCGCGCCGTGGGTCATGTTGAGGGCGCCCTTCCAGCTCTTGCAGAGGGGGGTGCGGGCGGTGGAAACGATCACTGCGTCGGTCATTAGCGACTCCGGATTCAGTTGAAGGTCTTGCCTTCGGCGGCGAGCGTGCCCAGCAGTGCCGCCGGCTTCCAGTACTGGCCGTTGCGACCCCCGGCGTACTTCGCCATTGCTGCAACGACGTTCTTCAGCCCGATGGTGTCGGCGTAGAACATCGGCCCGCCGCGGTAGGGCGGGAAGCCGTAGCCGGCCAGGTACACCATGTCGATGTCGCTCGCGCGCAGCGCGATGCCCTCCTCGAGGATCTTCGCGCCTTCGTTGGCGAGCGCGTAGATGCAGCGCTCGACAATCTCCTGGTCGGAGATCTGGCGCCGCGTCACACCGGCCTCCTTCGAGTACCCGAGAATGATCTGCTCGATCTCCGGATCGGGCACCGGCGTGCGGGAACCCGCTGCGTACTGGTAGACGCCTTTGCCGGTCTTCTGCCCGAAGCGGCCCATCTCGCAGACGCGGTCGATCCACGCCGGGTAGACCTGCCGCTCGGGATCCTCGGCGCGGCGCCGCTTGCGGATGTGCCAGCCGATGTCCTGGCCCGCCATGTCCATCATCGCGAACGGGCCCATCGCCATGCCCCAGTCCTGCACCGCCCTGTCGACCTCGCGCGGGAGCGCGCCTTCCTCGACCAGGAAGTAGGCCTGGCGCACGTACTCCTCGAGCATGCGGTTGCCGATGAAGCCGTCGCACACACCCGAGACGACGCCGAGCTTCCTGATGCTCTTCGCGAGCTTCATCACCGTCGCGAGAACTTCCTTGGACGTCTTAGCGCCGCGCACGACCTCCAGCAGCCGCATCACGTTCGCCGGGCTGAAGAAGTGCAGCCCGATGACCCATTCCGGGCGCTTGGTGAACGACGCGATCCGGTCGAGATCGAGCGTGGAAGTGTTGCTCGCGAGGATTGCGCCCGGCTTCAGGGTCGCGTCGAGCTGCCTGAAGACCGACTCCTTGACGCCCATGTCCTCGAACACCGCCTCGATCACGAGGTCGGCGTCCCTGATCGCGTCGTATGAGAGCGCCGTCGAGAAGCGCGTCATGCGCTTGTCCATCTCGGCTTGAGCGAGGCGGCCCTTGGCGACCGTCGCGGCGTAGTTCTTCCGGATCACGTCGAGCCCGCGGTCCAGCGCCTCCTGCTTGACCTCGAGCAGCGTGACCGGAAAGCCCGCGTTCACGAACGCCATGCCGATGCCGCCGCCCATCGTGCCCGCGCCGATGATCGCGACCTTCTTGATCTCGACGATCGGCGTCGAGTCCGGCACGTCGGGGATCTTCGAGGCGGTACGCTCCCCGAAGAAGGCGTGCCGCAGCGCCTTGGACTCGGTCGTGACGACCAGCTCCTCGAAACGCTCGCGCTCGAACTCGAGCCCCTGGTCGAACGGCAGCCGCGTCGCCGCCTCGACGCACGCCACGATCTTCGGCGGCGCGGGAAAGCCGCGCGATTCCTTAACGACCTTAGTGGCGGCTGCGGCGAGGAAGGTCGCCGCGTCGCCCTCGAGCTTCACCTTTTCGTCGCGGAGCTTGCGCAGCGGGCGCTTCTCAGCGACCACTTTGCGTGCAAAGGCAAGCGCGCCGGCAAGCAGATCCCCCTGCGCGATCTCGTCGAACAGGCCCGCCGGCATCTTCTCCGACAGCGTCGGTGCACCCGACACCATCATCTCGAGCGCGACCTTCGCATCGATCGCGCGCGGCAGGCGCTGCGTGCCGCCCGCGCCGGGCAGGATGCCGAGCTTCACCTCGGGCAGCGCGATCTGCGCGCCGGGTGCCGCGACGCGGTAATGGCAGCCGAGAGCGAGCTCCAGCCCGCCGCCCATCGCCACCTTGTGGACCGCGGCGATCACCGGCTTCGACACCGTCTCGATCTTCGCGATGATCTGCCGCAGATGCGGCTCGGCGCTGGAAGCGGGGCTGTTGAACTCCTTGATGTCGGCACCGCCCGAGAAGGCGTTGCCGCCGCCGATCAGCACGATCGCCTTCACGGTTGGGTCGGCCAGGGCCTTGTCGATGCCCGCGACGATCCCTTTGCGCAGCGGGTGTCCGAGTCCGTTGACCGGGGGGTTGTTCATCGTGATCACGGCGATTTCGCCGTGCACGGCGTAGTCGGCTGCGTTCATGAGCGCTCCAGTGAGGTTCAGGCGGGGGTGACGAGCTTGAGGCCGACGATCCCCGCGACGATCAGGCCGATGCAGCCGAGCCGCGCGAGGGTCGCGGGCTCGGCAAAGAGAACGATCCCCAGGATCGCGGTGCCCACCGCGCCGATCCCGGTCCAGATCGCGTAGCCCGTTCCGACCGGAATCGCGCGCAGCGCCAGCGCGAGGAACACCATGCTGGCGACGAGCGCCACGCCGGTGATCAGGCTCGGGACGAGCTTCGTGAAGCCCGCGGTGTACTTGAGGCCGATGGCCCAGACGATTTCGAGGAGGCCGGCGATGAGGAGATAGGTCCAGGCCATGCGCGGGGCGGGGGACGCGCCCGCGCAGCGCGGGCAGGGACGGCGATTCTAGTCCCGCACACGGCGGGTTGCCAGCCCGCGCCGCGCCGACGCCGGTCAGAGCGCGGCGCGCAAGCTCGGCAGCCCGATCCCGGCCGCGTCGAACCCACCGTCGACCGCGAGCGTCTGTCCGTTGATGTAGCTCGCTGCGTCGCTGCAGAGGAACGCGACTGCTGCGGCGATTTCCTCTTCGGTCCCATAGCGATTCAGCGGGATCGCATCGTGGTAGCCGGCGCGAATGTCGGGCGTGTGAACCTGCTTCGCCATCGCAGTATCCACCGGGCCCGGCGCGACGGCGTTGACGCGGATGCCGAGCTCGCCGAGCTCGGCCGCCTGCTGCTTCGTGAGATGCATCAGCCCCGCTTTGCTGGTGCCGTACGCCACGCGCAGTGTGCTGGCGCGCAACCCGGAGATCGATCCGATGTTGACCACGGCGCCGCCGCCGTTCTGGAGCATTACCGGCGCGGCGGCCTGCGTGCAGAGGAACGGACCGGTCAGGTTCACTGCGATCACGCGCGCCCACTCGTCGAAGGTGGTCTCCAGCATCGGCTTAAAGACCGCGATCCCGGCGTTGTTAACGAGCGCGTCGATGCGGCCGAACTGGGTCGCGACCGCGTCGATGGCTGCCTGCACCTGGCGGGGCTCCGCAACGTCGCATTCGATGGCGAGCACCCGCTCTCTTGGCTCCAGGCGCTCGACCGTCCGGGCGAGCGTCGGCGCGTCGATGTCGAGCAGGGCCACTCGATAACCCTCGTCGAGGAACTTCCGCGCGATGGCGAGACCAATGCCGCGTGCGGCCCCGGTCACTACGGCGACTTTACTGGCTAGGGTCATCTGAGGCTCCTACACTTCCAGCCACTCGCGCCGGATCAGCGCATTCCCGCACAGGTCGTCCGGCGTGCCTTCGAAGACGATCTGCCCGTGCCCCATCACGTACATCCGCTCGGAAAGGTCGAGCGCGATGGCGAGCTTCTGCTCGACCAGCAGGATCGCCACGCCGCGCCGCTTGATCTCGCGGAAGAGGTCGGCGACGAGCTCGACGATCTTGGGCGCGAGTCCCTCGGTCGGTTCGTCGATCATCACGAGATCGGGGTCGCCCATGAGCGTGCGCGCGAGCGTGAGCATCTGCTGCTCGCCGCCCGACAGCACGCCGCCCTGGGTGTCGGCGCGCTCGGCGAGCCGCGGGAAGAGGCGGAACACGTCGTCCACCGACCAGCGCCCGGTCGTGCCCTTGGTCTTCATCCCGAGCTCGAGGTTCTGGCGCACGGTCAACGTCGGGAAGATGTCGCGGTTCTCCGGCACGTAGCCAAGCCCCCGGTGCGCGATCTGGTAGCTCTTGAGGCCGAGGATCTCGGCGTCCCCGAAGCGCACCGAGCCCTGCGCGTCCACCATGCCCATGATCGCCCGGATCGTGGTCGAGCGGCCAACGCCGTTGCGGCCGATGAGGCTCACGCACTCGCCGGCGCTGACCTGGAGATGCACACCCTGGAGGATGTGGCTCTTGCCGTACCACGCGTGGAGGTCGCGCACCTCAAGCATGGGCGACTCCGAGATAGGCTTCTTGCACCTTCGGGTTCGCGCGGATCGCCACCGGCGCATCGGCTGCGATGATCTCGCCGTACACGAGCACGCTCACGCGGTCGGCGAGATCGAACACGACGCCCATATCGTGCTCGACCATGACCAGCGTCCTGCCCTCGGTCACCTTGCGGATCAGCGCGACCGCCGCGGCGGTCTCCGAGCGGTTCATCCCTGCGGTCGGCTCGTCGAGAAGAATCACCTCGGCGCCGCCCGCGATCGTGATGCCGATCTCGAGCGCGCGCTGCTCGGCGTAAGAGAGCACGCCGGCGAACGTGTTCCGCCGCCGCGTCAGCCCGATCCGCTCCATTACCGCCTCGGCGCGCTCGCGGGCGTCCGCGAGCTTCGACAGCGCACGCCAGAAGGCATAGCGGTACCCGAGCGACCCGAGCACCGCGCAGCGCAGGTTCTCGAACACCGACAGGTTCTGGAAGAGGTTGGTGACCTGGAAGCTGCGCGACAGCCCCCGCCGGTTGATCTGGTGGGGCCGCAGGCGCGTGACGTCCGCGCCGTTCAGCAGGATCTGTCCGGCCGAAACGGGGAACCGGCCGCTCGCGAGGTTGAAGAGCGTGGACTTGCCCGCGCCGTTCGGGCCGATAATCGCGTGCCGCTCGCCGCTGGCGATGGCGAGGTCGACGCCGCGGATGATCTCGGTCTTGCCGAAGTGTTTCCGGACGCCCCGGAGCTCGAGGGCGGTCGCCGTCATGCGAGACCCGACGCCGTGAGCTTTGCTTCGATCTCGCGCTGCACCTCGTCCCATCCGGTGCGCACGCGCCGCCAGGCGACGGAAACCAGCGCCGCGCCGGACGTCAGCAGCACGCCGCACACCAGCCACGGCGTCGCGCTGAACGGCGCGACGAGGATGCCGCCGAGCGCCAGCTCGCGCGGTGCGCCAGCCGCGCTCACGTGGTAGGTCATCTCCACCAGTCCGACGAAGCCCGCGAGCGCGAGCAACCCGGCGGCGAGCGCCCACCCGTATGGACGCACGAGCCGGCCAAGCAGGCCGAATTTCATGACGCGCAGGTTCTGCATCAGGATCATCGCCATCCCGCCGGGCGCGAACATCACGATCGCGATGAAGAGGAGCCCGAGGTAAAGCAGCCATGCTTTCGTGAATCCGGACAGTGCGGTCTGGAAGAACGTGAAGACCACGGCGCCGATGACCGGACCGAAGAAGAACCCGACGCCGCCGATGTACGCCGCGAGCAGCACCGCTCCGGAGCGCAGGGTCGAGACCGTCTCGGCAGTGACGATCTCGTAGTTGATCGCGGCGAGCCCGCCGGCGATGCCGGCGAAGAAGGCCGACAGCACGAACATCAGCAGCCGCACGCGCTCGGTGCTGTAGCCGACGAAGGCCGCGCGCTCCTCGTTGTCGCGCACCGCGTTCGCAATGCGGCCGAGCGGGGTCAGCGTGAGTGCGAACATCGCTGCCATGCTGAGGACGGTCCAGAGCGCGATCAGGTAGTAGACCTGGAGCGCCGGACCGTAGGTGATCGCGAGCGGCGTCGGGCCGACCATGCGGTTCGCGCTCACGCCGCCCTCGCCGCCGAAGAACGCCGGGAACATGAGCGACATCGCATGCACCATCTCGCCGATGCCGAGCGAGATCATCGCGAACGCGACCCCTGCCTTGCGCGTCGTCACCCAGCCAATGAGCGCGCCGAAGAGCGCCGCGAACAGGCCGCCGACGAGCGGCAGCAGCGTGACCGGAAGCGCGAGCTTGCCCTGGCCGATCAGGTTCAGCGCGTGGATCGCGAAATAGGCGCCGAGCCCCATGTAGACCGCGTGCCCGAACGACAGCAGCCCGGTTTGCCCGAGCAGCATGTTGTAGGACAGGGCGAAGATGATCATGATGCCCATCTGGTTCATCAGCGTCAGCGCGAAGCCCTGCCGGAACACGAGCGGTAGGACGAAGAGCACGAACGCGAACGTCCCCCACACGAACCAGCGACCGGCGTTGATGGGCTTGAACTTGAGCGTGCTCATCGCCCGCTCACGTTTCCCGCGTCCCCATCAGCCCCCGCGGCCGGACGATGAGCACTAACACCATGATCAGATAAGGCAGCATCGGCGCGGCCTGCGCGAGCGTGAGGCTCATGACCTCGGCGAGAAAGGTGCCGTCGGAGGCCGCGACGCCGAGCGGCTTCAGCAGGCCGCCGAGCGACCCGTCGAGCGACACCGAGAAGGTCTGCAGCAGGCCGATCAGGAGGCTCGCGAGGAATGCGCCCGCGAGCGAGCCCATGCCGCCGACGACGATGACCACGAACACGATCGGGCCGATCGCGGCGGCCATGCCGGGATCGGTCACGAACGCCGGCCCGCCGACCGCGCCGGCAAGCGCGGCGAGCGCGCAGCCCCCGCCGAACGTGAGCATGAACACGCGCGGCACGTTGTGCCCGAGCGCCTCGACCGTCCCCGGATGCGTGAGCGCGGCCTGGATCACGAGGCCCACGCGCGTGCGCGTGAGCCCGAGGTAGATCGCGACGAGCATCGCAATGGCCACCGCCGCCATGAATCCGCGGTAGATCGGGAAGCTCGACTCGAACACGGTGAAGAGCGGGCCGTCGAGCGCGGGCGGCGGGTTGTACTCGACCGCCGCGCGGCCCCAGGCGAGGTGGACCGCCTCCTCGATGATGTAGGCGAGGCCGAACGTGAACAGCAGCTCGGCGACGTGGCCGTGCTTGTGCGCCCGGCGCAGGCCGTAGCGCTCGACCAGCATGCCGATCACGCCCACGGCCAGCGGCGCGACAAACAGACCCGGCCAGAACCCGAGCCAGTGCGTGATCTGGTAGCCGAAATACGCGCCGACCATGTAGAAACTGGCGTGCGCGAAGTTGAGCACGCCCATCATTGAAAAAATTAGGGTGAGGCCGGCCGACAGCAGGAAGAGCAGCAGCCCGTAGCTCAGGCCGTTGAGGGTCTGGATGACGAGAAACTCCATTAGCCCGTCCCGGCTGACTTGGGGGATTTGGAAGGGGGCATCGCCCCCTTCCTCAAATTGTCCATGCTGCGGGCGAAAAACAAGGGCGGCCCGATCGCCGCCCCTGTCGCGAGTGCGTCAGTGCGCGGGCACTACTTGCCGGGCGGCTTCATCTGGCACGACGTGGGCTGCGCGGAGACGTAGGGCTCGATCCGCACGTCGGTCCTGAACGCGAGGCCGGTGTTCTCCACGTCGTACCTCACGTCCTTCGCACCGCCCTTTGCGGCCGAGCGCACGAACGTCGAGAGGTAGAGCGGCTGGATCATCTGGTGGTCGGTGGCGCGCATCTCGACCTCACCGAACTCGGTCATGTACTTCATGCCGGAGAGCTGCTGCGCGACCTTCACCGGGTCGGTGGACTTCGCCTGCTTCACCGCCTCGGCGAGCATGTTCATTCCGGTATGCACGCGCAGGAACCACCAGTCGAGGTTGTATTTCTTCTTGAACTCGGCGTTGACCCGCTCGAGCTCCTTCGACGGCACGTTGGTGTGCCACTCGGTGATCTGCTTCATGCGGTCGACGCCCGCCTCGCCCACCGCCGTCGGCACGCCGGCGAATCCGGCGTAGTACGTATAGAAGGTGACGTTCAGGCCGGCCTCGCGTGCCGCCTTCACGAGCAGCGACATGTCGTTGCCCCAGTTGCCGGTAATCACCGTATCGGCGCCGGAGGCCTTTATCTTGGCCACGTAGGGGGCGAAGTCCTTCACCTGCCCGAGCGGGTGCAGGTCGTCGCCGACGATCTCGATGTCCGGGCGCTTGCGCTTGAGGTCGGCCTTCGCCGCGCGCGTCACCGCCTGGCCGAACGAGTAGTTCTGGTTGATCAGGTAGACCTTCTTGATCTGCCGGTTCTTCGCGAGCTCGGTGGTGAGCGCCTCCATCTTCATGTCGCTATTGGCGTCGAGGCGGAAGTGGAAGAAGTGGCACTTCGAGTTGGTGAGGTCCGGGTCGACCGCGGCGTAGTTCAGGTAGACGATCTCCTTGCCGGGGTTGCGCTCGTTGTGCTTCTGCACGGCATCGGAGAGCGCGAGCGCGACCGCCGAGCTGTTGCCCTGCGTCACGTAACGGATGCCGCGATCGACGATCTGCTTGAAGACGTTCAAGGTCTCCTGCGGGCTCACCTTGTTGTCGAAGCCCACGACCTCGAACTTCACACCCGGCGCTGCGCCGCGCCGGTGCAGCTCGTCGGCCATGAACTGAAAATGCTTGAGCCCGGCCTCGCCGACATTCGCGAACGGGCCGGAGAGGGGGTCGACGTAGGCGATGCGCAGGACTTCCTGGGCGTTGGCCGAAAGCGCGGCGGCGAGCGAAAGGACGGCGACGGCGAGCGAGCGAAGGCTGCACGCGGGCATGGGGTATCTCCTCCTCGTTCGGGCATCGTCGGGCTCCGGACGAATGCCGGATAGCCCTTCTCTCCTGATGCCGCAAGGATGGTAGAGAAAGGGTCAGAGGGGGTCAACTGGCGCTCGGGTCCTAGACCCCGGGGGACCCGGCGCAACGGCTCAAAGAGGCCGGGACGCGCCATTGGGCCCGGGCGTGCGGGCCCCCGGTCCGGCCGGCGCGCCGCGGCCTCTTCGAATCAAGAGCCGGTGCGGCGGTCTAGGTCGACGTGCCGTAGGTCTTCGCGATGTCGTCGATGATCATCTGGACGTCCTTGGGGCTGAGCTTCTGGACGCCCTTCTGCTTCATCATCGCGTCGAACTTCTGCTCGAACATCCGCATGGCTTCGGTCTTGGAGATCATGCCGTCCTTGTCGGTGTCCATCTTCATCACGTTGTCCATGTTCTTCTGGGCCAACGCGACCTGACCGAACCCGAGGGCGAGCCCCATGGCGACAGCGGCAGCGATTTTCGAGGGTTTCATCGTGCTTCTCCTTTCCGTGGTTGAAGGGCGTGAGCCGTCTGTAGCGCAGGCTCCAGCGTTCGTCGTGCATCCGCGTCGGGCCTTACACACCGTTGCGGCTCTTGCGGCCACGCCCCGAGCGTCTGCGCGAGGACGCGCGCGAACGCAGCGCGCACGAGCGGGCAGCACGGCGGCCTGGCCGCGAGCAGCCGCGCGACTGTCGCCGCGTCGCGCGCCGCAATCAGGGCTTTCTCGAGGGTTGCATCCCAGCCGAACGATGCGTGGTTTCCCATGCCATCGCCTCCTTTGGCGTAATCGAAGGGTGCGCGGCCTCTTGCGTGCCGCGCCCGGGTTCCGAGGGTCGCTATCGCTCCTTGACCGCCGCAGTGATCGACGCGATCACGCCCGACGCGGTCTTGAACGGTCCCTGCTCGGTTTTCTTGATCCCGTGGCGGCGCGCGATCCAGATGAAGTCCGTGTAGTCGCCGCCGGCGCGCGTCCCTTACGGTTCCCGATGGATGTAAGGCACCGCGCCGCGCCGCGACTGAGGGGGATTCCGATCAGGCTGCGCAATCTGCCCGATCTGCCCAATTTGCCCAATTTGCCCAATTTTCCGCGAGGCTCCCCATGGCGCCGCAGACGAAGTCGATCAGCCTCGCCCTCCAGGGCGGCGGCAGCCACGGCGCGTTCGCCTGGGGAGTGCTCGACCGACTGCTCGAGGACGAGCGCATCGAGATCGAGGGGGTCGTCGGCACCAGCGCCGGAGCGATGAACGCCGCGGTGCTGTCCTACGGCCTCACCATCGGCGGAAACGAGGGCGCGCGCGCCAAGCTGCGCCAGTTCTGGACCAAGGTCGGCGAGATTGCGCGCTACTCGCCGCTCGAGCCTTCGTTCCTCGACAAGGCCACCGGCCCCGGCAACATGGACCACTTGCCGCTCTGGTTCATGTTCGATGCGATGACGCGCTTCATGTCGCCGTACCAGTTCAACCCGCTCAACAACCATCCGCTGCGCGACGTATTGATGGAAGTGGTGGACTTCGAGCGCCTGCGACGGGAGTCGAAGGTGCGGCTCTTCACCTGCGCGGCGAACGTGAAAACCGGTCGCATCCGCGTGTTCGAGTGCGGCGAGATGTGCATCGAGGCGGTGCTCGCCTCGGCCTGCCTGCCGTTCATGTTCCAGGCGGTCGAGGTGGACGGCGAGCACTACTGGGACGGCGGCTACATGGGCAACCCGCCGATCTTCCCGCTGATCTACAACTGCGCCTCGCGCGACGTGCTCCTGGTCATGATCAACCCGATCGTGGTCGACGAGGTGCCCAAGACGGCGCAGGCGATCTTCGACCGCATCAACACGCTGTCCTTCAACTCCTCGCTCATGCGCGAGATGCGCGCGATCAACTTCGTCACCAAGCTGGTCGATTCGGGATTCGACGACGGCGGCCGGCTCAAGCGCATGTTCCTCCACTGCGTCGACGCCGAGGACGAGATGCGCAAGCTCGGCGTATCGTCCAAGCTCAACGCGCAGTGGGATTTCCTGATGTGGCTCTACGAGCTCGGCCGCGGCCGCGCCAGCGCGTTTCTCGAGGCCCACTACGACAAGCTCGGGCGCGAGTCGTCGGTCGATATCGGCGCCCGGTTCCTTTGAGCGACGAGCGCGCCGAAGTGCGGCCGCCGGCCTCGCTCGCGGCGACCTGGCGTGCCGCGTCGCGCTGGCTCTCGAGCGCAGAACTCGAGCGGCTGCCGCGGCACGTCGCCGATGCGCTGCGCGCGCAGGAACGCGCGAACGAGATCCTGACCGGCTGGGTACAGGCGGCGCTGGTGGTCTCGTTCGCGGTCCTGTACGCGGCCTCGCGCAAGACCTTTCCGGTCGATGCCGCCTTCCGGCCGGTGCCGTGGGCGCTCGGCATCTACGCCGCGTTCACGGTCTGGCGGCTGTACCTCGCCTACCAGGGTCGCCTGACGCACGCGATGCGCATGCTCTCGACGGCGGTGGACGTCGCGGTGCTGATGGTCACGATCTGGAGCTTCCACATCCAGTACGGCCAGCCCGCCGCGTTCTACCTCAAGGCGCCGACGCTCCTCTACGTCTTCATCTTCATCGCGCTGCGCGCGCTGAGCCTCGCGCCGGGCTACGTGCTGTTCGCGGGCATTGCCGCCGCGGCAGGCTGGCTCGGGCTCCTCGCGTACGCGCTCGCCGCGCCCGGCGGGATGGCTCTCCTGACGCGCGACTACGTGGTGTACATGACCTCGGCGCGGGTCCTGATCGGGGGCGAAGTGGACAAGGTGCTGTCGATCCTGATCGTGGCGGTGCTGCTGGCGGTCGCCGCCGCGCGCGCGCGGGCGCTGCTCCACCGCGCGGTGACCGAGGGGGCCGCCGCCGGCCGCCTCGCACGCTTCTTCTCGCCCGAGATCGCCGCGACGATCGTCGGCGCGGAGGAGGCGGACCTGCGGCCGGGCGAAGGGCGTCAGACCGAGGCGGCCGCCATGTTCATCGACCTGCGCGGGTTCACCCGCCTCGCGGCGCAGCTGCCCCCCGGCGACCTGGTGAAGCTGCTCGGCGAGTACCAGGGCATCGCCGTTCCGATCATCCGGGCGAACGGCGGGAGCGTGACCACTTATCTCGGCGACGGGATCATGGTGACCTTCGGCGCGACGCGGATGACCGCGACGTTCGCGGCGGATGCGCTGCGCGCGGCCGGCGCGCTGGTGGATGCGCTCGACGCGTGGGCCGCCGAGCGCCGGGCGCGGAATCTGCCCGCGCCCGGGGTGGGCATCGGCGTCGAGGTGGGCACCGTCACTTACGGCGCGATCGGCGACGCGGCGCGCCTCGAGTACGCGGTGATCGGCGATCCGGTGAACCGCGCGGCGAAGCTGCAGAACCACACCAAGGTCGAGGGCGTGCACGCGCTCACGACGGCAGGGGCGCTTCAGCGCGCCATCGCGCAGGGCTTTGTCCCGTCGCGCCCTGCCGAGACCCGGTCGCGCCGCGAGGTGGCGGGCGTCGCGACGCCGATCGACGTCGTCGTGCTGCGCTGATCCCCGTTCCCGCGGTGCGCCGCGTGGATCTCCTTCGGGAAAATCCGTATAGTTCGGCCCGGCTAAGAACTGTACGGACAACAGCAACCCGGGAGGAGATCTCCGCATGAACTCGACACGTCGTCGCTTCCTCGCCGCCGGCAGCGGCATCGGACTTGCGCTCGCGCTCGGTCCGGCTCTCGGCCGCGCGCCGCTCGCGGGCGCCCAGGGGGTCGGGGTTCATCGCATGAAGGTCGGCGAGTTCGAGGTCACCACGCTGCTCGACGGCTACATCGATATTCCGCCGATCGTGCTGCAGGCCGATCCCGAGGCGGTCAAGCAGATGCTGACGAGCGCCGGGCTCGGCAGCAGCGCGATCCGCATCCCGGTCAACACGTTCCTGGTCAACACCGGCGCAAAGCTCGTGCTGATCGACGCGGGCGGGGCGAAGATGCTGGGCCCCACCGCCGGGCGCCTGCCGCAGGCGCTCGCGCAGGCAGGCATCGACCCCGGGCAGATCGACGAGGTCTACATCACCCACATGCACGGGGACCACCTGCACGGCGCGGTCACGCCCGAGGGTGCGCGCATGTTCCCGAACGCGGTCCTGCGCGTCGCGAAGCCCGACGTGGACTACTGGGCCAACCCCGAGGTGGAGGCGAAGGCGCCGGAGAACCAGAAGGTACGCTTCGTCGCCGCGAAGCGGGCCGTGGCGGCGTACGGCGATCGCCTCGTCACCTTCGAACTCGGCGCCGAACTCACGCCGGGAATACGGTCGGTACCGGCGGTCGGCCACACGCCGGGACACAGCTGCTACATGGTGCAGTCCGGCGGCGTGCGCTTGCTCCTGCTCGGCGACGCGATCCACGTCGCCCCGGTGCAGTTTCCCCGGCCGGAGATCACCGTGGGTTTTGACTGGCAGCAGCCCCAGGCGCGCGAAGTTCGCCGTGAGCTCTTCGCGATGGCCGCGCGGGAGAACATCCTCGTCGGCGGCGTCCACCTGGCGTTTCCCGGCATCGGCCGCCTGCGCGTGGTCGGTGAAGGCTTCGCATTCGATCCGCTTCCCTGGCAGCTGTACTGACCATGAAGCCCCTCGTTCGTCTGCTCGCGGCGCTCGCCGCCGCCCTCGCCGCGCTGCCCGCAGCCGCCCAGTACCCGGCCAAGCCGATCCGCATCGTCGTGCCGTTCCCGCCCGGGGGTGGCGTCGACATCGTCGCGCGTACCGTGGGGGAGAAGATTTCCGGGCGTCTCGGCCAGCCGGTCGTCGTCGACAACAAGCCCGGCGCGAGCATGACGATCGGCACCGACGCGGTCGCCAAGAGCGCGCCCGACGGCTACACGCTGCTGCTCGGGCCGATCGGCAACCAGGCGGTCGTGCACGCGACCTTCAAGAAGCTCCCCTTCGACATGCAGCGCGACTTCGCGCCGGTGTCGCGGATCGGCTACGGCACCATCGTCCTGGTCGTGCCGTCGACGCTCGGCGTGAGCTCGGTCAAGGAGCTCGTGGCGCTCGCGAAGGCGAAGCCCGGCCGGCTGATGTTCGCCTCGTCCGGCACCGGCGCCCTGATCCACCTCACCGGCGAGATGTTCAAGCACGCGGCGGCCATCGACATCACGCACGTCCCCTACAAGGGCACGACCCAGATCCTTCCCGACCTGCTGGACGGCCGGGTCGACATGGCGGTCGACAGCCTCCCCGCGTATCTGCCGCACATCAAGTCGGGAAAGCTGCGCGCCCTCGGGGTGGCCTCGCGGCAGCGCTCGACGCTGATGCCCGATATCCCCACCATCGCGGAGTCGGGCGTGCCGGGCGTCGTCTCGGCGACCGACTACGCGCTCTACGCCCCGGCCGGCACGCCGAAGGACGTGATTGCGATCCTGAACCGCGAGGCGAACGCGGCGCTCCAGCTCGAGGACGTGCGCGCGAAGCTCGCCGGGATGGGTATCGAGATCTCCGGCAGCACGCCCGAGGCGCTCCAGGCCGAGCTCGCCGACGAGATCGCCAAGTGGGCGAAGGTCGTCAAGGACGCCAACCTGAAGCTGGAGTGAGGTCCGGCGGGTCCGGGCGCGGTCGCACCGCGCGACGCCCCGTTCCCCGCGGGGCGTGTTGACATGCCCGTACCCGGGCGGTAACTTGCCCCGCCATTTCCCGCTTCCTCTCGAGGGTTCCCATGCTGCGCGGCCTCATGATGGATTCGCCGCTTCTGATCTCGTCGCTGATCGTGCACGCCGAGCGCTGCCACGGCGACACCGAGGTCGTGTCGCGGTCGGTCGAAGGGCCGATCCACCGCTACACCTACGCCGACGCCCACCAGCGCGCGCGCAAGCTCGCGCAGGCGCTCGGCCGGCTCGGCGTGATGCAGGGCGAGCGGGTCGGCACGCTTGCCTGGAACGGCTACCGCCACCTCGAGCTCTACTACGCCGCGTCGGGGATGGGAGCGGTCATCCACACGGTCAACCCGCGGCTTTTTCCCGAGCAGCTGGCCTACATCGTGAACCATGCCGAGGACGCGTACGTCTTCTTCGACCTGACGTTCGCGCCGCTCGTGGAGAAGCTCGCGCCGCATTGCAAGGCCGTGCGCGGCTGGGTGGCGATGACCGATCGTGCGCACATGCCGCAATTCGCGGCGCCGAAGCTCCTCTGCTACGAGGAATTGATCGCGGCCGAGAACGGCAGCTACGAATGGCCGCGGCTCGACGAGGGGACCGCATCGGGTCTTTGCTACACCTCGGGCACGACCGGCAATCCGAAGGGCGTGCTGTACTCGCAGCGCTCGACGGTTCTGCACGCGTATGCGGCGTCGCTGCCGGACGTCTTCGCGGCCTCGGCGCGCGAGACGATCCTGCCGGTCGTGCCGATGTTCCACGTAAACGCGTGGGGCATTCCGTATCTCGCCACCCTGAACGGCTGCAAGCTGGTGTTCCCCGGCGGCGCGCTGGACGGCAAGAGCCTGTACGAGCTGTTCGAGGCCGAGCAGGTCACCACTACCGCGGGGGTGCCGACGGTCTGGCTCGGCCTTCTCAGCTACTTGAAGGCGAACGGCCTCAAGTTCTCCACGCTGCGGCGCGCGATCGTGGGCGGCTCGGCCGCGCCGCCGGCGATGATCCGGCAGTTCGAGGAGGAGTTCGGCGTCGACTGCCAGCACGCGTGGGGCATGACGGAGATGAGCCCGCTTGGCACGCTGCTCACGCTCAAGCGCAAGCACGCCGGGCTCACCGAAACGGAGCGCTTCGAGGTGCGCTGCAAGCAGGGACGCACCATCTACGGCGTCGAGATGAAGATCGTCGACGGCGCGGGCAACGAATTGCCCCGCGATGGCAAGGCGTTCGGCGACCTGCTGGTGCGCGGGGCGTGGGTGACGAGCGGCTACTTCAAGGGCGAGGGTGGCAGCGTGCTGCGCGACGGCTGGTTTCCGACCGGCGACGTCGCCACGATCGACGCCGACGATTTCATGCACATCACCGACCGGTCCAAGGACGTGATCAAGTCCGGCGGCGAGTGGATCAGCTCGATCGA
>Ga0315278_10002543_pt1 | contig 16242 bp, 12 predicted proteins | sample YL17G06_0_MG_FD_203880 | JGI IMG/M metagenome (GOLD analysis project Ga0315278, IMG submission 203880) | Sediment microbial communities from Yellowstone Lake, YNP, Wyoming, USA - YL17G06_0 | ecosystem: Environmental > Aquatic > Freshwater > Lake > Sediment | place: USA: Wyoming | collected... | reverse complement strand
TCTTTATGAGTAAACCGGGCAGCCATTTCCTCAAATTTTTCATGAACTGACGTATGTCCCGACATCATCCTGGCACCCATCGGATATGCCAGGCCGTATTTTGCAGCTGACTCGGCATCAACTTTACGGATTTCCGGATGATTTGCAAGTCCCAGGTAATTATTCAGACTCCATGTCAGAACATTTTTACCTCTGAACTGCATATGAGGAGCTATTTCACCTTCCAGTTTAGGGAAAGCAAAATATCCATGCCCAAATTCCTGATATATTCCAATTGCTCCTCTGTTCTTCTTAATCTTTTCAAATATATCCATGATAAGTACCTTTTTTAAAAATTGCTCAAAATTACAGATAAACAGGTTCATCATAATACCTATTTATACCTAATTTCCTTTCCGCATGGCTCAAAGTATAATAAATGCATAATTATTGCGTTTTTATGCCTTAAATGAAATTTTTTCCGTAATTTTGCGCAACAATTTTTTTTATGAAGTTGAGAATATATTTTGTACTGATAGTTTTGATCTTGTCAAGCTCCTGCGGCGAGTATGAAAAACTCCTTAAGAGCACTGATTTTGATCTCAAAAAATCAAAAGCAAAAGAATATTATGATAAAGGCGAATATGTTAAAACTACTGAATTGCTAACTCAAATACTTCCCCGATTCAGAGCCACTGAAGAGGCTGAAGAACTCAACTGGATGAATGCCCAGAGTTATTATGGAATGAAGGATTATTTCATGGCAGGCAGTTATTTTAAATCGTTTATTGAACAGTTCCCTTTTGGCAGGCATGCAGAGGATGCTAATTATATGGCGCCATTATGCGACTATAACATCTCTGCCCGTCCGGAACTTGATCAGGAAAACACGAGGAATGCAATAGAAGGCTTTAATATTTTCCTGAACAGATTTCCCAATAGCTCAAAAGCAGAAGATTCTAAAAAAAAAATAAAAGACCTTGAAGACAAGCTTGTTGAAAAATCATATATGAGTGCAAAGCTATACTATGATATGAAACAATATAAGGCTGCAGTTGTTGCTCTTACAAATAGTCTTAAAGAATATGCAAATACGAAATACAGGGAAAAGATGATGTATCTTAAATTGAATTCGCTTTTCCTTTATGCAGAAAACAGTCTCTATACAAAACAGAAGGAGAGATACCAGGCTACTCTTGATGACTATTATTCATTCATGGAAGAATTCCCCAAGAGCACATACTCAAAGGACGTTAACGGTATCTACCAGAAAACAAATAAAGTTCTGAAAGCAGAAATTACTGACAGTGGAGTAAAATAATCAATAAATCTATATGGATTACAGAAAATCAGCAGCCCCCGTAACAACTGTTACACGCAATCTGGACCTGATGACTCAGGGAACCGGAAATATCTATGAAACAGTAATTGTTGTTTCAAGAAGGTCAAACCAGATTTCAGTGGAGATGAAACAAGAGCTTAATAAGAAACTCGAGGAATTTGCATCTTATAGTGATAACCTGGAGGAAGTATTCGAAAACCGCGAACAGATTGAGATTTCAAAATTCTATGAACGACTTCCAAAACCAACACTTATCGCTTTACAGGAACTTGAGGAAGGTAAAATTTTCTACAGAAACCCTGAAAATCCTGCTAAACAGAAGTAATATTTAGCATAAAGATGCTGAAAGGCAAAAACATACTTGTCGGTGTAACCGGAGGTATTGCAGCTTATAAAACTGCAACTATAATCCGGTTGCTTGTTAAGGAAGGTGCAGAAGTCAAAGTCATTATGACTGATCATGCAAGAGAATTCATTACACAGCTTACTCTCGCTACTTTATCAAAAAACCCGGTACTTACAGAGTTCTATAATCCGGAGAACGGTGACTGGAACAGTCATGTGGATTTGGGTTTATGGGCTCACCTTTTCCTTATTGCTCCTGCCACTGCCAATACTATAGCTAAAATGGCTAACGGGGCAGCAGATAACTTATTACTTACGACTTATTTATCAGCACGTTGCCCGGTCTTTGTTGCTCCATCTATGGATATTGATATGTTAAAACATCCGGCAACAGTCATTAATATTGAGACACTGAAAGCTTTTGGAAATTCTATTCTTGAGCCTGCCAGCGGTGAGCTGGCAAGCGGACTCACAGGTAAGGGACGTATGGCAGAACCTGAAGAAATTGTAAAAGAGATATCTGCCTTCTTTGCAAAAAAAAAAACTATAAGCCTCTGAAGGGCAGGCATCTTCTGATTAATGCCGGACCCACGCGCGAACCCCTCGATCCCGTTCGCTTCCTCAGCAATTATTCTTCAGGTAAAATGGGAATTGCTCTGGCAGAGGCAGCTGCGGAATACGGAGCCGTTGTTGAACTCGTACTAGGCCCTGTAAGTATTGCACCCAAAAACAATTCTATAAAAATTATTAATGTTATAACTGCAGAAGCAATGGCAGAGGAATGCATTTCAAGATTTCCTGATTGTGATATAGCTATCCTTACTGCCGCAGTTGCAGATTTCACTCCTGCAGATGTTAAAGAGAAAAAAATAAAGAAAGATGATTCGGAATTGGTTATAAGGTTAAAACCAACTACAGATATTGCACAGACTCTGGGAATGCTTAAAAAGCCAAACCAGCTTCTTGCCGGATTTGCACTGGAAACTGACAATGAATTGAACAATGCAAAAGCAAAACTCAAAAGGAAAAACCTTGATATAATTGTTTTAAATTCGATAAATGAAAAGGGAGCCGGCTTTGGATACGATACAAACAGGATCACAATTATTGACAAATACAATAATATTGATAAATTTGAGTTGAAATCAAAAGTGGACGCTGCAAAGGATATTCTTGGTAAAATTGTTTCAATTCTTAAATAAGCTGTAAGGATGACATTGTTGCGTTTTTTAAAATATTATCTCATTATAACTCTGGTTTTCTTGCCTTATGTAATAAATGCTCAGGAGCTGAATTGCAATGTACAGATATCTGCACAGAGAATCCAGGGATCCAACCGCCAGGTATTTGAAAGCATGCAGCGTGACCTTTATGAGTTTGTCAATAATACGGTATTTACAAACCTTGTCTTTAGTTATGCTGAAAGGATTGATTGTAATATTCTGATCAACCTGAATGATCAGCTTTCCGCAGATGAATTCCGGGGTACAATCCAGATTCAGCTTAGCAGACCGGTCTTCAATACAACCTACAAATCAACTATTCTTAATTTTGTCGACAACAGCTTTCAGTTTAAGTATGTTGAATTTGAGCCGCTGGTGTTCGATCCAAGCTTTAACAGGTCAAATCTTGTTTCAGTTCTGGCCTACTATACGTATATGATTCTCGGATTTGATTATGACACTTTTTCACCTATGGGAGGCACCGAATTCTTCCAGATGGCGGAAAAAATAGTAACTAACGCCCAGAATGCCCCTGAACCTGGATGGAAACCGTTTGATGGTTCACGTAACCGGAACAGGTACTGGCTTGTAAAAAATGTTCTCAATAGAGAATATGAAGGGGTAAGAATGTTCCTTTATGAATATAATATGATGGGCCTCGACAAAATGGAATCCAAAATAGCTGAAGCCAGAACTAGCATGGTGGAGAGTCTCAAACTTATTCAGGAAGTATTCAGAAAAAAACCTGATCCGTACTTGTACCTTGTTCAGGTTATTATGGACGCAAAAGTAGACGAACTTATTAATATTTTTTCTCCAGCATTCCCTGAAGAGAAAAGCCGTGTTGTACAGATACTTACAGAAATTGACCCTGCAAATAAGGCAAAATATGAAAAGATCAATTCAGCCAATATACCATAATAACCCGTTATGCTCGTAAAACTGTTCGTTCAGAATTATGCACTTATTAAGGAACTGGACCTTGAATTTGAAAACGGACTGACAATAATCACCGGTGAGACAGGCGCTGGTAAATCTATTCTTTTAGGCGCTCTTTCACTGATACTTGGGACAAGGGCAGATTCATCAGTACTTCTTGATAAAAATGAAAAATGCATTGTGGAAGGAACATTCCGGATTGAAGAGTATGAACTTAATGAATTTTTTAACTCCAATGATCTTGATTATGAGAATATTACCGCACTCAGGAGAGAAATAAATCCTGCAGGTAAATCCCGCGCTTTTATCAACGATACTCCTGTTACCGTCAATCTGCTTAAAGAGCTTGGCGACAGGCTTATAGATATTCATTCACAGCATCAGACTCTTATGCTCAACGATAATTCATTCCAGCTAAATTTAATTGATTCATTTTCAGGTACTGCCGGGCTAAAAAATCAATACAGGGAGACCTACTCCAATTATCGGAAACTTAAAAAAGAGTATGGCACTCTAAAAGAAAAAGCTGACAAAAACAGGGCTGATCTGGAATATTACCAGTTTCAGCTTAACCAGATTGAGGAAGCTAAGCTGAAACAGGGAGAACAGGCGGAGCTTGAAGCAGAACAGGAATTGCTCAGCCATGCTGAAGAAATTAAACTTGCATTGAGCTCCTCTTCAAATCTCTTTATTGCTGAAGGTATATCGATACTTTCAATGCTGAGGGAGGTTAAAACAAACATTGGTAGAATCAGAACATTTCTACCTGACAGTGAAAGTTTTCTGTCGCGAACTGAATCTTCACTGATCGAACTTGATGACCTGGCAACGGAAATAGAGAAACTCGCAGTATCAATAGAAGCTGACCCGCAAAAGTTGACTCATGTTAACAACCGGCTTGATATTATCTATTCACTGATGCAGAAACACCGTGTAAATGACTTTAATGAACTTATTAAGAAAAAAGATGAGATAAAAGATCTTATAGATTCTATTGTTTCAAGTGATGAACGGCTCAATGAACTGGAAGTACTGCTTGAAAAAGAGGTCAACTCATTGAAGCTCTTCTCTGAAGAGATGTCTGAAAAGAGAAGAAGTGTTCTTCCCGTTATTGAATTGCGAATTACAGAATTGCTTAAACAGTTAGGTATTCCAAATGCAAAATTCAGAATTTCAGTAACACAATTACCGGAATTCACTTCAAGCGGGGTTGACTATGCTGACTTTTTGTTTTCGGCGAATAAGCAGATAGCACCAGAGAATCTTGCGAAAATCGCCAGCGGAGGAGAATTATCAAGGGTAATGCTTAGCCTCAAATCCCTGCTGACCAGGAATAATAATCTTCCAACCATTATTTTCGATGAGATAGACGCTGGCGTATCTGGAGAAGTAGCTGACAAAGTTGGCCAGATATTATCGGGGATGGGGAAATATATGCAGGTAATTAATATTACTCACCTCCCACAGGTTGCTTCGCGCGGAACCCGTCATTATCATGTTTATAAAGATGATACAGATAACTCAACATTTACCCGTGTTAAATTGTTGTCACCTGAAGAAAGGATACTTGAAGTTGCACGATTGTTAAGCGGTAGTGAAATTACCGAGATTGCTATGAAAAATGCACGGGAGCTTCTGAAAGCAGGAATCAATTAATTGATATATAATAAAATACGATGAAGGAAGGTCTTTTAAAAGATAAAAAAGGTATCATTTTTGGTGCCCTGAATGAAAAATCGATAGCCTGGCAGGTTGCATTGAAAGCCTGGGACCAGGGGGCGGAGTTAGTACTTACCAATTCCCCGGTTGCATTGAGGTTGGGAACCCTGTACGATCTGGCTAAAATAACAGGTAGTCAGGTAATTCCGGCTGATGCCACTAAAATGGATGAGATTGAATACCTGCTTTCTGAGAGCATGAAAATTTTAGGTGGCAAGTTTGATTTTATTCTTCATTCAATTGGGATGTCTCCAAATGTGAGGAAAGATATACCTTATGAACAAACAAGTTATGAGAACATGTTGAAGACTTTTGATATTTCAGCACTTAGCTTTCACAGGGTATTGCAGACTGCTTATAAACTTGATGCAATAAAAGAGTGGGGATCAGTTGTTGCATTATCCTATGTAGCAGCACAACGCACATTGTCTGGATATAATGATATGGGAGATGCCAAAGCACTTCTTGAATCAATAGCACGAAGTTTCGGCTATATTTATGGTCGTGACAGAAAGGTGAGGGTTAATACTGTTTCACAATCTCCTACATCCACTACCGCTGGAAGTGGTATCCATGGATTTGATTCTCTGATCGATTTCTCCGAAAGGATGTCACCACTTGGTAATGCCACAGCAGAAGAATGCGCTGAATATTGTGTAGCTCTCTTCTCCGACCTCACACGCAAGGTAACAATGCAAAACCTTTTCCACGATGGCGGGTTCTCAAGTATGGGGATGAGCCTGAAAGCTATCGAACAGTACCAGAAAAGCTTTGAAGAGCGCGATAGTGATGACAAATAAATAAGTATAAACACATATTTTTCAAGCGACTTACTATTCAGTGAGTCGCTTTTTTTATATTTGATCACAAGCTATACCAGGGAATCATGATAAAAATAGTACTTCTTGTAATTTTTTACTTTACTTTTCCTCTGATAATAATTTACATGTGCAAAAAATGGTCAATCCTGAAAAAATTAGGATCGATTGTACTTGCATATGGATTTGGACTTATTTTAGGAAGTATTGGAATTCTGCCACACGGTAGTGACGCTTATCGGTTAGCACTACAGGGTAACCCTGCACTTCCGGATAACGAAATACAAGCACTTCTTAGTTCGGGAACAATAAGCCAGGGCGATGCCTATGTAAATTCAATAGCTTCAATTCAGGATATGTTGGTCTCGGTCATAGTTCCGCTCTCTTTTCCACTGCTTCTCTTTTCGCTTAATATAAAAAGATGGCTCCGGTTTGCTAAAGAAGGCTTCATCTCGATGATTCTTGCATTGATTTCTGTAGTTGTGATTGTCTCCTCAGGTTATTTTATTTTCAAAAACGTTGTTCCCGAATCATGGAAAGTTGCCGGGATGCTGGTCGGAGTGTACACAGGGGGGACGCCAAATCTCGTATCGCTTAAAGTGGCCCTTGGTGTCGATCCTAACCTTTTCCTGATGACCAGTACATACGATATGATTGTTGGTGCAGTAACAATTATTTTCTTCATAACTGTTGGTCCAAAATTATTCCGTGCTATTTTACCTCCTTTCAAGCATCATGTAGATACTGAAGTAACTGATAAGATGATTGAAGAAGCGGCTAGCTTCGAAGATTTTACAGGAATGTTCAGAAAAGGGCGGATTCTTCCTCTTCTGAAAGCTTTGGGTCTGGCGCTTCTGATATTTATTGTCTCGTTCGGTATTAGTCTGCTTCTTCCAAATGTTTCACAGATGGTTGTAGTAATTCTATCCATTACAACTCTTGGCATATTGGCATCACTAGTCAACTGGATAAACAGAATTGAAAAGACATTTCAGCTGGGTATGTATTTCATTCTTGTATTCTCTTTTGCCGTAGCCTCAATGGCTGATCTTAGTGTAGTATTCAGCATCGGATTTCTTGGCCTTTTCGCTTATATTTCCTATGCCTATTTTGGTACACTCATTCTGCATATATTGCTTTCCAAAATTTTTAAAGTGAATGCTGATGACTTTCTTATTACAACTACAGCCTTTGTTTTTTCTCCGCCTTTCGTCCCTGTTGTTGCCGGTGCTCTTAAAAACAAAGACGTAATTATTACAGGTATTACTGTTGGAATTATCGGATACGTTATTGGCAATTATCTTGGAGTTGGATTAGGATATTTTCTGAAGGGATTTTGATCTGCGAAAATCTAAAACAGATAATTCAATCCAACGGAGAATCCTATATTTCCATCCTGTTCATTTAACGCTTTACCGATATCAACAGCAACTATAAAGTTTTGATCCATAGCAAGCATGATACTTATACCAGCACTCTGATGTAACTTTTCCTTTCCAGGTTTAAAATAATCCGAATAATTTTCTGAAGGATAAGATTCATTGAAAGTAGTCTCCAGATTATCAGGCAGCTTGATAGCCTTTGTAACCCTTCCGAAATCATAAAAACCATTAAGACCAAGATAACAATCCCGCTTAAAAAGTCTAAAATACAACGGTTTCCAGCGAAGTTCAATGTTCCCCATAAAAAAGCCATCTCCTATAACCCTGTTTCTCTGAACTCCCCTTAATGTCTTTGAACCGCCAAGTCCTTCCGACAATGCACCCGTAAGCCTGGAAGTAATAACCTGAGATTGATAGAAGAATGGAACATATCCTGATAATGTAAACTGATATCCTAAACGGTAGACAAGAGAAAGATTCTTTTCAATTAGTGTAAAATATTGGCGGTGTGTGATATAGAATCTTGAAAATCCCCAATTATTTCCCATGAATTTTGGTGCTGCTTCAACTCCTATTTCTGTCCATATCCCCTTCATAGGATTTGGCCTGTTATCACGGCTGTCCCAAATCAAGCCTGCTTTTAAAGTATTAATCCAGCCTCCATTTGTCTCGTTGCCATTTATCACCCCAAGTACCTGATAACGTTCAAAAATTCCTGGCTGTTCTTCTACGGTGGGTAGTTTATCTTTTTCCCCATTGTTAAGTTTATTTATGTCAACAGAGCTGAGCGTAAAGTCCTGGAAGGCGAAACCGGCACTCCATTTGATATGATTGCCTGCAAGCTTTCCCTGGAAATCATTCTTGAATCTGAATTGGTTTCTCTCAAAACGGTAAAACATTCTTGTTCTGTAAGGCGGACTTGGTAATTTATCATCCATCCAGTCTACATTATAAACTGATTCATACCCGTTATAACCAAAGAAATTATATGCCTTGTCGGGGAGGTAACTCAGGTCTGTCACAGATTCAACACCGGGGATAAGGTGCTTTGATTCGTACATAATCCTGTATATTCCACTTCCTTTGGTATATCGTGATATTTCAGTGTATATATAATCAAGGTAATCAGGATATATACTCGGACTGCCATAATTATAAAAAGTCGCAAGAGCTCCGTACTGAAATCCGAGGTCGGAATCATAAGTAACGGCTGGCAAAGCTCCACCGAATTTCCATCCGGTTTTGACTTTTTTCTCCTGTGCCGATACAGATAATACCAAAATTGATATAAGAAAAACTAAAAAGGTTTTTTTCATAGGTAAAGTTTTGGTTAGCTTGTTAAAGATAAAGAAAAACAGAAATATCAGTCACTTTTTTTAATATTTGCTACCTTAGGACATTATTTATGCAACTAAATGCTTACGGGTTTACTTATTAAGAATATAAAGTGTCTTGTTCAGACTGAGTATCAGCCTGAGCTAAAAATATGTGGGGCTGAGATGTCTGAGATTGGTTCAATAAATGATGCTTATCTCTTTATCAACGATGGTCTTATCAATGAGTTTGGAGGCATGAAGGAGCTGCAAAGCAGTAAAATTCTGATTCAGAATCCGGATGTTGAAACTATAGATGCGACTGGCAGATTTGTTTTTCCTTCATTCTGCGATTCGCATACACACCTTGTTTATGCCGGAAGCCGCGAGATAGAGTATACTGATAAAATCCGCGGATTATCTTATGCCGAGATTGCCAGCCGGGGAGGAGGAATACTTAATTCAGCAAAAAGACTGCACGAAACATCAGAAGATGAGCTGTTTATCCAATCATTTAGCAGAATAGGTGAAATAATTTCTTTGGGTACAGGTGCAGTCGAAATAAAGAGCGGCTATGGTCTTAACCTGGCTGATGAACTTAAGATGTTAAGGGTAATCAGGAGAATCAAAGATATCAGTCCGATCGAAGTCAGAGCTACCTTTCTTGGAGCACACGCAATTCCGGAAGAGTATAAAAACAGTCGGAATAAATATGTTGACCTTGTAATCAATGAAATGATACCTGTTGTAGCTTCAGAGGATCTCGCCGACTTTATTGACGTTTTTTGCGATAAAGGTTTCTTTACAGTTGAGGATACTGAAAGGATCTTAATGGCAGGAATCAAATATGGGTTAACAGCTAAGCTTCATGCAAATGAACTTGATTATTCGGGTGGAATAGAGACAGGAGTTAAGTACAACGCACTTTCTGTTGATCATCTTGAATTTACAGGGGATCAGGAAATAAATAGACTTGCCGGATCGGAGACAATGCCCACCCTTCTTCCGGGATCTGCCTTTTTCCTTGGTATGCCGGATCCTCCTGTCAGAAAAATGATTAATGCTGGTTTGCCGGTAGCCCTTGCCTCCGATTATAACCCGGGTTCATCCCCCTCAGGGAACATGAAACTTATAATGTCATTGGGCTGTATCAGACTAAGAATGCTTCCCGAAGAGGTCATAAACGCTGTAACAATAAATTCAGCTTATGCAATGGGTATTTCCGAAACACACGGATCAATTGCAAGAGGTAAAGTAGCTAATGTATTTATTACCAAAGAGATACCATCATACGAGTTTATGCCTTATGCTTTTGGTAGTAACCTTATTGATACAGTTATATTGAAGGGAAAGATTATAAACAGGATAATTTAACCACAAAGGTTTGCACAAACACAAAGTATAATCACTTGAACCTTTGCGCGCCTTAGTGATATACTTGGTGTGCCTCGTGGTAAAAAAACAGGTTCTTTCTTTTGTTTCACAGAGTTCCACAGAGGAATTTAAAGTTTTATTTTTATGGAGAAGAAGATAATCGAATGTGTTCCGAATTTCAGTGAAGGACGCGATATTGGAATAATAAAGCAGATAACTGATATTATTGAAGTTGTGGAAGGTGTGAAACTGCTTGACGTAGACCCAGGCAATGACACTAACAGAACGGTAGTAACTTTTGTTGGAAGCCCTGAAGCGGTTGCTGAAGCAGCTTTCCGCTCAGTTAAAAAGGCTGCTGAAGTAATTGATATGTCGAAACATCATGGAGCGCATCCCAGAATGGGCGCCACAGATGTTTGTCCTTTTGTACCTGTTTCTGGAATAACAATGGAGGAGACTGTTGCGGTTGCTCATAAAGTTGCAGAAAGGATCGGAAATGAATTGGGGATACCTGTTTATTGTTATGAAAAAGCGGCCTTTGCGCCTGAGAGAAGAAACCTTGCAAACTGCAGGTCAGGCGAGTATGAGGGACTCAGAAAAAAGCTATCAGATCCTGCATGGAAACCTGATTTCGGACCATCGGTGTTCAATGAACGTTCGGGAGCAACAGCTGTCGGTGCGCGGGATTTTCTTGTTGCATTTAACGTGAATCTGAATACCACATCCACCAGGCGGGCCAATGCAATAGCTTACGATGTAAGAGAGAAAGGACGGCCTTCAGGAGAAGGTGATCCGGTTACCGGGAAGAATGTAAAAGATGAAAATGGTGATAAAGTTATGATACCCGGTTCATTGAAATCAGTAAAAGCAATCGGCTGGTATATTGAGGAATACGGAATTGCCCAGATTTCAATGAATCTTACAAATATCTCTGTGACACCTGTTCATATTGCTTTCGATGAAGTGTGCTGCAAAGCTGAAGCGAGGGGAGTGAGAGTTACAGGTTCTGAGCTTGTAGGATTGATTCCACTCAAGGCTTTGCTCGATGCGGGACGATACTTTCTGGCAAAGCAGCAACTCTCCGCCGGAGTATCCGATGACGAACTCATTAAAATCGCTGTCAGATCGATGGGGCTAAATGATATCCATAAGTTTATACCTGAAGAAAAAGTAATTGAATTTGTTATGGCTGATAAAAGTGAACACAAACTGATTGAGATGAATCTGAAGGCTTTCATGGATGAGACAGCTTCTGATTCACCGGCCCCGGGAGGAGGTTCTGTTTCTGCTTATATGGGAGCACTCGGGGTTGCACTAGGTACAATGGTTGCTAATCTGTCAAGCCACAAGAAGGGATGGGACGACAGGTGGAAAGAGTTTTCAGACTGGGCTGAAAAGGGAAAAGCAATTCAGAATAATCTTTTGAAACTTGTTGATGAGGATACCAGTGCATTCAACAGGATAATGAAAGCATTTTCACTACCTAAAAAATCTGACGATGAAAGAAAATTAAGAGACAATTCAATTCAGGAAGCAACAAAAAATGCAACAATTGTACCTTTGAAAGTGATGGAGACTGCTTTTTCAGGATTCGAATTAATCAGCGAAATGGTCGCGAAGGGAAATCCTAATTCAATAAGTGACGCAGGAGTAGGGGCAATTGCCCTTCGGTCGTGCATCAAAGGAGCATTCCTGAACGTTAAAATCAATGCCTCCGGAATAGATGATAAAGATTTTGTAAGGAGTGTAATCAGCAGGGGAGAAGATTTGGAATCCCAAACTTTAGCTGCTGAAGAACAAATTCTTATAATCATTAATTCAAAAATTGGAAATCTGTAGCATTTTCTAAATCGTAATCAAAAATTCTTAAGAGTGATTATTGTCATACAAAATAAATAAATATATTAGCGACTCGAATATCGACCTATTAACCTAAACCAGATTTTATGAAAAGAATCCTTATGCTTTTTTCACTGTTTCTCATAACAGGTTCTATTGTTATGGCGCAAACAGTGCAAATTTCAGGGGCTGTGACCAGTTCCCAAGATGGACTTGAAGTCCCAGGGGTATCGGTTATTGTAAAAGGAACTACACTTGGCATAATTACAGGTGCTGACGGCAAATATGTCCTTTCAGTACCCACAACAACTCAGACCCTTGTATTTAGTTTTATTGGCTTTAGGACACAGGAGGTTGCAATAGAAGGCAGAACAAGAATAGATGTAGTTCTTGACCAGGATGTTTTCAAAGTTGATGAGGTTGTTGTTGTTGGATATGGTGTTCAAAAGAAAAGAGAAGTAACCGGGTCCATTTCAACAATAAAAGGTGCTACTCTTGCCTCTCTTGCATCTCCCAGCTTTGATGGCCAGCTTGCCGGCCGTTCTGCAGGGGTGCAGGTAACTACTCAGACCGGCATTCTTGGAGAGGTACCAAGGTTAAGAATCAGGGGTGTTGGCTCAATATCTTCCGGAACATATCCGCTGGTCGTGGTTGATGGAGTTCCTATATTTACAGGAGACCAGGGTGGTCAGGCAAGCACAAACGCCCTTGGCGATATAAATCCCGCCGACATTGAATCAATGGAGATACTCAAAGATGGTTCCGGAACCGCAATATATGGTTCAAGGGCTGCCAATGGTGTTATTCTTATCACAACAAAACGTGGCTCCGGTGGAAAATTTAATGTTAACTATAATAATTATTTTGGTATTGCTCAGCCAGTGAAACTTTTTGACCTTTTAGGAGCTGCTGATTTCGTAACGATATCAAATGAAAAGCGACCCAACAGGGGCCAGGCCAACTGGGCTTCAAATGATGGCGCCGCATACCCTGGCAGAGTATTCGATACTGACTGGCAGAGAGCTGTTTTAAGGACAAACGCAAAGCAGCAGGATCATAACCTTTCATTTTCAGGTAGTACAGATAAATCTACTTATTATTTTTCTGTGGGTTATACATCACAGGAAGGTGTGACAATACCGAACAGGATGAAAAGATACTCTTTAAGGGGAAATGCTGATCAGAAAGTAAAAAAATGGCTTACCATTGGTACAAGCGTTGCTATTACAAAAAATGACTATTATGGTTTAAATACCGGTACTAATAGTCTATCTGGTAATATTTTTTCTGCCATCAGGCAGTTGCCAAATACGCCAATCTATAATATAGCTGACCCAACTGGTTATAATATTGAAGCTGCAAGCCCTAATCTTGTTGGCAAATGGAATAATGCAACAACAATTGGTGATAACCTGCCTAATATAGTTTATACTCTTAATAATAATGTTCAGACTTCCAAAGTGTTTAGAACTATAGGCGATATATATGCACAGTTTAATATTATTCCCTCCTTGAATTTTAAAACACAGATTGGTGTTGACAATTCTATGGCTGAAGGTTTTTATTATCTGAATCCTGTTCACGGAGACGGCAGAAACAGTGGAGGTCAGATTGGAAATGATTTCCGAAATCAAATGAGGTGGAACCTGCAAAACATTCTTTCATTTACCAAGACAATAGCAAATTACCATAATTTTGGAGTCGTCCTGGTAAATGAATTGCAGTCCCAGAAGGTAAATAGCTTTTCCGGATCAGGAACAGGTCTGTCAGATGCATTCTTCAGATATAATGTTATTACTGGCACATATAATGTTCAAAACTCCGGTGGCAGCCTGGCAGAAAATGGTTTTATATCTTACGCCGGCAGGCTTAACTACAATTTCAAAGGGAAATATTTCCTTCAGGGTTCTCTGAGATATGATGGTATATCGTCACTACCTTCAACTAACAGATATGGTCTCTTCCCTGGCGTTTCAGTTGGCTGGACCATTTCAAAAGAATCATTTATGTCTTCTGTAACTAATGTTCTTTCTGATCTTAAACTGAGGGCTTCTTATGCTAAAGTTGGGAACACGAATATCGGGAACTACCCCTACTTTGGTCTCTATGGTTCAGCTAAATATGCCGATTATAATGGTATTGCCTTCGGCCAGGCCGGTAACGACCAGCTGAAATGGGAAACCAGTACCAAGTACGATGTCGGTTTTGATGCCTTGTTTTTAGATGGAAAATACAAACTAACTTTTGATTATTTCATGAATAATCAGGACGGACTTATTCTTGCAGCTCCAACACCTCCATCTCTTGGAATTCCTGGGAACTCTATTAATAAGAATATTGGAAGCATGAAAAACTGGGGATATGAGTTTTCAGCCGAGGCATATATTATCAGGAATAATGACTTTACCTGGTCAGTCGATGCAAACCTTACCCTGACTGGTAACAAAGTAACTGCACTTTATGCTAATCTTGATATGATCTATAACTATAACATTATCAGGGTAGGCCAATCTTATAATGCTATTTACGGCTATGAATACCTCGGAGTCAATGTGGACAACGGTAACCCTCTCTACAGGAAAGCTGACGGTCAGGTCGTTCAGGCTGACATACCAACTTCCACTTATGTTAACTACGATCCGGCCAACCCAACCAATGTAAGTGTCCCTGCCGCACAGCTTGGAAATTCAGACAAGAAGATCCTGGGCCCATCACTTCCGACATATTACGGAGCTCTTAACTCAAAAGCCGCTTACAAGGGATTTGACCTTACGTTTATGTTCAGGTTCAGCGGTGGCAATATGGTGATGAACCGTACCCGTATGGACCTTTTGGGCCAGAACTTTACTAATAACGGCAAAGAGATTCTCGGAAGATGGAAGAGTGTTACTGAAACTGGTGATGGTATGACACCTAAGCTGTGGGCTGCCGGTGGCAACTTTGTTAACCTCTCCGATCAGGCAAGTACAAGATGGGTTGAGAAAGGTAACTATTTCAAGCTTTCTACAATCACACTTGGTTATAATTTACCAAAAAATCTGCTTCGCCATTTAAACATCGAAAGTTTAAGAGTATTTGCACAGGGACAGGATATCTTCATGATTTCCAACTATAAAGGAATCGATCCCGAGATGGAAAACGGTGGTGTTGATTATAACGGAACACCAAGACAGAGAGTTATTACATTTGGTATTAACCTGGGTTTATAACAGCAAAAATTATCTATTATGAAAAATATATTATCAGAAATAAAGCATCTTAAGAAACTGGCTTTAGTCGCGGTCTTTCTTATAGCTCTGTTTATTGCCTCTTGTGAGAAGATAATCGATCTTGCTCCTTACAGCAGTATTTCAGAGTCGGCAGCATATTCCACAGCAAGTCTTGTTGATCTTTCTGTTGTTGGAATGTATAATGGAGCTCAGAGAGGTTATTACCCCGCTAACGGAACAGGACGTGGTTATCCATTCGGTGCAGCATTTGTTGAACAGGGCGACTGCCGTGGTGAAGATGCTGTGAATCTTCAGGCTTTCTACCAGTTCACATATGAAGGTACATATACAGCTTCCACCGCAAACAATGAAGCTTACTGGAGTGATACATACAGACTCATCAACAGGTGTAATATGGTGATTGATGGAGTCAATGGAGCTGTTGCTAACAAAATAATTACTGAAACGATTGGTAATCAGTATCTTGGTGAAGCTTATTTCATGAGAGCCATTTCTCATCTTGAACTTCTGTTCCATTTTGCCCGTCCATATAAGGAGACAGCCGATGCATCTCATCCAGGCGTACCATATCGTACAAAAGCCTACACAACACCGGTTGCTATCGATGACGGTTCTAAACAAAGCAGAAACACTGTTGCGGAATGTTATGCAAAAATTCTGGAAGATCTGAATTTTGCTGAAGCCAATTTGCCCGGAAAATCAGGACGCACAGGCAATCTGAAAATTGTGAGGGCAACCA
>Ga0315278_10002542_pt1 | contig 16247 bp, 13 predicted proteins | sample YL17G06_0_MG_FD_203880 | JGI IMG/M metagenome (GOLD analysis project Ga0315278, IMG submission 203880) | Sediment microbial communities from Yellowstone Lake, YNP, Wyoming, USA - YL17G06_0 | ecosystem: Environmental > Aquatic > Freshwater > Lake > Sediment | place: USA: Wyoming | collected... | reverse complement strand
TCCGCCTTCAGACGTGCCTCACCGCGCAGCCCCGGAGGACCATCACGCCACCGATGCCACGGCCGTGGTGCCGGTTACGGCGCTCCAGCAATATCTGGCCGAGGTCCGGCGCTATCCCTACCTCTCCAAAGAAGAAGAGCTGCGCCTGTTCCATGAATATCGAACACACGGGGATCGCGACGCCGCCGTGAAGCTCATCATGGCTAACCTGCGCGTGTCCCTCTCGATTGCCGCCGAATACCTCCACACCGGCGCCGACCACATGGACCTCATTCAGGAAGGCAACGTCGGGTTGATGCATGCCATCAAGAAGTTCGACCCGTCGAAGAACGTGCGCTTTTACGCCTATGCCGCCTGGTGGTCTCGGGCCTATATCCTTCGCTATTTGCTGAACACCTATCGCCTGGTCAAGATCGGAACGACCCAAGATCAACGGAAGCTGTTCTACAACCTCAAAAAGGAGAAGGCGAAGCTTGAACGGGAAGGCTTCGCTCCAGACACGAAACTACTCGCCGACCGCTTGAACGTGCGGGAGCGTGACGTCATCGAGATGGGGCAGCGGCTGGGCAACTGGGAACTCTCGCTGGACCAACCGCTCGGCGAGGACCAGGAAGGCAGCTTGCTGGATGTGCTCCCCTCCCAGCAGGTTCCGGCGGACGAGCAGCTTGCGCACACCCAATTACAGACACTCTTCCGTGCCAAGCTCGCCGAATTCATCAAGACACTCGACGAGCGGGACGAAGATATCTTGCGGAACCGGATTCTCTCGGAGAGCCCTCTCACCCTGGAGGACCTCGGCGCCAAGTACTCCATCACCAAAGAGCGAACCAGGCAACTGGAAGCGCGCATCATCAAGCGCTTGCGCGACTACATTAAGAAAGACATCAAAGATTTCGACCGCTTACGAATCTGACTTCGCCTATTCCCCACTGAAGGGAAGTCTAGGAGCCTGTCCGACATTGCCTTCGTGACGAGGCGAAGGAGGTGCGGCCAGATGCGAGGCCGCAGGCCCGGAAAAACCGGAGGCGTATTCGCTGGAATACGTTGAGGATTTTTTCGGGCCGAGAACGACGCAGATGGTCGCGGATCGTTCGCCGTAGTAGAACGGTCAATGTCGGACAGGCTCCTAGAATATCCAATTCTCAATAGGTTATGGTCCCCCATGTCCCTGTTCTGAGGGCGTGGAAGAATTTCCTCATTTCTCCCCCTTGACTTGGACGAACCCGGGGCTATCTCTACTCCCGTGTTCAGCGGATCAGGGCTTCTGCTCGTTCGGGAGTACCACGGTTACGCCATCGAGTTCGAACCTGTTCTACATCGTTTACATTCACCGGGTTAACTTTACGAGGAGGGTGTTGTTATGAGCACTGCAGCCAAGGAGAAGACAGAGAAGAAGGACTTAACCAAGGGGTTCTCGCCTCTGGGTGACCGGGTATTCGTCACCTACACCGAGGAATTGGACCGGACATCCGGCGGGATCTATGTGCCGGACAGCGCGAAAGAAAAGCCGCAACGGGGCATCGTGCAAGCCATCGGCAAGAAGGTTGAGCATGTGAAAGTCGGCGAGCAGGTTCTCTTCGACAAGTACTCAGGCAGCAAGCTCCGGATCGAAGACGAGGACTGTTTGATCCTGAAGGAAGAAGATATCCTCGGAGTCTTCACCAGCTAATCACCATCACACACACAACTACAACGACGATATTTTTTTAAGGGAGGAACAACATGGCAAAGCAACTTATTTACGGTGACGCAGCGCGCGCGCTTATCCTCAGAGGGGTGAACCAGCTCGCCGACGCCGTCAAGGCAACACTCGGTCCGAAGGGCCGCAACGCGATTCTCGACAAGAAGTTCGGCGCCCCGACGATCACCAAGGATGGCGTGACCGTAGCCAAAGAAGTCGAACTCAAGAACCCGTACGAGAACATGGGTGCCCAACTCGTCCGTGAAGTCGCCAGCAAGACCAGCGACACGGCGGGCGACGGAACCACAACCGCGACCGTGCTGGCCCAGGCGATCTATCGTGAAGGCGTGAAGAACATCACCGCCGGCGCGAACCCGATGGAAATTCAGCGGGGAATCAACAAGGCCGTCGAAGTGGTGATCACTGAACTGAAGAAGCTCAGCAAGCCCTGCCAGAACAAGACCGAGATTTCCCAGGTCGGGACGATTTCAGCCAACAACGACAAGACCATCGGCGACCTCATCGCAGAAGCGATGGAGAAGGTCGGCAAAGACGGCGTGATCACGGTCGAGGAAGCCAAGTCCATGACCACCTCGTTGGACGTGGTCGAAGGTATGCAGTTCGACCGTGGCTACATCTCCCCCTACTTCGTGACCAACGCCGAGCGGATGGAAGCCGTCATGGAAGACCCGCTCATTCTCATTTCTGAGAAGAAGATCAGCAGCATGAAGGACTTGCTGCCGGTCCTCGAGCAGGTTGCCAAGATGGGCAAGCCCCTCGTCATCCTCGCGGAAGACGTGGAAGGCGAAGCCTTGGCGACTCTGGTGGTGAATAAGCTCCGTGGCACGCTCAACGTGACGGCCATCAAGGCCCCTGGATTCGGCGATCGCCGCAAGGCCATGCTGGAGGATATCTCGATCCTCACCGGCGGCCAGGTGATCTCGGAAGATATCGGCATCAAGCTGGAAAACGTGAAGCTCACGGACCTCGGCCGCGCCAAGCGCATCACCGTCGACAAGGACAACACCACGATCGTGGAAGGCTTTGGCGATCCGAAGAAGATCGAAGGCCGCGTGAAGCAGATCAAGGCACAGATCGACGAGACGACCTCCGACTACGATCGGGAGAAGCTCCAAGAGCGGCTCGCGAAGCTCGTGGGTGGTGTGGCCGTCATCAACGTCGGTGCCGCGACCGAAACCGAGATGAAGGAAAAGAAGGCGCGCGTCGAAGACGCGTTGCACGCCACCAAGGCGGCTGTCGAAGAAGGGATCGTCCCTGGCGGTGGAACAGCCTATCTCCGTTGCATCAGCGCATTGGACTCGCTCAAGCTCAACGCTGAGCAGCAGGTGGGTGTCAACATCATTCGCCGTGCGCTCGAAGAGCCGATTCGTCAAATTGCGTTCAATGCTGGGATGGAAGGCTCCATCATCGTTGAGAAAGTGCGCAACGACAAAAACCTCAGCGGCGGCTACAACGCCGCAACCGAGGAATATGTGGACATGATCAAGGCCGGTATCATCGACCCCACCAAGGTGTCGCGTTGCGCGTTGCAGAACGCGGCGAGCGTGGCGGGATTGATGCTCACGACCGAGGTGATGATCACCGAGATGCCGGAAGAGAAGAAAGAAGCAGCCGGTGGTCCAGGTGGGCACAACCACGGCATGGAAGGCATGTACTAAGAGAAGACACAGAGCTCATGGCGTATAGCCTATAGCTCGGAGTCAGAAGCGAAGGGCTCAGCGGGGTAACCCGCTGGGCCCTTCGTGTTTCTCGGTCCCCATGCTGGAGCGGCAACCGCTCGCGCCCTGCAGAGATACGAGCACACCTGACACTTTCTTGCCAAGAGTACGTCTCTGACGTATAGTAGTGATTCATGATCACGTTCATCGAGACGAAATTGTTCACCAGACTGGTCGAGGAATATTTATCCGACGATTCTTATCGGCAGTTACAAGCCGCTATTGCATCGGACTCCGAAGCAGGACCTCTCATCCCTGGTTCTGGCGGTCTTCGCAAACTCCGGTGGGGGATTCCTGGACGTGGAAAACGTGGCGGAATTAGGATCATTTATTATGCGAAGGTAAAGCAGGACCAGATTTGGCTGCTGACCCTCTATCCCAAGAATGTGGCGGAGAATATTCCGTCACACGTGCTCCGGCAGATCAAAAAGGAGATCGACGATGAGAAAGACAAAAGCTCGTAATATCGGGAGTGAACTTCTCCGTGGACTCCGAGAACTGAAACGGGGAACCGTAGGGCGCGTCCTCACGTATCCTCCGGTAGCCGAGACGCGAGCGCGTGTCGGCTTGTCTCAAATCGAGTTCGCACGATTGCTCGGCGTATCCGTTCGCACACTGCAGGAATGGGAGCAGGAACGACGGGCCCCATCCGGCCCAGCTCGCACACTGCTGGCGATCGCGTACAAGAACCCACGAGCCTTGCTCGATGCAGTCTGACTTTGGCCGACACCCTTACCTTCACAAGAACGCGAACTCATTGATTTGACTAAGACTTGCGTGGTAGAGAGGTGATGGGTACACACTGCAATGAAACAGACTTCCAGCAATCCCCCTCATATACAAGCTGTCATCGACGAGATGGTGCGACGCATCGTCACCCTCTGCGATCCGGAGCGAATTATTCTATTCGGCTCCCACGCGCGCGGCACCGCAGGTCCCGACAGTGACGTGGACTTTCTCGTCGTCATGCCTCTGCTCTCAACCAAACGAGAGGCCCGACTCAAAATCCGGCGGGCGCTGAGCGGAATGGGGCTCTCGAAAGATGTCGTCGTCGTGACACCTCAGGAGATGGACCGATTTCGACAATGCGCCGGAACCATCGTCAGAGCCGCTGCTCAAGAAGGGAAAGTGCTCTATGAGCGCGCGGCCTGAGCAGATCGACGTCGTTCGTCAATGGGTCGATAAAGCCGACAACGATCTCACGATGGGAGAGGACTGTCCGCTGGACACCGTGTGTTTTCATGCGCAGCAATGCGTCGAGAAATATCTGAAAGCATGGCTGGCTTTCCACGCGATTGATTTTCCCAAGAGCCATGACCTCACCGAATTGGCGACCCTGCTGCCCGACAACCGAGTGGTCCCACTTTCAACGGACGACTATGTCTCTTTGACGGACTATGCGATTGTGACGCGCTATCCCGGTGATTGGGAAATCATCCATCGAACAGATGCGGAACGAGCCGTTACCCTAGCACAACAGGTGCGCAGGGCAATTCGGGCGATGTTTCCACGCGAGGTTGCCGATGGTCAATAGCATCCATACATAGACCAACGTCACACCACGTCAGCGGATACGCGTCTACCATGAAGGGCGAATACGATTTTTCAAAAGCCGTCCGGGGAATTTTCCCCGAAAAGGAACAGAGCTGAAACAGCGAGAGCTAATGGCGTATGGCTGATCACTTGGAGCCGAACGCAAAGGGACCACCCCGTGATCGTCGAAGTCGAGTCGAGCGAGAATTGCGAGGGCAGCATATTCGCTCGGTTCAAGGAAGTCGGCACTGCTCGACCTATCCTGCAAGTACGGCTCTACGACCGGAATCCCGCCGGGGAGTGGTACTGGGTCACTGGCTGGAGCGACGATGTACAGACGCCTCCGTGCCAAGCCTATGTCCAGCTGGTTGAAGACTCCGGCGCGGGCCTGACTCATCTGGTTTATGGAGGGATCCACGGCTTACGGTTCAAGCCTATCGATAGGAATGAGCCTTGGAGTTTTGAAAGCCCGCATCAATGGGGAGAAGTGTATTTTTCCCTGGCCAGCGATCATGATCTTCGATATGCCGACTAGCTCCCGCCACGGCTTCTTATGTGGTCTGTCTGGTTCATCTGGTCTCTCTGGTCTGTCTGGTTCATCGAGTTGGTTTTGTTCAACCGAATAAACGAGACAGACCAAACAAACCAGACAGACCAAATAACGGTCTTCTTACGCTGGAGGACTTTTTCAGCATCCTGCTAGGGGCTATTTCACCGGCTCTCGTCCTATCAGCCGGAAAGTTTTCTTGAGCATCGCCGAAGTGTTCGGTGTTTCGAAGAACGACCGAAAGATGTCATGCACGACGGTCCTATGGGCGGCGTGGTCGGATTGAAATTGCTTGAGGGCGTCCGATCGACTTGCCCCCGTGTAGCCCATGCGGATCGCGCAACGTTGGAGTTTATCCTCTCGATCCGGCAACGCGTGCGTTTGCAGGTCGTGCACCATCTGCAGTTTATGCTCGACGTCCCGGAGAAACTGATAGGCGCGGGTGAGGCCCCTCTGCTGTTTCGCTGAAAGAATGCCTGCGTTGTGAAATCGCGCTAACGATCCGACGGTCCCTCGGTCCAGGATCCCGGGCAATCGACGACCGGCAAGCACTTGAATCGTTTGGACGAAAAACTCAATCTCCCGGATGCCTCCGCCGCCCAGCTTCACGTTGCGCTGCTCATGCCCGCGTTCCGCCATCTTCGCATCAATCCGCTCCTTGACCGATCGGACCTCCTCCACGATCGCGAGCCCCTGTTCGACATCCGTCCGTTTCGATGAGGGTCCCAGCACAAAGGGCCGCACCATCTTGATGAACGATCTCCCGACTTTCTGCGACCCGGCGATGGGCCAGGCTTTCAGCAAAGCCAATCGTTCCCACACTTGTCCTCTCGTCCGATAGTACTTCGCATACTCGTCGAGCGAGCGCGTGAGCTGCCCCACCGAACCTTCTGCTCGCAAGCGGAGGTCCACGCGATAGAGGTACCCTTCATGGGTCTGTTCGGTCAGCGCCTTCGTGAGCTCCCGCGCGAGAATTTCAAAGTATTCTTCATTGGACAGCCTGCCCTGCGCAGGGCCCTTCGCCTTCGCGCGGCTGGACCCGGCCGACCTGGTTTCTCCCTCATGGGATTCACAGACATAGAGCACGTCCACGTCAGAGCTATAGTTGAGCTCATGTCCGCCCAACTTCCCCATCCCAATGACGGTGAAGCCGGTCTCCACCCACCGCCCCTGCCGATTCCGGTGCATGGGAATGCCGTACTGGGCCTGTAGATCGGCATCCACAATACGGTAGGCGGCATCGATCAGGACTGAAGCCAGATCCGAGAGGGAGGCGGTCGTTTCCTCCACATCCGCCAAGCGGAGAAGATCACGCACGCCGATGCGCAGCATCTCTCGACGACGGAATCGTTTGAGCTTGCCCAACTTGAGGTCAGTGGCGGTGACACTTTCCAGACTTTGCCTGATCGTACGTTCCATCACCGCTTTGGCCGGCGCGGTGGACAACACATTCTGTTGGGCCAGCCAGTACAGCAGCAGAGGATCGCGGACAAGGGTGAAGGCGAGCGAGTTACTGTTCCCGAAGATCGTGCACACCAGGTCCACCATGCGGGGAGCGCTGCCCAGATATTCCAACACGGCCGACCGGCTGACTCCGCTCGCGAGCCACCGTTCCCAGTGGTTCAAGGCCAGATCTGGATCGGCGGTCCGCCCAATGGCCTCAAGCAACGCGGGCAGAATGTCTGCCAACTGGCGTCGCTGCTGTGGATCGCCCGCCATCGACTGCAGATTTGCATCGGCATCCTTAATGCGCTGGAGTCCGTAGGATTTCAGAATCGCTTCAACCTGGGCTGATTCCAACCCGGACGCTAATAGGACAGGGGTCGGATCTGGTCGAGCAGCCCACTCGAGCGTAGGAGCGGCACAATAGCGCGGCACTTGCTTCTTGGAACGAGTTGTCATAGGCAGGCATTATACTGACACATTGGCGCTCGCACAATGAACCCTCTTCGGCTATACTCCCGGCCATGACGGACGGGCCTGGATCACGCGAGTCGATCATCAAGACCCTGGCCTCCCTCTGTCCGGATGTCGATGATGAGGTCCTCCGGGACTTCGTGTCGCGAATGGACCCCGAGTACTTCGAGCGGTTCCAACCGGACGCCATTGCGCACCATATTCAGCTTGCCAGCCGGCTCACGCCGGACCACCCCTGTGAATTATCGGTGCTCGACAAACGAGCGGGGCGATTAGAAATCAGCCTCGTCGCCTATGATTACTTCTCAGAATTCGCCGCCATCTGCGGTGTGCTCTCGGCCTTCGGACTCAATATCGAAGAAGGACGGATCTATACCTTTGTGGAAGCCTCGCCCTCTCTATTGCCGCGCCGGGAGGCTCCCTCGACGACCCGCCGGCCTCAAGGCCGGCCCGGCCTGAGCCGCAAGAAAATCGTCGATGTCTTCCTGGTGCACCCCATAGACCGTACAGGCTTTCCCTTACCACAACACAATGCCCTCCGACAGACGGTCACCGAGATCATTCAACTGCTGGATGCCGGTCAGTTCGAAAAGGCACGCCAATACGTCAACCGCCGGCTCGTCGAACGATTGGACAAGCAACGGAGTGCCTTCACCGGCCTGCTCCATACGGTGCGGATTACCTTCGACAATAGCCAATCACCGACCGATACGATCATGGACATCCGATCGGATGATACTCCGGCCTTCCTCTATGCTCTTGCCAATGCCCTGGCCATGCGCAACATTTACATTACCAAGGCCCAGATCAAATGCGATGGCGCCAAACTGCATGATCGTTTCTATGTCAGGAATCGCGATGGGCAGAGGCTGCTCGACTCCGCCGATCAGCAGCAACTGCGGCTGACCGCCGTGCTCATCAAACAATTCACGCATGCCTTGACCTGGGCTTCTGACCCGGCCAAGGCGCTTGCATCGTTCGACCAGTTCCTGGATCTCATCGTGAAAGACCAGGGCAAGAAGGGCAAGAAAGGCAAAAACCAGGCGCTCGACCTCGTCAGCGACAAGAAAACATTCCCCTTGCTCGCACGATTGCTCGGTGCCAGCGACTTCTTGTGGGAGGATTTTCTCCGACGCCAGCACGGCAACCTCCTTCCAATGCTGACGGAATACCGGGATGCGCCCCTGATCAAGCCGCAGGCGACCCTCCGGAAAGAGCTCGGCCGTCTGGTCGATCGCGCCAAAACAGACGAGGCGCGAAAGGACGCCTTGAACCGGTATAAAGACCGTGAGCTGTTCCGGATCGACATGAAACACATCGTCGAGCCCTCGAGCAATTTCCCAGACTTTTCGCTCGCGCTCACGGAACTGGCAGAGGTCATCTTGGAACGGAGCATCGCAGATTGCCGCGCCAAGCTGGAGAAATCGTATGGACGCCCACAGCTCGCCGACAAGAAACCCTGCCCCTTTGCCGTCCTGGGCCTGGGAAAATTCGGAGGGCGAGAGCTCGGCTACGCCTCGGACATCGAGGTGCTGTTCGTCTACGGTGGATCAGGCAGAACAAGCGGTAAGAATGGAATTGAGAACAGCGAATACTTCGAACGGCTGGCGCAGGAACTCCTGGGGTGGATCGACGCCAGACAAGAAGGTATCTTTCACCTTGATGTCCGGCTTCGACCACACGGAGGCAAGGGCGCGCTGGCCAATGCGTTCGAGGAGGTCTGCCGCTACTACAGTCCGGCCGGACTGGCCGCGTCATTCAAGCGGCAAGCCCCCGTCAAACGAAGTATGTGTGCTGCCGCTGATGGTGACGAGCGACTGGCCGCGCCATTCGAACGGCAAGCCCTCATCAAACTCCGGCATATTGCCGGCGATGCGTCATTGGGCCGACAGGTGGAAACACAGCGAGACTCGTTCGTCTATAGCGGCGCCCCCTGGGACCTCGCGACGGCGCTCGATTTGCGGAGACAACAGCTCAAGCAGCTGGTCGAGCCTGGACAGGTCAACGTGAAATATGGCCCGGGCGGGCTCATCGACGTCGAATATGCCGTGCAATACCTGCAAGTGATGCATGGACACGACCACCCGAGCCTGCGTATGCCGAATACCCTGCAGGCACTCGCCGCGCTGGTGACAGCGTGGTTGGTCGCACCCACCGATGGAGAGAGCCTCCGGAAAGCCTACGTCTTCACCCGGCTATTGATTGACGGATTGCGCATGGTCCGGGGAAACGCCAAGGATCTTGTGCTCCCTCCGCCTGATTCGGAGGAGTTTGTCTATCTTGCCCGCCGCGTCGGCTACAAGACAGACGACTGGCGGGCCTGCGCGCGCCATTTGCAGTCGGACATTACTCACCACATGCAGGTCACCTCCGCCTTCTTTACCAAGACATTCGGTCCCCTCTGACCCTGTCGAACTAGCAGACTGCACAGGCGCGAAACAAAGAAGCGTCCGCCTCCCGGTCGCGAGAGGCGGACGCCGTTGTCTTGTGTGCTTATGTCGAAAGCCTTACAGAGATGCGTGACGCGCGGGACAGGCGAGAAAGGCGCGACTAGATGTTAGAAGTTCTGAGTTCGAAGTTCTGACCCCGAACTGTTGTCCGTCTCACCCGTCGCGCTTTTCCCGCCAGTCTCGCCCGTCTCGCTTGAGCGCAGTTTACGCGTCGTAATACAGGACATACTCGTACGGATGCGGCCGCAGCCGCAAGGCATCGACTTCCTTGCTGCGTTTGTAGCCGATCCAGGCCTCGATCAGGTCCTTGCTGAAAACCCCGCCCTTGAGCAGAAACTGATGGTCCTGTTCGAGGCTGCGCAACGCTTCGTCGAGACTGCCCGGCAGCGTGCGGATTTTCGCCGCTTCCTCCGGTTCGAGATCGTACAGATCCTTCTCAGACGGTTCACCCGGATTGATCTTATTCTCGATCCCGTCCAACCCTGCCATGAGCATGGCAGAAAAGGCGAGATAGGGATTCGCGGTCGGGTCAGGAAAGCGCACCTCGATCCGTTTGGCTTTCGGGCTCGGTGAGTACATGGGAATCCGGACGCCCGCCGAGCGATTCCGGCTGGAATAGGCCAGCAGGACCGGCGCCTCGAACCCGGGGGTCAACCGCTTGTAGGAGTTTGTCGTCGGATTGGTGAACGCCGCCAGGGCCGGCGCGTGCTTCAGGATGCCTCCGATATAGTAGAGACCGAGTTGCGAGATGCCGGCATATTCCTTCCCTGCAAACAGGGGCTTCCCCTCTTTCCAGATGCTCTGGTGCGTATGCATGCCGGTACCGTTGTCCCCAAAGATCGGCTTGGGCATAAAGGTCGCGGTTTTGCCATGTCGGCGGGCCACGTTCTTGACGATGTACTTGTACATCATCAAGTTATCCGCCGTCTTGACCAGCGGACCAAAGCGGATATCGATTTCCGCCTGGCCTGCCGTCGCCGTCTCGTGGTGATGCTTCTCGACGGATATCCCGACCTTTTGCATCTCCAGGATCATCTCGCTGCGGATATCCTGTTGCGTATCAGTCGGCGGGACCGGAAAGTAACCTTCCTTGTGGCGGATCTTTCCGCCCAAGTTGTGGCCTTCCTGCCCGATGTTCCAGGCGCCTTCTTCGGAATCGATGAAGTAGAAGCCGCTGTGGCCCGTCTGATCGTACCGGACCTGATCGAAGATGAAGAACTCCGCCTCCGGCCCCCAGTAAGAGCTATCGCCGATCTTCGTGCTCTGGAGATATTTTTCCGCCTTCTGCGCCACAAACCGCGGGTCACGGTCATAGGGCTCGCGCGTAATCGGATCGAAAATGTTGCCGATGAGGCTCATCGTCGGAACCGCACAGAACGGATCGAGACAGGCCGTGGTCGGATCGGGAACCATCAGCAGATCGCTGTCGTTGATCGCCTTCCAGCCCCGGATCGACGAACCGTCCAAGCCGGATCCGTCCTTGAATAGCCCTTCAGTCAGCTCTTCCACAGGGATCGAGAAGTGCTGCCAGGTGCCGAGCAGGTCCACAAACTTCAGGTCCACGATCTGGACTTTAATCTTCTTCGCAAACTCCAATACCTCGCGGGGATTCATTCTCCGAGCTCCTTTCAGGTTCGATTTATGTTAGTGATCCTGCTGATACGGCCTCTGACCGAGCAACCTGCTGGTCTATGAACTGATCGATATCCTTCTTGATGGTTGCACGGATGGCCTCCAGGCGGGCGTGGTCCTTGATCTTGGCTCCGTGCTGGTCCGTCACGTAAATCACGTCAGCCACCTGATCGAGCTCGTCCCTCAGCGAGATCCGGGCCGCATGGACCGACAGGTCGAGCTGAAGAATGCTTCGGGTGATGGCATACAACAATCCTAGTGTATCGTCGGCAAACACATCGATGATCGTGGACCGGTCACATGTCTCGTTATCGATCTGCACCTCGGCCGCCTGGCGGGCGGTGGGCAGCCGGCGACCGGAGGGCAGGCGGGTGTTTCGGCTCATCAACCGCTCGACATCCTCCTCGCCCTTCAGCACCAGGACAATAGTCGCGGCCACGGAATCCCTGCGCTCGACCGGGGGAACGCCGGCATAATCCGGATCGGACACCTTGAAGGTGTCCACCACGACCCCGTCATTTCGGGTGATGATCTGGGCATCTAGAATCTGAAGCCCCTTGGCCGTCATGACCCCGGCAATTTTGGAGAAGATGCCGGGGGTCAGGTTATCGTGGGTAATCACCGTGTACTCGCAGATGCCCAGTTCCTCGTTGAAGTTCTCCTCGATCAGCACTTCCCCTGCCTGCAGCCTTCCGACCGCCCGCAAATGGGCTGCGATCCGCTTCGGAGGCGTCCCCTGCAGATAGCGCAAGGGAAACTGGCCCAGTTGCGATTCGATCCAGTCGAGCCCCCCGGCCGCTGCGTCCGTGCACTCGCCCGCCACCTCGCCGGCCAATTGCTTGAGGCGGTCAGGACTAGCCGTCTCATCCTGCTCACCCGACACCTCCGGCAACGCGCGCAGAAAGAGTTCGATGAGCAAGGACTCCTTCCACTTGCTCAGGACGCCAGGCCCCACCGCCGAGATATCGGCTGCGGTCAGGACCAACAGCTTGCGGAGGGTTTCCGGCGTCGCCACCGCCCTGACGAAGCGCAAGAGGACCTTCTTGTCGTAAGGATCTCGCTGGAAGGCCGTCTGGGACATCAGCAGATGTTGATGCACGAGAAAGACCAGCGTCCTCGTCTCTTGCTCGTCACACCCCAACCGCGCCGCCGTCTCCTCCGCGATCACCTTGCCCACTTCGCTGTGATCTTCTTTCCTCCCCTTCCCCATATCATGCAACAGTAGCGCAAGGTGCAAGAGGTCCTTCCGCCTGATTTCCTTGCAGACTTCCCCGATAATGCCAGGCTCCTGGGCAAGCGCTTCGGCCTTGGCCACCGCCAGCAGGGTATGTTGATCTACCGTGTACTTGTGAACGTGGTTAAACTGCATCAGGCCTCGGACCCTGGCAAAGACCGGAATGACCTTCTCCAGTAGATGGGCGCGATGCATCACTTCAAGTGTGCCGGCCACCTCTCCCGGTCCGGCGAGGATTTTCATAAATACCCGGCTGACCTCAGGGGTCCGGAAGGCCTCGTCCGACACGCTATCCATGTGGCTGTGGATCTCGTCCAGCAATTCGTTGTCGATCTTGAGGCGTCGGGACCCCGCCATCTCGAACAGCCGGAGCAGCAAGTCCGGACTGCTTAGGACCCGAGGCCGCAGCTCAGAGGGAACAGTCAGATTCCGGCCGGTCACCACGAAATAGCCGTCCACCTTGTCGGCCGGCAGCTGGCGAGTCGATTTGCGCTTCACAGGAGGGGCCAGACAACGATCCAAAAACCGGACCAAGGTCTCGTGGAGTCCCATCGTATGCTGGTAATACTGCTGCATGAACTGCTCCACCCCCAGGAGGTCGGGACGATCCTGGAATCCGTACAGGGAGGCCAGCCGGACTTGTTCGTCGAACGATAGAATCTCCTGCGCCCTCCCGGCTTCGAAGTGCAGAAACGCCCGGACGCGCCACAGAAAATCCCGGGCCTCCGTCAGCGAGAGAAAATCCTGTCCGGAGATGAGGCCGTGATCCGCCAAGTCCTGCAGCGTAGCGGCCTGGAACCGGGCCATGCCGGCCCATCGGAACAGATGGAAGTCCCGCAGCCCTCCTTTGCTTTTCTTGACGTTCGGCTCCAGGAGATAGATCGTCGCTCCGAACTTCTCATATTCACGGCGACGCTCCTCTACTTTTTGCTCGATAAAATGCGTTGTCCCACGGCCGACCACCTCCCGGAAATACCGGCGATAGAACTCCTGAAACAGGTACGGGCTTCCGGTCAACAGCCTGGCCGACATCAGGGAAGTGCGGATCGTAAGGTCCGTCGCGGCCATCTCGATGCAATCTTGAAGCGTCCGCATGCTGTAGCCGACCTGGAAGCCTAGATCCCACAGATGGCGCAGCACCTCCCGGAACAGAGCCTGGGCCACCTCCCCCGATCCCTCGCTATAGAGGAACATGATGTCGATGTCTGATTGGGGAGCCAACTCCCGGTGACCGTAGCCTCCCACAGCCACCAGGCAACAGTACTGGGCCCCCTCGATCTGCGCCTCCTCCCCGGCCCGCCGCATGGCGTTCTTGTACCGGCCGATGATCAGCTCGTCCACGAACATCGTCAGGGCCGCCATGACCTCGCCCCCCGAGGCCCCTTCCAACAACCGCTGCCGGAGCGCCTGCCGATGCTCGGCCAGGACGGAGACCGGATTGATCTCCGCCCCGTGCAAGAGCCCATCCGGCGACCCACTGTCCGGCGTCATCGTCACAGAGCGCTTTCTCCCGTCTCTCCGGTCCTGATCCGCACCGCAGTGTTGAGATCCCACACGAAGATCTTGCCGTCCCCGACGCTGCCGGTCTTCGCGCTGCGCGTAATGGCTTCGATCACGCGCGGCACCAGGGGATCCGTGACGAACAGTTGAATCTTCACCTTGGGCACAAATTCTGTCGTATACTCGCTGCCCCGGTAGATTTCCCTATTCCCCTTCTGGCGTCCGAATCCTTTGACTTCCGTGACTGTCAGTCCCTGCACACCGATTTCCACCAACGCATCCTTGACTTCATCCAACTTGAACGGCTTGATAATGGCTTCAATCATCTTCATGTCGCTGCCTCCTTACCGGGCTCGCCCGGGGACGCGGATCGAACCGCGTCCCTGGGGTCGCCGGCATGATCGTGTGGTCAATTGTGTCATGGTCACTGTATCAATCTGAATCATGCGTGAAGAACAACTGAGAATGCCGTCTGGACCCTGTGCCGATGGGTTTGTCTGGCCATCTGGCTGTTGGACCGAACCCTACTTTCTCAGCAGGGTTCGGTCACCCCTGCCTTACGAATAGGCCTTTTCATCATGTTGACTGAGATCCAAGCCCAATCGCTCGTCTTCTTCACTCACACGCAGACCCAGCACACCATCGACGATCTTCAGAAGGATTAAGCTCCCGATAAACACGAAGACGATGGTAATCACAACGGCCAGGGCTTGGATCCCCAACAGTGCTGGATTACCGAAGAACAGCCCGTCGGCCCCTGCCGAATTAATCGCCTTCGACGCAAAGAGACCGGTCGCCAGCGCACCCCACGTGCCTCCGACTCCGTGAACGCCGACCGCATCGAGGGCGTCATCATAGCCGAACACAGGCTTCAACATCACCATCAAATAACACAAGGCACCCGCTCCCATCCCGATCCAAATCGACGAGATCGGGCCGACGAACCCCGACGCAGGCGTGATGGCCACCAATCCAGCCACCGCACCGCTGGCCGCGCCCAGGGCCGACGGTTTGCCTCGATACAACCACTCCGCGACCACCCAGGTCAACGCCGCGGCAGCCGTCGCCGTATTGGTGGTGAGAAAGGTGCTGGCCGCCAGTCCCCCGGCACCCAGCGCGCTGCCGGCGTTGAACCCAAACCATCCAAACCAGAGTAAGGACGCGCCCATAAGGGTCATGGGCAGATTATGCGGGTGCATTCCTTCCTTGCCCAGTCCCACTCGCTTCCTTAACACGATGGCGCAAGCCAACCCCGCTACACCGGAACTGATATGGACGACCGTCCCGCCGGCGAAGTCCAACGCTCCGAGGTTTCTGACCCATCCCCCGACTCCCCACACCCAGTGTGCGAGCGGATCGTAGATGAAGGTTGCCCACAGCACCACGAACACGAGAAAACTGCTGAACTTGATCCGTTCGGCAAATGCACCGCAGATCAGCGCCGGCGTGATCACCGCAAACATCATCTGGAAGAGCATGAACGCCTGGTGCGGTATGGTGGCTGCATAATCGGGATAGGGCTCGACTCCAACCCCGTTGAGCGCGAACCATTCAAGCCCACCGATGACACCGCCTTTGTCGGGCCCGAAGGCGAGTGAGTAACCCCACAGCACCCACTGGATACTGATCAGACAGAGGATAATGAAGCACTGCATGATCGTGCTCAACGCATTCTTGGTACGCACCATTCCTCCATAGAACAGCGCAAGACCCGGCGCGGTCATGAGCAACACCAGGGCCGTTGAGACCAACACCCAGGCCGTATCGCCGGTATCGATCTTCGGCGGTGCTGGAGCAGCTGCCGCATCTGGAGCAGCAGCAGCCGGCGCCGCCGGAGCCGGAGCCGCCGGCGCCTGCGCACCCGCGTCTTGCGCGTACAGAGCCGCCCCCCCTGCCAACAAGGCAAGGCAGATAAGCACCGGCAGAATCTTCTTCATACTGGTCAAATACGACAGCATAATTGCATCCTTTCATCCCCTGTTTCAGGACGAGGTTGACAATAAGTTCGTTGAAC
>Ga0315278_10002541_pt1 | contig 16248 bp, 13 predicted proteins | sample YL17G06_0_MG_FD_203880 | JGI IMG/M metagenome (GOLD analysis project Ga0315278, IMG submission 203880) | Sediment microbial communities from Yellowstone Lake, YNP, Wyoming, USA - YL17G06_0 | ecosystem: Environmental > Aquatic > Freshwater > Lake > Sediment | place: USA: Wyoming | collected... | reverse complement strand
GCGCCCTCGACGATCGCGTCGTGCGGGAGCGGCGCGACACCCAGGTGGAGCAGTTCGAAGCCGTTGCCACGCGGCATGACCTCGACCGCCTTCACGGAGAAAGACCCGATGTCGAGTCCAATCACGGACTTCGAGCGAAGTCGGAGAAACGGAAGTTGCACGGACTCTCTCTCCCAGCGCCCCGCGCTATGCGCGCGCAGCGACGTCTTCGGCGATCGAGATCTCGAGGGAGGGGTTCACCCGACCGGCTGCAAACACCTCGTCCTTGTCCGAGATGCGCTTGCCGAGTGCGAGCAGGATCTTGCGCTTGGTATCGAGCCGACACGGCCGCCCCGCCTCGACGCGATCGACAGTGAGCGTCGACAACCCAGCTTTGCGAGCCAGCTCTGCCTTGCTCATCATCAGCGCCTCTCGGCAGCGCTGGACGTTGCTTCGCCCCACGCAGTCCTCCCCCGCTGGCTCCGACCGAAATCCCCACCCCGGTCGAGTACAGCGCGCCCGAGGTCATCTTTCGGTCCGCACCAGAACGGACTTGAGGCCGCAAGAGGTCAATCCCCCGCGGCACGCTCCGCGGCCCCGTCCCCTCATTCCGAGCCTGCCGCGAACCGATACCCAGCGCGTGGAGGCCCCTTGCCGCAGCGCATTCTGATCGTGGATGACGACGAGGCGCTGCGCGAAAGCCTGGCGCTCGTGCTCGGCGCGGAGGGCTACGAGACGAGCCTCGCGCGCGATGGCGCGGATGCCCTGGCGCGCATCGAGGACACGATGCCCGACATCGTGCTCTGCGATCTGCGGATGCCCGGCATCGACGGCCTCGCGCTGCTGCCGGAGCTGGCGCGGCGCCGTCCCGACGCCACGCTGATCCTGATGTCTGCATACGGCACCGAGGAGCTTGCGCTCGAAGCGATGCGCCGCGGCGCCTACGACTACCTCGCCAAGCCGTTCCAGCCCTCCGAAGTCTTGCTCGCGATCCGCAAGGCGCAGGAGCGCGAGCGCCTGCGCCGCAAGACGGAGCTGCTCGCCCGCGACGTGGATCGTGTGATTGGCGAACGACCAATCGTCGCGGCGTCGCCGATCATGATCGAGGTGCTCGAGCTGATCGAACGCGCGGCGGAGTACAAGGCCACCGTGCTCCTCACCGGCGAGAGCGGCACCGGCAAGGAAGTGTTGGCGCGCGCGATCCACGCGCAGTCTCCGCGGCGCAGCGAAGCGTTCGTCGCGGTGAACTGCGGCGCGATTCCCGAAACGCTGCTCGAGAGCGAACTCTTCGGCCACGCCAAGGGCGCCTTCACGGGCGCCGATCGTGCGCGCCGCGGCCTCTTTCTCGAAGCAGACGGTGGCACGCTCTTCCTCGACGAGGTGGGCGAGCTGCCGTTCTCGTTGCAGGTGAAACTGCTGCGCGTCCTCCAGGAAGAGGAAGTGCGCCCGCTCGGCGACTCGAAGTCGCGCCAGATCGACGTGCGCGTGATCGCCGCGACCGCGCGTCAGCTCGAGACCGAGGTCGCCGGCGGGCGCTTCCGCGAAGATCTCTTCTACCGGCTCAACGTGCTGCGCGTCGAAGTACCGCCGCTGCGCGACCGTCGCGAGGACATCCCGCTGCTCGTCGACCACTTCCTGGCGCTGTTTCGCGATGCACTGGCCAAGCCAGTGCGCGGAATCCACGACGATGCGCTGCAACGGCTCTGCGCCTATCGCTGGCCGGGCAACGTGCGGGAACTCGAGAACGTGATCGAGCGGGCGATGATCCTGGCGCGGGGGGATCAGCTGTCGCTGCGCGAGCTGCCCGCGAACGTCGTGCATCTCGAGGCGGGCGAGGCTGACGTGGCAGCGGGGGACCTTTCGCTGCGGAAGGCGCGGCGGGCGGCGGAGAGCGAGATGATTCGTCGGGCGTTGCGGGAGACGGGCGGGAATCGCACCCATGCGGCGAAGCTGCTCGGCATCAGCCACCGCGCCCTCTTGTACAAGGTCAAGGAGTACGCGCTTCGCGAGTGAGCGCCGTGGGAGCTGAAGGGCGGGGTAGTTGCCATCGGCTGGAGCGGACCGGCCCTTTCGGGCCGTCCGCTCAGCCGTTTTGCGGGCGCCTACGGCGCCGGGGAAGCCGGCGGCGGAGTCGCTGAGGCGTCGGCCTTCTCGATGACTTCGCGTACGGTCACTTCGAAGGTCTGTTTCGTTTCGCCGCCGCGGCCGTCGCTGACGACGACTTCGATCGAGTGTATGCCTGCTTGCGCGAGGCTCGGCTTCCAGGTGATCTCGCCCAGGAGCGGATCGACGCTTGCGCCTTCCGGTCCCTTGGCCAGCCGGAAGCGCAGGTTGCGGTCGCCGTCGGGGTCGCTGGCTTCCACTCCGTAGTGGTAGACGCCGTCGGCGCCCATACCGGGGCTGGGCTGCGACGTGATCGTCGGCGCGCTGTTGCCGAGTTCCAGGTAGCGGCTCTCGACGGGCGTGCTCTCGTCGTCGCCGTCGCTGGCGGTGACGCGCACGCTGAGACGGTCGCCGCGCTTCAACTTGCTGGTGTCGAAGCGCTCGCGGTCGCCATTCTGCACGGCTTCGCCAACGCGCCATTCGTAGTGAAAGTCGAGGGCGTCACCGTCGGGATCTTCGCCGTCGGCCACGGCCACCACCGTCTCGCCGGGCTTGATGCCGTCGGTCGGCTCGAAGCGCACGTTCGTGACGGCTGGCTGGCGATTCCCGATGCGCACATTCGCGGTGGCGGGTTCGCTCTCCGCATGGCCGTCGCTCGCGATGGCGGAGACGATCAGCACCGCGCCCTTGCGAAGCTGCTCGGGCACCAGCAGCGATCCGTCCTGCCCGCCGGCGACGCGGCCGCCGGCGACGTGCCACTCGTAGCGGACGTGCACGGTGTCGCCGTCTGCGTCGGCGGCTTCCGCGCGTGCCTGCACCGTTGTCCCCGGCTGGGGTCGGCCCGGTTGCAGCGAGACGCTCGAGATCTGCGGTGCCGTGTTGGTCGCGACCCGTCGTGCGGTCGCGCTGCCAGGAGCCGCGGCCATCGCGGCGCCGGTCGGTGTGGGCGTGCTCTCCCCGCACGCGGTGAGCCAGACGCCGCCGGCCAGCAGCAACGCGAGCGCAGACCATTTTTGGATCAACATCTTCCCCTCCTCCCTTGCGCGACTACTTCGGAGACGCGCCCGTGAGCTTCAGACGGTGCAAGATCGGCGTGGACACTTCCGTGTCGCTGGCCTCGAACCAGACCGCTGCGTCATCGGCGCTGGCGCCTTGTGCAACCGTCGGAAACTCCGCGAACGCAATCGGCTTGCCGTGCTCGTCCTCGAGCGCGGTGCTGTCGTTGACGCGATACGTCGTACCGCCGAGCACGACCAGGCCTTCGCCAACCTGCTTCGAGTCGACGACCGAGTTGCCCTGGTCCGCGCTCGCGGGGTACGCAGTTGCGAACGAACCGAGCGCAACTGCGCCGGCAAGGATCCGAATGAGTCGTTTCATGGCTGTCTCCTCGATGCGATCGAGGCGGGGGCTCGCCGCCCCCGCCCGATCCGTTTGCGCGACCGTCGTGCGACGCCCGACTAGTCCGTCACTTCACGCCAGTAGAGCTGGCCCAGTTTCTCCGGGTCGATCGGCGGGCCATCGCGGTTCTCGATCTCGCCGTCCTGCTGCGTGATGATCACGCGCGTACCACTCGGGCTGACCGTGATGCGCGGGTCGGTCGGCATACCGGCCCCGAGGTCGAAGCTCCGCGTGGGCGTGCCATCCGGCTCTGTGAAGAAGCCCTTGCCGGTGTCGACGCGGAACACGTACAGGGTGGCGTTACCCGCCGAAGAGCACGGATTCCCGCTGGTGTCCGTCGGCATGTACGAGGCGGCCAACACATTGTAGGCGAAGATGTCCACGTTGGTGACGAACTTCTCGCTGTCACGGGCCCGGAAGAAGTAGCCGGTGAAGCCGGAGAGCGACGCACAGGTCCCGGTGGCGGTGGAGTCGCAGAGCGTGGACTCGTTCATCGCTGTGTGCGGCCCGTTGCGATCGAGCGGATCCGCGTCCACCACCGAGTAGAAGCGGTTGTTCTCGGCCGTCGTGGTGGCGTCGCCGCCGCGCTTCAGGTTGGCTCGCTCCCCCGTCGCAAAGGTGAGCCAGAGGCTTCCGTTGTTGTAGGTCGCCGCCGGCGGGAAGTAGATGCTCTTGTAGTACTTCACCGCTCCGATCGTCACGTCGAGCGTGCTCGCCGTGGTCGCCTTGGCCTGGAAGAAGTTCGTGAACTTCCAGTTGGGCTGGTCCACGCTGCCGCTCGAGTTGATCGGGTCCTCGCCAGAGTTGCTGTGGGCCGGGTCGTAGGACACGACCCACTTCCAGACGTTGCCGCCCAGGTCGCCCACGTAGATCACGTCGGCAAACTCATCGCCGTCGAGATCGAGGACGGACGGCGTCGACGGGATCGCGTAGCGCATCTGGCTGGTCGCGTCGCTCGCCGCAGAGTTGAACTTCTTCTGCGCCAGGATTCCGCCCGTCTTCATGTCGATGATGAAGATCGCGCGACCCGCGGTGGCCGTGGCGCTGTAGTTGACCGGGTCGTCGGGGTCGCCGGTCTTGTCGTAGCCACCGGTGACGATCGCCACCCAGCGCTCGTACGGGACGCCGCTGATGACGACCTTCACCTTGGTGAGAATCGGCGTGCCCCACGTCTCGCCCATGTAGCTGGTGGTTGCGGCAGCCGCGCCTTCCTTCGGGAACTCCCAAAGGTATTGCGGATAGTCCACTGCCGAGGGGTCGGTCACGTCGATGGCGTAGTAGGCCTTGCCGCCCTGGCGCAGGCCGCCCGCCAGCACGGTGTGCCACTCGGAACCGTCGGCCGCCTTCGCCGTCTCCGTCGAGAGCTGCGTCGCGGTGTTGTGAATCCACACGTCCGCCGCGACCGGAGAACCGTCGACGTAGTAGAAGTCGCGGCTACCGCTGTCCTTGGGCAGGTTCCGAATGTTGCGACGCACCGGCCACGGCATGAAGCCGAAGGTCTCGGCGCCCGTGCCGCGGTCGTAGCTCGGCGGCTCGCCGACCGGCGGAGTCGCGTCCCACGTTCCGCCAAGGAAGGCGTGCAGGAAGCCGTCGTTGGCGCCGGCGTAGATCATCTTGTCGCGCGTGGCGTGGCTGTTGGCGAACGCGTGGTACGACGCCTCCGGCACGAAACTTCGCGGCTCGCCGACTACCAGCGGGTTCGAATGGAAGATGTCGCCGAGCAACCAGGGACGCGGGACGCAGGTGTTGGTCACGCCGGTGCCCATTTCGCAACCACGCACGTTCTGGACGATCGCGTTCTTGAGCCCCGTCGCCGTGGTGGCGCCGGAGGGCGGATACGTCGCGATGTCCGCGATCGTCAGATCGTCCACCGCGGTCGCCGGGTCGCCGAGCGCGGAGAGCGGGAGCGTGGTGTCGAAGGGCACGCGCACCTGCGTCGAACCAGACGGCATCGTGGTGTAGAGCGAACGGGAAGCGGGTGCCGGGATCTGTTCCCCGGCGTCCCAGTATGGCGGCGCCGTCTGCGAGATTGCGCCGCCCTTGCACCCGTCCATCGGATTCACCAGCGCGCAGTTGCCGTTCGCGTCGAGGATGTCGCCGTCGGCGGTGATGTTGAAGAGCTTCATATGGCCTTCCCAGAACGGGTTGTTGTTCTGCGGAAGGAAGAGGCTGGTGTAGATGTTGCCGCCGTCCGCCGTACGCGTCGCCGGAACGGTGGCCGCCGTGAAGGATTGCGACTTCTGCACGATGTCGCTGATCGCGCCGACGATCGCGGTGGCCAGCTCCTCGGCGTTGCTGCTGTGATAGAACAGGCCGTTGCCCTGCGCGGCGGTGCGCGACAGCAGGTCGTTCGCCTGCGGCGAAGTCGTGAAGCCCACCGTGTACACGTCCACCACCTGGGTGCCGGGCTTGTCGGGCCGGAAGTCGTTCTTCTGCATGAACTTGGCGATATCGTCGAGATAGAGCGCGCACTTTTCGGAGGCCGGACCCACGCAGTCGGTGCCCTGGACCTCCGTTTCGCCGTCGTTGTTGTAGTTCCCGATCAGGCCCGTGAAACTCGAGAAGCCCTGGCCGGTGTTGTCGCTGCTGTTCGAGCTGGCGAAGGTGTCCATGGTCGGTTCGCCGTCCGTGATGATCACGACGAAGTTCTTCTGGCAGTCGAACTGGACGGGATCCGCCGGGATCTGCGACGCGGTCGTCGTGTACGGACCGTAGTTCCCGCTCGGAGCCGTGCGATATACGTAGCCGGGGAAGGTCGTGCCGTTCACGCCCTTCGGCCGGTCCGCTGCATTGCGGCTCATGAAGTACGTGTAGATCTGGAACAACGTCTCCCCGAGCGGCGTCCAGGATTCGCCCTCGAGCACGTTGATCGCCGCGTCGAGCTGCTGCTGGTGCGTGCCCGTGAGCGTGCCCGAGGCGAGCGGAAGCGTATAACTCGGCGTGTTGTAGTCGTTGACCGGAACGCGCACGTAGCCGCCGTTCGGATCGTTTGAACCGCCGGGCAGCCGGAACTCGGCGAGGCCGAAGCGCACCGCGCTCGCCTGGTTGATGTTGCAGATCACCTCGTGCAGCACGTCCTTGGCGGCCGTGACTCGCGCGCGCCGGTACTTGGAGAAGGTCGTGTAGCCCTGCGCCTGGAGGCACGTCGAGTAGGTTCCGTTGCCCGTCGCGTTGATCTCGGTGAGCCGGGGGTCGCCGTTCGGCAGCGACCAGATCCAGTTGAGGTAGTCCTTGTCCCAACGCGTCGTGTTGCCGGCCGCCGTCACCTTGGTGTCCGAATAGATGGTGCGGGTCTTGCTGCACTTCGTGAAGGACTTGCTGGCGGTGCTGAATGCTTCGTCCGCCGTGAAGCCCGTGCAGCTGTAGGTCACTGCGGGGTTGAAGTCCGGGTGCCAGACCATGTTGTTCATCGAGCCGGAGTTGTCGATGACGACCATCACGTTGGGCGGCACGTTCACCGAGAACAGCGCGGTGTCGTCCGCGGTGTGCGCGACCCGCGTAGGCGCCAGCATGGCGGCAACCAGCGCGGCTGCGGCGACGGACCGTCGTGCTTGAATCGTCGTCATCTTCATCTCCTGGACCCCTCCGGAGTGACGTCTGCCTGCGAGCCGGGGCCTAGTAGCCACCCGGGATCTGATTGAGCGTGACCACCTCGATGCGCGCGACCGCGCCATCGGGAGTCTGCCCTGCGACACGGATCTTCCAGAGCGCGAAGTTGTTCCAGCGCGGACCCATGCCCTGGCGCATGTCGGAGCCGCCCGCGCCCGCGACCTTGAGCGATTTGTCGAGCGACTGGACCGGCGCCTCGCCGGAGCCCGGCGTCGGCGAGCCGTAGTACTGGGGCTGACCATGGGGATACAGCGAGTAGTCCCCAATCAGCGTCGGGCTGGTCTCATCCACGAAGCTCAACTTCTCGTTGCCGGAGAGCACGTTGCGGCGCACCAGATCCTTCGCCACCGCGACGCCGGCCTCGGCGGCGTAGAACGCCGTGCTCGCACGATTCTGATAGCCGGCGACCTGCTGGTCGCGCATCACCGTGTCGAGCGCGGAGATGCCGATCGCGCCGAGCAGCAACATCACGAGCACCGTGATGATCAAGGCCGATCCCGATTCGCGACGACGCATGGCATGACTCCTCATCCGCTCGCCTGGACGCCGCGGTACCCGATGTTCCGCGGGCGGACTGTCGACGTGAAAACGCGACGGCGGAAGCCGTCGCCACCGCCCGCTGCGCGGTTCTCGGTGGCCTGCACGAAGCCCTCGCTGTACGTGGGGTCCGTGTTGCGCGAGCGCACCACGATGTTGAAGCGGATTTCGCGCAGCTTGGAGTGGTCGGTGTCCTTCGACGCGTAGTCCGGCGAGGCGCCCGAGCCCGGGTACTCGCTGTCGTCCGCCTTGGGCTTGCCGTCCTCGTCCATGTCGATGAAGTACGCGACTTGCAGATCCTCGACGTCGCTCGCGAGCGCCATGCCGTTGCGCAGCAGCGTCGCGTTGGCGTCGACCGAGTACGCAATCGCCGGAATCAACACGAGCGCGCCGCCGCCGGTGATGAAGGTCTGGAAGTCGACGCGCACCTGATTGCCAGCCGCATTGACAGCCGTGATCAGGCCGCACGCGGTGCCGCGCCCCGGGTTCGACGTGTCGACCAGGATGGCGCCGCGTCCGACCACGAAGTCCGAGTCGGGCACACCGTCGCCGGTCGTGTCGAAATAGGCATCTTTGGGAGCGGCGGCGCGATCGATCACGACGTCGTTCAGCGTCAGCCACTTCTCGGACACCGAACTCGTGTAACCTGCGACGACCGTTGCACCAAGCGCCGCTGTCGCCGCCTTGTCCGGGTTGACCGGCTCCGTGTCGGTGACGAAGAGCACGTCCGGCTTGTCGGTGTTGTCGATGCCGCAAGCCGCGGCGCCCTCTTCCACCATGAAGCCGGTCGAACGCAGGTCGCGTTCGACCAGATACGAGATCGCGCGCAGATTCTGCTGCGCCTCGGTGGTCTCGTCGATCACCGTGTACGAGCGGTTCTGCACCACGAAGGTCTGCATCACGCCCGCCACCACGATCCCGAGGATCGCCACGGCGACGAGCATCTCGACCAATGTGAAACCGGTCGCTCTACGCAGCGTCATCGGGCGCTCCGCGCGTCGTTGTGGCGCATCGTGGTCATCGTGTAGGAGCGGCCCGGCCGGTTCGGCTCGTCCCAGCGGACGCGCACGTCGATCGTCTTCAAGAAGATCCGCCCGCTGACGAGCGGTCCGTTGACGATGCGCCACTGCAGCTGGTAGCTCTGCTCGGCCACCGGCCCGCCCGGCGTCTGCACCGAGCCATACGCCAGGTCACTGGGCGCAACGAGCGCCGTCCAGCCGCCGGTCGGGCTGAGCGCGGCGTCCGCCCAGTCCATGCGCGTGAAGTTCTCGACCTGCGCTTGCGCGACCTCGGCAGCGTCCGTCGTGTGACGGCCCGAGCGACCGCCGCGCATCGCGTAGAGCTGTGCCGCGGACACGGCGAGCAAGCCGGTCGCCAGGATGCCCATCGCCACGACGACCTCGATCAGCGTGAAGCCGTCTCGCCCGCGTCCACGAACCCGGCGGCCGAGACGCGTCACACGTCGCTGCATCAGTTGGTCCATGCACCTGCTCCTGCGTTCCAGATGTGCACGCGCACGCTGCCGAGCGGCGACAGCACGATCGCGTAGTCCCTTAGGCCATTGGTGAGGTAGATCGCACCGCCGCCGCTGCCGACGCCGCCGAGGTCGTCGTCGGGGTCGCAAGCCGCATTGAAGCCGACTGGAATGCCATCGGGACGGAACAACACCCACGTCGCCGGGGCGCCGGCACGCGTGCGGAAGCTCGAACCCGTGCTGTGATCGGCAAGCCCGGTGTCACTCGGTACGGACGTGACTCCCGATAGCGTCGAGCCCCAGGCGACGTCGCGCTGCGCGGTGATTCCCTGCTGAATCTCGCCGGCGTCGATCAGGCAGTTCGGGTTACCGCCGCCGCCGTCGCCTTCGTCGCGCAGGACGAGGACGGGAAACGGGCCACCCGTTCCCGGATCAGCGCCGAGCGCAGTGCCGGCCGGGTCCGTCGCCGGCGGATCGCCGCTCGCGGCCGCCGACAGGAAGACGATGTGCGGAATGCCGGTGCGAATCGCTTCTACCCGCGCGATGCGCAGCGCGTCAGCCGTGCTGCGCGCCGCCGAACGGGCGCGCAGGTTGACGAAGAAGCGCTCCATCGCCGGCGTGCCGAATGCGGCGACGATGCCGATGATCGCAACCACGATCATCACCTCGACGAGCGTGAAGCCCGCCTTGCCGGAGTGTCGGATTCGAGTTCGACTTCGCATCGCGACTGGTCTCTTTCGCAAGCCTCGTGCCACGCTTGCGCTACTTCTCAAGTCACTGTCGCGCATTGGTTTTTCCCTGTGTTGCCGGTTTGCCGGAGGCCTCTTCGCCCCGCAACTCCTTGCGTACTGCGAAGCCCCTTGCGGAGCTGCCGACCGCCTGGAGGCGCAGGCAGAAAGCGGTGCGGAAGCCCTCCGGCGGCTCGACCAGCTCGAGCGCACCCGAAAGCTCTTCGGCCAGACGCAGCGAGTTCGCGAGCCCGAGCCCCGTCCCTTCGCCCGCCGGCTTGGTCGTAAAGAACGGATCGAAGAGCCGGTCTGCGTCTTCCGGGGCGATCCCCGAGCCCTGATCCGAGACCACGCACTCGACGGCGTCAGCCGTGCCACGCGACGCTGCCTCCGCGCACGACTCGCCACTGCGCACCGCGAGGTGCGCGCCGCGCACCAGAACCTGCACCGCGCCCGCTCCCGGCTCGCAGCTCGTGACGGCGTCGGCCGCGTTCAGCAACAGATTGAGCAGGATCTGCGCAACGGCGCCAGGATCGCCGCTCGCCGTCGGCAGATCTGCTGGGTGAACCACCTCGAAGTCCACCGACGCGTAGCGCCGCTGCGCGCGCACCAGCGCGATGGTCTCCTCGGCGAGCGCTGCGACATCGATCGGCACGCACTCCATGCGCGGTGGACGCGAGAACTCGAGAAGCTGGCGCAGGATGCGCCGCACGCGCTCACCCTGCTGCGCCGCGCGCGCGAGATGCCCCCGCGTGTCGTCGCCCATCCGAGCGTCGCGCTCGGCGACGCCGAGAAACGCCAGCATCGCCGCGAGCGGATTGCCGACTTCGTGCGCAACGCCGGCGGCGAGACGACCCACTGCCGCGAGACGCTGGGCGCGGTCGAGACCGCCGCGCGTGAGACGCAGTTCGGCGTTGACGTCGCGCAGCTCGGCGACCGCCTTTTCGAGCGCCAGCGTGCGCCGCTCGAGCGCCTCGCTCATCGCGTTGAAGGCAGCGGCCACCTCGGCCGCCTCGCGCGGTCCCTCGACCGGCAGCCGCGTCTCGAAGCCGCCCTCGCCCAGTGCGCGCGCGGCGGCGGCCAGCCGTTCGAGCGGCGCCACCACACGGCGCCGCAGCAGCGACGCGCCGAACGCGGTGAACACGACGACGTCGAGCGCGAGCAGCGCCGCAACCAGCGCGAGCGGCGCAGCGCGCAGCCGCAGCGACGCTTCGGAGGGGAGCCGCGCCACCACGACGTCTCCGCCGGGCACCGGCGTCGCGAAGCGAATCGCCTCCCAGGGTGCGCCGGGTCGGAGCAGCGAAGTGCCGCTCGCGCGCGCGTCGGCTGCGAGCTTCTCGGTCGTCGCGTCGATGCGCTCGCGGCTGGCGCCGACGGATTCCGGCGCGCCTTTCGCGCCGACCCGCCACCATGCCGTGCCGGGCATCAGCGCGCGGCCCTGCTCGGGTAGCGCGCGCCCTTCGGCGAGCAGCGCGCGTCCCAGCAGGTCGCGCAGGCGAGCCTCGTTGTGCTGGAGCAACAGGTACGCGAGCACGACGGTGGCCGCGAGCATCACGAGCCCGAGGCTCGTCACCACCTCGGCGAGTAGCCCGCTGCGCACGCTGGACGCAGACACGACGGCGCGTTCCCGCTACTCGGGAAGGCCGGGGTCGTCGTCGAGGCCCAGCTTCTCGAGCCGGTAGCGGAAGGAGCGGAACGAGATGCCGAGGGACTGCGCGGCGCGCTTCTTCACACCACCCGAGCGCTTCAGCGCACCGAGCAGCAAGCCGCGCTCGTAGTCCGCGACCAGGTTGTCGAGATCGATGTTGCCCTGCGGAAGCCGGGGGTTCGGCCGCTCTTCGGCCTGTTTCCGCACACTCGGCGGCAGCGCCTCGGCCTCGATCCACTCGCCGCGCGAGAGCGCAACCGCGCGCTCGATGCCGTTCTCCAGTTCGCGGACGTTGCCGGGCCAGGGGTGTGCGCGCAGGCACGCCATCGCTTCTTCCGAGAGCCCGCGCACCACCTTGGAAAGCTCACGCCCATACTTTTCGACGAAGTGGTGGACGAGCAGCGGCAGGTCTTCCATGCGCTCGCGCAGCGGCGGCAACTCGAGCTGGATCACGTTCAAGCGGTAGTAGAGATCCTCGCGGAAGCGCCCCGCGGCGACTTCGTCTTCCAAGCGACGATTGGTGGCGGCGAGGATGCGCACGTCCACGCGACGGTCGGAGGTGCCGCCGACGCGCCGGATCGTCTTTTCCTGCAACACGCGCAACAGCTTCACCTGGAGCGGCAGCGTCAGCTCGCCCACCTCGTCGAGGAAGAGCGTCCCGTTGTCGGCCATCTCGAAGAGGCCCGACTTGTTGCCGACGGCGCCGGTGAAGGCGCCCTTCACGTGCCCGAAGAGTTCCGATTCGAGCAGGTTCTCCGGGATCGCGGCGCAGTTGAGCGCCACGAAGGGCGACGCAGCCCGGTCGCTCTCGGCGTGGATCGCGCGTGCCACCAGTTCCTTCCCGGTGCCGCTCTCGCCGGCGATCAGCACGTTGGTCTTGGTGGGCGCAATGCGAGCCACCATCTCGTAGACCTGCTGCATGCGCGGGCTGTTGCCGACCAGCGGGCGCTGCTGCCGTTCGCTGCGCAGCTCGAAGCGCAGGCGCGCGTTCTCGCTGGTGAGGAGCTTCTTCTCGAGCGCCTTCTGCACCACCAGCTTGATCTCGTCGACCTTGAAGGGCTTGGTCAGATAGTCGTAGGCGCCTTCCTTCATCGCGGCGATCGCGGTCTCGGTGGTGGCAAAGGCGGTGATCATGACGACCAGAGCGTCGCCCTGCGCTTCGCGGATGCTCCGCAACAGATCGAGGCCGGACTTGCCGGGCATCTGGATGTCGGAGATGACGAGGTCGAAGTCATCGGAGTCGAGCGCCACCAGCGCAGCCTCGACGTCGCCCGCGGTGGTGACGTCGTAACCCTCCTTGCGCAGCAGGATCTCCAGGAATTCGCGCATGCTGCGCTCGTCGTCGACGACGAGAAGGCGCGCGCTGGCGCTCATCGTGCGCGCTCCGCAGCGGGGAGCAGCACGCAGAAGCGGGTGCCGCGACCGACGGCGCTCTCGACCCTCACGTGGCCCCCATTTCCTTCCACGATGCGGTGTACGGTCGCCAGGCCGAGGCCCGAACCCTCCTTCTTCGTGGTGAAGAAGGGATCGAAGATGCGTTCGAGGACGTCCTCGGGAATCCCGGTGCCGGTATCGGCGACCTGGATCTCGACCCAGTGCGGCCCCTCCGCGTTCCCGTTTCGGCGGCCCCCGGAAGCGGCTTGAGCCGCGGCTCGCTGCGCGCGGATCTCGAGGCGCCCACCATCGGGCATCGCCTGTACGGCGTTCAGGAACAGATTCCAGAGCAGCTGGCGAAGCTGGCGGTCGTCGGCGAGCACGCGCAGCTCGGGTGGCGCGTCGACGACGAGCTGCACCGCCGGGGGTCGCACCGACCCGAAGAGCTGCGCCATGTCGCGGAGCACGTCCGCAATCGCGACCGGCTCGGGCTTGGCCTTTGCAGGCCGCGCGAAGTGCAGGAAGTCGGTGATCAGCGCGTTCAGGCGGTCGGTCTCGCGCACCACGATGTTCATCAGACGACGCGCTTCGTCCGACTCGTCGCCCTCGGCGCCTCCCTCGAGGATCTGGATCGAGCCCGAGATCGCTGCCAGCGGGTTGCGGATCTCGTGGGCGAGATCGGCGGCGAGCTGGCCGATGCCCGCCAGCCGTTCGTGCCGGCGCAGCTCGGCTTCCATTTCGACCACCTTCGTGACGTCCTGGAAGATCACCACGTAGCCGCCGGGATCGTGGTCGCCGGCGCGCAGCAGCGAACCGGCGAGGCCGAGGTGCAGATCCTGACCGCGCCGGTTGCGATGGCGCAGGCGCGCCCTGCCCCGCTCGCCACTTCCCGCCGCCTCGAGCGCGCCCGCGCGCGCACCTGGAATCACGTCGTCGAGCGCCTGGCCCAACACCTCGGCGGAGCTCGCGCCGGTAATGCGCTCGGCCTCGGGATTCCACGAGGTGATCCGGCCGCCGGGATCGGTGGTGATGAGCCCGCTCGTCAAGCTCTCCACGGTGCGCTGGTGCAGCCGCTGCAGACTCGCGAGATCGCGCGTCGTCTCGGCGAGCGAGCGACCCGCGCGATCACGCTCGCGTGACAGCGCGCTCGCGAGCAACGCCACCAGCATCAGCGCGCCGGCATTGAGGCCCCACACGGCGAGCTGCACCGGATCGGCCGACTGCGCGCCGCGCGCCATCGATTCCCAGTGCGCAATCAGCAGCACCGTGCCGTAGCCCACGGCCCCGAGCGCGCTCGCCGCGTAGGCGCCGCGGCGTCCGAGGAGCAACGCAGCATACACCGTGATCGGTACGTAGAGGAAACCGAAGAACGACTCGGCACCGCCGGAGAAATGGACCAGTGCGGAGACGATCGCGACGTCGGAGGCCAGCTGCAGGCCGGCGAACGCGCGACGTCGCCGAACGCGGCTGTTCACGACCGCGGCGAGGATCGTCGTGACGAACGCGAGCACGACGGTCGCGTAGAGAGCGCGCTCCGGCACGTCCGTGCCTGCGCGCGCGCGCTCGGCCGTCAGCGCAAGCGCACCGATCAGGATCCCGAACGCCACGACGAGGCGTCCCGCCAATAGCGGGAGCATCCGATGCCGCAGCGGCTCTTCGACCTCGGGGCTCTGTGACGTGTCCGCAGCCACGATGGTCCGGGCTACTTCACCACCTCCGCGATCTTGAAGATCGGCAGATACATGGCGATCAGGATGCTTCCGATGCTGCCACCGAGGAACACCATCATCAGTGGCTCGAGCATCGAGGTGAGGCCGTCCACCGCGGCGTCGACTTCGTCGTCGTAGAAGTCGGCGAGCTTGGCGAGCATCGAGTCCATCGCACCGGTCTGCTCACCGACCGCGATCATCTGCACCACCATGCCCGGGAACACGCCGACCGCCTTCAGCGGCTCGGCGATGGTCTTGCCTTCCGAGATCGCCGCGCGGACCTTCTGGAGGCCCGCCTCGATCACCTTGTTGCCGGAGGTCTTCGCGCAGATGTCGAGCGCGTCGAGGATCGGCACGCCCGAGGAGAGCATCGTCGAGAAGGTGCGGCTGAAGCGCGCCACGGCGACCTTGCGGAGCAGCGCCCCGAAGAGCGGCAGCTTCAAGAAGATCGCGTCGGTCTGGTAGCGGAAGCGCGGCGATCTCCGCCGCGCCTGCACGTAGGCGATGGAGACTGCGACGATCGACACGAGGATCAACAGGATCCAATGCTGCATCCAGTTGCTGAGGCTGATCACCATCTGCGTCGGCGCGGGCAGCTCGCCGCCGAAATCCTTGAACATCTTCTCGAAGACGGGGATCACCTTGACCAGCAGCAGGGCCAGAACGCCCATCGCGACCACCATCACGGTAACCGGGTAGACCATCGCGCTCTTGACTTTGCGCTTCAGGCTGTCCGCCTTTTCGAGATAGGCCGAGAGGCGATTCAGGATCGTGTCGAGCACGCCGCCGATCTCGCCGGCGGTGACCAGGTTCACGTACAGCTCGTCGAAGACGCGCGGGTGCTTCGCGAGCGACTCGGCGAAGGTGGAGCCCTGCTCGACGTCGTTCTTCACGCGCCCGAGCGTCTCTCCGAAGCTCTTGTTCTCCTGCTGCTCGGCCTGGATGTCGAGGCACTGCACCAGCGGCAGACCGGCGTCGATCATCGTGGCGAACTGGCGGGTGAACACGACCAGCTCGCGCGTCTTCACGCCCTTCTTGAACAGGTTGAAGCCGCCGCCGCTACGCGCCGCCTTCGGCTTGACCGAGACGGGAATGATCGACTGCGCGCGGAGCTGCATCATCGCAGCCGCTTCCGTGGCTGCCTCCACTACGCCCTTCTTCAACTGCCCCTGGCGGGTGCGCCCTTCCCAGGCGAAAACCGGCATCGTGTATCTCCCTCGTATGGGTGAGCTGCGACCTGCGAACGAGTCGTCAGGCCGTGCCCACCATGCGGCGATTGATCGCGCTGGCATTGCCGCCGCCGATCAAGGTCTTGAGTTCTTCCTGGTCGTGACTACGGGCCATTGCATCTTCGAGGCTGATCAGCCGGCGTTGGAACAGCGAAGCCAGCGACTGGTTCATCGTCTGCATCCCGTGCTTCTCCTGCCCGATCTGCATCTGCGAGTAGATCTGGTGGATCTTGTCCTCGCGGATCAGGTTCCGGATCGCCGGGTTCGGAACCATCAGCTCGAGCGCGAGCGCGCGCCCCGGCCCATTGGCGCGCGGCAGCAGGGACTGGCACATCACCCCTTCCAGCACGAAGGAGAGCTGCGCGCGCACCTGCGACTGCTGATAGGGCGGGAACACGTCCACGATGCGGTTGATGGTCTGGACGCAGGAGTTGGTGTGCAGCGTCGCGAACGCGAGGTG
>Ga0315278_10002538_pt1 | contig 16252 bp, 15 predicted proteins | sample YL17G06_0_MG_FD_203880 | JGI IMG/M metagenome (GOLD analysis project Ga0315278, IMG submission 203880) | Sediment microbial communities from Yellowstone Lake, YNP, Wyoming, USA - YL17G06_0 | ecosystem: Environmental > Aquatic > Freshwater > Lake > Sediment | place: USA: Wyoming | collected... | reverse complement strand
GCGCCAGGCGGAGAGCGGTTGTCTTCCCCGCCCCGTTCCGGCCGATGAGGCCGAGCACCGAGCCCGGGGCAACTTCGAAACCGACCCCGTCCAAGGCCACGGTCTTGCCGAAGCGACGGCTGACGTTTTCGAAGACGATGACGGGAACGGTCATCACGACTCCTTCTCACGATCGCGCCGCGCGCGGGCGAAGTGCTCGAGCTTCCGTTGAACCCGCCAACCGAGTTCTTCGGGAGGGACTCCCAGCGTGTGCGCCTCGACGAGCAGTGTTTCGATTGCGGCGTCGAGCGCGGCCTCGCGTTCCTTCGGCGCCATGGTCGAAGCGTTCTCGGCGATGAACGTTCCCTGCCCGACCCGGGTCCGAACCAATCCTCCGCGCTCCAGCTCGGCCACGGCGCGGGCGGCGGTGTTCCGATTGACGCGGGCTCTGACCCCGAGCTCGCGCACGGTGAGGAACCGGTCACCGGGCTTCAGCGCGCCTAGCGCGAGGAGGCGGCGCACCTGCTCCACGATCTGCAGGTAGAGGGGAATGGGACTCTGTGGGTCGAGGTCGAGGATCACGTCGTCCGCCTATTGTCCTAATGTCCTAGGACAATATACGGCAGCACCTCGCGACTGTCCACCAGTTTCTCAGGGTCGCCCGGATCACTCCCCGGTCCCAATGACGGGCGGGGATCGTCACGGGCTGATCGAGATAGATCACTTTCCCCAGACGCCGCAGCCGGAAGGCGAGTTCGAGGTCCTCGTACCGGTCCAGGCTGGGAAAGCCGCCCGAGGCCTCGATAGCGGCGACGCGGAAGAACTGGGCTTGGTCGCCATAGGGGACCCTGAGGAAACGGGCGCGCAGCCGGTTCCCCGCTTCGATCGCACGGAACACGAGGCGCCGATCGGCGATGCGATGGCCGAGCGCTCCCGCCACCGACTCCGGGGACGCCGCGATGGCGGCCGCCAGGGCCTCGCGGGTGCCGGGCGAGACGATCATGTCGGCGTGGATGACGAGGACAAAGGACGCGCGCTCCCGCACGGCGCGATAGCCGGTAGCGACGGCGCGACCGCGCCCGGCCTGCGGCTCGACGATCGTCTCGAAGCCGCGCTCGCGCGCGATCGTCCCGGTCGCGTCGCGGCTGCCGTTGTCGACCACGACGATCGTGTCCCCCGCTGCGCTGAAGGGGGCCAGGGAATCGAGACAGGTCGGAAGCCGATCTTGCTCGTCGCGCGCCGGGACGACGACGGCGAGTTTCATGCGCTCTCGGGGTCCCTGAAGAACCTGGCTGCGGCCTCGCGCTCGCGCACGATCGGATAGGGAGGGAGCGATGCGAGGAAGGTCTTCCCGTAGCCCTTCGTCGTGAGCCGCGGGTCGAGGACGGCGAGGATCCCGCGATCGCCCCGGCTGCGCAGGAGCCGTCCGAGCCCCTGTTTCAGATCGAGCACGGCCATCGGCGTCTGGTACTCGGCGAAGGGGTTCCCCTCGTTGTCGCGGATCCGCTCGATGCGCGCCGCGATGAGCGGGTCGCTCGGAACGTCGAACGGCAGTTTGTCGATGACGACGAGCGAAAGCGCCTCGCCCGGCACGTCGACGCCGTGCCAGAACGAGTTGGTCCCGAGAAGGACCGCGCGCGGAGTGGTCTTGAACTCCTGGAGCAGAGCGGCCTTACTCCCCTCCCCCTGCACGAACAGCGGGAACCGATCGAGCCGGCCTAGGTGCTCACGCGCCCGCGAAAGGGCCGCGTGGGACGTGAACAGGAGGAACGCCCGGCCCTCGGTGATGTCGAGTAGAGCTTCGATTTCATCCATCGCGCGCGCGAAGAACGTGGGCTCACGTGGCTCGGGCATGCGTTTGGGGAGGTACAGCACCGCCTGGCGCGCGTGATCGAACGGGGACTCGACGATCAGGCCGGGGGCGTCGGTGAGCCCGAGGCGCTTGCGAAAGAAGTCGAAGGAGGTCCCGACCGACAGCGTCGCCGAGGTCAGCACGCAGGCGTGCAGCCTCTCGAACAGCGACTCTTGGAGAAGCGGGCCCACGTCGATCGGGGCCGCGGAGAGAATCACGTTGCCGCGCCCTCGACCTTCCATCCCATAGACGTAGCCGGGAACGTCGCGGCGCAGCACCGTGGCGAGCGCGTCTTTCAGGGCCTCGGCGCGGGTCTCGATCGCCTCGTTGTCGCCCCGATTCCCCGAGGGCTTCGCAGCCTCATCGATCACGTGCGAGAGGGTCGCCCATTCAGCCTCGAGATCCAGCCCACCGCGGGAGGACGGCTCGAAGCGCTGCCGCCCCGCGGCCGACCGCAGCGCATCACGGATCGGCGCGAAGAGCTCCCGCGCCGCCTCCCGCAGCTCCGCCGCGCCCCCGCCTCCTTTCGCCGGACCGCCGGTTTTCGCCGCGCTCTTTTCGGCATCGCGCGCCAGCTCTTCGACTTGGTTGGCCGAAGCGGTCTCACCGAAGTAGAGCGTGGCGACTTCTTCGAGGAGGTGCGCCTCGTCGAAGATCACGGTGTCGTAATCCGGCAAGACCGCGCCGTAGGCGCTGCGCACGGCGAGGTCGGCGAAGAAGAGGTGGTGGTTGACGACGACGATCTGGGACTGTTGCGCCTGGCGCTTCACCTTGGTCAACCAGCACATCTCGTACTCGGGGCACTTCGATCCGGTGCATGTGTCGGCGCGGGCGTTGACGTCGCGCCACAAGCGCAGGTCGTCCGGAAGCTCCGCAACTTCCGCGCGATCGCCGCTTCCAGTTTCCCGGCTCCACCGGGACAGGGCCGGGATGAAGCGGCGCTCCTCGCGGACTTCGATCAACGGCTCCTGCTCGAACTGCGCAAAGCGGTAACGGCAGAGGTAGTTCTCGCGGCCCTTCATGAGGCAGGCCGACACCGCGAGCCCCGCTTCGTCGCGGAGGAACGGAAGGTCTTTCCTGAAAATCTGGTCCTGGAGGTTGCGCGTGCCGGTCGAGACGATCACGCGTCGTCCCGACTCCAGGATGGGGATCAGATACGCGAACGTCTTCCCTGTGCCGGTTCCCGCTTCGACCATCAGCGTGCCGCCTTGGTCGAGAACCTTCGCGATCGCTTGGGCCATCTCTTCCTGGCCCGGGCGGTGCTCGTACCCCGCGTGGGCGGAGTCGAGGCCGCCCCCCGGCGCGAAGAAGGTGCCGCGGTCCATCACGCCCGCGAGGGGGCGAGGCGGGACGCGTAGAGCGGGAACCCGGACGCGAGGACAGCGACCTCGCCGTTGAGACGCGACAGGGCGGCCGCGTCGTCTCGCGCGTCGAGCGCCCGCGAGATGAGCGAGGCGATCCGGTCCATCTCGGCCTCGCCCATGCCGCGCGTGGTCACGGCCGGAGTGCCGATGCGGATGCCGCTTGCAACCATTGGAGGGTTGGGGTCGAACGGGATCGTGTTCTTGTTGACCGTGATCCCCGCCGCCTCGAGCGCCTTCTCGGCGACCTTCCCCGTGAGGCCCTTCGAAAAGACGTCCATGAGGAAGAGGTGGTTGTCGGTGCCGCCGGAGACGATGCGGTAGCCGTGGCCCGCCATCCCCTGAGCGAGACGCTTGGCGTTGGCGACGACCTGCCCGATGTAGAGCTTGAACGAAGGTCGCAAGGCCTCACCGAAGGCGACCGCCTTGGCGGCGACGATGTGGACGAGCGGCCCACCCTGGAGGCCGGGGAAGACCACCCTGTCGAGCTCCTTCGCGTACTCGGCCTTGCACAAGACGAGCCCGGCTCGCGGCCCACGAAGCGTCTTGTGGGTCGTCGTGGTGACGAAATCGCAGTGGGGAACCGGGCTCGGATGGTGGCCCGTTGCCACCAATCCGGCGATGTGGGCAATGTCCGCCATGACCTTCGCTCCCACCGACTTCGCGATCGCGTCGATGCGGGGAAAGTCGATGACGCGCGAGTAGGCGGACGCGCCGCAAACGATGAGCTTCGGATGGTGTTCCTTGGCCAACGCCTCGAGCTTGTCGTAGTCGAGCGTCTCGTCGGACGGGCGCACGCCATAAGCCACGAACCTGTAGAGCTTCCCGGAAAGGTTCAACGGGTGACCGTGCGTGAGGTGCCCCCCGTGGGACAGGTCCATGCCCAAGACGGTGTCTCCTGGCTGGAGCACCGTGAAGTAGACCGCCTGGTTCGCCTGACTCCCCGAATGGGGTTGCACGTTGGCGTGCTCGGCGCCGAAGAGCTCCTTCGCCCGGTCGATCGCGAGCCGCTCGACGACGTCCGTGAACTCGCAGCCTCCGTAGTAGCGCCGTCCGGGGTACCCCTCGGCATACTTGTTCGTGAAGACGGAACCGGCGGCCGTAAGCACCGCTTCACTCACGAAATTCTCGGAGGCGATCAACTCGAGTCCCGTCGCCTGACGCGAGGTTTCGCGGCGGATGGCGTCGGCGATCGCGGGGTCGGCTTCGCTCAACGACTGGGTCATCGGATTCATGCATCTCTCCTGTCCAGACTCTGGACTTTTTCAACCCGCGTCGCATGCCGCCCGCCTTCGAACGTGTGACCGAGGAAGGACAAGAGCGTGTCCTCCATGACGCCAAGGCCGGACACGCGCGCGCCGAGGCAGAGGACGTTCGCATCGTTGTGCTGGCGCGCCACCCGCGCTTGGTAACAGTCGGTGCAATGCGCCGCGCGGATCCCCACAATTTTGTTCGCCGCGATCGACATCCCGATCCCGCTGCCGCAAACGAGCAGCCCCAGGGGCGCGTCCCCCGCGACCACCGCCTGTCCGACGCGGGAGGCGAAGTCCGGGTAGTCCACGGACGCGGTGCCATGGGTCCCCAGGTCGATGGCCTCGTGGCCGCGCTCCGCGAGCCAAAATTTCAAGTGTTCTTTGGCCGCGTACCCCGCGTGGTCGGAGCCGATGGCGATTTTCATGGGGCGTCCTCCCTCCGGAGCTGCTCCAGGCTCGGGATGGGCACCGCTCCCATCTCGAGGAGCCGCGCGTGCTCGGCCAGAGCGTAGGCGTCGGTCATCGCGGCCAGGTGGTCGGCGAGGAGCCTCGTGAACCGGGGATCCGACCGGTACGCCCTGGCCTCCCGCTCCCGCGAAGCGCGGGGCAGGTCCCTCAAGTATCGCACGTCGGCCAGTTCCTTCATGCGGAACAAGACGTGGTCGTCGAGCAGGCCGGGGTCGGCGAAATACGCGGCGAAAAGGCCGAGTAGCGCAAGACGTCCGCGCGCGTCGACCTGCTCGGCCTCGCGGCCGCGATGGATGCGCGCTTCGAGAAATCGCTCGAGGTCGGAAACGAGCTCGCCTCCGCCGCGCGTCCAAGTGACCTCACGGCCCGTCACGGCCTCGTCGCGGAGCTCGAGGAACCGGCTGCTACTCACGATCTTGTGCTTGGCCTGCCACTTGGCGAGGGTCTGCTGCGTGCCGAGGATCGCGCCGGTCACGAGGAGATGCGTGAGGCCGCGGTGAATCGCGTTGGCCTTCATGAAGCGACCCCCGCGTTGCGGATAGCGGACGCCCAGCTTCTTCTTGAGCTCTCTGACCGCGCGGAGGCGCTCGACCTCGGCGAGATCGACCGTCCCCGATTGGAGGGCGTCGTCGAGGTCGTGAAGGGCGCTCGCAAGACGAACCGCCAAAGCGACCACCTGCGCCTCGAACGAGGACGCCAGTCCCGGCCGAAGCCCTTCCGGCACCTCCGCCGGCACCCGTCCCCGACCTTGCGCCTTGACGATCCCCTCACGCGTTGCGTCGGTGAGATTCAGCCCCGGGTGCTCGTACCGCTTCTCGAGGAGGTCCACGACGCGCAAGGCTTGCCATGCGGCATCGAACCCACCGAGGTCTGAAAGACCGGGGCCGCCTCGCCCGTCGCGCTCGCCCGAGAGCAGATCGTCGAGCGCCCGCACACCCGCCGGCCCGAACGGAGGTTGCCCAAGGTCGTGCGCGAGAGCCACGGCCTCGACGAGGTCTTCGTTCAGGGCCAAGGCGCGCCCGATGGTGCGCGCCACTTGCGCGACCTCGAGCGTGTGAGTCAGCCGGTTTCTGCGATGGTCTTCGTAGGCCGGGAGAATCCCCGTGACCGCCTTCTGGCGCAGCCTCCTGAAGGCGCGCGAGTAGACCACGCGGTCGCGGTCGCGCTGATACGCGGTGCGGTAGTCGAAGGCCCGTCCGTCATCCTCGACCGGCAACCGCCGCGTCGCTTCGGCCGAGCGGAGCGCGTACGGCGCGAGCCTCTCGGCTTCGCCCTTTTCCAACGATTTTCTCATCGATTCGGCCATCGGGCCGGGATGCTACACCGCGCCTTGAATCGGCTCCACGGGCGCCCTAGCTTTGGGGCGAGCCGCTTCCCGGAGGACGCCCATGACGGTGACGATCGATACCGACCTTTGCGAGAGCACCGGGGTGTGCTCCATGGTCTGCCCCGAGGACATCATCGATATCAGGAACGGCAGGCCGGTGATCATCAATCAGATGGCGTGCACGGCGTGTTGGAAATGCGCGGAGAGCTGCGTCAGCGCCGCGATCAACATCGACTAACGGGGACATTCTGCTCTTTCGTACAAAATCAGATGATTGAAAATTGGGGACAGTCCCCTTTCTCTTATCAAAGCGGTATCCGGGGAGCTTTGTAAGAGAAAGGGGACTGTCCCCAATTTTCAATCATCTGATTTTGTACGAAAGAGCAGAATGTCCCCAATAATGTGACTCGCATGCCGCCGCCAACCACGTCGTCCCTCATCGCCGAGCTCGAATCTCTGACCGACCTTTCGAGGGAAATGACGCGCCGCGCGCGCAGGCACGGCGCCTTCCTCGTCTGGCGCGCACAGGCGCGCCGCATCACGAGCGTGCTTCTGAAATCCGGCAAAGTCGAGGAGGTCGCCACCTCCTTGGGCTCGGGACACGGCGTCCACGCGATGACCGACGAAGGGCGCACCGCGCTCGGGAGCCGCGACGAGTTCCTGGCCGAGCCCGCGCTCGCCCTGCTCGACCACACCGTCGCGGCGGCCAAGGCTGCCGGGTTGCTGGGCGTGGCGGGAAGCGCTCCCACCTCGCTCGAACCGGTCGTCGCTCGCGCGATACCCGACGGTCTCGACGCGTTCGATCGCATCGATCTGACGGCCGCGGCCGCCAGACTCTCCGATCTCGAACGCGAGATCGCAGGGCGCGTTCCGGGCGTCCGGCTGTCCCTTTCGTATCAGACCGATCTCGACGCGTGGCGCATCGTTCGATCCGACGGCGGGGATGTCCTGTTCGCGATGCCACGCTGCGTCTTGCGGGTTGCCGCAAGCTCGTCGGGTGACGCGCGCCACACGGTGGGCGCCTCGGTGGCGAGCCCGAACCCGGGACTCCTCGACGATCCGGCGACGATCGCGACGTTCCTGAAGCGCGCGACCGCAGCCTGTCGCTTGGCCACCGTCCTCCCCGACGCGCCGTCACACCCCGCGGGCTCGTTCCCTCTCGTCATCGACTACGCGCTCGCCAAGGGGCTCGCCCACGAGGCGTTTGGTCACGCGTCCGAGGCCGACGGATTCCGTTCGTCGATCCTGGCGCAAAACGGCCGCTTCCGGACGGGCGATCTCGTCGGCGCGACCCACGTCTCGATCGTCGACGAGCCGAAACGAGGCGATCACGCGTGGCAACCGTTTTCGGCGTCGGGCGCCAAACGCGAACGCGCGACGATCGTCGATCACGGCCGTCTCGGCGACGCCCTCACCGATTCATGGTCGCAGGCCTCCTCGGGCTCGCGTCTCACGAACGCGGATCGCGCGGAGTCGTTCCGCTCGGCCCCGCTCCCGCGGATGTCGAATATCCGCATCGAGGTGGACAAGCCTCTCCCCGCTCCCGGCGCATTCGAGGACTATGGGCCCGAGCAGGTGCGCGATCTCTTGGCGAACGCCGACGTTCTGAAGCGACACCCCCGGGTCGTGTTCCTCTCCGGCTACAGCGGCGGCCAGGTCAATCCAGCGACCGGCGATTTCGTGTTCAACTGCAAGGCGATCTACGTCCTCGCGCAAGACGGCGTCACGCTGCACAAGCCCGCGATTTTTTCGGGATCGATGTTCGGCGCGCTCCGATCGATCCGCGAGGGGTTCGGCCCTCTCCTCCTCGACGCGATCGGAACCTGCGGGAAGTGGGGGCAAAACGTGCCCTCGTCGGGCGGCAGCCATTACTTCCTCGCCCTGGACCCGGACGAGTCGGTCCGGCTCGGCGGGCGCTGACGTGAATATCGAGAGACTCCTTCGCGCCCTAGCCGCCACCCGTTCCAACGGGCACGCGATCGCGGCCTTCAGCGTCTACGTCGCCGAGGCCCGGCGCACGAGCGTGGGCACCAAGGACGGCGAGACCGGGAGCCCCCACGCGCCGATGACGCTCGCCGAATCGCTCACCGCGCGCTACAAGCTGATCTGGGACGACGGAAGCATGAGTCGCGGCGCAATGGAGCGGCGCGCCATCGAGCGTGAGCCGGAGGCGATCCTCTCCGCCGCGCGCGCGGCGTCGTACGAGGACAAGGACGCCATCGAAGTTCTCGGACCCGCGACATTTCCCGACGTCGCCACGCACGACGCCGACACCGCCGCGATCGCGGCCGGCGGGGTCGAGGCGTTCGTTCCGCGGCTCGCCGCCATCAGGGAGCGCGTCGCCCGCCACGGCATCCGCACCTGGAGCGGCTCGATGCACGCGGCCGAAGGCACAGCGCGCGTCGTGACGTCGGCCGGGTTGGACATCGCTGGCCGCGGCACGGCCGCCGGATGGAGCGCGACGCTGGACGGTGAACTCGGCGCGGGAAACGGAGCGCGAGCGCCAGAGCCGATGAGTGACCTCGAGAGCCGCCTCGACCGCCTCGTCGCCTTCGTCTTGGGCTTGCGCGCGACCGCGGCATCGCGCCCCGGAGGCATCCTGCCCGTCCTCCTTCACCCCGACGTCGTCGAGGACTACGTGCTCGGCGTGCTCCTTCACAACTTGGACGGCGCCCAGGTCGCGCACGGCACGGGAGCGTTTCGCAAGGAGCAATTTGGAGCCGCGGCAGCGGTCCTTCGCGACGACCTCACGCTTCGCACCGACCCTTTGATCCCGATGGCCGCGGGAGCCTACCGATTCAGCCAGGAGGGACTCCCCTCGCGCCCGTGCACGTTCGTCGACAAGGGCCGTCTGACAACACCGCTTCTCGACCTCAAGTACGCGCGCCGCCTCGGCCTCGCGCCGACCGCCAATCCCTCGGCCATGGACACGCTCTTCTTCGAGGGTCCGCCGTCGATCTCGTACGACGACGCGCTCGCTTCGGCGGCCGGTGGGGCGCTGGTCCTCTCCGTCCTGGGGGTGCACACGCAAGACTTCACGAGCGGCGACTTCTCGCTCTCAGCGCCGCAGACGCTCGCGGTCGGCCCCAACGGACTCAAAGGGCGCCTGCGCGCGACGATTTCCGGCAACGTTTTCGAGCTCTTGCGTTCTCCTAAGCTCACCCTCGTTCGCTTCCCGGGCGAGCACACGCCGGGGCTGCTGATCCATTGCCGGCTCGACCCGGCGTAACGAGCCGGGGCGCGGCCGGCCCCTTGACACCCTCCCCGTCGCATCGCAACAAAGCCGGGTCGAATCCCAGAGATCCGGAGGTGTTGTCATGCGCCCAGACCGAATGACGCTCAAAGCCCAGGAGGCCCTGCAAGAATCGCAGGCTTTGGCGAGGACCTTCGGCCACCCCGAGATCCGCCCGCTCCACCTCGTGCTGGCGCTCACGCGGCAGCCGGAAGGCATCGTCGCTCCGATTCTCGAAAAGCTCGGAGCCGACCCGCGCGCCGTTGCCGCCGCTGCGGAAGACCGCCTTTTGTCGCTCCCCAAGGTCGAGGGCCAATCCGACGTCGGCGTTTCGCGCGCCCTCCAGGACGTCTTCCAGGTCGCCGAGAAGGCGGCCAAGGAATTCCAGGACGAGTACGTCTCGACGGAGCACCTGCTTCTCGCCATGGTGCGCGGGAAGGGCGAGGCGGCGGAGATTCTCAAGAAGCTCGGCGCCACGCCCGACAACATTCTTCATGCGCTGCGCGAGGTGCGCGGGTCGTCCCGGGTGACCGACCAGAACCCCGAGGACAAGTTCCAGGCGCTCCGTCGTTACGCGAAAGACCTGACCGACCTCGCGCGGCGCGGCAAGCTTGACCCCGTCATCGGCCGCGACGAAGAGATCCGCCGGGCGATCCAGATCCTCGGGCGCCGCACGAAGAACAACCCGGTCTTGATCGGAGATCCCGGCGTCGGCAAGACCGCGATCGTCGAGGGGATCGCCCGCCGCATCGCCGACGGCGACGTGCCGGAGACGCTGCGCGACCGCCGCCTCGTCGCGCTCGATCTGGGCGCGCTCATCGCGGGGTCGAAGTATCGCGGCGAGTTCGAGGACCGGCTGAAGGCGGTGCTCAAGGAGATCGAGGAGTCCGAGGGGCGCGTCATTCTTTTCATCGACGAGCTGCACACGTTGGTCGGCGCCGGGGCGGCAGAAGGCGCGGTCGATGCGGCCAACCTCTTGAAGCCCGCGCTCGCGCGCGGCGATCTGCGCTGCATCGGCGCCACCACCATCAACGAGTACAGGAAGTACATCGAAAAGGACGCAGCCCTAGAGCGCCGCTTCCAGCCGGTCAAAGTCGGCGAGCCAACGGTTGCCGACACGATTTCGATCCTGCGCGGGCTCAAAGAGCGCTACGAGGCGCATCACAAGGTGCGCATCCAGGATGCCGCCGTCGTCGCCGCCGCGACGCTGTCCCACCGCTACATCTCCGACCGCTTCCTGCCCGACAAGGCGATCGATCTGATCGACGAGGCCGCGGCAGGGCTCAAGATGGAGATCGACTCCGTGCCGGCGGAGGTGGATGAGATGTCCCGCCGCGCGAGCCAGCTCGAGATCGAGAGGCAGGCGCTGAAGCACGAGACCGATCTGGTGTCGCGCGAACGGCTGGGCAAGCTCGAGAAGGAGCTGGCCGACGTCAAGGAGGAGCTCCAGTCCAAGAAGGCACGGTGGCAGTCGGAGAAGGACGTCATCACCCGGATCGCAGGCCTGAAAGAGAAGATCGAGCAGTCAAAAACCGACGCGGAGCGGGCGCAGCGCGACGCGGCCTACGAGCGCGCCTCGATGCTCCAGTACGACACGCTTCCCAAGCTCCAGAAGGAACTCGAGGGCGAAGCCGCCCGACTGGCCGAGATCCAGAAAGACGGCGCGCTTCTCAAGGAAGAGGTGTCGGAAGAGGACATCGCGGAGATCGTCTCTAAATGGACCGGCGTTCCGGTCGCCAAGATGCTCGAGGGCGAGCTCCAGCGGCTCGTTCACCTGGAAGACGAACTGCACCTCCGGGTGATCGGACAAAACGAAGCCGTCAAGGCGGTCGCAACTGCCGTCCGCCGTGCGCGCGCCGGCCTCAAGGATCCGAACCGGCCGGTCGGCTCGTTCCTCTTCCTAGGTCCGACCGGGGTCGGAAAGACCGAGTTGGCCCGGGCGTTGGCCTCCGTCTTGTTCGACGACGAGCGGTCGCTGATCCGCATCGACATGTCGGAGTACATGGAAAAGCACTCGGTCGCGCGTATGATCGGCTCGCCTCCGGGATACGTCGGCCACGACGAGGGCGGCCAGCTCACCGAAGCCGTTCGCCGCAGGCCGTTTTCGGTCATCCTCCTCGACGAGATCGAAAAGGCGCACACCGACGTCTTCAATGTGCTGCTCCAGGTCATGGATGATGGGCGCCTCACCGACGGCCGCGGCCGGACGGTGGACTTCAAGAATACGATTCTCATCATGACGTCGAACCTGGCGTCGTCGTACATCTTGGAGCACGCGCACGCCGACATGAAGCAGGTGCGCAAGCACGTCGACGAAGCGCTGAAACACGCATTCAAGCCGGAGTTCCTGAACCGGATCGACGACACGATCGTCTTCACGTCGCTTCGCGAGCACGACCTTCTGGAGATCGTCGACCTGCAGTTGGCGCGGCTGAAGAACACGCTCGCCGACCGCCGGATCGACCTTTTCGTCACCGATCTGGCCAAGGGGAAGCTGATCGAGGCCGGGTACGATCCGGCGTTCGGGGCTCGTCCCCTGAAGCGCGCCATCCAGCGCCTGATCCAGGATCCCCTGGCGCTAAGGCTCTTGGACGGCACGATCGTCCCGGGGGCCACGGTCAGGGTTACGCTCGAAGGGGACGAAATCCTGCTCCACACTGCCGAAGTGGTCGTAAATTGAGGGCACTATGGCCGTTGACCGATGGGATCCCGTGCGCGATCTGAGACACCTCAAGGAGAGGGTCGATACGCTCTTCCAGGACGTGCTGGGCCGCGCCGGAACCGAGGCGGCGCCTGAGGTCCCGGGGGCCTGGCGCCCTCCCGTCGACGTCTGGGAAGAAGGCGACTGCTATCACGTGCGGGTCGACCTGCCAGGGGTTGCCTCCGGTGACGTCAGCGTCGAGATCGAAGACGGCGTCCTGCACATCCGCGGCGAGCGGAGGACGGGCGGGTCGGTCTCTCGCGGAGACTTCCTCCGTGCGGAACGCCCGCACGGAAAGTTCGCGTTGTCGATGGCGCTTCCGGCTTCCGTCGATCCGCAAGGGATCGAGGCGCGCCAACGCGACGGGGTGCTCGAGATCCTCGTGCGAAACAAGCGCGACGACCGCGCCTCGCGCGTGCGAGTCGAGCTGAAATAGACCCCGCCGCTCCGCCCCAAACCTGCTGCTAGAATTCCTCGTTGCCACCGAAGGGAGAAACGTAGATGTCCACGACGAACTACTTCAAGACTGCGCTGCTCCTCGGCCTGATGACCGGGTTGATCCTGGTCGTGGGCCGCGCGCTGGGCGGTGAACAGGGAATGGTGCTTGCCCTCGTCTTCGCGGGCGTCATGAACTTCGTCTCGTACTGGTTCTCGGACAAGATCGTGCTCAAGATGTATCGAGGGCGCGAGGTCTCCCCCGCCGAGGCCCCGAGGTTCCACGCGATCGTCGACCGGCTGATCGCTCGCGCCGACCTGCCCAAGCCCAAGCTCTATCTGCTCCCCGGCGACTCTCCGAACGCGTTCGCGACCGGCCGCAACCCGGCCCACGCCGCCGTCGCCGCGACCGAGGGCGTCATGAAACTGATGTCCGACGAGGAATTCGAGGGAGTCATCGCGCACGAACTGGCCCACGTCAAGAACCGGGACATCCTGATCTCTTCGGTTGCCGCCACCATCGCGGGAGCCATCACGTTTCTTGCGACCATGGCCCGGTGGGGCGCGCTGTTTGGCGGTTACGGCGGCAACGACCGGGAACGCGGCGGCGGCAACTTTGCCACGCTGTTGCTGACCGCGATCCTCGCCCCAATCGCGGCGATGGTCGTCCAGATGGCGATCTCCCGGTCCCGTGAGTTCGCCGCCGACGCCACCGGCGCGCAAATCGCCGGACAACCCTACGGCCTGGCGAAGGCGCTCGAGAAACTCGACGCCTACTCGAAACGGCTGCCGATGGAGGCGACCCAGGCGACCGCGCACATGTTCATCGTGGCCCCGTTCACCGGGAGCGCGATCACCAACCTCTTCAGCACGCACCCTCCGATCGCAGAGCGCGTGAAACGGCTTTTGGGCCGCTGACGCGTAAAGGACGACGATGTCGGATTCGGATATCGAGACGGACGCCGACGACCTAGAGGGAGCCGAACCGGAAATTCCGGCGGTGGACCCTGCCGAGTTCGAGGCCCTGCGGGTTCGCGCGGAGGGTGCGGAGCGTAAGCTGCGCGAGATCCAGGCGACGTTTCTCTCTGCTAAGGCCGAGCTCGACGCGACCCGCGTGCGACTCGAGCGCGACCTTGCGCGCAGGGTCGATCTCAAGTTCGCGGACCTCGTCGCCGACCTGCTCGAATCCGCCGATGACCTCGACCGCGCCATCGAGCACGGCCGTACGGTCGCCGCGGCAGCTCCGGTGATGCGAGGGGTCGCGCTCGCGCGCGAGCGGTTCCTCGCGGCGCTCCTGAAAGCGGGGCTCGAGCGGATCGATCCCGTCGGCGAGATTTACGACCCGAACATCGCCGAAGCGGCCGGCGTCCTTCCCGTGGACGACCCCGCCGCGCACGACACCGTCATGCAGCTCGAGCGGGTGGGCTACCGTCTGTCCGGCCGCGTCATTCGGCCGGCGCGCGTTCTCGTCGGCCAACTCGTTTCCTAGACGCATCGCATGCTCGACACGTTCCGCCTGTACGTCCGCTTCACGCGGCCGTTCACGTTGCTTCCTCCGCTGCTCGGTGTCATTTCGGGAGCCATAACCGCCTGGGGCTCCGCGTCGAACCCGCACGTCCTGGCAGGCCAGCCGCGTCAGTGGACGTGGAGCATCGTCGCGATGATCCTGCTGGGGTCCGCGTGCGCCGCGATGTTGAACGCGGCATCGAACGCCATCAACCAAGTCTACGACTTCGAGAACGACAAGATCAACAAGCCCACCCGCCCGCTCATCACCGGCGAAATCTCGATGGACGCCGCGTACCGTTACGCGATCGTGCTCTACGCGATCGCCGTCGTCCCGACCTGGCTCGTCGTCACGTGGCCCGCCGTGACTTTGGCCGAAAAGCTCCGAGAGCCGCTCTCGCAGCACCAGTGCTTCGCGATCTTCACTCTCGGACTGATCTTCACCCTCGTCTACAGCGCTCCGCGCTTCGGACGAACGAAGGCCAACGCGTTCCTCGCCAACCTCACGATCGCGATTCCGCGCGGGTGCCTCCTCAAGGTGGCCGGCTGGTCGATGGTCGCTTCCGTGTTCCACGTCGAGCCATGGGTTATCGGCTCGATCTTCTTCCTCTTCCTCGCGGGCGCCGCCTCCACCAAGGATTTTTCGGACATGCCCGGCGACGAGGCGGCCGGCTGCCGCACGCTCCCCATTCGCTTCGGCGTGACCTCGGCCGCGCGGATGATCGCGCCATTTTTCGTGCTGCCGTGGCTGCTGATGCCCGTCGGAGCGTGGTTGCGCAACCCGTGGTCCCCCGAGCACACCATCCTCACCGGCAACAGGTGGGTGTTGACCGGCCTCGGATTCGGCCTGGCCGTCTGGGGCTGCTACACGGTCTATCTGATCCTTCGGGACCCCGAGGATCTGGCGAAGGTCGAGAACCACCCGTCGTGGACGCACATGTATCTGATGATGATGGCCGCGCAGGTGGGCTTCGCCGTCGCGTACCTCGTGTGATCGAGGGGACGTTCCCCTTTTTCTTGCAAAGCTCCCCGGATACCGCTTTGTTGCGAAAAAGGGGAATGTCCCCTCGATCACAGCAGGGACGCCACAGCCAGCTACGACAGCGTCGCGACCAGGAGCGCCTTGATCGTGTGCATGCGGTTTTCCGCCTGGTCGAACACGATCGATCCTTTCGACTCGAAGACGTCCTCGGTCACTTCGAGGCCATTCATTCCGTAGGTCTTGAACAACTCCTCGCCCTTAGACGTCTCGCGATTGTGGAACGCCGGCAGGCAATGCATGAACTTCGCCTTCGTGTTCCCCGTCGCCGCCATCAACGCGCCGTTGACCTGATAGGGCTTGAGTAGTTCGATCCTCTCCGCCCACTTCGCCGGCGGCTCGCCCAAGGACACCCAGACGTCGGTGTAAACGAAGTCGCAGCCGGCAACCGCGGCCTTCGGATCGTCCGACAGGGTGATCTTCGCCGAGAACGTCTTGGCGAGAACGCGCGCCGCAGCGAGCACCGGCTCGGTGGGCCAGAGCGCCTTGGGCGCGCACAGACGCACGTCCATTCCCATCGCCGCGCCCCCCAACAGGAGCGAGTTCCCCATGTTGTTGCGCGCATCGCCCAGATAGCAATATGCCATCGCCTGAAGCGGCTTGTCGGAATGCTCTTCCATCGTCATGAAGTCCGCGAGGATCTGCGTCGGGTGCGACTCGTCGGTCAGGCCGTTGTAGACCGGCACGCCGGCGTATTTCGCCAGGTCGTCCACGATCGACTGCGCGAAGCCCCGGTACTCGATCGCGTCGTACATGCGCCCCAGAACGCGCGCGGTGTCCTTGATCGATTCCTTGTGGCCGATTTGCGACCCCGATGGGTCGAGGTAGGTCACTCCCATCCCCAGGTCGTAAGCGGCGACTTCGAAGGCGCAGCGCGTTCTGGTGGAGGTCTTCTCGAAGATCAGGCAGATGTTCTTCCCCGCGAGGCTTCGCTTTCCGGCCCCGGCGCTTTTTTCGGCCTTCACCGTATGGGAAAGATCGAGTAGGTATCGGATCTCCTGCGGCGTGAGATCCGAAAGCTCGAGGAGGCTGCGGTTCTTGAGGTTGAAGCCCATCGCTTCGCGATCCTATAACATCCGCCACGCGTGATCGAACAACC
>Ga0315278_10002537_pt1 | contig 16254 bp, 17 predicted proteins | sample YL17G06_0_MG_FD_203880 | JGI IMG/M metagenome (GOLD analysis project Ga0315278, IMG submission 203880) | Sediment microbial communities from Yellowstone Lake, YNP, Wyoming, USA - YL17G06_0 | ecosystem: Environmental > Aquatic > Freshwater > Lake > Sediment | place: USA: Wyoming | collected... | reverse complement strand
CTCCGGCGAGTCGGCGGCCGCCGACGATGCTGGCTCGCGTTCTCGGCATGCTGCGGTTCGAGCGCGAGGCGAGCGCGCTCGGGCCGCTCGAGGGTATCCGCGTGACGATCGAGGGAACCTCGATCGTCACACAGACCGACGCGGCGGGGCTCTTCTCGCTCCGCGGCAACTTCGCCGGACCGGTCGGCATGCTCCTCGAGCTGCCCGAGGGCGGTTCGAGCGCGCGCCTGTTGATCACCGTGCCTCGGGGCGGGGAGCTGACCGTGACGAACGTGCACGTCTATGCGGGTAGCGGTCAGGCCACGGCCGACAGTCAGCACGTTCGCTTCGGGGGATTGGTGAGCGGCACGAACTGCAGCCAACCAGCCGCGACGATGGTCAGCCGCGAGACTCCGAACGACGGCTACACCTATACCGTCGATCTGGGTGGCGCATCGGTTCGCGATCGTGCGGGGAACCCGCTCGGTTGTGCGAACCTCACCTCCGGCGAATCGGTGGACGTGGACGGCGAGGTGGGCAGCGATGGCGAGGTCGAGGCACGATCGGTCGAGGTCGAAGAAGGCTCGGGCGGAGGCGATGACGGCGGCGGGATGGGATCCGGAGAGGGAAGCGGCGACCGTGGCGGCGCTACGAGCGGGGACGGAAGCGGCAGCAGCGGCGAAGGGAGTCACACGAGCGGTGGCGGGAGCGGAACGAGCGGGAACGGCGGCACGAGCGGCACGAACTAGTCTGCACCGCAGACAGCTTGCGATTTCGTGTATTTTTCTCGGCTTCGACTATGGGTGCGCTCGCCGGGCGTGAAAAATCCGAGTTCTACCGGGGCTTTTTCGGGCCGCTCGCAGGCGTGCGCGTGCTCGAGGCGACGAACACGTGAGCACGCCCGCTGTGCGGTCGCATCCTCGGCGATTTTGGTGCCGACGTCATCGAGATCGAGATACCGGGCGCGAGATCGGACGCCGGCTACCAGTGTCTCTTCCCGTAGCCTGTAGCGCTTCTTAACTTCTTGACACTACGCATTGTAGCGCATTACAGCGCTATAATTAATTATGGGGTTCCGCGAGAAGCAGGCCACGGAACAGAGCGACCGCATCCTGCGGCTGCGGTGATTGCCACGAACGCTCGCGTCCCCGCCGCAGCCGGCGCGCGGGACACGATCGAGAAAGCGCATGAGCGCGGCCTGAGGCCTACGAGAAAGGCAAAGAACAAGGAGGCAAACCATGCACGTCGGGATGGCGATCATCTTTCAGGGCGGCGGCGAGGGGCGCACGGATCGTAACGTCTACCGCAACGAGTTGCGCTTCGGCGATCTCGCCGAGCCACTCGGCTTCGAATCGCTATGGGGCGTCGAGCATCACTTCACGGACTACACGATGTGTCCGGACGTCCTACAGTACCTGACCTACTTCGCCGGACGCACCCACAGGATCCAGCTCGGCTCGATGGTGGTCGTGCTTCCCTGGCACGATCCGATGCGCGTCGCCGAGCAGGTCGTGATGCTCGATCATTTCTCGAACGGACGCTTCATCTTCGGCATCGGGCGCGGCCTCGGCCGGGTGGAGTTCGAGGGCTTCGGCGTCAACCAGGAGGAGAGCCGCGAGCGCTTCACCGAGGCGGCGCAGATGATCCTCGAAGGCCTCGAGCGCGGCTACTGCGAGCTCGACGGCAAGTTCGTGAAACAGGTCCGCCGCGACATCCGTCCGCGCCCGTTCAAGTCGTTCCGCGGGCGTACCTACGCCGCGGCGGTGTCGCCCGAATCGTCGATCATCATGGCGAAGCTCGGAATCGGCATCCTGATCATTCCCCAGAAGCCCTGGGAGATGGTGGCGAAGGAGCTCGGCGACTACCGTCGCACGTTCCACGAGGTGAATGGCACCGACGCTCCGCCGCCGATCTGCGCCGGCTGGACGTTGTGCGACGAGAATGCCGATCGCGCCCAGGAGCTCGCCTACCGCTACATCGGCGGCTACTGGAAGACCGTCGTCAAGCACTACGAGTTGATCGGTGACCACCTCACCAAGATGAAGGGCTACGAGTCCTATGCCGAGATGCAGCTGAAGGCCTCCGCGCCGGGAGGCGTCGATGCGATGACCGAGTTCTTCATGAGCTTGCAGGTCTGGGGCACGCCCGAGCAGTGCTACGAGAAGATCCTCGACATCCAGAAGCGAACCGGTGCCGAGGCGTATAATGCGGTATTCAGCTACGCGGAGATGCCGTACGACATCGCCGAGGCAAACATGCGGCTCTTCGCCGCCGAGGTGATGCCCGAGCTGAAGAAGCACGTCCCGATTCAGGATCAGCTGATCGCGCGGGCCGGCGTCGGCCAGCACGCGAGCGCGGCTTCGTTCAGGCTGCCGGCCTGAAGAGGCGACGGGCTACGGGAAGAAGGAACCTCGCGCTTACTTCCCGTAGCCAGCAGCCCTCTACGACGCCGTCCCGCCGAAGAGCAGCGCGACGGGAAGCGTCCGTAGGACGTCGGTGATGTGCAGACCGATCGCCGTCCGCGACGCAGCGGATGCGTTCGCCGGTGAGCACGTCTGCGTAAGCCCGGGCAAGCGTGAGTCTCCCGGTGGCGCAAACGGTTAACGTTAACGCGTGAGGCCGCTCGGAGGTTGCGCGCCGCGCGCGCCGCGTTGCGTCAGCGAAGGTGAAGCAGGCGGCCCAAGCGCTGGAAGAATCCCTCGGCTTTGGCTTTCTGCACGGGCCGGTCCACGGGCGCGACTTTGGCTTTCTGCACGGGCCGGTCGGCGGGCGCGGCTTTGGCGAGCTCCCGCACCTCGCCGATCGTCTGCATCAGCTTCGCCACGTACTCCGTCGTGATCGCGAAGTTCAGGTTCTGCCCGGTCCTCAAGGAGGAGGTCGCCACGCCGATGACACGCGCGTTGCCGTCGAGCACCGGTCCTCCGCTGCTCCCCCCGGAAATCGGCGCGGTGATCTGCAGCAGTCGAACGTCAGCGAGCTTGCGCTTCCCGCTGATGATGCCCTCGGAGAACGTCCCCTCGAGATTTTGGGGATTGCCGACCACGAAGACCCTGTCGCCGATCGAGGCCGCGCTGCTGTCACCGAGAGGGAGCGGCGCCGCTTCGAGGGTTGGTACGGAAAGCAGCGCGAGGTCCAGGGCTGCATCCGAGGCCACCACGCCTGCGATCCTGGCGGAGTCCTTGTCGCCGACCAGACGCACAGCCCCCGCGGTGCAGCCTTTGAGAACGTGGAGGTTCGTGAGCACGACGCCCTTCTGAACGACGAATCCGCTGCCCAACGACATCGGCCGACCCTTCGTGTCCTGGGTGGCCACGAGAACCACGGAGGCGAAGCTGCGCAGCGCGATGTCTCGCGAGGTGAGCGCCTTCACGGTGGCGGCGCTCGCCGGTTCTCGGGCGGGCAGGCGAGTTCGCGACGCGTACATCCCTCCTGCGGCGCCGCCGAGAACGGCCGAAGCGACCGCGACCGCAATCAACTTCGCGAGCGCTCTCGCACTTCGCTGCATCTTCGACTCAGTGAACGAGAACGTGTCCTGCCAGCCCACCCTCGAGCTTCTGGCTCAGACGCTCCCACGCGCGCACGACCCGCAATGCTTCTTGGCGATCCGCAAAGCCCCCCGCGACGGTCATCCCCGAGCCCGCCTCTGCAACCTCCCAGCTCACTTGCCCGGTGCGTCGACGCCGAATTTCGCGCAGCCGGTAGTTCGGCGACGCTTCCTCCTCGAACAGCACTTCCCGGCCGATCATTCGATCGATCCTACCGAGCGCAGAGCGATCGGGCCAGCCGCAGCTTCCGAAATTGACCCGTGTCGCCCCATCGTCTACAGAAGCGAGCGATGCGCATGCAAGCGAGCGGCGCGCTCATCGTCGCCGGATGGCTCTTGATGTCACCGCCCCTTGTCAAGGACGCCAAGGCGCCCGGCGGATACCGGCTCGATTCGTCGGCGAAAGTCGGCGATTGGAATCAGGTGTCGGCCCACGACAGCGCGACGGACTGCGAGCGCGCGAAAGCGCAGAAGGCAGTGGATGCAATCTCCATGGCCCAGCAGACCGCGAGCAAGAAGGACGTGCTCGAAGAGCCGCTGGTCACAGAGGCGATGCATGCGCTGTGCGTGCCGGCCGAGTACATGTACGGGTCGCCGGCGAACGACGAAGGCGAGTGTACCGCCGCCCCCGCGCAGCTCTAGCGCCCGAGGGCCGAGCGTTCTTCGAGCAGGAACGTCGCGGGGCCGTCGTTCACCAGCTCCACGGCCATCCGTGCACCGAACGATCCGGTCGCGATGCGAAGGCCCGACGCGCGCAGTCGTCCGACCATCCGTTCGTAGAGTGCGCGTGCCTCCTGCGGCGGTGCGGCGCGATCGAAGGAGGGTCGCCGCCCACGATCGAGGGAGGCGACGAGCGTGAACTGCGAAACCACCAGAATCTCTCCGCCGACGTCGCAAACCGAGCGATTCATCTTTCCAGACTCGTCTTCGAAGATGCGCAGGGCGAGAAGCCGCTCCGCGAGCCTCTCCGCCCCTGCGCCGTCGTCCCCCTTCTCGAGCCCGACGAGCAGGAGCAGTCCTCGGCCGATCGATCCCGAGACTTGATCCTCGACCCGCACGGCGGCGCGCGAACAGCGTTGCACGCAGGCGATCATTCGCAAAGGACGCTTACAGCCGATTCACGGAGGTGAGCAATGGCTTCGATCTACTTGACCCCCGCGAACCAGGATTTGAATCCCAATCCGGCCGACCTCGATCGCGCCGCGGAGATGATTCGCGCGTCGCCGCGCGAGCTCGGCGCCTCCTCGTGCAGTGATCTGGGCGTCGGCGGTCTCGGGGTGATGCGCGTAGAAGGCAATGAGGCGAGTACCGTAGACGAGCGCGGCGGTCACGACGACGCCGATGTCTCTGTAGAGCACGCCGCGATGCGATCGGAGACGGGCCCGGCCCGGGCTCTCACGCCTTCGCCACGTACGTGCTCGGCAGCTCCTCGACGCCGCGTCGCGGGCCGGGCTTCTTGATCGGACGTTCGCTCTTCATGGCCTTCCCCCCGGAACGAGGTCCCGGATCTTTCCCGTCGCCTTGCGTAGATCGACGTTGGCCTGCGACTCGTCTGCGAGCGCGTCGATGCGTGCATTTTGCGCCGCGGAGAGCGACGTCTGCGCGTTGTCGATCTCGATCGACGTGGAGAGGCCGTTGGCGAAGCGGTCACGCGTCACTTCGAGCTGCGCGGAAGCGAGATCTGCGTTGTCACTGGCGAGCCGCACGCGGCTCTTCGCGCTCTGGTAGGTGAGCAGCGCCCGCCGAACCTCCTCGGCGATCTGGCGCTCGAGCTCGAGCTTCTCGAGGTCGAGCGCGCGCTCCTCTGCTCGCGCCGCGGAGATCTCCCCTTCGATTCGCCCGCCGGTGAAGATCGGCAGCGTCAGCGTTCCACCGGCCGTATAGGTCGTATCGAGGTCGCTCAGCCCATTGCCGTTCTCGCTCGCGAAGGCCTCCACGTTAATCGTCGGCCAGCGCTCCGCGCGAGCAGCGGCGAGCCGCAGCTTGGCAGCCTGAATGCGCTCCTCGGATGCCCGCAGCTCCGGTCGCTCCGCTTGAGCGAGCGACAGCGCGTCCTCGGTGCTGGCAAAGCCGCTCGTCCGTTCCACGAGAGGGTCGGTGAGCCGCACCTCGGCCCCGAGATCGGCGCCGATCGCGTGAAGCAGCGCGAGCCGCGAAGCGTCCAGATCGTTGTGTGCGACCAGTAGCGCTTGACGCTCGCGTGTGAGCTGCACGTCGGCGCGCATGGTGTCGAGCTTGATGGCGACGCCGGCTTTTTCCTGGTCTTTGGCGAGGTCGCGCAGCTTCTCGAAGAGCTGCACGTTGACCTCGGCTTGCTCGACCTTGGCCTGCGCCCGTTGCATGGCGACGTAGACCGTGGCGACCGCGGCGGCGACGTCGTTCTCGGTGGCGCGCCGCTCGCTCTTGCTCACCGTCACGCCCTGGCGCGCCGCCTGGTAGCGGCGCATCGCCCCCACGTCGATGAGCTTGGCAGCCGCCGAGATCCGTCCGTCGACGACCGTGAACGGTCCCACGAGAGGCGAGGTGCCGGGGGGAGAGATCCCGAAGGTCTTCAGATTGAGAATTTGATCGGAGCCGGCGAGAGAGGTCTCGAGCTTCGGAAGAAGCGCGGCGCGGCTGATCTCCACGACCGCCCTCGCTCCCTCGACCCTCTCGGCGGCGATGCGAGCGGCCGTGCCCTCGGAGAGCGCACGTGCGACCGCGTCGTCGAGCGACAGGTCGATCGACTCGGCGCGTGACGTTCGTGCCGCGAGCACGGCGGCCGCGAGGAAGAGCAGCTCAGGGCGCTTCACGTCTCGGTGCCTCCTCGCCGTGATTCGTAGAGCATCACTCGCGCACGTACCTCGGGCAGCCGGTGACCTCCGCCTCCCGGCCGACCCGTTTCACCAGGAACTGCACTGCGGCGCGAGCGATGATCCTCACCGCCGAGAGGTGGATCCCGATGGCTACGCCCGAACCACGCGCCTCTTCGATCAAACGGGCGGCCTCGGGGGATGTCAGCAGCGGAGACGTTGCCGGCGAGACAAAGCCCCACTTCGCTTCGCTCCCGTTTGTAGATCCCGATCCGCAGCACGAAGAAGCGACCGGACCGCATCGAATTCAATGTTCTTACAGTAACTTCCGCAGAGAAAGTTAACGAAAAACCGTAAATTCACGATCGAATTTACGAAGCGTCGTGAACCGATACGCGCGTCGCGCGGAACGTGTGCTTGTCGATGCCGAAACGCCTGATCTTGGACTCGAGGGTGATCGCCGGAATGCCGAGCTTGGCTGCCGCTCCACGAGGACTGGACACGCGTCCGTGCGACGCGGCGAGCACGGTCTCGATCAGGGTCCGATCGCGGAGCGCGCACGAAATACTGGGTGCGCTCGATGCGGTCTCGTGCTTTTCGCCGAGTTCCTGCTCCTCGACGTGTAGCCTCTCGCCTTCGGAGAGGACGACCGCGCGCTCGATCACGTTCTGAAGCTCGCGCTCGTTCCCGGGCCACGAGTACTCGAGCAGCCGCTGTCGGGTGCGGAAGAGGCCTCGCCCACGGCTAAGCGGTCGAGCGTGCGGGCTTGTCGCGGAATTCTTGTGCGATCCGCACGCGATCTTGGCGCGTGCGGCCTCTCTGTAGCACTTGCTTGAGCTCGCGCAGACGGTTCTTCCGCCGCTTCGCTTGCCGCGTGCGGCGCTGACGGATCTCCTTATTGCGTGTTACCGCTCCCACGGCGGGCACCTTACAAGATTCGCCGGCCGAATGCGAACGCCTTTCGCCGACACATGCTCCGGGTCTCAGCCCGCCGCGCGAATTCCGTGAGAGCGTAGTGAGACCGAGGACCGTCTGCCGTTGACGCGGCGGAACGGGAACCGGTACACGCGCGCGCCACCGCTCGCCGCTTTGAGATGCGCCTCTTTCCATCGCTCGAGCCCACGGCGCAGGAATTCCGGCTCGATCTCGAGCGCGTGACAGACGTTTTCGAAGGCGAATGGCCAGGCCGTTTCGTCCGACCAAAGCCACTCCTCAGCCTCGCGGAATACGCGCTGGCCGTGGCGGTTCTTTGCATCGACGTGGCGCTGAAACGTCGCCACCGCTTCCTCGAGCACCGCGAGCATGAGCCGCTTCTCACCTCGGTCGGTTTGCTTGAAGCCCCCCTGTTCACTGAACTGGGACGGCAGGATCACCTCCGGGCCGAATAAACTGCTGGCGGTTTCCTCGGGGAGCATGTTTCCAGCGATAGCTGGCATCGGGATCATACCTCTTGAATGAGTGTCACGGTTTCAGGTTAAACATTCCTACGAACGGCACAGTTCCAGCCCTCGCCGCTGCACGCCGCCGGGGGGCAAGGGGCGCGTTCTCGGGCTCAACGATGCGCTCAAGCAGCCCTCCCTCTCGAGCCCCTGTAGGTCTCGATCTGAGGCGCTGGCGCTGAACGGTCGTTAGCTGCGTCATGCCTTTCAGGGAATCGGAGACCACCGCACCCGCCCGAGCGACGGTGAGCGCAGACGCGATGGAATGATCGACCGTCGGGATCACTACTTTACCCTCCACCTTTGATACCTTGAGGGCAGGAAAGCAGGGTTGATGCCAGGCGACCGGCTTGCAGGGATCTCGACTTCCCCACAGCGATTTCATGAGGTTAACGAAAATCGACGAGAGAGGCGTTTGCCGTTGGCGCATCATTTTGTATGCAGGCGCAGATCTTACGCTGCATAGATGCTAAGGAAAATTTGCGGAGACCTACGAGCATCCCCATTACCCATTTTCCAGCGCCGAATGAGCCTGCGTTACTCTCGCCCCCCATCGACGCAGGTTGCGGGCCTTGCTAAGCGCGTGTCGTGGCCCCGCATCCGCCCGCGTGGATGTCTGCCGGGTTCAAGCGGTCCCCGTCACCAGGAACTGCGGTAAGACCAGCAGGTAGGTACCGCCCTCGATCGACGCCTTGAGCTCCTCGAGCAGGCGGTCGATCTTGGCTTGACCCATGACCCCCGAGACACGCGCATAGCTCGCCATGTTGAACACGATCGGCGCGAAGTGGCCGCTGGTGTCGGCGCCGGCGAGGATCTGAATCCGCACGTCGCGGAAGCCGGCAGCGCGCAGAGCCCCGTAGAGCTTGCGGCCGATGAGCGGCGTCTTGTACGCGAGGCTCGCGGCCGCGAACAGCTCCGCGATCGACTTCTCGCCGAGCGGCTCGACCGCGAGCATGCCCCAGTCGCTGTCGATCACGTGAAGCCGGCCGCCAGGGCGGAGCGTGCGCCGGAGCTCGACGAGCGTCGCATGGAGGTCGTTCAGATACTCGAACACGTTCTTGGAGATCGCGCGATCGAGGCTCGCGTCGTCGATGGGGATCCGATCATCCGTCAGGCGATGAAAGCTCACCCGCTCGCGCACTCCCTCGGCCGCCGCATGCTCCTCCGCCCGCGCCAGGAAGGCAGCGTTCACGTCTACGGCGTGGACGTGCCCTTGCGGTCCCACGCGCCGGGCGAGCTCAATCGCCATCCAGCCCGGCCCGCAGCCATAATCGAGAACCGTCTGCCCGCTCGCGACGTCCGCGGGCGCGAGCAACGGGTCCATCTCCGGTCGCCAGCGAAACATCTGGTCGTAGGCTTCGAAGCGCTCCGGCTCGATCGTCAGCCAGTGATCGCGATAGTACGTTTCGGGGTTTTCCATCGTCGGTGGTTCTGGCAGAATTCTCGGAGCCTTTCGAGGAGGGCCCAAATGACAGAACCCATTCCTTCCCAGTTTCTCGATCTTTTCCAGAAGAAGGCCTTCGCGAGCCTCGCGACCGTGATGCCCGACGGAACGCCCCAGGTGACGCCGGTATGGGTGGACTACGACGGCGAGCGCGTGATCGTGAACAGCGCCCGCGGCCGGCGGAAAGACAAGAACATGAAGGTCGGCGCCAGGGTCGCGTTGTCGATCATGGATCCCGACAACGCGTACCGCCACCTACAAGTCCGCGGACGCGTCAGCGAAGTCACCGAACAGGGGGCCGACGCGCATATCGACCGCATGGCGAAGAAGTACCTCGGCAAAGACAAGTATCCGTTCCGGCAGCCGGGCGAGGTGCGCGTGCTCTATAAGATTACGCCGAGCTCGAGCAGTGGGATGTAAATCTGACGAGGAATCCGCGAAACTCGAGAGGACGATCAGGGCGGCAATGCCATGGGCTTTGTTCCGGTCATTTCGTCGAAGTCGCCGTCCGCACCGCCGCAGGCCGCGAGATCACCCACGGCGAGGTCGCCTGCGGGATCCGCTCGTAAGCGGACCCGGCTTCCGCACCGGCTACAGGGCTGACGGAAATTTCGGCGGCCGCTTCTCCTTGATGCCAGAGATGCCTTCCTTCACGTCGGGGCCGAGGAAGTTCAGCATCTCGAAGGCGAGCGAGGCGTCGAAGATCGGCCCGGCGACGCGGAGCCAGTTGTTGAGCGCACGCTTGGTCCAACGCTGCGCTTGCTGCGGTCCCGCTGCGAGCTTGTCGGCAACCCCCCACGCCTTCTCCATCAGCTTGTCGGCGGGCGCGCAGAGGCTCACGAGGCCGATTCGTTCCGCCTCCTTGCCGTCGATGAACTCCGCCGTCAGCAAGTAGTACTTCGCCTTGGCCATGCCGCAGAGAAGCGGCCAGATGATCGCCGCGTGATCGCCGGCGCCGACGCCCAGCCGCAGATGCCCGTCGGTGATGCGAGCACTCTCGGACATGATGCTGACGTCGGCCATCAGCGCCACCGCGAGCCCCGCGCCGACGGCGACGCCGTTGATCGCCGAGACGATGGGCTTGTCGAGATTGATCATGTTGTACACGATGTCGCCAGCCTCCCGCATGGCTTGCGCGACCGCTGCGGGATTGCCGGCCATGCGCTCGATCATGTCGAGGTCACCGCCCGCCGAGAAGGCCTTGCCCGCACCGGTGACGAGCACCACCTTCGCCGCGGGATCGTCGTCCGCCGTCTTCCAGATCTGCGTGAGCTCCCAGTGCAGGCGTGCGTTGGTGGCATTCAGCACGTCGGGCCGGTTCAGCGTGACGAGCAGAACCCCATTCGGCTTCAAATCGAAGAGAAGATGTTGATATTCATCGTAGGTCATGAGCATCGCTCCAAAATGGGCTACTGGCTAAAGGTTACGGGTAAAGACTTCATCGTCTCTTTGCCCGTAACCTCTAACCCGTAGCCTATCCTAAGCCAAGGAGTCCATCATGCCGAAGGGTAAGAAAGCGAATCAATCGTTGGATGATGGTGAGGCTTCGGCACGCGAGCAAGACACGACGAAGCGGGTCGACGGCGGCGAGGTGGTCTCGCGCGTCCTCGAGTCGCAGGGCGTCAAGTACCTGTTCGCGATCAACGGCGGTCATACCTTTCCGATTCTCGCGACCCTCCGCGAGCACGGCATCAAGCTCATCCACATGCGTCACGAGCAGGCATGTGCCTATGCCGCCGACGCCTACGCGCGGACCAGCGGTGCCCCGGGCGTCTGCAGCGTGACGGCGGGATGCGGGCTCACCAACGCCGTGACCGGGCTCTGCGGCGCCGGGCTCGCCGGCAGCGCGGTTGTATGCATCGCCGGGCAGCATCCCACGACCGAGGATCAGCTCGGGTCGTTCCAGGAGGCGTACGGCTCGGAGATCTGCCGCACGTTCTCGAAATTCACCAAGCGCGTTCTCGACTGGTCGACCATCGGAGTCGACCTGCGTCAGGCGTTTCGCGAGGCCACGACGCCGCCGCAGGGACCGGCGCTCGTCGAGATCCCAACCAACATTCTCTACGACAGCCACGATGCGAGCGAGCAGCGGCGCGGCGCGAAGGTGTACTCGCCGAACGACCTGCGGTCGGCCGGGGATCCGGCGAAGATCGAGCGCGCTCTCGAGCTCTTGCAGTCTGCCGAGCGGCCGTTGATCGCGGCGGGCGACGGCATCTTCTGGTCTGGCGCCGCTCGGGAGCTCGGCGAGTTCGCCGAGCTGACGAGCATCCCCGCCTATGCGCGGCGTACCGGACAGGGCGCGGTCCCGGAAGATCATCCGCTCGCGATCCGCGGCGTGTGGAAGAAGCCATTCACCGGCCGCGCCGACGTCGTGCTGGCGATCGGCTTTCGCTTCTGGAGCGGCGAGAAGTTCGGCGAGCCGCCCACCTGGAGTGACGAGGCGCGATACATCCAGGTCGATGCGACGCCGAACCGGATCGGGCTCCACGTGCCGGCGGAGCTCGCGATCGTCGGCGATCCGAAGCTCGTTCTCCGCCAGCTGATCGAGGCGTCGAAACGGCTCGGGCTGTCATGGAAGAAAAACGCGGACTCGAAGTGGCTACGCGAGATGGGGGAAGTGCGGGCCAACTACGAACGGACGATCGACGAGACGGAGCGGAAGACGCACGATCAAACGCCGATTCACCCGGATCGCCTCTGCCGCGAGCTCTGCGAGGTGATTGACCGCGATGCGACCGTGGTGATCGACAGCTTCACGCTTTCCGGCTGGATGACGCAGTGGTTTCGCTCCAGGTTCCCGGCTCAGGTCGTCGACGCCGGTCCACTCGCTCCGGTCGGCCACGGTGTTGGCATGGCGATCGGGGCACAACTCGCGCGGCCGGGCAAGCAGGTCGTGCTGGTGATCGGCGACGGCGGGCTCGGCATCGGCGGCTTCGACATCGAGACGGCGGTCCGTTATGGCTTGCCGATCGCCACGGTCCTCTGGAACAACAGCTCCTGGGGCCCCGGCTTCGAGGAGATGCCGCTCCTCAAGGGCAGGACCGATCCGTTCAACATGCTCGAGAACATCCGCTACGACCAAATGTTCTCGGTGTTCGGTTGCCACACCGAGCACGTCGAACGGCCCGGCGACATCCGCTCTGCGCTCGAGCGCGCGCTCCATTCGGGCAAGACCTCGCTCGTCAACGTGTTTGGCGACAAGCGGATCGGACATCCAAGGCTCGGCGGCAATTTGCTCGGGTCGACGCAAATCTCAGGAAAGCGAAGCAGCCAGTGAGAAGCACTACCGCCTTTCGCACGACGCCGTGACGTTTTGGGATGTCCACGAGATCGCGAAGCCGACCACTCCGACGTTGGCGATCACATCGTCATCAGGCATGCGCAGAGCGAGGAGGCTCAGGACGGGATCCGGCGCGCGGTCGGGACGTCGCTCGGCATGTGGTGGCAGTTCTTCGATGGCATCGAGCACGAGGTGAATGCGGCGTGAGCACGAGTAGCCGTTGGCAGCCGGCTCGTCGACGTGTCCGGCCATCGCGCGGCGGCATCGCCGTCATCGTATCGCTCGTCGCCGCGGCCCTCTCCGCCTGCAAGACCGGCATCGTCCACGAGGTCATTGAGTACGTGACGACACCGTGCCCGTTCGGCACAAAGCAAGTCGTCTCGAAGGAAACGGGCACCCCCGGCCTCAAGAAGCTCACCGAGAAGTGGTGCCAGATCGAAGATGCGCATGGCGATCCGATCCGACACGGCCCATACCTCGAGCTCTACGATTCCGGCACGAAGCAGGAGGTCGGCCAGTACCGCAACGGCCGCCGTGACGGTACGTGGAAGCGCTGGCATCCGAACGGCAGGGTCGAGGCCATCACGATCTACGAGGAGGGCAAGCTACAAGGCATCGCCGCCTGGCACGACAATGGGCAGAAATGGGAGGAGGGCCACTTCGAGGACGGCTTCAGGCAGGGCGCGTGGATCCGCTGGCACAGCAACGGCCAGAAAGAGGTCGAGGGCTACTACGTCCACGGCGTACTCGAGCGCCTCTACACCATGTGGCACGACAACGGTCAGAAGGAGCAGCAGGGCGAGTACAAGAACGGTATACGCCAAGGGCTATGGACGAGTTGGCACCGCAACGGGCAGAAGCGCTCGGAAATTCTCTACCGCAACGGCAAGGTGGATGACTGGTACCGCGCCTGGCACGAAAACGGCCAGCAAGCCGAGCAAGCGCTCTTCCATGACGGCAAACCAGAGGGCAGCTACACGATCTGGCACGACAACGGCCAGAAAGAAGAGGAAGGCACGTACCACGACGGCGTGCTCGACGGCCAGGTGACCGCCTGGGACAAGGATGGTCAAGTGTGGATGAAGACGGAATACAAAGGCGGATCGCTCGTCGACGAGCCCGCGCACGATCCGCTCGCCGACGCCAATCCTTCCCAGCCGCCCGCGCCGGTCAAGTGATGCAGGTCGCGCAGGCGGCGGGATCCTCGGCGCGCTGCCGGTCTTCCTCGTTCTGGTATTGCGGCGTGTCGTAACGCGGCCGGCGCTCGTCGCCGCCCGCGAATGCGATTCGCTTCCAGTCCTCGTCGTCCGACCAGCGGAAGGGTAGGCGCTTCACGGTGCCCGGCTCGGCGAGCGACGAGAAGACCTCGAGCGCTTCGACGAGGATCGCCCGCTGAAGCTCGGGATCGCTCGGCTTCCCGGTGGTGTGGCCCAACGGATAGTCGAGAAAGGCGGCGCGCGGCGGATTCACGCTCCGAGTGATGTCGAGGGCGCTCGTCATGCACAGAGTCGAGATGCCCGCAGCCTCGACCTGTCTCGCAATCAGTCCGACGGACTGATGGCAGACCGGTCAAACGGGGACGAACAGCGCCGCATCGACTCGCTCAGCGACGAGCCGCTCGGTGATCTTCGGCGCCAGATCTTCGGTGACCTTGCGCGCCGAGTAGATGCCGCCCATGAACGTGAACGCGTGCCCGGCGAGCTCGCCGACGAGCCCCTCCGCCACCAGCCGCCGCAGCGTATCGATCGGGAAGACGACGTTCGGGTCGCGCCGCGCATCGCTCAGATCATAGGCGAAGTGCGTCGCCCGGAGATCTTCGCTGCGTACGTTCGCCGGGATCTCTCGGAACGTCGTATCGTCGCGCCAGTGAAACGCGACCTGCCCGCTGAGGTAGATTCCGCCCGACGCCACGAGCCCGATCCGGCACTCGGAAAGCGGCTTCTCGAGCGGCTTCCAAGGCGGCGGACTCGCCGTGTTGTCGACCCACGCATAGGGCTTGTACCCCAGCCGGGCGTAGTTTTCGCGGATGCGCGTGATGTATTCTACCGGTGCGGCCACGCGGAGAGATTCCGAGTTTTTTCGAGCGAATGCAATGGCACTGATCGAAGACCTGAAAGAGATCACGACCGGCATCTACGTGCTGACCGTGCGCCACGGCGACGTCCGACACGGAATGTCGTCTTCGTGGGTGACCCAGGTATCCGGAGAGCCGCCGTTGATCCTGGCTTCGGTGGACCGCGCCCATCTCTCGAACGGCCTGATCCGCGCGGCGCAACGCTTCGCCTTGAACGTCGTCGGCCGCCGAAGCCGCAAGCTGGAGGATTTCTTCTACTCGCCGTCCGCGCGGGTGGAGAACAACCTCGGAGGGTTCGCGACCGTCGAGGCTCCGAGCGGCGTTCCGCTTCTCGCCGAGGCGATGGTCGGTTTCGACTGCGCCGTCGAAGCAGAGTACGAGGCGGGCGACCACACGCTGTTCGTCGCGCGCGTCGAATGGGTGCGGCGCGCGGAACGCGACACGCCGCTCAGCTCGCTCGAGCTCGAGTACGTCTACCTCGGCACCGGTCGCATCGTGAAGCGGTGACCAACGACGCACGATCGCCTCGGGATTCATGAACTCCCCACGGCCCGCGCTGCCGATTCGGCAGATCCAGGATCATCTCGCCGAGCACGGCCTCGACGGATGGCTTCTATGGGACTTCCGCGGGCAGAACCCGACCGCGCTCGCCGCTCTCGATCTCACCGGGCACCTGCTCACCCGCCGCTGGGCCTATCTCGTCCCGCGCGAGGGCGAGCCGGTGCTGCTTGTTCACCGGATCGAGTCCGGCAGCCTGCCGCGCCGGCCGGGGCGGGTGGTCAGCTATGCCGGCTACCACGAGCTTCACGACCGGTTGCGCGAGATCCTTGCCGGGCGCCGATCGGTAGCGATGGAGTACTGCGCGCTCGGCGCGATTCCCTACCTCTCCCGGGTGGACGCCGGCACGATCGAGCTGGTGCGCTCGTTCGGCACTGAGGTCGTCTCGTCCGCGGATCTCGTGCAGCAGTTTCTATGTCGGCTGACCGCCGATCAGATCGACAGTCATCGCCGGGCAGCGCTCGCGATCGATCGCGCCAAAGATGACGCGTTTCGCTTCGTCGCCGAGCGGATCCGAGCCGGCCGGCCTGCGCTCGAGACCGAGGTCCAGCACCGAATCATGGAGGCGTTCGAGCGCGCGGGGCTGATCACCGACCATCCGCCGATCGTGGCCGTCGACGCGCACGCCGGGGATCCGCACTACGTGCCGCGAGCCGAGGTTGCGCGGCCATGCGCCGAAGGCTCGCTCGTGCTGATCGATCTGTGGGCGAAGGAGAACGATCCCGCGGCGGTCTTCGCGGACGTCACCTGGATGGGCTTCGCGGGCCAGAGCCCGCCGGCGCGGGTGGCGGAGGTATTCGATACCGTCGTGCGCGCTCGGGATCTCGGGCTCGACACCGTGCGTCAGAGGTACGGCGCCCGCGAGCGGCTCGAGGGCTGGATGGTCGACCGCGCCGTGCGCGATTTCATCGCCGCCCGCGGTTTCGGCGATTTCTTCGTGCATCGTACCGGCCACAACATCGGAGCCCATGCCGACCACGGGGACGGCGCCAATCTCGACGACCTCGAAACCCACGACACGCGGGCGCTGGTCGCGGGACTCTGCTTTTCGATCGAGCCGGGGATCTATCTTCCCGAATTCGGCGTGCGCTCCGAGATCAACGTGGTCTTGGAGGAGGAGGGTCCGCGGGTCTACACGCCGCCC
>Ga0315278_10002533_pt1 | contig 16263 bp, 14 predicted proteins | sample YL17G06_0_MG_FD_203880 | JGI IMG/M metagenome (GOLD analysis project Ga0315278, IMG submission 203880) | Sediment microbial communities from Yellowstone Lake, YNP, Wyoming, USA - YL17G06_0 | ecosystem: Environmental > Aquatic > Freshwater > Lake > Sediment | place: USA: Wyoming | collected... | reverse complement strand
AGCCCTCCTCCAGCCCCAACGCAAGCCCCTGACCAATGGTGTCCGCCATGGCCTCTCCGCCGCGTCCCTCTGCCCCCACAACCCCGCCACGCCTGCCTGCCTGGAGAAATGCCCCAGACACCTCTGGACCAACGCCATAGGCCGTCTGGGCGGCAAATCCGGCCTGGACCATGCCTTGCCGTTGTGCCTCCTCGATACCTCCGCCACCCCGTTGGAGGATCGGGGTCATAGCCTCGATTGCCTCAGCCTCACTCAATCCGCCAAGCGTCTTGCCGGCCTTCCTCACCGTTTTGAATAAATCCCTGGCTGTTTGCCGGGCCGCTTGACCGCCTGCTCCCCTCCGCCGTCCGCCCAAACCCTCTGTTGCCTTTCGCTCGGCCTCATCCCCCTCCATTTGTCGGGCTACCACTTCCGCCCGTTGCTTGGCGGCCTCAGGCCCGCCCGCTTCAGAAATCGCCATATCGGCCGCTGCGCGCCTGGCCAAATCGGGGATCTCTACCTCTCCAGTCCGCATGTTGCGCCAATAACCCCGCTTCACGTCATTTTTTAGACGCTCATCCGCTTTTTGCTTGGCGTACTTACGCAACACCTCTTCAGTCCGCCCAGCCGGCAGATCCGCCATCATCGCATTGAGCCGGGTTTCCCGAATGTGCGCGTTGGCTGTCCTGTCCGCCTCTTGCTCAGCGCTCCTACGTGCTTGCTGCATTTGCCGGCCACCCCCAAATAGGGGCATGGCGCCAACGCGAGAACGCTGCAACCCTAGCGCGCCGCCAGCAAACCCCATAGCGGTGCTTAGCTGCCCCGCCGTTGCCGTACCAACAAGGGGAATGCCGGCAAGCGCCTGGGTCAGTCCCTCCACGCCGCCAAACGGGGCGCCAGCAAAACCTCGCGCCGCCCGGCCGGTGGCCATCCCCGCGGCTTGCTGCCACATACCAGGGCCACGTTGGAGCTGAATCCCCAACGAGGATTGGGCAAAGCCCTGCATGAAACCGCCACGGGCCATTTGCTGTGCCGTCAACGGTTGGCCGCTTATTCCCTTGGGGCCAAATGTCTGCTTGGTAAGCGCCAGCCGTTGCCCTGTCCGCGTGGCCTCAGCTCCCAGATTTTTCAGGTTCTCCTTGAGCTGTTTGTAAACGCCGCTCACCTTATCCATGCCCTGCATGGCTTTCATGGTGGAGAGCTGTTGCTTACCCAAATCCGCAAGCTGTTTTTCCAGAGCCTTGATCTCTTTGCGGTAGGCCCTGGTAGAGCCTTCCATCTTGGAGTAGCCCTTGGCCTGATTCGCCGCGGCCTTGGTTGCCGCGTCTACGAGCTTGCCCGCCTGTTGCTGGACCTGTTGAAATCCCTTGGCCCTCGCATTGACAACGAGATCGGTCCTGGTTTCTGCCATCACATCACCTCATCCAGATTCGGGAGTTTCCCCTCTGCCAGCTCCCGCTCCCACTTGTCTGCCAGGGGGTCAATGCTCACGGAATCATCCAGTACGTTGTTCAACGCCGCTAGAGCCGGCATCGCCACCTTGGAGTCAATGTCTCCATCCCTGAAACGATCCGCGATCCGTTCACGCTCAGAGTACATATCCTCAAACATCTCAATCTGCCATTCAGCCCAGCTCCGGGTCATGAATAGCCGGTCATTGGTGGGCCGCTTGTATTTCTCCACCCACCATTTGCGAATCATGTAGTCGTTGGTGTGGACGTTCTTTTTTGCTTTCCTCCTAAGCCTGTCCATGCTCCCGAAAAAATTGCTCGAAATCCACCACCTTTCCGTAGATCGCCTGGATGAGCGGCACGCCGTCAATGATGCTCATGGGATCCTTGAACCACTCCGGCCGCTTGTCCAAGCAATAGCTCAGCCGGCTCACGATGAAAGCAATCTCATCGGTGAGCGCGTCCAAGGAATCCTTGGCCGTGCTGCCCGTCATGCGCGCTTGCATCACGCCGGATTTCACGAGGTCCATCGGTGTGGGGAAATGCGTGGTGAAACTCCCGCTCCATTTCTTGCCGCGGGTATCCTCCCACTCAAACTGAAACGTGTACGGATTCTTGGCGCGTGGATCCTTGTCCGGGTCCACCTCCACAGGCTTGTCCGCCATCACCGCCTCATCGGCCTGAGCTTTCAGCTCTGCCGTGCTCACGGCCTCCGCAAGATGGGTTGGCGTCAATCGTTGTTTCAATTCCTCTGGATTCACTTTGGTAACTGGCATGGGTCGCTCCCTGTAAAGGTTTGATGCGGCCCAGATTGCCACAGACGGCCTGGATGGTCACGAGCTGAAATGCAAGAGGGGCGGACACCCGTTATGGATGACCGCCTCTCTTCCTACTTACCATGGAGGGCGCTATGGCTTAGGTTTCGCTCTCGTCCCGCACGCGGATCGCGTTGAAAGTCACGTCCTCACCGACAACCCCGCGAGCATCCACGGTCCAGTTGTGGCTCTGAATCTTGACTTGCTCCAACGTGGCGAATATCTTGCCCGTCTTGGAGTCCTCAACCGTCGCCGTCAGATCGCCGGTCACGAGGATGTTTTCCAGATGCTCACCGGTATTGGCGCCGTTGGGCGGAAACCAACCCTGGCTCTTGAGCGTTTCACCGATGATCCGGAACATGGAGGCCGTGAACGTCACGCGGTATGCAATCGGGGCATACTCCTCAACCTCAATGTTATCAAGGACTTCGATGGGATCATACTGAATTTCCTCAGAAACATTGACGTTTCTGGCGTATCCCACCTTGACGCCGTTGATGAGAAAGCGTGCCCGCGCACCAGTAAACAGTCTGCCCTTTTCAGCCATGATGATCCTCGCTCGCTATCGGTTACGCCGCGCTCTGGCGAATCGTTACCAAGTGAATGGTGTTTTTGACAAAATTGATCGGGAGGACCGGCGCCAGCTCCACCGAAACCTCCATCACGTCCACGATGAGATCGATGGCCAAACTGCGGTAGGCCACGATGATCGTCCCGTCAACCAACAGACCCAGCGTGCCGATGGCCACCGCCTTGCCGGCGTTGATCGTGCCCGCAAAGCCTTTTTTGCCCACCGCAAACTCCATGTTGGTGCGGAAATTGAACGTGCTGTAATCCACCGCCTGATTGACGCTGCCCTCACAGAAAGCGATGTTGTTGGAGCTGAGATGCGTGGTGATGTTTCGCACAACTCGCCGTCCCACGCCTTCCACGTTCTCCAAAAACAACAGACCCGCTTGCACCATCTCCTCAGCATCATCCGTGGGATTCCATGAACTGTGCTGGCGGAAAGAAAGCACATTGGCATATTTGAACGTGAGCGGAGTGCCCACAGGGGCCCCAGCCTGCATGCCGGCGATCACCGCCGCATGGAATGGCGGCATGAATTCTTGCCGCTCACCCGCCGTGTTGTACCGCTCCATGGCCTGGCCCACCACGCGGATGTGCCGGCTGTTGAGGTCCACGATTTGCGCCTTGATCTCATCCTTGGTGCCCACATCGGTCATGGTCGCATTCATGGCACCCAGCACCGCATCCCGCTCGCTCCGGCCAATGCCGCCCATGTACGCACAATGAGCGTCCACGGCCGCATGAACCGCGGGATCTGCCGTCAATGCCACTACGGTGTTGACGCGGGTTTGCTTGAGGAGGTTGAGCGCCTTTTGCCAATCGGCAAACGTCGCCGTACCCTCAGAGCCGCCCACCAAAAAGACCGGTGAGGAGGTATTGCTCGGCGCGCCGCCGTAGGCGCCGGCCGAAACCGTGGCCACAACGTACTGGCTGTTTTGATTGAACCAAGCCATGCACGCCCAGAGATCCGCGTAGTACGAGGGCTCCGCGGGAGCCAGGCAGCTCACGGCCGCAATCGTCCCATCCAGATTCTCCAACAGGAATGACGTGAGAGCGCTGACCAACGTACAGGTGAACCCACCCACACCGGTCACCGCCCTGGCGTTGAAATAGTCCGCCATCTTGAGGAGCGTGCTCTGAGTCGCCACTTTGGCCCACGCGGACACACCGGACACTGTGACTGTCCTGGCTGCCTGCACTTCTCCCAGCACGATGGCCTTGATCTCGGACCATACGGCCACGCCGATCACCGGGGTTGTCCCGTTGAGCGTGATCTTTTCCAGAGTGGCCGCACCGGAGGGATTCAACCCAACGATGATGAGATCCTTGGTTGTTGCACCATCGGCAACCGCGGTCATGCCCCCGGCCGCAAACATGGTGACGCCGCGCTTGAGCCCCTTGACCGGGTTGACACCCAACGCCAACGTCATGATGGCTGTGCCGCCACCAGCCGGCCGCACAATCACCGCGCCAGCCGTGGTACCGGCGATTTCCGCGCCCAACACCTTGGCGGTATTCCAGACTTGAGTGCCCACAACCGGCGTGGTGCCGTTGAGGGTCAAGGTTTCACGCTTGGCAGCTCCAGTGCCGTCCAAGCCGTAGATCGTAATCTTTTGGCCAACGTCACCAATGTCCGCGGAGAGCACTTCCACCGCGCCGGGAGCGGCCGTGGGGCCCGTGATATCCGCGTCCAAGCCGGCCACCGCGCGGGTAGCGGAGGCTTTCACTTCGCCACCGGTAACCACCTGGCTGGCCATCGTATCCCAGCCGTCCGTGGGCTTGGTGTACTTGAGCTTGAACATCACATCGCCGCCCACGTTGTCCTGGGCCTCTGTCACGTCCTCAAAAATGACCGTGATCTTTTTGCCCTTGGTCGGGTTTGTGCCCACGCTCACCTGGATTTGCTCCGTGAACGCGCCGTAGTCTTTGCTCACAAGGTCCAGGGCGTTGCCATAGGCATTGGCGAGTACCGCAACCGATTGCGTGGCCGGATTGATCTTCATGGCCACCATTTGCTGAGCGCCCGCTGTGATATCAGGATCCTTGGATGGGGCAAACAGCATATCCGCCACTTCACGGAGATCACCACTCCGGAAAATCTTGCGCGCCTTTTCCGGTTTGTTGATCTTGATGAAATCCTTGGTTTCGGAGATCGCGCTCACGGGCTTGCCACCCTCAGCCGTCCCCAGCGCGGCTACGATGCCAGCCGCACCCAAGCCAACGGACTCCAGGCCAGAGGCATCCACCTCACTGTACGAACCCGGCACGCTGATCACTCTGCCGTTGAAGAATATAGTCGAAGCCATAGTTGACAATCTCCTCTAGCCAATCGGCTTGTCTTGAAACTTTTTGTACTCTGCCTGCCACGCTTCAACCGTCATAGGGCCAAGGTGTTGCCGTCGTGCATGACTGACAAACCCTGCCATTTGGTCCCACTTGGGGCCCGCCAACGTGGCGTAGACACGGAGCGCAATCAGATCCGCGGGATGCGGAGCTGGCTCCGGGATTGCTTCGATTTTCTTGGGGGACTCTGGAATGGTGGAGGAGGTTTCCGGCTCATCCGGAGTAGCCGTGGCCGCGTCTTGAACGCTATCCACAGGCTCATCATGATATCTGTTCTTCTTACGCATTCTCACCCTCCGATGCCACCGTTACGAGCGTTTTGACCCCACCAACATCGCTGGGGCTCCCACTTTTGTCAACGTGTATTCCAGATACCTTGAACGCTTTACCCAACTTGGTATCCTTGGCCACCGTCAACAATTCGGCACGGCAACTCACCGCCAATTGCCGAATGAAAAAATGCTCAGGAACGTAGCGAGGATCTGGTGCCAAATCCGCTCCAGAAAGAGAAAGGCCGTACACACCATAGGGAATGAATGTGGGCTTGGCCTGATTGATGATCGCCTTGGCTACCTCATAGATGTACTGGCACACGTCTGGATGCTCAGCGATGCACACCAAATGAAACGTGTGTTCCCACAGCGCCGTGTATTGGCTGGCCCCAAAATCCTCATCCAGCTCATCCACAACATCGCCGGCCTCATCGCCAATGACGGCATCCGCCTCACGCTCGCTGGCCAACAGAATGGAGATGATCGGGGGCTCTTGATCGCTTCGCGCGTACCCGTGAATGACGGTGGGGGGCTTGGCCGCAAAAAACGTCTTAATGCCAGCCACCTCAACGGCATCCAGCTCGAAATTCTTGCCAAACAGATCGTCCAGAATCGTGGGATCCGTTTTGATCGCGTCCAGCCCGGTGACCAACGCCTTGTAGAGTAATCGTTGAATCATTTGATGCTATCCACATACGCTTGAAAAGCCATGGGCGCAAGACGGGTAGACACGTACTCCGCTACCTGTTGCGCCAGTAGCGCTCCCGGCGTTGCCGGCCGAATCCACGGGCTTGAGCCGATGCCCGCACCTTGCGCATCCACGGAGATCGTCCGGAAAGTGGTGTAGCTACTTTGCGTAGCTCCCCCGTAGGTTTTCTCCTGACGCACCATGCCGGAGTAAGGATCCACCGCATGATACGGTTTGGCCTTGGGCACGTAAACGCTTTGCCGTGTCTTGGTGGCTCGAATGTTTCCCGTGTCCAGACGCTCACCCCAGGATGTTTTTCCGGTGTACGGGTCCGTGAGCGTGGGCGCCAGTTGCTTGGCCGCGTTGTAGATATCCTTGCCAAGCTGTTGCGACCATGCAGAGCCTAAGAGTTTTTCCAGAGCTTTGCCCATCGGGGCGCCATAAGCTCCCGCGCCTGGCGTTCGATGCCGATACGGCACCGCTCGAAAATAGCCTCCCTCTTTGCGAGGATGCTTCCCCTTTTGCCCCACCGGCACCGTAGGGACGTTGGGCCCTAGCAACGTATCATGGAGATCCTTCTGACCCATCCCTTGCTCCAGCATGTTGGGGAGCATGCCCACAAGGGAGATGATGGCCAGATCATTTCCGCGCCACTCAACCGGCTGGATGCCATTGATGTACGTGGTTTTGGTTGTGTGGAATCGCTCAGAGGCCAGCTTGATCCAATGGTCCCGCGCACCCTCTATCACATCCCGCATGACTTCCAAGACGGCATCCTCATTGAGCGCCGTCACCAACTCCAACGGGATGAGATTTTCCAGATTGAGGACTTGCACCTCAATCATATCAGGAACTCGTACCGCACCACGGCCTGTACCGGGAGATCCACCGGCTCCCCCTGTGGCGTGAGCGGCGCTTTGATTTTGAATTTGGTGAGCGTAGTCCGGACGGCGTGCGGATGCTCAATGATACGAAACGTAGGGTGCGTAAGATAGTGGCAAACCAAAGGCACGCCGGGAGCTGGGCCTCTACCCGTGCGCCAGGTGATATCCCCCACCACCACATCGAAGTCCGCGCCCTCCGCGTAGACGGTACTGATATCCCGCACGATGTTGGACTGAACCACAGGATATTTGGTTTTGAGGAGCGCGCCCTCCGTGCGTTTGATGATCTGGCTGTAGACCACGCGGGAATCCAGACACGTGATCCGATCATAGTAGCCCAGCTTGTTTTCACAGCGGACGGTGAGCATGGCCATGCCCTCCATCCACGGGCCCATTTGATCCAAAGCATTCTGCTTTGCTGAGATGCCCGTCATGATGCCGTGAATGACGGCGGCCGTGCTGCCCACAAATTTGCTCTGAATCTCATCCAACGGCCCAATGATTTTGGGATTGGATGCCGCGGCCTCTGGCTTGAAAAAGATCCAACCCAAGCCATCGCAAAGTTGGCAGTTGGGATCGTTTTGGTCCGTTTGATCATTGAGACTCTTGCACGGGCACTGGCACGTGCGGCTCCAGGCAATTCGGTAGCCCTTGCCCTCGATTGCGCGGACCCACATATCGTTGCGGAAATCCGCACGGGTAATGTCCTTGATCCCGGTGGGGAGGCCGGTAACACCTGCTTTGACGTGCGTGGTTTTTTTGAGTACCGGCATGCGTTACCCCACCGTAAGGCGCGGACCTTTGTAGTACCGCAAGAGATGGGGCAATTGATCTTTGATGTCTTTCTGGTACTGAATGATACGCGCCCCGTAACCGGCGTTGGTTGCCGAGGCCGTGGTGGACACGCTCTGACTTAGCCCGTCAATGCCAATGCTGGAACTGGCGATGCCGGCGCCAGCAATCATATCGCCAGCGACATTGAATGGCCCAAGAGAGGCAATCATACCAACGATGTGTTTTATGTCCGGAGGGAATTGGTCCAGCTCCGGATCACGGGGGCTCACCGCGTTGGGATCACGCGGCCGTCCAAACCCCGCCTCATAGCTCACCCGGAAAGCATCAGGGATAAATTTGTTGGCGCCATAGATGAGTGGGATCCACGCCCCAGAGGCACCCAACAGGATAGTCCCCGCGGTTCCAGTGCCCGGCACCATCTGTAGCTGACCCTCCGCTCGTTGAATGTGGAGCCAGTCTTTCTCAAAAACCTTGACCACCTGCTCACCGGGGAGGACGAGCTTTACCTCATTGACGCCAATCACCGGGTAGTGATTGAGCTTCAACCAGATGTATTTGTTGTAGTCATACTTGTAGTAGTCCTGGCGCTCATCCGGGTAGATCCGGGGAAGGATCGGGAGGTCCAGCCGCTTTTCAATCCAGTCCACGGCCGCTTTGATGTACCAGACAAACATGGCGTTGCTGTACGGCACGCCTTGGTCATTGGTGAGATCCACGCCAAACAGGTAAATGTCTTTCAGCTCTTGGATGGAGATCACCTGGAGCGCCGGCTCCGGCGTGCCCCGCTCAGGATCAGAGAACGTGTCAAAGGCACCAGATACCGTGTTGTAGTATCGGAATTTGTAGTAGTAGTCCGCCGCGCCGTTGTTGTCGATGAAATCGTAGCTCGTTTTGTCCTTTTCGAGCCGGGGCCGTGTACCGGCCTCAGTCACCTCATTGTATGCTCCCGTGGGACCGGTGATGGCCCGGAATACCTGGATAGCGTCAAACGTCTGCATCACCACGTTCACATCGTCCACAACGATGGTAGTGGTGATCGGTTCCAGATTCTCACAACTCATCGGTGTGCTCTCCCTTAGACCCAGCTTGCCAAATCCTGCATGGCCAGATCAGGCACCGTCCGGATCACGTTCAGTCCGGTATCCTCAATGGTGAAATTGACTTGGGCCAACCGCTCCAGCTCCAGCCGGAATGCGCCGTTGGCATCGGTAACCGTACAGGCCACCGGGTCACCCTCCTGCACCCCGTTCACCGTTTGTGGAGTCACGGAGTACGCTTGGACTCTGGAATTGACCACCGGTTGCCCGCCAGCATTCCGGATCGTGCCGAAAATGACGCACAGGTTGGGCGCGCTCGGCGGGATGATCACGATCACAGAGCTGCCAACGTAGGTCACCGTAGCATCCACCGTCACCGTCAGCATCTCTGGCACCGTGAAAGCGTAGCCGGAGCGGAAAATCCGGAGCGCGTACTGAGCCGGGTCCAACGCCAACACCGCGTTGCCTGAAATGTCAGTCCAGACACGGCTCAGGAAATTGGCGTTGATCGCATCGTAAATGTCCACCTGAGCCCCCTGAATAGGGGCCGCCAAAGTGTCACGGAGCTGGACGGTGATTTGCTTGGAGCCGCGGAGCGCCGTGGTGAGCCGGGACAATGCCTCTCCGGTGGAGCCCGGATCAAGATGCTGATTCAGCATCTCATCCCAAACCGCATCCGCGTTGGCGAGGGGCACCGGCCGCGTGGGATCTTCCATCGCTACCAGTTTGCCCATCACCGTGTCCCCAGGCAGCACCGGCACCACCGGGGAGCCTTGCGGGATAAACAGCTCATCCGTGACAATGTGCTCCTCTACCGCGAAGCCCACGGGGTCAATGGTGTGCCGATAGTACACGAGGTACACCCATTCAGAGCCCACCGCCGATTGTTGAAATCGGTACGTGTAGAGGCCGGGGGAATTGATGGCGTCCATCTCCGCCATCGGGAGCCACACGGCCGAGTTTACGAATGTGGAGCCATTCCAGAAATAGTTGTCCAGAGGCGCGCCATGCGTGGCCCGGACTCTCCGGATTGCCACCTCTGGCGTCATGCCTGTTGAGCCCACGCCCGTAGGACTTACGAGCTGGACAAACAAGGTCACATCATCTGGAGTAGACCACCGGTAGTAGCTGTTGCCCATGCTGCAAATCCTCTCGCAGTCTGCCCGCCATCATAGGCTGGCACGGATGGATTCGCCAGCCCTGTTTTCTGCCGCCAGGTCATGTCAGTGTTCCGGGGCCGATCACATTCCGTGCGGCCAGAAACTCGTACAGCCCGCGCTTCACGGCCTCGTAGGTGCTTTCGTCTTCTTCCGGCATCGAGTTGGCGATGAGGTCGGAGTATTCCGTCCCCTGGACCGTCACGTTCATGGGCCTGGAGCGGACAGGCAGACCAGGAACCCACGCGGCGTTGATCGTGTTGCCGTACTCCAGATCGACTCCGATGATCGAGCGCAGCGAGTCGTGAAGCTGCCGCACAATCCGCACCTGCGTGTAAGGGCCTGTTGGATCGAGATCGCCGGTCGGGATGGGAGTAGTCAGAGTCCAGGGCATGATGCTCTCCTGTTATGATGTCGCGTGCAATCCTAGCGCTTCCAATGACGAAAAAATCGAATTGATCGCTGAGCGCGCTTCCGCGTCAACGAACCCACCACCACTCGGATCTGCAACGTGCGCTCGTTGCGCGGTAGGCGCAACGCCCCCCATGCCGAAGCCGCCAGATACCTGCAACGCTTTAAGCTCTGTTGCCGAGCCGCCCACTTTGCCGATGGTAATGCGGTCGTTCGCGGTTGATGCCGCAGCGTTGCCAATCGCGCCGGCCCTCATGTGTTGTGCTGTAGCGTTGTGGCCGATCACGATGGCCTCAGTGCAGTCCGTGGAACCGCCGTCGAGCCCGTAGGACGTGTATGCGCCCGCGCCGATCACGACAGCATATGGCGAGCGCACGCCTACCGACACCCCGTAGCCGATACCGACACTCGCTGTTGATTGCAGGATGGCGCTGAGTGCCACTGTCGTTCCGCGACCGATAGCGACTGCATAATTTGCCCAGCTCGATGCACTGTAACCGAGTGCCACCGCTCCAATACCCTGGGCTTGAGAGAACGTACCAATCGACACTCCGGTGGTTTCGCACTCCGCACTCCCACCGACGCCAACCCCGCCGTCTCCGAACACATTGGCGCTGACGCCGCACGCGACTGATGTGCTGCCATTGGTGTGCGCGCTAGTACCGATTGCGATTGCGCTCGTAGCTACGCCTGAGACGTATGAGTTGTAGCCCAGCGCGATGCTGCCCGCACAGTTCGCCCGAACCTCCGCGTTGTAACCGATGGCGATACCACCAAGGACGCGGACCGCTGCCCCATATCCAGCGACCAAAGAGTCTCCGAATGTGGAGAGCGCGTTCGCCCCGAGTACGGTGGCTCTGATTGCGGTTCCGCTCGCTCCGTAGCCCAGCACCGTCGCATACTGTGCCGAAGCCACTGCATTCGCGCCGACTGCATTTGAGTATGCTGCTGACGCTGCCGCCGCGCTGCCGATGGCAACCGACGATTGATCGATGCCGCTTGCTGCTGACGGACCAATAGCGACGCCACCAGACGATGCCGCGCTGTTGCCTATGACGACGCCCTGCCCCGAAGCGCTGTTCCCGATGACGACGCCGCCGCTGCCGATAGCGAAGAAGCCGATGGCGACACCACCGTAGGGATCGTCGGCGTTTGCTCCTAGTACCGTTCGTCCATAGAGATTGTTCCAGAGTGTGCCGGTCGAGTAGTAGATCGCACTCGCACCTACTGGATTCTCTGCCAATCCCCAGCGCGAGTCGGCGCGAAAGAAGAACCAAGCGGCGCGGCGGCGGTATCGAAATATCTGCGTGTCGAGCGGAAACCCAACGGTGCCACCAGGGGGCGTCGCTGACAATAGGTCCGTCTCGGTGGTATAGGATATGCCCGTTGTCATGACCGCCCACGACGATGATCCGCGTATCCAGAACGCCAGTGTGTCAAGCGCAAAGCCGATTGTGCCCACAGGCGGCATGTCGGAGAGCAGATCGGCCTCGTAGTCATAGGACTGAGCGCCCGGTTCCGGTGTGTCGGCCAACAGATCCCCCTCTGACGGGTATGTCGTGAGGCCTCTACCATCGAAGGGCTGCCACTGTCCTCCCGCGCGCTCCCAAAAATGTTTGGAGTCGGTGGCGTAGCCGAGCGTTCCATTGGCCGGCGCGGCGCTCAGTAGCGCGGCCTCAGTCGCGTATGTGGTGACGCCGCCACCACCTCCACCGCTACCAACCTCCTCCCAGGTGCCCGCTCCGCCCGCGTTCTTTTTCCAGAGCTTGTTGCCTACACCCTGCAAGTAGAACGTGCCTTTGGGAGAATTTTTCACCATATCCGGCGCACCCAGGTCATTGGGATCGCCAGAGTACCCACAGTTTTCCGCGGTCAGCATCACCGGCCGGAGAGGCAACTCAGTCTGGACGAAACTTTCAAACGGGGTTGCCATTAGACTTGCTCCTCTACGCTTGTGATCTGAGCCGTGCCGCTGGAGTTGGTTGCCGCCGCGGCCACGTCATTCCACCAAAGCGTTGTGGGCATGACGCCCAGAGCTGTCACCGTGAACCTGTTGGAATAGTTGGCCGTGTCCCCTTGTGTTGGAGTCCTGACGGCCGGCTGATTGGTTGCTGTGAAAACCCCCGCCACCAACTTGCTGTAGTCCACCACAGCCGTCCCGATGAGCGTGGATTGCGAAAATGCCGGGAATGAAAGGGACCGTGCAACAAACCCGCCCAACACGTAGTTGGCGTCCCCTGTGATGGTTGTTGTGGGAATACCCGCCAAATTGACGGCGGATGGGCTCTGCCAGGCAAAGGTGCCCTTGGAGTCCGGGTCAATCACCCGGAGATCCCGCGTCCAGACTTTCGGACCCCCAACAAATCCGGAGCCCTGGAATGTGCCGGCGCTGGGAGCTGGCGTCAACGATGGCGCTGAGTACAGCTCTTGGCTGGCCGTAATGGTGATGGTGTGATCCTGTGGCGCCGTCCCGTTGTTGCCCCCGGAGCGCAACCGCGCCGAGGGTTTGGTTACTGCGATAGTTGCGGCCACGTTGGCGATCTTGACCAAGGTGTTGACCGTGGTTTGCGCCCCGTTGGCGTCACGAGTTGCCACCGCGCGGAGGTTGTCCGTGGCATCGTTGTACGAGCCGGAGATCCGTGTGACCGTCTTGGGATCCTCGGATAGCGTTGGCTTCAACACGCTCACGTCACCTGTGGGGGAGCTGAAAATCACATGGTCCGCATTGGCCATGGAGAAACCAACGGTGGCCGATTCTGAGTTTTTGAGGGCCCCCTGGCTCGCTGGATACGTCACCGCCCCCCAGATCACCATCGGATGCAGATTGCAGCATTTCACCACGTTGATCGGCTCTACGCTGCCACCCAGCGCTGTGTCGCGCACGCTCCCATACGCACCCGTGGCCGCGGAGCGCGCCCGCGCCTTGGCGCTCAAGAGCTGGGGCACCGTCCCGCGATCCGCAATCGTACCCGTCACCGTGAAAGAGGTGCCGGCCACGAATGTTTGGACGCTCTGGACCATCGCACCGAAATCTTGGATCTCCACCGCATTCGCTGAGCGGTCAGTGGTCCCGGTGAGCTGGAAGGTATCACCCGCTTTCAGCTCTGTTTGGCTACCTGGGTAGGAGCCCGCGAATTCCAACGTCAACAGCTCTGGCGGAGCCTCATAGGTGACCACCGCCACATCCTCCGCCCCCGTGGCGTTGTTGGGCGTTTGCAGTTTGACGGTGAGCACACCTGGGGCCGGCAATGTCAACAGCACTGAGCCGGCGTAGTGCCCCTCATCGGAGGCCGGCGCCAATTGGGAAAACGTGCCATTGATCGCCACCACCGGATAGGAGGCCCTGAGCACCACCTCAATGTCCAGGGATGATACCCGGCACGATTGCAACACCGTTTCAGCCTCATCCTGGTACACCTTGGTGTCCGCCACACCGCCCGGCACATTGATATCCGTGATGCAGATCCAACCGGATCCGCCGCCACCCCCGATGTAGCCGCCAATGACTGCCATGGCTCACCCCACCCGGTCACGGATAGCCTCCAGGCTGTCCGTGGTTTGGTCAAAGGTACGTCCCGTGCCCTTGTTGCAGAGCCGGTCCAAAAGTGAGCCGGGCGCCGCCGATGCCGGCGCCACCGTGGCCGCTTGATCAATCTTTTCCACCTGAGCGGCCACCGTGGATCCTTGCTCTTGCGATTCGCCCATGGTCCCCGGTGTTACGTGGCCCGCTCTGGGCTCGTCCCAAACTCCAGCCACTATGGCAGGAATGTCAGCCGTGATCCCAGCATCCTTGAGTGCTTTGCCCGTGGTCCCTGGAGTAACGTGGCCCGCAATCGGCTCATTCCAAGCGCCTGCCACCACGGCAGAAACCGCGGTTGGGCTGAGCCCCATTTGGTCCCCGATTGCCGCCCGGCTCGAAATAGCCGCGTCAATACGGGCACCTGCGAAGCGCGTGGCATCGCTGAGGATCGAGTCCCTGATTTTGTTCGCACCGGTAGTGTCTACAGCATTGGCGTCCAAAGCATTGGCTGTGAGTGCCATAGTTGCCCCAGGAGCCGCGCGGGAGCTTACCAAGGCATCCAACCTACCCTGAGCTTGTCCTGCGCTGCCAGGGACAGTGTGGCCAGCCAGAGCCTCATCCCAAACAGCTCCGCCAATCTTGGTCGCGCCGGTAGCTGCCACGGAGGCAGCATCCACCGCATTTGACACAAGATCCATCGCTGCCCCAGGTGATGCCCTGGAGCTGATCGCGGCGTCAATTTTGGCGCCGTCAAACCGAGTAGCATCGCTGAGGATGGTATCCCGCACCTTGGTGGCGCCAGATGCCGCCAAAGTGGAGGCATCCACAGCATTTGGCTGGAGAGCCATGGCATCCCCAGGCTCCGCCCTTGTGCTGATCGCCGCGTCCAGCCTGTTTTCAAGCTGCCCCATCGTTCCAGGGGAGGTGTGACTTGCCGCCGCTTTGTCCCAAACGGCCGCCGCTATGACAAGTGGATCCGATACCGCGCCGGCATCCAATAACGCCTTGCCAGTAGTACCCGGCGTTACATGCCCGGACGTGGGCTCATCCCAAAGAGCATTGACTACCCCATCCACGGCCGGTGTGGTCAACGCCATCTGGGCGCCTGGAGCTGATCGTGAGCTGATAGCCGCATCCAGGTTGTCCAACTTTGGAGCCCGGATCGTCGTGTACCCTTGTGCAGTCAATCCGGCCGTCACATCGGCCGGTACAGCTCTCGTACTCACATTCGCATCCAGAGCATCTAGTTTGGATGCTCTGGTAGTGGTGTACCCTTGCGTGGTCATGCCCGCGGGCACATCCGCTGGCGTGGCGCGCGTAGTCACCGCCGCATCCAAATTGTCCAGGTTTCCAGCTCGCGCTACCGTATAGCCTTGCGCCGTCAAACCACTCTGCACGTCCCCAGGTACGGCCCTGGAGCTGATAGCGGCATCAATCCGTGCTCCCTGGAATGGCGTAGCATCCGAAAGTATCTGCGCTTGCGTGGCCCGGCTACTCACCGCGGCATCCAAATCGTCCAATTTGATGGCTCTTGCGGCCGTGTATCCTTGAGCCGTAAGGCCCGCTTGTACGTCACCGGGCACCGCACGTGAGCTGATAGCCGCATCCACGCGCGCACCCGGAAACGGAGTTGCGTCACTGAGGATCTGAGCCTGAGTTGCGCGGCTGGAAATCGCCGCGTCAATTCTTGCTCCCTGAAACGGCGTAGCATCGGAAAGGATCTGGGCCTGAGTTGCCCGTGTGCTCACATTCGCGTCCAAATGATCGACCCACTTACCTACAGAGATCACGCCAGGTCCAGGCAACCGCGCCGTGGTCCCCGGAGTCTGGAGCGGGACCACTTGATAATCATCGTTGGCCGTGACGTTGGTGATGGCTCCGGTGTTGAGGCCGCCCGTCACCTCATAGACGCCCGGCGCGTTGGTTGCGCTGGCTTCTGTCAGTGTTTTGTTGAGTGTGGTCCAGCCAGTGCTCTTGAACGTCATGCCCGTCCAATCAAGAAAGAAACCATCGCTCACACGCCGAATTCGCACATAGAGATCCGTGAGCCCCGTCAGGGGATTGCCCGCCGCGTTCACCGCATAGATGGAAATGGGCTCTGTAGCACCGGTTGTGATTCTCGTAGTGCTCATGTGCCGATCTCCAAAAGCGTGAACGAGGTGAACCGAAAGAATAACGAGGTTGCCCCAGCCAAGCGCGCCTGTACCACGTACAGCACCTCCTCAACGTCCAAAGGTAGCTCTGAATTGGTTGTCTCACTGAATACCACCCACGCACCTTGAGTGTCAGGCAAAGCCACCGGGCCCAGCAACACGCTACCATCCTGTTTCAGAATTCGCAG
>Ga0315278_10002530_pt1 | contig 16265 bp, 11 predicted proteins | sample YL17G06_0_MG_FD_203880 | JGI IMG/M metagenome (GOLD analysis project Ga0315278, IMG submission 203880) | Sediment microbial communities from Yellowstone Lake, YNP, Wyoming, USA - YL17G06_0 | ecosystem: Environmental > Aquatic > Freshwater > Lake > Sediment | place: USA: Wyoming | collected... | reverse complement strand
TGGAAGGCGGTCTTCTGGCACAGCCTCGTGCTCGCGTCGCTCGTCGGGCTCGTCGTCATGTTCTACGCTTACGTTGCGCCCTGGCTGATACCGGGTTGAAGAAGGCTAATATAACTGACTCGTACTGCCATCCACGCAGGAGGAGCGTCATGTCCGTCGCCTTTTCACGCAGGAGCCTGTTTCACCTGGCGGGAGCCGCCGCAGGAGCCATGCTGGGCAGCCGACTGGCTTCGGCCCAGCCGCCGCAGGCACCAGCACCCGTGCCAAGACCCGGCCGGAATCGCGGCTTCGGGGGACACCCCGAGCCGTTTCCCGCCCTCCAGACGCGCTCGACCGTCTCGCTCGTCCACGGCGAAGACCGGCGCAAGAACGTGCACGAGGCCCTGCTGGCAATCGACGAGCAGATTCGGCCAAGGCTCGCGCGGAAGAAATACGTCATCGTCAAACCGAACAATGTGACCACGACCAACCAGCTGGGCGCTAGCCATGCCGACGCGCTGCGCGGCATCCTCGACTACCTGGCGCCCCGCTTCAAAGGCCCCGTGATCATCGCGGAGTCCTCGGCGGGCAACACGATGCAGGGATTCGACAACTTCAAGTACACCGCCCTGACCAGGGAGTACAAGAAGATCAGCCTGCTCGATCTCAACGAGGAGGCCAAGTACGTTCTTCTGCCCCTCATCGACTTCGACATTCACGTCGCCCCGGTGCGCCTGGCCGCGCGCCTGGTCGACCCCGACGCTTTCGTCTTTGGCGCCGCCTGCATGAAGACGCACAACATCGCCGTCGTCACGCTCTCGATCAAGAACATGGTCCTGGGCGCGCCGCTGCACCAGGCACCCAAGGAAACGGCACGGTGGAACGACAAGCGCCGGTACCACGTCGGCATCCGCCAGAGCCTGTACAACATGTTCCTGACCGCGCAGCGGCTGCAGCCGAACTGGGGCGCCACCATCATCGACGGCTTCGAGGGGATGGAGGGCAACGGGCCCGCTGCAGGCACACCCGTCCCGTCGCGTCTGGCCATCGCGTCGACGGACTACGTCGCGGCCGACCGCGTGGGCGCGGAGTGCATGGGCGTCGACGCGGGCTGGCTGGGATGGCTGAAATACAGCGGCGAGGTCGGACTCGGGCAGGCGGATCTCTCCAGGATCGACCTGCGCGGCGCGTCGATCGCGTCGGTGAAGAAGGAGTACCGCCTGCACCCCGACATCGAGCTGATGTTGAAATGGCGCGGGCCGATGGAGGAGATGCCGCCCAACCTCGGTTGGAACCGGCCCATCTTCGAGCACTACCCGGTGGAGATCGTCTAGGGAGAGCAGCGGAACGAAGTCGAATGGCCGGGTCATCTACAGGGGGGCATATGGCAGACACATCGTCGCGGAGAGATTTCCTGGCAGCGGCCGCACTCGCGCTGCCGGCCGTCGCACTCGCGTCGGTCGGCAAGGTGCAGCAGGCGCCCAGGCTTCCTCCGCCCAATTCCGGACTCAGCTATCGCGTGCTCGGAAAGACAGGACTGAAAGTGACGAGTGTCGGATTCGGCTGCATGATCACGTCGGATCCGAGCGTCATCGAGAGGGCGGCGGACATCGGCATCACGTACTTCGATTCCGCGCGAGGCTACCAGAACGGGAACAACGAGAGGATGGTCGGGGCCGCGCTCAAGTCGAAGCGGAACAGCATTACCCTGTCCACGAAGACGGGCGCGAAGACCAAAGAGGAGGCCCTGAAGCACATCGACACGAGCCTCGCGGAGCTCGGGACCGATCACGTGGACGTCTGGTACCTGCACGGCAAGAGCAAGCCGGAAGATCTGACGGACGAACTGCTGGAAGCGCAGGAGATTGCCAAGAAGGCCGGCAAGACGCGGTTCGTCGGCGTGAGCACGCACGGGGGGCAGCCGGAGCTCTTCCCCGCTGTGATCCAGAAGATGCCCCATTTCGACGTGATCCTGACTTCCTACAACTTCACGATGGACCCCAAGATGGACGAGCTCATCGCCGCCGCGGTGAAGCAGGGCATCGGGATCGTCGCGATGAAGGTGATGGCCGGCGGTTTCCGCAGGGCGAAACCGGGCGACAAGCAGCTCGAGATCCTGAAACGGGAGGGCGCGATGCTCGCCGCCCTGAAGTGGGTGCTGAAGAACAAGGATGTCGCCACGACCATTCCGAGCATCACGGACAACGAGCAGCTTGAGGAGAACCTGAAGGCCATGTCGGTCGCGTTCGCCGACGCGGACCAGAAGATCCTCATGGCACAGTTGGAGCACATCAGCCCGCTGTATTGCAGGATGTGCGGCAGCTGCTCGGGCCGGTGCCCGAAAGGGTTGCCGGTTTCCGACGTGATCCGTTTCGCCAGCTATTCGGATGGTTACGGCCAGTTCCATCTGGCGCGCGAAAGCTTCCTGTCGTTGCCGGCGGAGATCAGGGCTGTGCGCTGCCAAGACTGCGCGACCTGCCCGATTCACTGCCCCAACGGGGTCCGAGTGACCGAACGGCTGCAGACGGCGCAGGAGCTTCTGGCATGAAGTCGGTTGTCTTCGTCGTATCGCTTCTGATGTCCGCGGGGACGGCGATGGCCCAGATGCCCCCGTGCACGGCCGTCCCGGGCTGGAGCCAGCACGGTGATGCCCGCAGTTTCGACGCCGACACCCTCTTCGAGTACATGGACGGGAACGCCGAAGGGTACCTGCTCTACCATTTCGTGAGCATGAAGGGGATCACCTGCGCGTCCGGCGAAGCGACCCTCAACATCGACGTTTCCGAATTCGAAGACACCGAGTTCGCCTACGGCATGTTCACGTCCACGCGCGATCCGCGGCTGCCGACGGACAAGATCGGCGTGACCGGCCAGGTGGCGCAGAGGAAAGGGATTTTCACCAAGGACAAGTACTACGTCGAGATCTCCGCCAACCCGGAAGATGATCATTCGGCAACCTTGAGGGCCTTCCTTGCCATCATCGAGAAGGACATCCAGGGGCGGACAACGCTCCCCGACGCGTTCGGCTGGTTCCCGACCGAGAACCTGATCCCTGATTCGATCCGGCTGGTGCCGGAGAGCGTTCTGGGGCTGCGGCTGCTGAAGCGCGGTTACGTCGCCCAGTACCAGCCCGGCAAGGGTTTCCTGGTGCGGGAATCGTCGCCGGAAGCCGCCGCACAGGTGTTCGCGAAGCTCAGGGAGCGCTTCGGTCAGACGTCGCCGGCTCCAATCGCCGACGAGGCGTTCACGGCCAGCGATAGGTACTTGAACGGAATGTGCGTGTTCCGCAAAGGGACCTTCATCGGTGGGTTTGCCAACCTGCCGGAAGGTCGCAACGGTGTCGCGGAGACGGAGAGGCTGGCTGCAAACGTGAGATAACGCGGCGCGGCATACGAAGTTGGCACTCCACGGGTCACCGCTCCTCGCTTCGCCGGAAAGGCGTACTTCAGCCCATGCAGTAGGAAATTCAGCACGGACTCTCCCAGCGGCCGGTTGCCCGTCACGTCGCTGGAAACCAAGTGCGCCAGCGCCAGGCGCCTGAGGGTGGCGTGAGCCTCGGAGGAGCCGATGAATAGAAGGTGTTGCCTTCGCTGGCGTCCGGCTCGAACTCTTCCTCCGCCAGCTACGGCGCGGCACCAGCCTGCTCGTGCGCCTGCGAGGCAACCGTCCCGTTGGGCTCGCATGTCGGGTGGTTTACCGAGCCGTAGCTCGCCGAGGACGGGCGTCAGGCACCCGCAGGCGAGCGAAGGCTGGTGGAGGCGGCGGGAGTCGAACCCTAAAGACGGGTTTCTCGTAACAGGTTGATGGCGCACGACTTCTGGCTGCAACTGATTGACCGTCCGGCGCTTCCACCGCTGTCCACTGTCCGCTCTGGTACAACCAGGTACTCCGGAATCGATCCCAGTCTTGGAGACATTCTAGAGACGGTGCCGAGAAGCTACGTTGGCGGAGGCTTCACTCCTTTCCGAGAACGGAATCGAGTGCCTTCACAGCCTCTTCGAACCGCCTCAGCCCCATGATCCAGTCGACGACGTTGTCGGGTCTGTCATCGACTGAGGGCATCCTGGAAGTGGATTTTACGGGAATCATGAACTGGTGCTGGTCATCGCGGTCAGGAACCTTGACTCCATTGATGTTTCCGAGCACCTGGCGGACGGCCTCGCGAAGGTCGGCCGGAGCCTGCTTGGTGTGAACCTTGATGCGGGCCCTATACCGGAACCGCTCGCCTGCCTCGTCGCCGAGGGTGTCGATGCCCACTCGCAAATGGACGGCGGCGTACTTCGGATCGTAGAATTTCGAGCTTTCGCTGAGTCCGATGACCAAATCGTCCTCGCTGGTGCCGAGCTTCCGCCACGCGGGACGATACACTCGGGTGTAGTCCTCCCGCCTTACCGAGAACCGCCATTCGCCCTGATGGGCTTGTGTGAAGCGCCTGCAGATGGCCAACCCGAGCCTGGCGTGCAACTCGTCACGCTCTGACGGAAGGCGGCGGCGAAGCGCCTGCCAGGCGCGTGGGTGCTCTTTGTAGAGTTCGCTACAGATCCTGTCGATCTCGGTCGGTTCTTTCATAACGTTCGTCCTCAATACGTCGAGGTACTGCGCTGCGAGCTGGAGGCCAATTGCACCGCCACTCTTGGGGGGCGCTGCGCTGATGGCAGCGTCCAGTAGCTCAGTCACCGTTTGGTATCCAACGCTGGCGAACGGGCACTTCGGCCGCTCGTTCGGCTCCCTGCGCCCAGGCGTCAAGAATGCAATCGCGACGTTGCCTTGCCCGAAGCATTCTTCGAGACCCTCTCCGTAGCCAACGAGCTGACGTTCTGATTCGGGCGAGTCGATCTTGTTTTCAATCCCGAGTGCGATGATCCTTCCGCACGGCTTCAACGTCACGAGAAGGTCGATAGGCCCTCTGCCAGTGCTGAATTCCCTGTGGACCTGGTCGACTTCAACAGGCGAGTCAACATGCTGACCGCACTCGGCCAAGACCGCCTTCACAAATCTCCGTGCGAAGCCGTCGCCCAAGCCGTGCCAGGCCGTCGGATCGAGGAGCCAGCGGAGCATGTCGCTGTGCACGGCTTCGTTCTTTAGAATGCGGCCGACGACCGTGAAGAAGTTCGGCCGCGCCTGAAGGGCGCGGAGGGCGTCTTCAAGGCTCACGAGGCCGTCCCATGAGCGGAGTTCCAGCAACGCCGCAAAGTCAACGGTCGAATCAGTAGTCACCAGTGTCCCACCCGCTTCTCTATGTTGGCAGCGCCGACGATATCACAAGTGCGGTTGCGGTGGCATCGCTATGGATCGCTCGATCCTACGAGCTCACAGTAGCGGCTCGTTCCGCGACAATCTGAACGCGGGCAGCTACCGATGCGCACGTTCGGGCACGTTCAGAAACACCTCATGAATTCGATCCGACAAGGTATGACTGACGGGTGGGCTTGATCCGATGTCATGGACACTCTCGGAAAGGCTGACCCATCATTCGCCTCGGTCCGGTGTCATCAGCCAGACGGTGGGCGGGCCGGCACCCCGGAACCAATCGGACGCGACACCAATAGCCAGTTCGCGGCGGATGATGGCCAGTGCCGGGCCGCCCCAGAGGGTGAAGCCCAGCGAAGACCCGCCATGCGCGGATTCGTCCACCAGTGCGCCGTCCACGTAGATGTGCACCAGCTTGTAGGAGAAGCCGGGGCCGCCTCCCATGCCCGTCGCCCAGTCGATATGAATCGACCGCGTGCCGACGGTGGTCGACGCATGCAGGTGGCGTCGGCGACTAAGAAGGCCATCGCCATCGGCGAGCCGTGTGGCGTCGCCCGGGCCAACAGACCACTCGACGGGCTGTGGCGAGATCGGTTTCCAAGTGAGACGCCGTCGCCTGGCGCGACGGACAACCTCGCGCTCCTCGGGCGTCAGATGCTCTCCGCCGGAAGCGCCTCGCATGAAGACGTTGATATTCTAGCCCGCCCAGCGCGTGCCGAGCGGGCAGGGCTCGGGATCAGAACCAGACGGACTTGAATGGCCGATGTCAGTCACGATGTCCTCCTCTCGAAGGACATCCAGAGGCCAAGGTCGACTTGGCTGGACACTTTGGTTACCCCGTCTCCGGGATCACATCCGCGCCGGAGTGGGCGCGATGGCACCTTGGCTGTCCGGCCAGGTTGCCGGGTGCGCCTCGCGGGCGCACCGCTCTGGATGTCTGCCTTGTTTCGAACGACGCTACCCCTCCCACACGGCGTGAGCCGACGCCGGGAACGCCACGAGATGCTCGAGGAACTCATCCAGCTTCGACTGCGAGCGCTCGTACATCGCGGCCGCCGCGTGCGTTGCCGAGCCAGCCTTCATCCGGTGTGACTTCTCATCGATGTCCTGCCACACGTCGCCCTGATCGGCCTCCCGCGTCCCGGAGGAACGCATGGCGCACGACACCTGTTCCAGCTTCCGCGCCCGGCCCGTGGCGTAGTGCGCCCGCCCGGCCGCCGCGAACTCGCGCGAGCGGCGCGCCCAGCGTCCCGCCTCCACACACGAGACCGGAATGTGGAGCGACTGCTCGGCCGCCACGAGGATCGTGAGATTGACGATGCGGTTCTGTTTGGCGCCGACGAGCTCTTCGCCGTCCAGGATGAGCACGGGCTGCGCGGCGCCGTTCTTCACCAGGAGCTCCGGGACACTGCCGGCTTCCGAGACCTCCGTGACGGAGGCGAGACCCGCGGCGAGCGCCTCGTCGAGGGTGAGATACCCTGGCGCAGACTCCGCTGGCAGCAGGAGGGGGTACATCGTCAGGTTCGCTGCCGTGATGGGTGTGCCGAGCTCGAGCTGGTCGAGCGCCGCAATGATGGGATCCATGACTGCTCCTTCTATAGCCCTCGGGAACGCGCGTCGTCAATCTTGCTGGCGCGCCACCCGGGTCTACAGGCAGTCTAGAGGCGAGGTGTGACAGGGCAGGTCACAGGAGGACGCCAAAGGTGGAGAGGTCTGGGATCATGGCTTCCACAGCGTTTCGCCCGAACGAACCGCGTGGATCCCAACGCGGACGCCTGAGTCTCCGCTGAGTTCGGTCCACGCCCGACGATAACTCTCCAGTTGGCCCGCATACCGCTCTAGCAGTTCGGTCGCACCGCGCTCCGACAGCTGATCGGTCTTGTAGTCGACGACGCACCAGCCCTCAGCGGAGCGGTAGGCGAGGTCGATGACGCCGGCCAGCAGGGCAGGGGTGCCATCGGCGGCCTCGGTGACAAGCGTGAACGGGATTTCGACGTCGCAGTCGGCGGAGTTCTGCGCCTGCCGCCACACGTCCGATGCCATCACGCGCCCGACGGCAGCGACGGCTTCAGGCACAGCAGTCTTTAGTTCCTCGTCCTGGAACGTGAGCCAGTTCGCGAATCGCTCGACATCCGGCAGGCCAGCTCGCTGCCGCATCGCGTATTCGAGCAGTTTGTGGACGAGATCGCCGAACTCGGCGCCCGTCGCCGCGCCGCGCAAGATCCTGGCCGGGTCGTCCTCCCGTACGACGATATTGCGATGGGTGAGTCCGGTCACCGATTCAACGCTGTACGAGGACACCTGTGAGGCCTCCAGCCGCGCATCGCGCTCCGCGGCAAGGCGCTTCCGTGTCTTTTCTGTGAGGTCGCTCTTCGTCGGCGCTGAGGCCTTCGGCTTCTTCGGCATCTCGAGCGCAGGGATGCCGCTGAGGAATGGGTCGAAGGCGGTCCAGGGCTTCTTCTTGCCCTCCTTCATCCAGCGGCTGATAACCAGCAGGTCTCTGGCGCGGGTCGCGGCCACGTAGCGCAGCCGGTCCGCCTCCGCGTCGAGGAACGGTTGCTCGGCTGCCTGACATGCGGGCCATCCGACAGGTTCGCCAATCAGTTTGGTCGCGCCTTTGTTGTCCTCGGGTTTCCAGACAATCTGGAGGTGACCGGTTGCCCGGCCCTCCCGGCGGTCGATGCGCATGTCCGCCTCACTGTCGAACCCGCCGCACGGGTCGGCCAGGAACACGACCTTCGCTTCCAGTCCCTTGGCCTTATGCAGGTTCATCACCCGCACGACGTCGGTACGGCCCGGCTCGAGCGGCCACGATTCCACGTCGCCGGCGTCGATATCCTCTTCGAGGGCGCTGACGGCATCGGCGAGGGTGCCGCCCTCCTCCGTGGCCGCCCGCACGCGGTCGACGACCTGCATCAGGTCGCCGGCCTCCGCCGCGCCGGGCGTACTGGCGGCGGCCATCGCCAGGAATCCCGTTGATTCGAGGATGCGTTCGACGGCGGCCGGCGCCGGCAGCGTGCGCGTCAGCTCCGTCATCTCCGCCAGCGATCGGAGCGCCGCTCGCACCCGGGCATGTCCGCGCTCCTCGTCATCGTCACTTCGCGGCTTCCGGTCTACCGTGAACCAGCCACCGTTTAGCTTGTGCTGGTAGAGTTCTTCGTCGCTGATGCCGAAGAAGAGTCCCCGTAACACCGCCACGACGCGTACGGCATCGTCCGGGTCGCCCACCGCGTGCAAGAGCGCAGTAAGCGCGCGCACTTCCTTCGATTCTCCGAGCGTACCGCCGCCGGACACCTCGATCGGGATCTGCCGCGCCTCGAGCGCCGCGGCATAGTAGGCGAGCCGCTTCTTCTTCCAAATCAGCACCAGGAAGTCGCCGGGCTTGTTGTCGCCCGAGCCGCACGTGGCCGTGATGTAGTCCGCAATGGCTTCTGCATCGGCCGTGATGACGTCCGCGTTCTTGATCGTCCCCGGGTGATCCAGCACCCGTACGCCGCCTCCGGGCTTCGGCTCGACGGGCGTGAGCGCCTGGAACGCGGCCTGGTGCGGCGTGGACGCCGCCGGGAAGACGCCGTTGAAAGCGGTAGTCGCCCAGTCGCAGACCGCCGACACCGAGCGCCACGACGCCAGAAGCGAGACCACGCTTCCGCCGTTGGCCTCGACAACCTGTCGGACGCGGTTGTAGACCTCGATATCGGCGCGCCTGAACCGGAAGATCGACTGCTTTGGGTCGCCGACGATGAAGAGGGCCCCGGGCCTGAGACGAACCGCGAAGGGGTCGGCGGCGGTGTCCGGTGTGGCCTCCTCGCTGGCCAGCCACAGCATCACCTCGGCCTGGATGGGGTCGGTGTCCTGGAACTCGTCGACGTAGAGCCAGCGGTACTTGCCCTGCAGCGCGCGTCGCACCTCGGGGTGGGTGCGCAGCAGCCGGGCCGCGCCCTGCAGCAGGTCGCCATAGTTCAGCGTGAGGGCGGTGAACCGCGCGTCACGCGCGAACGCGCGCGCGTCGACGAGCAGGGTCATCGCAAGACGGTAGATATACTGCCGCCACGCGGCGAGGAACGGCTCGACCGTCGCGGCCTGGAAGGCGAGGATGCACGCCTTCACTTCCCGATCGATCCGCTTCTTCTCCGCGTCGTCATCGCTCCATTGATATTGCACGAGCGTAGGCATCGATTCCCACTTGCCCAGCAGCGCGACGAGGTCGCCGGGGTGGTCGCGTCTGGCCACCCTTAGGCGCCAGATGCCTTCGCGCAGGCGGTCCTGCACCTGACATGTCGTACCTTCCGGTATGGGACCTGTCAGCCACCCCTGGAGCTTCCTCAGGAATCGCTCGTAGTCCTTCCACACCTTGGCGGCCTCCGGCTTGCGTGCATCACCCGCGGGGAATTCCACCTCCTCGAAGGTGCACACCTTACCGAACGCATTGTCCAGGTCGGACGGCGAAACGTCTGCGTCCTGCAGTTCCTGCAGCCAGGGGTTGTCCCGCGCGCGCTCGCGGGCCAGGTAGTCGCGCCACGCCTGTTTGCGAGTCCGCTTGTCGTCGGCTTCCTCGATCTCTGTGAAGCCCGGGGCAAGTCCCGCCTCGACCGGCCGCTCGCGCATCAGGCGCGCACAGAACGAATGAATCGTGCCGGCAAAGAGCGTCTCGAGCCCGGCCAGCGCCTGCCGGATTCTGGCCTTCGTCTGCTCGTCGGACTCCTCGGTAAGCTGCTTTTCAAGCACCACCTGGAAGCGGCCGCGCAGCTCGGCGGCGGCCTTGCGCGTGAACGTCACCGCCGCCATCTGCGACACATCGTAGCCGGAGACGATGCCCGCGACCATGCGCTGGGCCAGGCTCTCGGTCTTGCCGGTGCCCGCGCCAGCCTCGACCAGTACGTTGACATCAAGGCGCGTGCGGATGAAGTCGCGCGCAGCCTGGTCGGGTAGCGGCCGCTTACTCATATTCTTTTCCCTGCAGCGTACGGAACGGCGCGAGCGCCTTGTTCGCGGTGTTCGTGAGCTTCACCCCAGCCCGCTCGACGGTGTTGTCGCCGCCGCACAGCGGACCGAGCTTGCAGAACTTGCAGTCGCTGTCTTTCCCCTTACGCGTTGTCGTCATGAACGCGCCGTTCCCGGCAATGTCCAGTAGTTCCCTGAGGGCGGCCGCGGTCTCGGGTGGCTTCGGACGGGGAATCCACATGGACTGCCCGGCCCCTTTCACCGCAGGGAAGCTGTAGCGGCCGGCCACGACGCTGGCCTTCGGATCGTTGTGGCGCTGCAGCAGCGATTCGGCAGCGTGGGCATACAGCACGTGCTGCAGCAGCCGGCCGTTGCGGAACACCTTTCGGAACTTCGGGCGATAGAACGAGCCCGTCTTGTAGTCGACCACTTCGTAAGTGCCGTCCGCGAGCCGGTCGATGCGATCGATCCGCCCGCGCAAAGGGAACGTGAGCCCCGGCAGCGTGATCGTCACGGGACCGGCCTGATCCATCGGCTCGCCTCCGCCCTCGCCCCGCGCGGCAAAGCCCACTTCGAACGCAACGGGCCTGACGCCGGTCTTGGCCGCTTCCTGCTCCAGTTCGAGGAAGAGCTCGAGGTCTCGCAGCAGCGCGTCGCGTTCCCGCGAAAAGACTCCCTCCGATGGCGGCGGCATCGACTCGCGCAACTCGGCCAGCCTCTCGCCGGCACGCGCTGCCAACCAGGGAAAATCGCGGGGCGGATCGGCGTTCCGTTTCTGTCGCCGGAGCTCCCGCATCGTCGTCGCGTAGAGCTCGTGGAGGAGACCGCCCCGGGTCGTCGGGCCAAGCCACTCGTCCGGGTCGCGCTCTTCCTCTTCAAGAGCCTCGAGGCTCAGGCCGTACTGCAAGAAGTACTTGAACGGGCACGCCCCGAGCAGCTCCAGGCCCGATGAAGACGCGCCGCGCTCGGTTCGGCGCGGGTCGAGCCGTTCCGCCGCCGCCGTGACCAGGCCATCGAACACCGTGAACCGGTCGGAGGCGCGCTCTGCTTCTGCGAACGCTCCCTGCGTGAGATCCGGGAACGCTGCGTAGACCCGGTCGATGCCGGCCCTTCCCATTCCCTTGAGACTGTTCAGCCACCAGCCGGCGTCATCAAGTGCGGCGCCGGGCACCGGCGGTACCTGGGACTTCGGCTCGCCCAACGCCTCGTTCAACTGCTTGTAGGTTACCTCTCCCGGCGGCTGCGTCAGGCGGAACGCCTGCAGCATGAGCCACGAAGGAAACGTCTGGCGGGCATCACGCAGATCCCGGCAGGAGCAGCTCAGGCAGATAGCCGGCGCGCCCGGCGCGTTCGAGCCGGGCAGAACGGCAAGTCGCGAGACCACGTTGTAGACCGCCTCCGCCGTGCGGTCGGCTGACGACGGCAGCGCATGGTGAATACGGCGGCGCTCCACGTCGAGCAGCACGGGATCTTCGAACGGCGAAGGGAAGACCTGGCCTTCCTGCAGGCCGACGACGAAGGTGCGGCGCCGGCCGGCGTAGCCGGCGCGCGCCAGCGCGGACACGTGGAGGTGCCCCGGTCGTGCGCGGTTCGACGCCACGCGCACGCCGGCGAGCGCGGCGCGGACCAGGATCAGCGCCGCGGCCACAGAGGTCTGCGCATCGCCCAGCGAACGCAGTTCCAGCAGGGCGTCCTTGACGGCTTTCGCGGCCTGGCCGTCAGCCTCGTTCTCAACAGAGGCCGCCCGGTCGACGAAGTCGGCTGCCGCGCCGATCAGCGTCTGCTGAGGCACCTCACTGGCCTCGGTATCCGGAATCAACGCCAGCAGGCTTTCGATCCAGACGCGCAGCAGCTCAGCCTGGCTCGCCCGGCGCAGGTGCTTCTGCCGAGCATCATCATCGTTCTCCGGGTCGTCAGCGCGTTCCCGCTCATCGGCCGCGAACGCGTCGAGCGCAATCGTGTAGGTACGGCGGCCCCATGTGGGCGCGGCGCGCAGCAGCAGGCTGGCCGCGTAGGCGCTTCCCGGGCCATCGGGAATCTCCACCCGGATGTCGCCGGAGCTCAGCATCTGGCGAAGGTCGCTTGCCGCGAAGCCGTTGGCGACCCAGTGGCACCAGGCGAGCAACGCGCGCACCGGGCGAGTGGCTGTCCCCGGCAGGCCCGATGCGAGCGTGACGGGCCAGCCGTAGCGCTGCGCCTTCTGCCAGACGAGGACCGGATAGTCGGTCGAGGCGCACGCGATCTCGACATCATCGAGCCGGAGAGAGCCGCCGGGCGCATGCAGGATCCGGCGGAAGACTTCTTCGACTTCTGCGTCGGCCCCGCCGGCATGGAACAGTGTCACGCTCGTCTCCGGCGCGTCGCTCTCGCGGTCGCCAGGCTCGGTCAGGTTCGCGAGCGGCGAGGTCGGAGGTTGTTCCGCGCGCGGGACCGCTGTGAGCCGGCGGGGGAGTGGAGGGCCCGGGATGCGGGGCAGGTGGGGCGCGATCCTGGTGCCAGGCAGCGCATCGATGAAGTGCCTGACGAGCGGTGCCCAGAGCGCGTCAGGAAATGCCAGTACGATATCCGAGGGCCGCACCTTGCACGCCGCGACGTGGTTCAGCGCTTCAGTGAAGATCGAGGCCGCATCGGCGCGGCGGCTATCGACGAGCCACGCCTCGTAGGCGGCCAGAAGCGCTTGAAGCTCCGCGTGCTTGGCGGGATGCTCGAAGGCGTCCGGCGACAGGTCGCGCGCGGAGAGGCCTGCGAGGCGTAGTTCCACCATCGACGACCAGAGCGCCGCCCCCATCGTCGGGTGTGCGGCCAGATGGCGGAAGTAGCTCGGCACGCTGTCGGGCAGTTCGCGCAGCAGCCGCATCATGAGCGGCGCGCCGAGGTCGTCGCCAATCGGGTTGATGTCGCGTTCAACGAGGAAGGGTGCCGCGGTCTCGAGGGCCAGGTCGAAGGGCGTCCTGAAGCGGACATTCGCCCAGCTGCCCGCCTCGAGCGCAAGCCGCTCCCCAACGGTGTGGCCGATCGCGTGCGCCGGCATAAGCACCCACTTCGCCCGGGTCGGCTGAGTGCGGCAGATCTCGGCGAGCTGATTCAGAAAGGGATCAGTGGTCATGGTCACCGCCGTGAGTATACGCGTGTTCCTCCATCATGCTCAGCCAAGCCGCGCGACCTCCGCTGATGTCGTAACTCATGCCAACCCCAGTGCCATGGCCCTGACGGTCATCAGGTGCAGGCGCTCGACGCCGTCCACGTACCCGCCCGCGAGGTTCACCACCAGCGGAATCCTACGCGAGGACACCTCGGCGATCACGTGAGAGTCGCGTCGGCGAAGGAACGCTTCGTCGACGCCGGGAATCCCGCCGACTGGGTCATGCTCATACGGGTCCATGCCGGCCTGAAACATCACCAACTCGGGCCTGACGCGGTCCAGGAACGCCTCGACATGCCCGAGCGCCGCGGCATACTCGCCCACGTCCCGGACGACGTGGTACTCCACCGAGGCGGTGTTGACGACGTCCACCCAGCTGCCGCCGGCGATGTCGAAGAGCGCGATGCCCTGCCGGCCGCGTGACAGCCGGTAGGTGCCGTCCCCGGGGTGTGCGTCCAGGTCGATGATGGCGACCCGCTGCAATCCCATCCGGAGCAACTCAACCGCGGCGACCACCTGAAGCCCTGGCTTCTGGCCAGCCCCTCCGGCTGGCCGGTGCGCACCGCGTCGACGTACGCGGGATCGTGGACTCTCGTGATTGACGCCCACGCCTCGTCCTCGTCGAATGGGACCTTGCGAAGGTCGATCAAGTCCTCAGCCTGCGCCGCCCTGACTACCGCGAGCTGCTTCTCCGTGGAGTTGGTTGCCGCGGCCGGGCAGCAGTAACGCGGGCTGAATACGGTCGGAACCTGTTGATTGTTGGTCGTCTGTCACCTCCTGCAAACCCATGATCGCCCGCCCCTGTGACAGATCGGGTCACAGTCGGCCCACGCTGGCCTGGCGTCCGCCCGCTGCCGCTGTCCAGCGCCGTGACCTCCCCTGTCAGTCCTCCCAGGTAGGATCCCCAATGGGAGGCCACCATCAAGCAGCGGCCGCACGAGGCGAGCCGAGAGTAGACTCCATGCAGCACCTCGCAGATAGACGGTCGCATGAACGAACGCGCTGGTGCCGCCGGATAGCCGTGTATCGTTCGTGTCAAACATTCTCGCTCGATGAGCATTTCGATTCCCAATTCGGTAGCCAGTACTCGACGAATTCGACACACGGGTCGTCCTTGTCAGCGGCCCGCTCGCGCACGGCCGCGAGAATCGGCTGACGGAAATCGGGGTGCACGAAGTCAGGAGTCAACACCGTCCACACGAAGCGGTCCAGGAGCTCCAGGGCGCGTTCCCACGTCTCGGCGGGGCCGGCGAACTTCACAAACGACTCAGGTCCCTGTCCGCCGTCGTCGCCGAGCATCTCCAACGGCGGATGGTCGTCGCGGACGACGATGAACGCGCCCCAGCCTGCGGGTCCGTGCACGGCCGACAGCGTGACCGACCATCCTTCGTCCTGCGTTCGGATGATCGTCTCGCTGGCAGGAGCTCTGAGCCCAGGGGCATCGTGGGTCATGGCCTTCCTCCTCACCTGCAGCGTAAGGCATGGCGGTGACAGGGCAGGTCACGCTCTTGTTGGTGATCCCCGAGTGTGACCCAGCCTGTCACGGCCCGGGGATATCCTTGAACTTACTCACATGAACAACCTGATCATCGCCATCGGCGACCTTCACGGGCACTATCGGGCGCTCGAGCGCATCCTCGACGCCGTGCAGAAGGAGCATGGAATCTTCGGTACGGGCGGCGAGGACGGGCTTCGCCCCGGTGTGCAGTTCGTCTTCACCGGCGACTACATTGATCGGGGTCGCCATGCGTTGAGGATCATCGACCGCCTGCAGCGCCTGGCTGACCATAACCCGGGCCAGGTCATCACTTTACTCGGCAACCACGAACTGATGGCGCTCGAGGCGTACGACGAGGCCGTGGCGTTGCTGATGCGCTCGGCGGCCGGCAGCAGCAGGGGAGTGGTGGCGGCTTACGGGAGGCTCAGCGACCACGGCCGAAACGGCGGCACTGAGTTGATCCGTGAGTTCGGAGATACGAGCCTCCCCGCGTTCGCGAGCTACGTGGCGCGCATGGCTCGGACGGGCGACATCGGGCAATGGATGCGCATGCTGCTGCCCGCATACAGGACCCGGATTGCGGGGCGTGGCGTGCTCTTCATGCACGCTGACCTGCCTGGGGAGTATCGCGACCGGGAGGTCCTCGACGACCATCTGCGGTGGATTGACGGGCACATGAAAGCAAGCACTCTGGGCCTCGGCGGTTCGCGCGCGAAGTGGGCTCATAGGCGTCTCGCGGGGATCTTCTGGGGTCGGACGTTCAGTGAGCTCGCCAGCGCCAGTCAGGCCCAAATCGCCGCGCTGTGCCGCAAGGTGGGAGTGGAGTTCATCGTCACGGGACACACGCCTCACCGCGCCATCACGGTCTACGGGAAGCGGATCTTCGACATCGACGTCGGTATGACCCCGGCCTACGACGAGAACATGCCGCAGGCGCTGGTGTTCGGCAGGAATGGAATCGTGGGGCTCCGCGCCGACGGAACGGGCAAAGAGCTCGTGCGATTCGGGGCTTCAAGCGCGTGAGGCATCTGTCATGAGCAACGGGGACACTCGGTTCGTTGCGCCGACCAATGTTGCAAGTTCCTGCACGGCGCGTCTAGCATGCTGACGCGGCGTTCAGCGTAGCCGGTGGCTCCTGCGGGGCAGTCGTAACGTCCGGCTGAACCGCTCGGATCTCACTCGATCGTGCGACAAGAATCATGACTCCGACGCGCAAGTTGGCAGGCCAGTGGCTGTGGGTGGCCGCCGTGCTCTCCCTTGGCCTCAGTCTCACACCCTGGGGCCAGCTGCCACTCTACCCCTTCAGACTCTTCACGACCTGGGTCCACGAGTGCGGCCATGCCATCGTGACGGTGTTGCTGGGCGGCAGCGTGAACTCCATCATGATCGAGACGGACACCAGCGGAGTCACGCGAAGCCTGGTTCCTGCAAGCCGCATCATGCAGGGCCTGGTGG
>Ga0315278_10002529_pt1 | contig 16266 bp, 31 predicted proteins | sample YL17G06_0_MG_FD_203880 | JGI IMG/M metagenome (GOLD analysis project Ga0315278, IMG submission 203880) | Sediment microbial communities from Yellowstone Lake, YNP, Wyoming, USA - YL17G06_0 | ecosystem: Environmental > Aquatic > Freshwater > Lake > Sediment | place: USA: Wyoming | collected... | reverse complement strand
AGATTGCTCATTTCGTGAAAATTAGGTGTGCTGGAATGTCATCAGGTATATCAAGTTTCAAACATTTGAAAGAAGTATGGAATAAATATGGTGAACTTCCACATTCAAAAGGAAAAGATTATACCAGTAACGAAAAACAAGGACAAACAATCCAAACAGTAGCATTAAGAGATCTAGGATATGAAATATATGATATTAGAGAAGAATATAGAATGAGATTCTGGAGCGGCGACGATCTTAATCCAGAAATTCCAATGGGCCGAATAAATGTTCACTTTATGTGGCAACAAAATGATTTCTTTTTACCCGTTAAAATATATCTCGGTGAAGCCTACAATTGGACGGATCGAATCGATCCCGAATTCCTAAGAATGGAATGTGATTATAATTCATCAAAATACTACCCCTATCAATAAAAAACCCCGAATCTTCGGGGTTTTATGTTTTACTCAACCAATCTTATAGTCCAGTAGTCAGCGGACATATTTAGATCACTAACAAATTCATAAGGTAGATAAAAATATCCATCGAGTCCCCATCTTTTTCCCCAACTATTTCTTACAATGAGTGCTCTTTTACTGTCATCATATCCAACAGCAAGTACCGCATGTCCACCCATAGCTTGTTCATTTTGTTTTGGTACTGGAACAATACCCGTTCTAGCAACCTCTTCAGTCATCATAGATTCGAAGACACTAAAACCAAATACAACAGGATACCCAATAGCAAGACATTGTTTCACATCATATAGGTTATGTGGGCTAATTCTCAGATATTGGAGAACCTGGTTTTCCATTGCTACTTTATAACAATCAGCGGTTGGTTTAGTTTTAAATTTACAGGTTTTATATGGCCACAGGATTTCATCACAAACCCCCATATCGACCAATGTTTTCATTCCTGTACGGATCATCGCCCCATTGTCTTCATTAACCGTACCTTCAATGACTCTTTCATTGTAATATATGAAAAGTTTTGATGGAATGAAGCTTGGATGTCCTTGTTTCATATCTTCGAACTGATAAGCTCCAGCTAATGCCTGTCCTGTGCAAGATCCAAGCTCACCCTGATCATATACAGGTGGGCATTGATCTCTTAGATCTACCATGGGTGGTAAATCCACGGGTATGCTAACTTTAAATTTAAAGTCCCTATGGTCGGGGAGGTCTCTCTTCCAACCGAATTTAATACCTGTGGTATCTTTTTTTGGTTTCTTAAACCAGTTTAAAATTTTGTCTAATAGTTTCATAGTTTCTGTGTTTTTATATAAATATCTCATCAAATATTTGGCAGTCTCGATTTTATTTTTTATCTTTGTGCCATATTGATAAAGTTATTGGAGGATTTATTATGACTATAACCTATAAAGTTAAGGTTTTTTCAGAAAACGGAACTACTGTTTATGAAAAAGAAATACGAGCCGATTATATTAGTTGTTCAAATAGTGGCATGTATAGTTTTTTTAAAGACCAAATTGATATTTTACAGGTTCCCATAAAAAGTACAATAATAGAAAAAATATGAAATTTTTAATTCAAAAAATCAACGGACAACAGATACATGATTTCTCATTTACATTACTTGAGTCAATCAGGTATAATAATTGGATTCATAATAATAAGGATATGGCGCACAAATTCATTAACTCTTTTGATGACTTTGATCCCCATAATAGTTATCCACTAACTCCGTTTAAACCATACCATCAAAAATATGTTCCAATTGGTTCGGTTGAATTTGTGAATCAGTTTTTGGCACATTTTTATGGATTCATTCTCAAGCCGACAAATGTTCCCGAAGAACTTTTTCATTATGCTGGTAGAGAGATATTCAATGGAGACGAATCATCATTAAAAAAACTCCATGGTGATTATTTCGTAAAAAGTAATGATAATATAAAAGGATTTGCGGAGATCATTGGATGCAGTTCTTCAGGTAATCAATTTCCCGATGGAACGCCTATTGGTAATTATCAAATCTCCGAATTTGTTCACGGCATTGATAGTGAATGGAGAGCGTTTGTGTATGAGGGAAAGTTGGTCGGTTTACAGAATTATAGTGGAGATTTTACTAAATTCCCCAATGTGGGAGACATTAATAGTATGATCGATATGTATAAGTCCGCTCCGATCGCATATACACTTGATGTCGCTATAAGTGATGACAGGGGTACATTTGTAATTGAGACCCACCCTATGATATCGGTGGGCTTATATGGGATGGCAGAACATAAAATATTACCTTATATGTTTTATAAGTGTTTTCGTGAAATCATAGAAAAATCAAAATAAAATGGAAAAAATACTAAAAAGTTTCGACAAGCTCTACAAAAAAACCAGTACTGGTGCGATTCAGACCTGGGAAGTAACTGTTGTTATCAATGATGAAGATAAACCCACAATCGTTAGTCGTTATGGACAAAATGGCGGTAAAATCCAAGAAAGTAGAGAAGTAATTCTCGAAGGTAAGAACATCGGAAGATCCAATGAGACCGATTCGATACAACAGGCCGAATTGCAAGCTGAAGCCGATTGGACAAAACAATTGAAGAAGGGTTATGTTAAATCCTTTGCTGACGCAATGAACGGAAAGACGGACGCAATAATTGAAGGTGGTATTGTTCCAATGCTTGCACATAAGTTCAGCGAACAGGCTCATAAAATAAAATATCCTGCTTTGGCTCAGTGCAAATTGGACGGAAATAGATGCATTGCTGTTTATAAAGATGGTAAATACACTCTTTGGTCAAGAACAAGAAAACCCATAACTAGCATGCCACATATTATTAAAGCTCTTGAAGAAAGTGGATGCTGTCATTCTCTCGATGGCGAACTTTACAATCATGATTATCATGATAATTTTGAACAATTGACCTCATACATTCGAGTTGAAGAGCCAAAAGAAGGTTGTGAAATCGTTCAATACCATATTTATGATGCTCCCGAAAATATGGGTCAGAATAAAAATCGAAATGAATATCTTCAGATGGATGTTAAAGAAAAAGTGAAAAACTATCCACAGCTCCATGTAGTGGAAACCCTGATCGTGAATAACGAGGATGAGCTTATGGAAGCATTCGATCATTTTCTTGAAGAAGGATATGAAGGTTGTATGGTAAGAAATATGGATGGACTCTATGTGAATAAGAGATCCTGTGATCTTCAAAAAATCAAAGAATTTTCGGATAGTGAGTTTAAAATCATCGGAGTTAAAGTTGGTACTAAAGGCAGCATGGCAGGTAAGGCGGTATTCACTTGCGAACTTCCAAATAAAGAAACTTTTGATTGTAAAATGAAGGGTGATATGAATGAACTTACAAAATATGCCAACGATCCATCACTTGTACTTGGTAAACAGCTCACAGTTAAATATCAAGGATACACAAAATATGGAGTTCCAAGATTTCCAGTAGGACTAAGATTTAGGGAGGATCTATGAAAATACATGTTTTTACCGTTATCGAAGAATCTTATCGTTATGGCGATTTGAATAACTCATACAAGAAATTCTTTAAAACCAAAGAATTACGAGATGGATATCATGATTTTGTAATAAGTGTTTATCTGAATAATATGAATTTAATAAAACTTGATGGACCAGGTGATTATGGTGACGATGGTAAATGGGCGTATCATATTGAAAGTGGTGAAGAGGATTTAGAAATAATAGAAGAAAAAAATTGGTGAAATGGAACTCAAAAGTAAATACAAATTATCCTATACTCTTGATAGAGTTCCCACAAACTTGATTTTAGACATCGAGCTCAAACAAGCCGAAGGTTTATATAAACCAGGGCGAAATGTCTGGGAAGGAATCGCAATGCTCGATGGCCAGCCATACACAAAAGAGGACTTATCTCATTGTGTTAATGCCAGATTTGCAGCAGAAAGAATTGGTCACAAATTACGTGACGAGTTAAAAGAAAAGTCAAAGAAAGACGGAACGAGCTTTCGAGTCAAAAAGGAGGAAATAATATGATTCCAAATAAAACAATTAGAATTGAAATACCAGTAACTCCAATTTTTGTTGAAGATAAGAATAATAAAACTTTTACAGCATATTTCAAAGAATTTCCTGAAGTTATTACAGAAGGAAAGACAATGGAAAAAGCTCTGCGGAATTTAAAAATGGCAATTTTTGATGTTTTTAAATATAAAAATACATTACCATCATGAAAGTAAGAACGCTTAGAATGAAAGACGGATTTAAAGAATTCGCAATGTTCGATGAAGAAGGAACTCTTTATACATCGGAGACTCCAGAATTACTTCCCGCCACCGCGACAATGGAAGGATTGATGATGTGTCACGATACGGCAGATACCGATGTTGATATTGATTTTAATCGACTTGAAATTGTTGAATTTGAAATGACTGAAATAGGTGTGATTGAATAAATACACGAAATTATAGCGCATATGTAAAAAATTTTATTTATATTTGCAAAATGGAATTAATATTAAAACATTACTAATGAGCAAAATTACACGATGTAGAGGAGTATCCATACTTATGGCATCTCTCTTATTTATCGCGATGACCAACTCTGTTAGTGGTCAAACCAATACAAAATTCGAACTGATGTATGATGATGTTTGGGGTAGTTTATATAATCCTGAACCAGAACAATGTGACGAAACTCCAACAATTACTGCTGATGGATCTGTAATCGATACTCTTAATGCTAGTAAACAGCGTTGGGTGGCGGTTAGCCAGGATCTATTATGGAGTCCTCTACGACATCGATTATTTGTAAAAGACCCTATTAACGATCATCGATATGAAGGAAAGATAAAATTTGGAGACACTATATGGGTTGAGAGCCCAAATCCCCGTATTAACGGTAAATGGGTTGTTCATGATCTTATGAACAAAAAATATCATAATGCAATAGATTTTTTACAAACCACAGGTGATGGATACCTATATAATAATGATAAGCTATGGGATGGGAAGTTTAAAATCATTTCAGTTTACAAAATTAATAAGGGTGTTGAATACAATGTACCAAAAGTTAAAATTCCATTCAACATAAGTGTGGCGAATGAAGACCAACTTATAGTTAATAAAAATATTGTACAATATAATTCTGACGATATATGGGATTGTTTACATCTGAATCATGTAAATGCACAGGAAAAATCTTGGAGATTACGATTATCACTATATAAGAAACGAATGGAAATTGAAAAATCATATAATATGATTGATTCAATAAAAAAAGAAATTCGTAAATCCGAAGCATTAGAAAAAGTATATAAAAAAGAAATAAAAAGGTTAAATAAAAATGTTATTGTTTATTAAAAAAAGAAAAAAATGAAAAAATTATTAATGTTATTTGTTCTACTTGTAGCATCAGTTACAATGTTCGGTCAGCCGATAATTCCACAAGTAGTTAATGGTCCTTCTGTATCTAAAGATCCTCCTCAAATGATAAATGGATTTTTTATGATTAAGAGCTATGATCCTACTACTATTACATCTCCCGTAAAGCACACAAAAAGGCGTACTCAGAAGTATAATACACCGCCAGTGGCTCTAAATCGGCCTATTGGAACAAGAGATACTTTGGTTCTTTATAGTAATATCACTTTGGATTATCCTATTATAGAATTACTTCCAGATACCACTCCAAAGTATGCCGCTCCAAATTTAGGTAAATATGTTGATACAACTACTCTAAAGTTAATTATTATACCTCATATGTATAAGAATCGAGGAACAACTAAAATTCTATCAGGAATAGGTTTACAAGCAATTGCATTGGGACTGGTCGCATATGCCAATACAGATATCACATCAGTTATGGATGTCACGGAGACACATGAATTGTCATATACGTATCCAGTATATGAATTACAGAATGGTACTCCGATAATCACATCAAATACAACGACCACAATAGACCCGCCAGTCACAACTATGGAAACAAGTACGTCAACAAATACGTCAACAACGACAACTGTGGCTGATCCTATAACTACAACTACGATTATTCCAACTATCACAACTACAACTACAACAACAGAAACGCCATCTGATTTTATTCCTGACAAGCCTTTTGGCCACGGATGTTTTCCCTTTGGAAAACCTCACCCTGTTCTGCCTCCTAGCGTAACTACTATTAATAATACAACTATTAATAACAATGTGACTAATACCACCACAAACGCTAATACTACAACTACAAATACGACCACAAATACAACTACGAACACAACTACAACGGTAAACAATACAACTAATGTTGATATATCTGTAACCACTCCAAATCCAACATTGATTTCACATATGGAAACTGGTAAAATTACTTATACTGAGACACATCAACAAGTTACGGTTCATGAGAGAAACAAAACGCCTTACTATATTGCTGGTGGTGTTATGGCCGCTGCAGGCGTTGTTCTTGAAGTATTGGGTATCGTTGACCTTCATAATGCTAATGTATATGTTACCAAAAATAGCGTTGGCGTTGGGTTTACGTTTAAATTTTAGTTATATTTATGAGGTTTGGATGCTGAAGTGGCTGAACGGGCGAAGTTAAACGAAAGTGAGCCAATCTAACCGCTATATAGAGCGGAGACAAGGATGAGTTGATTTTGTACACGAGGGTTCGAATCCCTCTCCAAACCCAATGGTAGTAAGAAAAAAGAAAGCAAGAGTAAAACCAAGATTATCGAGTAGACCTAAATTAATTACTTTGTATGAAATGGAAATTGCCATATCTAAATTATATGGTATAAGACAACACATAATAGTACCCAATCTATCTTGGGGATTTTTATCGCACGAGGCGGATCTTTTTATAATTAAACGATCAGGCTTTGGCGTGGAAGTGGAAATAAAGCGCAGTCTTCAAGATATGAAAGCCGATAAAAATAAAGGTCATAATCATATAGATAAACAAAACAGAATTAATGAATTTTATTATGCGTTTCCAATTGAATTATTAGAAAAATGTAAACCATTTGTGCCTGAGGGTGCAGGAATAATTATATGTCATAAATCGCATGATAATTCATATCAAACATATGCAAAATTTAATCGAGATGCCATAAAAATAAAAAATAGTAGAAAACTTACGATAGAAGAACAACTTACCGTAGCGAGATTAGGCTGCCTCCGGATAACATCGCTAAAAGAAAAAATTGTGAGGTTAATGAATAAATAAATGAACCATACCATTGAAAAATTAAAAAACAAATTGGAATATACTGAGGGAAAAACAGTTGTTTCATTGGATGGTTATGCATTCATGGATGAAAGTGGTGGATGTATAATAATCGTCTATGGGGAAGGTCGTAGAGATGTTATGGAAAAATATTTAAATGAACCAGGAGATATTTTGAAAATCAAATATAAAATCGTATATTTGTGATATGAAAGATTCTAAAGAATGTAATAAATTTCAAGGATTACGATGGTGCGCAATATCATCGAAAAGAACCGTTATTTCAGTTAAATCAACGCCAGATGAGGCATATTTTGATGCTGTGAGTCAGGGTGAATGTTCACCAATAATTGTACGAGGATATATTGTAGAAAATGAAAAAAATGACAGAAAAAGAGGAGTTACAACAAAAATGACAGAAAAAGAGGAGTTACAACTATATAGAAGGTTGTTGGTTCATTTACATACTTGTAGGTGGACAGGTCACGCTGATAAGGTTAATGAAATTCTTGATGCGATCGGAAAATATTCATATGCCAGAACTAATTCCAATGGTGATTGGAAACAAGAAGAAGAACAGGAAATATCAACGCTATTAAATCTCAAAAAATTCGTAGAATAATGCCGAAAAAAGATTATTGGAACGATCTAGGATCTCAATTGTGGCGAGCAGTCATTAATAAAGGTGAAATTTTTTATCCTGAAGGTCTCAGAGATAAAGTGGAATATCATATAAAAAAGAATGGTCAAGTTATTTTAAGAAAGGTAAAAAATGCCAAGAAGAAAAAAGATAAATGATGTTCTGCATCTTGGTGTAAACCAATTAATGACGCCGTCTGGAAAAATTTTGACTTTTAACTCAGAACAAATTGAAGGATTAAATAAGATTCGCCATTGGTTAAAAAATGGCGAGACGTTCTTCACACTGGCGGGCTACGCTGGAACAGGAAAAAGCTCAATAGTTAAAAAAATTCTTGATGAATATCGTGGTGATGTGGTGGTGAGTGCGCCGACCCATAAATCGGTTAGAGTTGTTGCCGATTTAACTGACAGAGAGGCAAAAACTTTGCAAAGTTTACTGGGGTTACGCCCTGACGCCGAAGCCGCGGATTTTAATCCGAATGATTTACAATTTAAGCCAATTGCAGATCCCAAAATAAATTCTTATAATTTTGTAATTTTGGACGAATGCAGTATGGTAAATAGTGAACTTTTTCATTACATCAAGACACTAACACTAAACACACAGATAAAAATATTATTCGTTGGAGATCCAGCCCAGGTACCGCCGATTGACCAGAAAATATCAGAAGTTTTTCATCAATCCGATATTGAAATCCATTGGTTAACAAAAGTAGAACGACAAAGCTCAGATAACCCAATAATGTTTCTTTATGATGATTTAAGAAATAATTTAAGTTCGGTTGATGGTGGGTTCATAAGAAAAACAAATGTTAATGAAAAGGGTGAAGGGGTTATATTTACTACAAATAAAGACGAATTCAGAAAAACGATTCTTGAAACATTTAATTCTGAAAATTCTAAGAATAATATTAATTTTGCCAAGGTTATTGCATGGAGAAATAAAACAGTAATGGCATCAAATAAAATAATTAGAACTGCATTATTTGGAAAAGATAGTGATGTGATTGAAATTAATGACAGTATAATGGGATATCGAAGTGTACGCTCATCGAATGCTCGGTATAATATTATTGAAAATTCCGAAGATTACAAAGTCATAAACAAAATGGATTTATCTATAAATAAATATGGAATATCAGGATATCAAGTTCGATTGAGAGAAGATCTCCCTCACGGTAAATTCAAAAATAAAGACATTTTTATCATTAATAGTAATGATAATGAAAATCTTCATAATTACGCTGAGTTACATGATAAATTTAAGAAAACAGGTAAAGAGAGAAAAGAGATTGGATCGTGGAGCGAATATTACAGTTTCAGGAGGCAAAATATTTTAATGAAAACCATATTCAAATATAGGGATGGAACTCCAAGAAATAAACACGATATAATTGTTAAAGATATCGACTACGGTTATGCGATAACTGGGCACAAATCACAGGCTTCAACATATGACATAGTTTTTGTACTAGAAAATGATATCAAATGTAATCCAGTCATAACCGAGCGCAACAAGATTTTTTACGTGGCCGTTTCTCGTCCATCAAAATGTGCTTATATTTTATATGAAAATTGATTTATAATTTAATTGAGTACCAACCAATATATTTTCCTCTTTTTATTTTTCTGTTGAATCTATAGGTCATACTAAAGCTTTTAAAATGCATATTTAATTTTTTCAATGTTTCTCTAAAATCCCCATTAAATTTATAAATTAATTCGTTTTTTTGATTGTATATTTCATAATTTCCAGCACGACTTTTATATGTTCTTTCTCTTTTTGTTTGTTTACATTTTTCTATACTTTCAGCGCTTGGCCTAATACCTATGTGTGACTTACTTATTTTTTGTTTTGTTTCTTCCGAAATTTTATATTGGCTACCACCCTCTGTCAGATTCATACCGTATTCGGTATTAAATGTTTTATATTCTTTAATATAATGTTTTTCTAATTCATTTAATTCCAATTCAGAACATTTATGAATAATTTCAAAATTATGATTATTCCATCCATATTTTTTTAATGAATTATATAATCTTGGTTGATCACGACACTTCATTGATGCATATGCCCATTTTCTATTAATAAGATCTATTGATTGTCCAATATAAATCCCACCGCTTGGTGAAGTAATTTTATATATTCCGCAGATTTTATTCATAATAATGTTTTATTATAAATACTTTAATATATTGATTTCTATGTGTATACAATGTATGTACAAGTTATATTTCCAAAAATATTTGGATTTTACGAAAAAGTATCGTATATTTGCTTTTATATGAAAAAATTTATTGAGATAATTAAATTCTTTTGGTTTCCGATATTATGCGTGATTTATTATATAATATACGCAATATTGGTGAGTAAAGGAATAATAAAATAATAAAAATGGAGCCAATTGAATTTTATTTCGAAAAATATCATTCCGATAAAGGAGAGAATGGATATAGTGATGTCTATAATGATGTATTTAATCCTCGAAGAGATGATGACATTTTGTTGTTAGAAATTGGAATCGGAACACTAAATCCGACCCATTCAAATATGTTATTCTGGAAAGATAAATATCCTGAATATTTGCCAGGCGCGTCATTAAAAGCATTTCGAGATTATTTTTCAAAAGGTCTTATTTTAGGCATCGATATACAATCTGATTGTATGATAACTGAAGAAAGAATAAAAACATATTTACTTAATTCAACTGATAAAATAACAGTTGATGAGGAATTTTTTTGTATTAATTTTGATTTTATTATTGATGATGGCGATCACAATTACATATCACAAATTAAAACATTCGAAAATTTCTTTGGTAAGCTATGTCATGGTGGGGTTTATCTTCTTGAAGATTTAGAATCTCCAGATGAAATATTAAAATATTTTTCCACAACAAGCTTTAATTATGAATTACGTGATGGAATGATAATTATAAGAAAATAGACTATGATGATGAAAATTAAAAAAATAACTTGGTTTTTAAAATTTATTTTGGGTAAATCCACAATTGGAGTCACACTGGCGCCGTTTGGAATTTATATAAGGGAAGATTATATTGATGATCTCATCACTATAAATCACGAAAAAATTCATTGGGAACAACAAATGGAAATGTTAATCATTCTCTTTTATGTGTGGTATATAATTGAATGGTTATGGAAAACAATGATATATGGAAGTTTAGGGTATTATGCCATTTCATTTGAAAGAGAGGCATATTTTAATGACATAAATCCACAATATTTGGATACGAGAAAAAACTATTCTTGGTTAAAACATATAACGAACAAGTAATGGATGTGTTAATCGGGTGCGAAGAGAGTCAAGTTGTCTGTAAAGCGTTCAGGGAGCTAGGGCACGAGGCATATAGTTGCGACAAATTGCCATGCTCAGGAGGATATCCAGGATGGCATTTTCAAGAAGACATATTTGAAGTATTAAAGAGAATGAAATTTGACTTATGTATTTTTCATCCGCCATGTACATATCTAACTGTAACAGGGAATAAATGGATGAAGCCCGAATTCAGAGAGAGATTTCCAAATAGAATACAGCAACGCAAAGATGCCATTGACTTTTTTATGAGGCTTGCGGCAACAGATTGTGACCGCATAGCAATTGAAAATCCTGCAGGTATTATGTCAACCATATGGAGAAAACCCGATCAATATGTTCATCCATATTATTTCGGAGATCCACATAGTAAGAAAACAGGATTATGGTTGAAAGGATTACCAAAGTTAGTTCCAACGAATATGGTTGAACCTGATATGTACATATATAAGGATGGTAGAAGGGACTCAATGTGGCATATGGAGAGTTTAAAACTGCCGCCAGATGAACGAGCAAGAGTAAGAAGTCAAACCTTTCCAGGGTTCGCGCAAGCGATGGCATCCCAATGGTCCGTAGATTAATTCGTCAATAATAGATTTTTATCTATAAAAATTTGGCAGATTCAGAAATTAGTATTATCTTTGTAATATAAACTGAATATGAGATGAAGCAAAAGGTTGAGACGCTTAAAGTTATTTGGAAATTCATCAGACGGAAAGGATATCCTTCTACCAGGACTCCAGAGACCTATTGTGATTATATTGTGGAAAATGAAAACCACAAACATAGGCTAAAAACATACGAAAGAACCGAATTATTTAAATTACTTCAGTCTACAAGAATATCAAAAGACGATAAATTTATGTGGACACTTTTAGTTGATGGTACATATTACGAAGATAAATTGATTTCAATAACTAACCCAAGAAAGATATGATAACAGTAATATTAATATGCACTGTAATACTAACAGTTTATGGACTGTCAGTATGGGGTATTTTGAAATTCAATAGATATCAAAGTAAAAAAACCACAATAAGAATTATTGATGAATTTATTAAAAGGAAAGAATTTACCGAAAAACAGGGTGAAGCTATTAAAAGGTTGATCTTTAAAGATAAAGGATAATATGAAAAAATCACTTATAATCATTCGTGGAATTCCTGGCTGTGGAAAAAGTTCATTTGCTGACTTACTGCCAGGCCACGCATGTACCGCCGACGACTATCATATGGTTGATGGTAAGTATGTTTGGAAGCAAGAAAACGCTCATATCGCTCATATCGAATGTCAGAAGAAATGTGAAAGATTGATGAAGATGGGATCTGATATAATAAAAGTTGCCAATACTTCAACAACAATGAAGGAGATGCAACCATATTATGATTTGGCTGAGAAATACGGATATATGGTTTTCTCTATTGTGGTAGAAAACAGACATAATGGTGTTAATGAACACAATGTTCCAGAGGAAACTCTAAAGAAAATGGTTGAACGTTTTGATATTAAACTGATATAAAATGGCAGTAAAAAGTATAGAAATAGGAAAATGGAATATTACCTTTGTGTTTCGTCACAAATGGGAAAAATTCGACGAGTCGGTTGAGATGTTTATACACAGAATGGATCGACGATCATGGAAGTTAGGACTATGGTTCAGACATAGTAAAATACTAGGTAAGAAAGGGTTCACGAAACCTAATCATCATCCGGTTAATTCGTATATGTTAGGTATCGATATACTTATATGTAAAGCGTGGGTTGAATGGGACATAAACGGATTACATATTAAAGAAAATTAAAAAATTGTGTTAATAAATTTGTTTTTTAAAAAAATAGTGTTATCTTTGTACCATATTAATAATTAATAATAAAAAAATGGAAACTGTAAAAGTTTTATCACCCGTAGAAGACAAGAAAATTCGTGAAAACATCGAAAACTCCCCAATTTGGAAAGGGAAGCGTTATCATGAGAGCGAATTAGTGATAGCCGAGAAGGAAAATCCCATATTGTATGAGTACTCCTTCAAGGTGGATGGTCTTAAATTTGTACAGTTTACCAGAGTGAAGAAACTCGCAAAATGAAACCCTATGGATTAAGGAATAAGTTTCGATATAACTACACAGATTGCCATCCTAAGAAATTAGGTAAAGGATGGGTCAACTGGTGGGAATCGGAACTTCATACCGTTAAGAATAAAAAAAGTATTCGTCTGAAAATTAAAAGATTATTAAATGAAAGAGATTTCGATAAGTTATGATGATAAGGCCATACGCAAATGGGCTAAGGATATTCGTAAAATAAAAATTCGTGAATTAAATGAGCTGATTAAAAACTATAAAGAATCTCTTAAATCAGCTCCAGAATACTCTAATCCTGAAAGGTATAAAACTATTGTCCAAGCCGAAATTGATAAACTAAAATCAAAAGTTGATATCCTGAAAAGACAATGAAGATCGTCAAACTTAATAAGTTCAATATAGGTAAGATTAGGCATCACACTTTAAGGGTTTTTGGATATCCTTTGTGGTCTTTTTATTATCTGAATAGATTTGGATGGTTTAGGTTATTTGGGGTTGGGCTAAAATGGAAGGATATATCAATTCATAAATTAATATTTAGTGAAAGACAGAAAATAACAAAAGCAATAACCATTGGAAAATGGAGAATTAGTTTTTTAAAATAATATGAAAGTTCTCGAATTTATTTTTATTGATATTTGGCATTGGTTAGGGTCTATGTCAATTTTATATTTAACACTACATTATATAGTAAATCTCCTCAATAATATTATGTACCATAAGACATTAAGAAAGATCGGATATCCGCCATATTCGCCTGGGGAATCAAGTCCCATAAAAGAAGAATTCAAAAAAGTTAATGAGCAAAATTCTAGTAATAGGTGATAGTTGTGAAGATGTGTTTACTTACGGTCACTGTAAAAGATTAAGTCCGGAAGCCCCAGTAGCGGTGCTAAATCCAACAGATGTTGTAATAAATGATGGAATGTCCGCCAATGTATATAACAACATTAGAGCATTAGGTGCCGAATGTGATCTTCTCACAAATAAAGATAAACCTGTTAAAAATCGATATATTGACAAAACATCAAATCAAACATTACTTAGAGTGGATGATTTTGATGAAATTCGATATATTTTTGAAGATCACGAGATTCTTGATAAGATACATTATATGGATTATGATGCAATTGTTATTAGTGATTATAATAAAGGTTATCTGAAAGAAGAAGATATAAGTTTTATTTCAAATCGACATCCTCTGGTGTTTCTGGATAGTAAAAAACAATTAGGCGACTGGTGCCATAATGTTCAAGTAATAAAAATAAACGAAAAAGAATATAATACCAATTTAAAATGGTTAACAGAGAGTTTTCGTAATGATTTGGTTGTCACTTTGGGATTTCATGGGGCAATGTGGGATTATATGTTATTTCCGATTGAAGAAGAACACCCTGTGAGAGATTTAACAGGGGCTGGCGACACTTTTCTGGCCGCTTTGGTTGTGGAGTATCTAAAAGGAAATAATATGAGTGATGCAATTAAATTTGCTAATAAATGTGCAGCATGGGCGGTTACTCAAAAAGGCGTTACTGTTATTGATATATATAAAATAAAGTTATGATAGTGTTTATAGAAGAAAAGATTGTTAGTAAAGGATGGGGTCATGAGGTAATCCTACATAATAGAGCAGATTATTGCGCGAAATTACTGAGATTTAATAAGGGCGGTAAGGCCAGCTTACATTATCATTTACAGAAGAATGAGAGTTTCTATGTAAGTAAAGGGACATTTCAATTGATTTATTATGATACCGACACAGCAGAAAGGCTTACTAAAATAATACCTAGAGGATCAATAATTGAAATTGAAAAGGGATCCCCTCATCAATTAATTGCATTAGAAGATAGTGAAATTTTTGAAGCTTCAACTATGCATTATGATTATGATAGTTATAGAATAGAAAAAGGAGATAGTCAAAAATGAATATCTGGGTAAATGGATGTTTTGACATTTTACACACTGGACACATTGATCTCTTAGAATATGCTAAAGATCTTCGGGATCCTAAAAGTAAATATTTACGATTAAATCGTCTTATTGTGGGTATAGACAGTGATAGAAGGGTCAAAGAATTAAAAGGGGGGAATAGACCTATTAATAATGAAAGTGACAGAAAACGATTGCTAGAGGCTCTGAGTGTGGTGGATGAAGTTGTTATTTATGATACCGAAGAAGAGATGTGTGATTTTATTTCAACATTCGAGATAGATTATATAGTAATAGGTGAAGACTATAAAAATAAAAGAGTTCTTTGTCGAGAACATTCAGCAAATGATGTTGTGTTCTTTCCAAAAAATGAATATTCTTCAACAGATATTATAGGAAAAATTAAAAAATTATGATAGTAGTAACAGGCGGCGAAGGGTTTATCGGAAAAAACCTTCTTGAGGAGTTAGAAAGACGAGGGAATATTGAAGTTATCTCTCTTGACACAAAAGATGAAAGTCTTAGTATGATTTATAAGTGGCTTTTATTCCAATGCGATCAAATCGATTGTGTATTTCATCTCGGAGCAATTACCGATACTACTGAAATGGATATAACAAAATTTGACGAATATAATGTTGAATCATCAATTTTTATATGGAATTTATGTACCAATTATAAAATACCTTTAATATATGCTAGTTCTGCTGCAACATATGGTGATGGTTCTGAAGGATTCGATGATGAAAAAGATATTTTTAATTTACACCCATTAAATCCATATGGATGGTCTAAACATCAATTTGATCTATGGATTGAAGAACAAGAAAATCATCCACCATTTTGGTATGGATTAAAATTTTTCAATGTATACGGTTTTGGCGAAGATCATAAAGGAAAAATGGCATCAGTTGTTTTTCACGCATATAATCAGATAAATGATACAGGAAAAATTAAACTTTTTAAATCACATAATCCGGATTTTAAAGACGGAGAACAATTAAGAGATTTTATATATGTTGATGATATTGTTGATGTTTGTATTTGGATGAATGACATAAAACCCAAATCTGGAATATATAATGTAGGTACAGGAAAAGCCCGCA
>Ga0315278_10002528_pt1 | contig 16267 bp, 12 predicted proteins | sample YL17G06_0_MG_FD_203880 | JGI IMG/M metagenome (GOLD analysis project Ga0315278, IMG submission 203880) | Sediment microbial communities from Yellowstone Lake, YNP, Wyoming, USA - YL17G06_0 | ecosystem: Environmental > Aquatic > Freshwater > Lake > Sediment | place: USA: Wyoming | collected... | reverse complement strand
TTAGCCTCGATCCGAAAGTGCGCCACGAGGGCGCAGGTGCCCGGCGGATGAGAGTTCCGCTGGAAGAGTTGTCGGTACACTTCCATAGCAGCCCGGGCGATGGGCGAGAGTAATCACGTCTGTCGAAGCCCTGGGAAAAGGAGAACGAAGGTTCTTCGAGCGAAGCTGCGGGCCGCAACGCGAGTGAATCCTGAGCAGGCCTCGAAAGTGAAGTCGTGGGCGCCGACCCGCTTTTCGGACGGGGAAGGCCGCCGCGTAACGGGGAAGAAACCGACGCGAGCACCCGTTGCGGCCCACCGGGGTGATTGGGAGCGGCACGCAAGGAAGGGCACCTGGGTAACGTGGGAGGCCCGGTGAGGCGAGGGAGTCGCGCCCCTCGACGCCGCAGTGGGCGGCGTGCAGCCGAGCCGGGAGTCGGAGAGGCTCGTAGTACCGCGGAAGCCGGTCAACGCCGGTGGAGGGAAGGGGCCTCACTTCTGGAGTGCTTCGGATGAAGACGAGGACGGGGAGATTGGCGAAATGAGCCTTGAGCCTCCCGAGAAAGTCCGGAGTCTTCGCAGGAAGCTCTACGAGAAGGCGAAGCGGGAGCCCGACTACCGCTTCTACCTGCTCTACGACAAGGTGTACCGCGAGGACATCCTCGAATACGCGTGGAGGCTTTGCCGCGCCAACGGCGGAGCGCCGGGCGTGGACGGGGAGAGATTCGCGGACATCGAGACGCGGGGCGTGGGGGAGTGGCTCGAAGGGCTCGGAAAGGAGCTGCGCGAGAGGACGTATCGAGCAAGCCCGGTACGCCGGGTGATGATTCCGAAGCCGGGTGGAGGCGAGCGGCCACTGGGAATCCCGACGATACGGGACCGAGTGGTGCAGACCGCCGCCAAGCTTGTGCTGGAGCCGATCTTCGAGGCGGACCTCGAGCCGAATGCGTATGGATATCGGCCGAGGAAGAGTGCCCACGACGCGGTGCGAGCAGTGCACCGCAGCCTGTGCGAGGGGTACCGAGACGTGGTCGACGCAGACCTGTCGAAGTACTTCGATACGATTCCACACCGAGACCTCATGGAGTCGGTAGCGAAGAGGGTCTCGGATCGCTGGATGCTGAAGCTCGTCAAGATGTGGCTGAAGGTGGCGGTGGAGGAGAGCGACGAGCGAGGGGGACGGCGAATGACGGGCGGGAAGCGAAGCACGGCGGGGACGCCGCAAGGAGGCGTGATCAGCCCTCTGCTCGCCAACCTCTACATGAACCGTTTTCTCAAGCACTGGAGGAGGCAAGGAAGGGGAGAAGAGTTTCGAGCCCGACTCGTCAACTACGCCGATGATTTCGTCATTCTGAGCCGAGGCCGAGCGGCCGAGGCGCTGGAGTGGACGCGGCAGGTGATGGGCAGGCTCGGACTGACCCTGAACGAGACCAAGACCAGAATCGTGGACGGGCACGAGGAGAGTTTCGATTTCTTGGGCTACACCTACGGGCCGGAACGGCACCGCAAGGATGGCCACTGGTATCTCTCCGCCAAGCCGTCGAAGAAGAGCGTGAAGCGGGTGAAGGAGGGGGTGCGGAAAGTGCTCCGGCCGGGGAATCAGGACCCGTGGCCTGCGGTGGCGAGCCGAGTGAACCGGATTTTGCGGGGATGGGCGAACTACTTCAGCTACGGGACCAGGCTCATGGGATACCGAGCCGTGGATCGGTACGTCGCTCGAAGCGTACGCGACTTTCTCAGGCGTCGTCACAAGGTGCGACATCGGCGCGGCATCGTGCGGTTTCCGAGCGAGCGGATCTTCGGAGAACTCGGGATCCAGCGACTTCGGACGCTGCATATCGGCGCACCCGCGTGAGCCTTCGCGTGAAATCCAGTCGGAGAGCCGGATGCGGGAAATTCGCACGTCCGGTTCGATGAGCGGGGAGCGGAAACGGAGCCATGGATCGGATTGAGACACCGGCACCGAGGCGAAAGCCGCCGGCAAACAGCTATCCCCGATTCCTACAGTCACCGCGCCGTCTCCTCGACTCTACTTTCCTCTGTGACCTGAACGCGGCGGGCCCGCGCCTGGCTTCGCCGCCACGAGCTTCTTTCTCGAAGCCTTCCATGCCCCAAGAGACGGCATCGCGGTAGACCTGGCGCTCGCGACGCGGCCTGCGCCAGGCACGAGCCCGCCGCGTTTCGCCCCGCCGGATGATTTCGCTTCGGGGCTAGCTCGGCAGGATGCTTCGGCCGAAGATGGTTCGCGAGCAACGGGAGCGATCCGTGACGCAGTCTCCTAGGACCTAGCGAGATCGCGCGCTGGCAAACTTCGTCCCGCGGATGTAATTTGCCCTCTCGGAACCACCCGTGACAGATCCGGAAGATCGAGAGGCGAGCGCCGAGGAAGACTTTGCCGCGCTCCTGGCGCAGAGCGAGGCGGCCGAGAAGCGCCGCCCGCGGATCCGCAGCGGGGACCTCGTGCGCGGGCGCGTGGTGGCCGTCGGAGCGCAGAGCGCCTTCGTTGCGATTGGCGCGAAGGCGGAAGCGGTGATCGAGCTCGCCGAATTCCGCGATCCCGAGACCGGGGAAGTTCGGCTCGCGATCGGAGACCAGATCGAAGCGACGGTGATGGACGACGGCAGCCGCTCGGGATCGATCGTGCTCAAGCGAACGCTCGGCCGCGGCAGGCACGTCCCCGGAGAGCTCGAGCAGGCGCTCGAGCACGGCATCGCCGTCGAAGGGGTCGTGACCGGCCAGAACAAGGGAGGATTCGACGTGCAGGTCGCGGGGCAACGAGCGTTCTGCCCCGCCGGGCAGATCGACGTCCGCCGCGGCGATCCCGCGCAGTACGTCGGGCAGCACCTGCGCTTCCACGTGATCAAGATCGAATCGGGCGGACGGAACCTGGTGGTGTCGCGTCGCCGGCTCCTCGAAGAGGAAGCGGCCTCGAAGGCCGCCGAGACGTGGGAGCGTCTCGAGGTGGGCGCGGTCGTCAGCGGCACCGTGACGTCGCTTCGCGACTTCGGCGCCTTCGTGGACATCGGCGGGGTCGAAGGGCTCATCCACGTGAGCGAGCTCGGCTACGGTCGAGCGGGCCATCCCGGCGAGGTGCTCGAGGTGGGCCAAACCGTCGAGGCGCAGGTCGTGACGCTCGAGCCTGACCCGACCGGGGGCCGTGGGCGCGTCGGCCTCTCGCTCCGCGCGCTCGCTCCCGATCCGTGGCAGACGGCCGCCGAGCGCTTTCCCGCGGGTGCGACTGTGAACGGCAAGGTCCGTCGCCTCGAGTCCTTCGGCGCGTTCGTCGAGATCGCCCCCGGTCTCGAGGGGCTCGCCCACGTCTCCCGCCTCGCGCTCGACCGGCGGGTCTCCCATCCGCGTCAGGTCGTCGCGGTCGGAGACGAAGTCGAAGTGACCGTCGTCTCGGTCGATCCCGAGAAGCGCAGGCTCGCGCTCTCGATGGTCGAGTCCGCCCGTCGCGCCCGCGACGCTGTCGAGCTCGCGGAGAGCCGCGAGACCGCCGACCTGCTCGGCCGATCCAAGGAAACGAAGAGCTTTGGCACGCTCGCGGAGCTGCTCGCGCCATCGAATAAGCCGAAACGGGGGAGCTGAGTCACCGGCCTGCCGTCGCCCTCGGCGAGAACCTCGAGAACCGCCGGCCGAATTCGGAGCCGTCTGCGACCTCGTTTGCCACGGCGACTCCACCGCGGTAGAAAATCGGCGATCCCATGAGCCTCATCGTCATCTCCCGCGAGATGGGAAGCGGCGGCACGTTGCTCGGTCGCACCGTCGCCCAGCGTCTCGGTTACCGCTTCGCAGGCCGCGAGGTGATCCTCGAAGCGGTCAAGCGCTACCGCGTCCCCGAGGAAAGCCTGTCGCGGCTCGAGGAGGGAAAGCCGAGGTTCTGGGAGCGGTTGGATCGCGAGCGTTACCTCGCCTATCTCCAGGCCGTGATCTACGCCTTCGCCGCGGACGACGATGCGGTGCTCACGGGCCGGGCGGCGCCGTTCTTCTTCGCCGGCGTCGATCACGCGCTGCGCGTGCGCGTCACGGCGCCGCTTGCGGTCCGCGCGGCGCGGCTCGCCGAGGAGGCGAAGATCCCGGTCAGCGAGGCGGAAAGGCGCATCGCCCGCTACGACAGTGATTCGAGCGCTCGCCTCGCGCAGGCGTTGAACGTCGACGCCAGCGACCCGCACGGTTACGACGTGGTGCTGAACACCGCGCGGGGAACGCCCGACGGCCATGCGGCCGTCATCGCCGAGTTCGTCCAGCATCCCCCGTTCCGCTCGACTCCCGAGTCGGTCCAGGCGATGCGTGACCGGGCGATCGCGGCACAGGTCCGCGCCGAGCTGCTGCAGACCTCGGGCCTCGACACGCCATCGATCCAGGTGCGCTCGGAGGGCGGCTACGTATTGCTACACGGCACGGTCTTCGGACCCGAGTGGGAGGCGCGCGCCATCGCCGCGGCGAGCTCGGTGCCCGGCGTCCGGCGCGTGGTCTGCGAGTCGAGCGATCCGGCCGCCGGCTACATCCCGCCTCGCTGAGCCGCTTCCGCCCGCGGCCGACCGGCCGCCACCCTCAGTGTGCCGCGACCATGGCGCCGCGGCTCCGGCCGAGGAATACGATGAGCGGCAGCATCGCCACCGCCACGAGCGTGAGGATCACGAACACGTCGGAGAAGGCGAGGACCGCCGCCTCGCGCTGGACGAGCGCGTAGATCATCGCCGTGGCCTGCTGCGCCGCGCTCTCCGGCGGCGCTCCTGCGCGCGTCGCGAGCTCGGTTGCGCCCCGGAAGGCGAGCTGCGCCATCGGGTTCGTCGGGTCGACGTGGGTGACGAGGATCGCCTGGTGGAGCTGCGAGCGGCGAACGATGATCGTGCCGGCGACCGCGATGCCGACCGAGGCTCCCGTGTTGCGCATCAGGTTGAAGATCCCCGAGGCGTTGCCGATGCGCTCGGCGGGAACGGCTGCGAGGGCCGCCGCCGACAGCGGAACGAACGTGAAGCCCATGCCGAAGCCGTGGACGAGTGACGGCCAGACCATGCTCCAGAAGCTCGACTGGATCGTGAACTGCGACATCTCGAAGCTGCCGACCGCGACGAAAATGAATCCGGTCGCGAGGATGAATCGGGTGTCGATCTTGCCGTACAGCTGACCGACGATGAACATGCTCGTCATCGTCGCGAAGCCTCGCGGCGCCAGCGCCAGGCCCGCCTGGAGAGCCGGATAGCCCATCACGTGCTGCAAGTAGAGCGGCCACGCGACGAGGTTCCCGTAGAGCGTGAAGGCGAGAAGCGTGCTCATCGCCGCGGCGGCGGCGAATGCGCGAAAGCGAAAGAGAGAGAGCTCGACGACCGGATGGTCGCAGCGAGTCTCCCACCAGATGAGGACGACGAACGCGAGCATCGAGACGCCGAGAAAGACCCAGACCCACGCCGCCGCAAACCAGTCGGCGCGCTCGCCGCGGTCGAGGACGATCTGCCACCCGCCGATCGTGAGCACCACGAGGGCGAGCCCGAGGTAGTCGATCCGCTCGATCTTCCTCGCCGGGTGTTTCGACTCGGGGATGAACGCGCCCTGCAGGAGGAGTGCGACGATGCCGAACGGCAGGTTCACGAAGTAGATCCACCGCCAGCTGTAGTTGTCGGTGATCCAGCCGCCGAGCGCGGGGCCGAGGATCGGTGCGGTCATCAGCCCCATTCCCCAGACCGCCATCGCCAGGCCGTGCTGCGCCGGCGGAAAGGCCTCCATGAGCACCGCTTGCGACATCGGGATCATCGCCGCGCCGCCCATCCCCTGAACGACCCGGAAGACGACCATGCTCTGCAGGTTCCAGGCGAGGCCGCAAAGCATCGACGCCGCCGTGAAGAGCACCGTCGACGCCATGAAGAAGCGCTTGCGGCCGACCAACATCGACAGCCAGCCGGTGAGCGGGACGACGACGCCGTTCGAGACCAGGTACGATGTGAGGACCCACGTCACCTCGTCGACCGACGCCGAGAAGCTCGCCTGCATGTGCGGCAAGGCGACGTTCCCGATCGTGACGTCGAGCACCTCGAGGATCGTCGCGAGCATCGCCGCCACCGCGACGAGCCACTTGTTGGTTCCGGCGGCGCTCACTCCGCGTGAGCCTTCGCCTCCGCGACCGAGCGCTTGCGGACCGGCGTCTCGCCGCTCACGTCGATCGTGGCGACCACCGACAGGCTCACCCGCAGCGGACGGTCGATCGGCGGCGGCTCGTCGAGCGCGATCCGCACCGGAACGCGCTGCACGACCTTGACCCAGTTCCCGGTCGCGTTCTCGGGCGGGAGCAGCGCGAAAGCCGCGCCGCTCCCCGGAGCCAGACTCTCGACGTGACCGCGGTAGACGACATCCGGGTAGACGTCGGCGACGATCTCCGCGGGCTGGCCGACACGGACGGAGGAGAGCTGCGTCTCCTTGAAGTTCGCCTCGATGTAGACGCGGCCGAGCGGGACGATCATCATGAGCGGCTGACCCGCCTGGATGTGCTGGCCGAGCTCGACGGTGCGCCTGGCGATCACCCCGGCGATCGGAGCGCGGAGCTCGGCGTAGGAGAGCAGGAGCGCCGCCACGTCGCGCGCAGCGACTGCCTCACGGACGATTGCCGTCTCGGTCGACGGTGCCTCGAGCGGGGCGCCGAGCGCGGCTCGCGCGCGCGCAATCTCGTGGCGCGCGGCCTCGCCCCGAGCCTCGCCGGCGCGGAGCGCGGTTCGCGCGAGATCGAGCCGCTCCCTCGACACGGCGTCCCGGCCGGCGAGCTGCTCGGCCCGCGAATGATCGAGCCGGAGCTGCGCGAGCTCCGCTTCGGCGATCGCGAGACGGCTCTCGGCGGTCAGCACGGCGGCCTTCATCTCCTCCGTGGTCTGGATCGCGCGGGAGACCGCCGCCTCGGCCTCGCGGACCTTGAGCTCGTACTCCGCGCGGTCGAGCCTCACGATCAGATCGCCCTGCTGGACGTGCGCGTTCTCCCGGACCGCTAGGTCGACGATGGTGCCCGGGACGCGCGCCGTCACCTGTGCGATGTCGGCTCGCACGTAGGCGTCGTCGGTCGAGACGTGAGTCTGGTAGAAGCGCCACCAGCGGACGCCGACGACGGCCGCGGCGACGAGCGCGACCACGACGAGGACGATCAGGACCGGACGCCGCCAGCGCGTCATAACGACCCGCGATCGACGATACGGTAATCGAGCTCGAAGCTCCGCGTCGGCAAGAGGGCCGAGTCGGCATGCCGGGGCTCGGGGCTTCGCGCGTGCGCCATGGCGACGAACGGGTCGGTGGATGAGCGGTCCATATGCGCTGGTTGTCTCGGGTCTCAATTTGCCTGTCAAATGGCGCCAGGACTTGGAGGACCGATGCCGACCGGCTAAGAGATTACGGCACAGGCCGAGGCCGCCGAGCTCGCGGCGATCGTGGAGGCGGCGCCTCCGGCGGGCGTATCGCCGAGTCGGCGCCGCCCGCCTAGCGATCGAAGATCACGTGCTCGGTGGTCATGAACACGCGCGACTGAATGCTTCAGCTCTCCGGCGTCAGAGCATCTCGATCGCCAGGGCAACCGCCTCGCCGCCGCCGATGCACAGAGTGGCGACGCCGCGCTTACCGCCGGTCTTGCGCAGAGCGCCGACCAGGGTCGCGGTGATGCGCGCGCCCGAGGCGCCGATCGGATGCCCGAGCGCGCAGGCGCCACCGTGCACGTTCACTTTCTCGTGCGGCAAGCCGTGTTCCTTCATCGCCGCCATCGTCACGACCGCGAAGGCCTCGTTGATCTCCCAGAGGTCGACGTCCTTGGCGCGCCAGCCGGTGCGGTCGAGGAGCGTCTCGATGGCGTAGACCGGCGCGATCGTGAATTCGCCCGGCAGACGGGAATGCGAGCCGTGCGCGACGATCTGTGCGAGCGGCTTGAGGCCTCGTCGCGCGGCCTCCGATTGCGGCATGACGACCACTGCGGCCGCGCCGTCCGAGATCGAGCTGGCGTTTGCGGCGGTGATCGTGCCGTCCTTCTTGAAGGCCGGCCTCAGTGTCGGGATCTTCTCGAGGTTCGCCTTGAAGGGCTGCTCGTCTCGGCAGAGCGTCTCGGTTCCGCCTTTGCCCGCGACGGCGATCGGCGCGATCTCGAAGGCGAAGCTCCCGTCCTCGTTCGCGCGGCGGGCGCGGGTCAGTGAGGTGATGGCGAACGCGTCTTGCTCCTCGCGGCCGAAGCCGAAGCGCTCGGCCGTGCGCTCGGCGAAGACCCCCATCGCCGTGCCGCGCTCGTAGGCGTCTTCGAGCCCGTCGAGCGCCATATGATCGTACAGGGTCGCGTGGCCGTAGCGGTAGCCGCCGCGCGCCTTCGGCAGGAGGTAGGGTGCGTTGGTCATCGACTCCATGCCGCCGGCGACGATCACGCGGCACGATCCGGCCCGCAGCAGGTCGTGCGCGAGCATGATCGCCTTCATGCCCGAGCCGCACATCTTGTTGATCGTGGTCGCGCCGGCCGAGTCCGGGAGGCCGGCGCCGCGCGCCGCTTGACGGGCCGGCGCCTGTCCCAGGCCGGCCGGCAGGACGCAGCCCATGATGACCTCGTCGACGTCGGCGGGTGCGAGCGCGCTCCGCTCGACGGCCGCTCGGACCACCGCCGCGCCGAGCTCCGGAGCGGCCAGGCTGGAGAAGATCCCGAGCATGCCGCCCATCGGCGTGCGGGCGACGGAGGTGATGACGATCGGATCATGGGCGCTCATGGCATTGCCTCCCGATTGAGGATGGACCGAGTCGAGCCACTTGTCGACCTCGATACGGTTCTGTCACGCGTGCACCCGCGGACGGCGGCCGGACCATGGCACGGCCTGCTCGATCTGCGCCGCCAGCCGCAGCAGCAGATCCTCGCGCCCGTACGCCGCGACGAGCTGTACGCCGACCGGTAGCCCGTCAGGTGTCACGTGGAGCGGCAGCGAGATCGCGGGCTGGCCCGCGATGTTCCAGGATGCCGTAAACGGGCTGATCTCGTTCAGCCGCACCCCGACGTTGCGCGGATGCTCGCCGGGGCGGGTTTTGAAGATCCCCAGCTCCGGCGCTGGCTGCGCCACCGTAGAAGTCACGAGCACGTCGAACCCGTCGGTCCACCATCCGGCCACCGCGCGCGAGAATTCGTTGAACCAGTCGCACGCGGCCAGATACTCGACGACCTTCAGGCGCCGACCCCGCTCGATCAGGAACCACGTCCATTCGTCGAAATCGTCGGGCCCGACGGTGCGCGCGAGCATCGTCTCGACCGTTACCGCTTGCCGCGCGACGCCGCCGGCGACGACCTTGCCGAAAGCGGAGCTTAGCGTGGCATCGTCGAGCGCCGGGGGAAAGCTCGCCTCGACCTCGTGACCGAGCGATTCCAGCAATGTGGCCGCGCCGCGCACCGCCGCCGCGCATTCGGGATGAAGTCCCGGATGAAACGCCGGGGCGCGATCCATGAAGCCGATCCGCAGGCGGCCCGGCGCCTGCCCGACTTCGTCTCGGAACGGGCGCGCCGGCGGCGGCGCCATCCACGGGTCGCCCGGCATGTAGCCCGCCACCGCATCCAACGCAGCCGCGGCGTCGCGCACCGTGCGCACGAGCGCGCCCTCTTCGCAGAGCCCGTGCCAGAATTCCGCATGCGCGGGTCCGAGCGAGGTCCTGCCGCGCGAGCCTTTGAGCCCGACCAGTCCGCAGAAGGAGGCGGGAATCCGGATCGATCCGCCGGCGTCGTTGCCGTGCGCAATCGGCACGATGCCCGACGAGACCGCTGCGGCCGCGCCGCCGCTCGATCCGCCGGCGATGCGCGACGGGTCCCAAGGATTGCGGGTGGCGCCCCACGCGCGCGTCTCGGTCGAGAGCGTCGCGCCCCACTCCGGGACGGTGGTCTGCGCGAGCGTGATCAGGCCTGCCGCGCCGAACTTCGCTGCCACGTACGAGGTCGAGTCCGCGATGAGCCCGGCGTCTTTGAACGGCTTCCATCCCCAGCTGAACGGCTCGCCCGCAGTCGTCTGCAGGAGGTCCTTCATCAGGAACGGCACCCCGCGGAACATCCCGGTTTGGACTCTGCTTCGGTCGCGCGCTTGCGCGAGCGCCTTTTCGTAACGCGGGAAGATGACGCAGTTGAGCGGCGGGTTCAGTCGTTCGATCCGCGCAATTGCGGCCTCGGCCAATTCGGCCGGCGTGACCGCGCCCTTGGCCACGAGTTCGGCCTGCGCCGTCGCATCCAGCCAGGTCAGTTCGCTACGACTCATCGTACGGTTCCCCTTTCGATGCCTCAGGCGGTGCATTCATTCCACAAAGTCGGGAAGCGGGCGACCCGGGAGCGAAGGGTGAATGTGACCCCCCTCAGTTTCAGTTTGAACGCTTCGGCCATCGGATGGCGCGCTCGATTTCGATCGGCCCGTACTCGCGTCGATCGAAATCGAGCGCAACCGCGACCGCAACCGCGACCGCGACCGCGAGCGCAACCGCGACCGCGAGCGCAACCGCGAGCGCAACCGCGGAAGTGAATAGACTGAATCGAGGGTTATTGCTTTCCGCGCTCCGCGCGGTTGCGGTCGGTCGTGATCGACCCGAGTACGGGCCGCTGCAGGACCGACCGCGTCCTCGTATTCGCGAAGCATTCGTGGCGAAGACTGAGGGTGCGGCCGAGTGCTGGTCGAAGCGCGGGTTGTCTGCTACGCCATCGCGGTGAGGCGGCACGGCGCTGGAGCGACGGACTGCTCCGGCGCCCGACGCTGGAAGAAGGAAGTGCCAGCCATGTGCAGCGAGCACCACCCGAGCGTTCATTCGCTGATCCGGATTGCCCCCCGCGAGCCGGCGGGCGAGGGCGAGCCTCGCGAGACGATTCCACTCGCTCCGGTAGACTCGGTCACCATCACCACACTCTGCGACAACGTCACCGACATGCTGCTGCCCGACCAGGGACCCGCCAAGCGTCCGCTCCTCGGCGGGCCGAAGGTGGCGACGGTCGCGGTGCGCACCCTCGAAGCGGGCGTCGGCATGGATGCCTTTCACGCAGAGCACGGGTTCTCGGCGCTCGTGACCGTTCGTTCGGGCGAGGGCGTGCACCGCTTTCTCTTCGATACGGGAGTGACGCCGGACGGGATGGTCGAGAACATGCGCCGGCTCGATCTCTCCGCCAAAGACGTCGAAGTGATCGTGCTGTCGCACGGGCACTTCGACCATACCGCGGGGCTCGACGGATTCGTCCGCACGGTCGGACGCGCGAACCTCCCCGTGCTCATCCATCCCGAGTTCTGGACGCGCCGCCGGTTGAACATCCCCGGGCGCACGCCGATCGAGCTTCCGTCGACCAGCCGTCGGGCGCTCGAGGGAGCGGGCTTCGAGATCATCGAGCAGCGCCAGCCGTCGTTCCTCTTCGAGACGATCGTGCTGATCACCGGGGAGGTCGATCGCACGACGGCATTCGAGAAAGGCTTCTCGGTCCACGAGGCGGAGCGCGACGGACGGTGGGTCCCCGATCCGCTGATCCTCGACGACCAGGCGATGATCGTGAACGTCCGCGACAAGGGGCTCGTGGTTCTCACGGGCTGCGGCCACGCGGGCGTCGTCAACATCCTGCGCTACGCGAGGCGGTTGACCGGGGTCGACCGGATCCACGCCGTGATCGGCGGCTTTCACCTGAGCGGGCCGCTGTTCGAGCCGATCATCGGCCCGACGTGCGACGGGCTCGCCTCGCTCGCCCCTGACGTGATCGTCCCCGCTCACTGCACCGGCTGGAAGGCGACCCATGCGCTCGCCGCGCGCTTCCCCGGCGCGTTCATCCAGAACAGCGTCGGCACTCGCTTCGAGATGTAGGCGCGAGCACGGTCGGGGCAACAAAGGGAGGGAAGCCCATGCAGGCTCTCGAAGGTCTCCGGGTTCTCGAGCTCGGCGAGATGGTGGCCGCCGCCTACGGCGCGAAGCTCATGGCCGATCTGGGCGCGGACGTCATCAAGGTCGAGCCGCCGGGGGGCGATCCGGCGCGATCACGCGGGCCGTTTCCTGCCGGCAAGCCGGATTCGGAGGCGAGCGGCCTCTTTCTCTACCTGAACACCAACAAGCGGAGCGTCACGCTGGATCCGGCGCGCGACCGAGGCGAGCTGGAGCGACTCGTCGCGTGGGCCGACATTCTGATTCACAACTATCCGCCGCGGCGGATGGCGGGGTACGGTATCGACTACGAGCGCTTCCGCGCGCTGAACCCCCGGCTCGTCATGTGCTCGATCACGCCCTTCGGCCTCACCGGCCCCCATTGCGGCTACAACGCCTACGAGATCACCACCGTTCACGGCGGCGGATGGGCGTGGCTGTCGCCGGGCGCCTCGGATCATCCCGACCTTCCGCCGCTCAAGCCGAAGGGCCACCAAGCGGACTTTCAGGGGGGCCTCGCGGGAGCGCTGACCGCGCTCGCCGCCCATCATCGTGCGCGCGACACGGGGCAGGGGGAGCACATCGACCTGTCGATCCAGGAGTTCGTCGCGTCCTTCCTCGAGCAAAACTTCGTCTACTACACGTACCGTGGCCTCGTCGCTTCGCGTCTCGGCAGGCGCTTCCTCCATCCGTGGGGCATGTACCCGTGTCAGGACGGAATGATCTTCCTGGTGGTGATCGAGCAGGACCAGCTCACGCGGCTCTACGACTTGATCGGAAATCCCGAGTGGACGACGTGGGAGATCTTCAAGACCCCGTTTACCTGCGCCGAGAACGCCGACGTGCTGCGGATGCAGCTCGAGGAATCGACCAAGCAGTGGACGGTCATGGATCTCTTCCGCGCCGGTCAGGAGAAGCGAGTCTGCTTCGCTCCGGTGCTCACAATGGCGGACCTCGCGAACCAGCCGCAGCTCCGCGAGCGGGGTTTCCTCGTCGAGGTCGAACACCCCAGGGCCGGACGCCTCCGGCAGTTGGGGCCCCCGTACCTCTTGAAGGAGCCGTGGTGGAGCATCCGGCGCGCGGCGCCGCGTCTCGGCGAGGACAACGACGAGGTGCTCGGGCGCGAGCTCGGTTCGCCGCCGCGCGGGGGGGCCGCGCGCGGCGCCCGTTCGCTTCCGCTCACGGGGATCCGCGTCGCCGACTTCAGCTGGGCGTGGGCGGGGCCGTTCTGCGCCATGCACCTCGCGCATCTCGGCGCGGAGGTCATCCGCGTCGAGTCGAATGCCCGCCTCGATCTCGGCCGGCGCCTGCCGATCTTCCCGACCGACGTCGAGCCCGGCCCCAATCGATCCGGTTACTTCAACCAGTGGAATCAGGGGAAAAAGAGCATCCTGCTCGACCTCCGGCGCCCCGAGGCGCTCGAGGTCGCACGCAAGCTTGTCACCCGCTGCGACGTCGTGGTCGAGAACTTCGCAACCGGTGTCATAGAGAAGCTCGGCCTCGGCTACGACGAGCTCACGAAGCTTCGTCCCGACATCATCCTCGCGTCGATCTCCGGTTACGGCCACACCGGGCCGCAAAAGCTCTACATGGGCTACGGCCCGGCGATCGTGCCGCTCTCCGGGATCGCCTCGCTCACCGGTTACGAGGGCTCTGCGCCGCAAGAGGTCGGCATCTCCTACGGCGATCCGAACGGCGGGATCAATGCCGCCGTGGCGATCTGCGCGGCGCTTCTCGGCCGCAGGCGCACCGGTCGGGGACAGCACATCGACGTCTCGCTCTGGGAAGCGCTGACCGCGCTCCTGCCGGAGGGCTGGATGGAGTACGCGATGAACGGCACGGAGCCCGCGCGCGACGGCAACCGCGACCCCTGGATGTCGCCGCACGACTGTTTCCGCGCCAGGGGCGAGGACGAATGGGTGACGATCGCCTGCGGCAGCGACGACGAGTGGCGTGTGCTCGCGCGCGCCGTCGGTGGTGCCGACCTCGCGCGCGACGACCGATTCCGGACCGCCGCCGACCGCAAGCGAAACGAGGACGCGCTCGAGGACGTCCTCACTGCGTGGACCCGCGAGCGCGACAAATGGGAAGTGACGCAAACCCTCCAAGAGGCGGGAATCGCCGCTTTCCCCTCGATGAACAGCAAGGACCTAGCCGATGACCGGCACCTGAACGAGCGCGGATTCTTCGCGCGTTTGCCGCACGCGGAGGTGGGCACGCGCACGCACGCCGGGATCCCCTGGCGGCTCGCGAATTCCCCGAACGGCGTGCGCTCGCCCGCCCCGCTCCTCGGTCAGCACACGGACGAGGTCCTGCGCGACCTGCTCGGTTACTCCGACGAGGAGATCGGAAGGCTCAGGGAGGCGCAGATCCTCTACTGAAGGAGTCCTGCGTCCAGAAGCTCGCCCGACTGCGCCTTGATAATCCCCGAGCCTTGCACCATGCAATCGGGGCGGATAGGAACGCCGCGATGGACGACGCCACCCGGCCCGAGGTTTTCCGCAAGATGCTGCTGTCGCGGCGGCTCGAGGAGCGGATCCGCCAGTTGTCGATGGCGGGTGAGCTGCCCGCGACCCTCCATCCCGGCGCCGGCCACGAGGCTTGCCAAATCGCTGCGCTCGCCGCGCTGCGGTCCGACGATCCCATGCTCTACGGCCACCGCGGCCTCGCCTACTGGATCGCACGCGGTCTTCCCCCGGAGAAGATCCTCTGCGACATCGCCTTCAAGGAGGGCGGCACGAACCGCGGCAAGGGCGGCGTGATGCACGTCGTCGACCCCTCGCGAGGCATCTTCGGCGAGAGCGGCACGCTCGGCGGCAACTTCGTGATCGGCGCCGGCGTCGCGCTCGCGGAGAAGATGCGCAAGACCGGCCGCGTGGTGATCGTGTTCTTCGGCGATGGCACCTCGAACCGCGGCCAGTTTCACGAGGCGGCGAATTTCGCCGCGGTGCAGAAGCTGCCGTTGATCTTCTTCTGCGAGAACAACGGCTGGGCCGTGTCCGTCTCGGCGAAGGTCTCCACGGCGGTCGAGAACATCGCCGACCGTGCCGCCGGCTACGCGATGCCCGGAACGGTCGTCGACGGGAACGACGTCGACGCCGTCTACGCGGCGGTGCGCGAGGCCGCGGGGCGCGCGCGCCGCGGCGAGGGGCCGTCGTTGATCGAGGCCAAGGTGCAGCGCTTCCACGGCCACTACATCGGCGATCCCGAGCCCTACCGGACGAAGGAGGAGGTGGCGAAGCTCCGCGAGAAGGACCCGCTGCCGCGCCTGCAGCAGGACCTCCTGCGGCGCGGCCTGCTCGACGACGCGCGTCTCGCGGTGATGGAGAAGGAGATCGCCTCGGCGATCGATCGCGCCGTCGAATTCACCAAGCGCCAGCCGTTAGTCGCGCCGTCGACCGCCTTCGAGAGCGTCTACGCCACATGAGCCGCCAGATCACCTACGGGCAAGCCATCCGCGAAGCGCTCGTCGAGGAGATGCGGCGCGATCCCGCCGTGATCCTCTATGGCGAGGATGTCGCCGTCTACGGCGGCATCTTCCGCGTGCTCGCGGGGCTCAGAGAAGAGTTCGGCGAGCGCGTCTTCGACACGCCGATCTCCGAGAACGTGATCGTCGGCGCGGCGGTCGGCGCGGCGATGGCCGGGCTTCGGCCGGTGGCCGAGCTCCAGTTCGCGGACTTCGTCCACTGCGCCGCCGACGAGGTGATCCTCAAGGCCGGCACGTGGCGCTATGCTCACGACGGCGCTTTCGAGCTGCCGCTCGTGATCCGCGCGGCCTCCGGCGGCTTCGGCTTCGGCCCGGAGCACTCGCAGTGCCCGGAGGCCTACATCATGCACTCGCCGGGCCTGCGGCTCGCCGTGCCGTCGACGCCGGCCGACGCCAAGGGGCTGCTCAAGGCGGCGATCCGCATGAACGACCCGGTCGTCTTCTTCGAGCACAAGCTCCTCTACGGCATGAAGGGCGAGGTGCCCGACGGCGAGCACATCGTCGAGTTCGGAAAGGCGAAGGTGCGCCGCGAGGGCTCCGCGCTGACGATCGTCGCCTGGCAGGAGATGCTGCGCCGCTCGCTCGAGGCCGCGGAGCGGCTCGCGGCCGAGGGCGTGGAGGTCGAGGTCGTCGACCCGGTCACGCTCAATCCCTTCGACCGCGACGCGATCATCCGCTCGGTGCAGAAGACCGGCGCCTGCATGGTCGTCGAGGAGGCGTACCGGACGCTCGGGGTCGGCGCCGAGATCGGCGCGATGCTGATGGAGAGCGCCTTCGGCGAGCTCGATCGGCCCTTGCGTCGGCTCGCCATTCCGGACGTGCCGATCCCGACCGCGCCTCACCTCGTCGACGCGCTCGTACCGCGCGTCGACGACATCGTGCAGGCGGCGCGCGAGCTGGCGCCGAGGTAGCCCGCTTCCCGTTTCACGGCGGCGCCATGTCGACG
>Ga0315278_10002527_pt1 | contig 16272 bp, 9 predicted proteins | sample YL17G06_0_MG_FD_203880 | JGI IMG/M metagenome (GOLD analysis project Ga0315278, IMG submission 203880) | Sediment microbial communities from Yellowstone Lake, YNP, Wyoming, USA - YL17G06_0 | ecosystem: Environmental > Aquatic > Freshwater > Lake > Sediment | place: USA: Wyoming | collected... | reverse complement strand
TTGGTTGGTGTCTTTCGGGCCGTGGGGGGGGGGGGGGGGGGGCGGGGGGGGGGGGGGGGGGCCCCCCCCCACCCGCCAGGTGGTCAGGAAGAAAAAGAAAGAGCATCCCTCACAGTTACCAATCGGGGTCCACCGGGGTCCACGGATCCACCGCGCCCCGCGGCCCCGCCCACTCGCACCTGAACACACCCATGGACAGCTCCGATGATGATCCCGCCGCCGCCGCATCCAGCTCCGGCGGCGAGGACGGCGGCGGCGGCACGCGCGTCGGCGGGGGCCGTCGCCGCGCTCGCCCGGGCCGCGACGACGCCTGGCTCGGCAGCGCCTGGGGCGACGGCGACGCCTCGGACGGTGGCGGCAGCGCCCGGCGGCGACGTAAGCGTGGGCGACGCGGCGACGATGAGGACGATGGTGACAGCGACGGCGACCTGCCCCTCCGCCCCGTCGGCTTTGTGCCCGGCGGAGTGACGGGGGGCCTCTCCGGCGAGGAGGCCGGCGAGCCGCATGCGCCCCCCCGCGGCGGCCTGGGCTCCTCTCGCGCGGCCCGTCCAATGGTCGACGACGACGATGACGCGGACCGCGCCCCCGGCCTTGGTGCCCGCCCCGGCCTGGGCGGCGGCGGGCTGGGCTTCCGAGGCGGGGACGACGTCGACAACCACCCTGCCCCCCCCCCGGGCCTGGGAGGCGGCGGCGGCGGCGGCGGAGGCTTGGGCTGGGCGCCGCCCGACACCGCCGCCGCCGCCGACGACGACGATGACGGTGTACCCGCCCTGCCAGGCGAATTCGGGAAGCGGGTCATGGAGGGCGCCCGGCGGCGGCGGGACGCGGAGGCGGCTGCCCGGGCAGCTGCTGCTGGTGGGTCAACAACCACCGCGCCTCCCTCCTCTCGCCCCGCCACCGCCGCGGACATCGGCACCTTCGAGAAGCACACGCGCGGCATTGGCGCCAAGCTCCTGTCGAAGATGGGGTACACGCCCGGGGCCGGGCTGGGGCGGGCGGGCCAGGGCATTGCCCGCCCCGTGGAAGCAGTCCAGCGCAGCGGGCGGGCGGGCATGGGCTTTGGCCCCCGGGGCGAGCCCAAACCTAAGGCGGCTGCCGGCCCGGCCCCGCCGCCGCCGTCCAAGGCCAAGGAGAAGGCCCCGCCCGCCCCACGCCTGTGGCGGGCCAAGGACGCGGCGGCCCGGGAGAGGCGGGCGACGACTTTCATCACGCCCTCCGAGGCTGTGGCCGCGGCCGCGGCTGATGGCGGCAGTGGCGCCCCCCCGCCCCCGCTGCTCTCCACTGTCGGCCCGATCCTGGACCTCACGGGGCCCCGGGCCCGGGTGCGATCGGGCCCTAGCGCAGGCGCGCCAGGCGAGGATGACGACGCGGCCGACGCGGATGCGTCCCTCCCGCTCCCGGAACTGCAACACAACCTCCGCCTCCTGGTCGACCTGGCGGGTTCAGAGGCGGCCTCCTTTGACGCCCGGGCCCGGGCGGCCCGGGACCGGGCCGCCCTGCTGGAACGGGAGCGTGACCGGGCGGGCAAGGTGGTGGCCATCGCGGCGGCCGACGCAGATCGGTTGGCGCGGCTGGTGGCCGGGGCTGAGGCGGCCGTGAAGGCAGCGGCCTCCGCGCTTGCGGCCGCGTCGCCCCACCCCACCCCGCCCGCCCTTTACTCCGCCAACGCCGCCGCCGCGGCCGCGTTTGCCTCCCTGAAGGACGCGCACCCCTCCCATTACGCGGCGTGTGGGCTGCCCGCCATCGCGTCCGCGGCGGCGTTGCCGCTGCTGGCCGCCCTGCTAGGCCCGGGCTCCGCCTGGGCGCCGCTCGACGAGCCCGACCCGGCCCCCGCGGTCGCGGCCGCCCTCCGCTGGCGTCCGGTGACGGAGGCCGCCGGCCACACGCACCGGCCTCCACCGAGCGGGAGGCCCCCGCCAGACTGCGGGTACGCCCGCCTCCTGCGCGCGACCGCCCTGCCCGCCCTCGCGGCGGCCCTGGTGCGAGGGTGGGAGCCCCGCCACCCGGGGCCCGCGCTCTCCCTGGTCGAGGCCTGGGCGCCCGCCCTCCCCGGCCCGCCCGACGTGGCCGCCCTGCACTCCACCGTCCTCCTCCCCCGCCTGGCATCGGCCCTGGCCGCCTGGGACCCGACGACCGACCCGGTCCCCGTCCACGCCTGGCTCCACCCTTGGCTGCCCGTGCTGGGGGAGGCGAGCATGCGGCCGCTGTGGCCGCCCCTGCGCCACAAGCTGGGGGCCGCCCTGGGCGACTGGCACCCGTCGGACGGGTCGGCTGCCGCCCTGCTGCGCCCCTGGAAGCCGGTGTTTGAGCGGCGGGACTGGGACGCGCTGATGCGGCGGGCCATCGCGCCCAAGCTGGCGTGGGCGGTCGGGGAGGGCGGGCCCCTGGACCTCCACCCGGGCGTGGATGGCGAGGCGACCGCCCTCGCGGCCTGGCACTGGGCGGCCGCCTGGGAGTCCCTGCTGGGGCCTGCCAGCCTGGCCGCCCTGCTGGCCACCCACTTCTTCCCCCGGTGGCGGGCCGTCCTGGCGACCTGGCTGGGCGCGCCGGGCTGCGACGCGGATGAGGTGACCGCCTGGCATGCCGCCTGGGCAGCGCGCATGCCGCCCGGCCTGGCCGACCAGCCCCCCGTCCGGGCGGCCCTGGCGGCCGGCCTGGACGCCATCCACCGGGGCGGGTTCGAGCCAGAAGCCGCGCTGGCCGCCCCCGCCCCGGCAGCCCCGACCCGGGTGGAGGCCGACGACGGGGGGAGGGCGGGCGCGGAGGGGGTGGAGGAGGACGAGGAGGCAGGAGGCCTCCCGCACTCCCTGCGCGACCAGGTGGAGGCGGCCGCCCTAGCAGCCGGCCTGCCCCCCCTCCTCCCCGCCCCGGGCGGCCGCCGCCACGATGGCCGGCCCGTCCTGCTGTGCGGGCGGGTCCCGCTCGTCCTGGACGCGGCGAAAGGCGTGATGCTGATGCAGCGGGGCGCAGGCGGCGGTGGGGGCGGGTGGGTGCCCGCGTCCTTGGAGGACGTGGCGGCTGAGCATGCCCGGCGTGGAGGGTAGGGTGGCGTGTGTATTTGTAGGGGGAAAAGACGACTTTTTTTGTTTGCCACACGCGAAGGAAAACGGAGGTGGTGGTGGTTTGCGTCAACGGAAAACCTTTCCCAGCCCTCTCTCCCTCCTGGACTCTCTCCTCCCCCCTCCCCCCCCCCCTCCACCACCACACGCACACACGCCATCTCTTCTCAGTGCGTCGGCGCCAGATCCTTGCGCCCCCCAGCCGCTGCCGCCACTTTCGCGGGGCTGCCGTGCGCCTCGACCTTGGCCACTTTTGAGGAGGGCGTCGGCGCGGGCGTCTTGCCCGGCCCTGCCTCCGCGCTCTTCGCCGCCGTGACCGCCGCCACCGCGTCGCCCTCCACCATGGCCGACCCGTGCTCGGTCAGAAAGTGCTCGGCCGACAGGGCGGCCATGCAGCCCGTGCCCGCGGCTGTGATGGCCTGGCGCCACTTTTTGTCCTGGACGTCGCCCGCCGCGAAGACGCCCGGGATGGAGGTCTCCACCGTGCCGGGCGTGGTGGTGATGTAGCCGTCCTCGTCCGTCGCGACCTGGCCGCCCAGGAACTTGGAGGCCGGCTCGTGGCCGATGGCGAAGAAGAGGCCGGCCAGGGGCAGGTCGCTGACCACCCCCGTCTCCAGGTTTTTCACTTTCACCCCGCCCAGCTTGCCTTTGTCGTTGCCGTACGCCTCCTCGACCACGGAATGCCACACCATCTTGATCTTGGGGTGCGCCAGCGCGCGGGCCTGCATGATCTTGGACGCCCGCAGCTCGCCCCGGCGGTGGATGACGTGGACAGCGGATCCATACTTTGTCAAAAACAGGGCCTCCTCCATCGCGGTGTCGCCGCCGCCGATGACGGCCAGGGGCGTGTTGCGGAACATGGGGGCCGCCCCGTCGCAGACGGCGCAGGCGGAGATGCCTTTGTTCCAGAAGCCGTCGGCCTCGCCGGAACCCGGGAAGGCCAAGCGGCGGGCGACCGCGCCGGTGGAGATGATGACTGTGTCGGCGATCGTCGTCCGCTCCGCCGTCTTGATGGTGAAGGGGCGGGCGGACAGGTCAACGGTGGTGACGGTCTCGCTGAAGATGCGGGTCCCAAACTTCTCGGATTGGGCGCTGATGGACAGGAAAGGGGTGGACGGAGGGGAGGGCGAGGGAGAGATGAGGTGGTCGAGTTGAGCGCGCGCGTTTTTGTTTCCGCGCTGCCCCGTCGCGCGTACGGGCCGCGTGATTCGGCCGAGGCGCCATGGCAGCCGCACACCACACTGCCAGTGCAGCCCACGACCCCTGCCTCCCATCAGGCGTGAAATGAGGAGGCTGAGAAGGCTCCTTGCGCGGCACGGCGCGACTCTTTTCAACGCACACGTCGCCAATTCAACTCGCGGGAGCGCAGGCTGCGCCCGCCCCGGGAAAATGACCCGCCTCTCACACACAGGCGCCCCCACCCAGGGTATAAGCTAGGGACTCACACACCCTCTGTCCGCACGCACGCAGTTCGAACTCACCGGAACTTGTCGCAGATGTCGGCGCCCATGATGCCTTCGGGGAAGCCGGGGAAGTTTTCGACGTCCGTCGTCGTCGTTAGCTGGCCGCCCGCGGCAATACCGTTGGCCAGCCACCCTTCAAACAGGACGGGCGCCAGTTCGGCCCGGGCCGTGTAAATGGCGGCCGTGTGGGCAGCGGGGCCGGAGCCGATGATGCAGACGGCCGTGCGCATCGGGGCGCCGGGCGCCGTGCCGTCGGGGGCGGCGGCGGTGCTGGGAGACATGGTGGCTAATGAGGAGAGGGCGTGCGATGCAAAGCAGGCCGTGGAGGTAAGGACGCTGGAGAGCGTGGGATGGAGCAGGCGGGAGGAGGCGGCCCGAAGCAGTCGTTCCATACGCGAGAATGAAGGGCAGGCCAAGCGCGCGCGTTTTCTCTCTCTCTCAACCTACCCCCGTCTTTTTCCATCTCTCTCATCATTCGCCGTCCGTCTTTCAAGCATTCTCTGTCTCTCTCTCTCTCTCTCTCTCCTCTGCGCTCTCCACCGCCACCACCACCACCGATGAATGTATGGGTTCATTCACACCCGCGCCCGGGGTTTGAAAAAGGCGGCCTTATCCGCCACCCCTGCCGGCGCGGGCCGCTTGCCCGCGGCCTTCCTGGAGCGGTCGGCATTTTTGGGGGAAGGTGCGGCGGCTGGAGCGCCCCCCTTCCCCACGAGCCCCACGAGCACCGCCACGCACCCGGCATCCGCCCACCGTCCGTCTGCCCGGACCGCTCCCACCACGTCCGCCGGCTTGAGCGTGCGGCGTTTGGAGGCGACTGCGACAGCGCCTGCCGACTTGGCAAGGGCAGCGACTGCCGCCTCCACCGCGGCCGCCATGGCCCGGGCCGCGCCAGCCGAGACACGCTTGACCTCCGGGTCGACCAGCATCATGCGGCGAATGACGGAGAGGGGGAGCGAGGCGCCAGGGAGGGGTTGAGGGGCGGCGCCCGCCTCCCCACCACGCCCCCCACCCGCGGCCGCACTGGCGTCGGCGGGGGGAGCCCCCTCACCGCCCGCCGCTTCCGCCGCGGCCGCGGCCGCGGCCACCAGCGTGGCCGCCCGGGCGATCGCCTGGGTTTTAAAGCCAGCCTTCTCGTCATCCGTCAGCTTGCCCCACCGCTCGCCGATGCCTTTGGCCACCAGAGCGACCGACACCTTCTTGGCCGGCACCGGGTCGGACACCAGGTCGGGGCCGCCCGACGACGCAACGCCCGCGTTGGCCGCCGCCTGGAGGTCGGCCTTCACGGCATCCCGCACGCTGTCCGCAAACAGGAAGTAAGCGGTGGGGGCGCGCTTGGCGGTAGACGCCATGGTGTGTGGGGAGAGGCTGGCTTGGCCTGTGTGTGTGTGTTTGTGTGGGCGCAGCGAGTAATCGAGCGTGCCGATGCGTCTCTCCCCATCTTCTCTCTGTTGGATGGAAAATGAAAGCGGCATGCGCGCGCCGCCCCGGCTCGCCCCGTGTCGTCTGACCTTGTTTGCGGGCGGCTGGGAGAAAGCAGGTGGCACGAGAGAGTGCGCCGTGTGCGAGAGCGGTGCCGCGTGTGTTGCACCACTTTTGAAAAATGAAAACTCTGGCCTCTCTCAACTACCCTGCTCTCCATCCACCCACTGCTCTCCATCCACTCGGCATCGCCTCACGCCCCACCACCCCCGCCCCCGACATGCCCCACCACCCAAGGGTGGCCCAGCACCTCCTCCAAGCTCAGCCGGGCGTCCGGGTCCCGGGCCAGCAGGCGGGTGATGAGGTCCTTGGCCTCCGGCGACACGGCGGGCGGCAGCCGCCCGGTGTGGCCGCCACCGCCGCTGCCGCCGCCCTCCTCCTCGTCCTCGGCGGCGCCCTGCTCGTCCGGCCACCCAAAGTCCACGCCCAGGATGCGCCGGTACGTCTCCGCCTGGCCCGCCGCCTCGAAGGGTGGGCGGCCCGTTAGGAATTCGTAGGCCAGCACGCCCAGGCACCACACGTCCGCGGGCGGGCCGTGGACGGCGCCCGCCACCATTTCGGGGGGGAGGTAGTCGAGCGTGCCGCAGAGTGTGCGGCGCCGCCCGCCCGGCGCGTGCACGCTCCACCCGAAATCCCCGATCTTGACCTCGCCGCCCAGGCCCAGCAACAGGTTTTCCGGCTTGATGTCCCGGTGGATGACGTGCTTGGCGTGGCAGTAGGCCAGCGCGTTCGCCAGGGCGGCCACGTAGGAGGCGGCCCGGGGCTCGGAGAACGTGCCCGCCCGGCGAAGGTCCCGGTACAGCTCGCCCCGGGGCGCGTGCTCCAGGACGAGCACGACGCGGGCGGCGTCGTGGAAGGCGCCGTGGAGGCGCAGGATGTGGGGGTGCGTCAGGTGGGTCTGGATCTCCACCTCCCGCCGCAGCTGGCGCTCCATGCGGGCCTTCGCGAGCTGGGCCTTGAAGAGCACTTTCAGGGCGACCACCAGCCTTGACGCCCGCTCGCGAGCGAGGTAGACGTTCCCAAACTTGCCCTTCCCCAGCGGCCGCCCGATGTCAAAGTCGGCCATCGTCCACTGGCGGCCGGGAGGGGGAGGGGCGGGGGCCGCGGGCGCGAGGCGGGGGCGGGTGAGAATGGGTGCGGCGGCCGGTTGGAGGGAGGGCGGGAGGGGGCGCTGGAGGGATGGAGAGGAGTGGGGGGGGGGGGAAGGTGTTGTTGAGGGTCGCGGAGAACGAGGAAAACGGAGAAAAGAGACGCCGCCGCGCGGGCCACCTCCACACCCTCGGCACGAGAGTGCGTGCCATGCACCCATCTCCTCTGGACTTACCTTGTCTCCGACGCCGGGCGCGCCGCCGAGGAGGCCGGCCCGTGGCGGCACCGGCCCCGCAAGGCCCGTGCCGCCGCGCTCCCCTAGCGGGGCCCGCCCCAGCAGGGTCGGGTGTGGTGCACCAGCGCCCGCCTTTTTCATGGGTGTCAGGGCGCGAGGCGGGGGAGCGGGCGACGCCCTGCCTGTCAGGTGTGGGGCGGTGGAGGTGGGCGCGTTTTCCTGTGTGTGTAGGGGCGCGGTTGTGACAGAGGGAGGGAGACATAAACGCCGCCATGCGCCGTCGCGTTTTGCGCTCTCTCTGCTTTGTGGACCGCCCTGGGCGTGCCGGGGATCTCACACCTTATTCATCGTTGTGGATAGAGGAGTGCGGGCCTCTGGTCCTACGCGAAGCGCAAAGCGTGGACGAGCAGGCGTGTGGAACGCGGCGCGCGCCCTCGAGTGAAAAACAGAAAAGTGTAAGAGCAAAGGGAGAGAACGGTCACGCAGTCTCTTCACTCTTGCGAGACCAATTTTGCGTCTCCTTTTTCTCTTTTGCGGCCCGTGGGAAAGAGCGTCCCCACCTCGACAGTCGGCCTTGGACGCCCACTGCCAACTCCCACACCAACATCATGTCCACCGCCCGCCTGCGTGAAGCCCTGACCGCGGGCGGCCCGACGTCGGGCAAGGGCGATCGGGCGGCCGCGGCCGACGGCGTGCTCTCACCCACGCCAGACACGCCCGACGCGGCCGAGTGGCGTGCGCGGGCGTCCATCATCGACACCGCGTGCGCGTCCTCGTCTTACTTAGACGAAGAAGGAGGTGCGTGTGACAGGGATGGGAGGTGTGGGAGGGGGTGCGCCCGGGCCGGTGGCTAGGGGAGGAGTTGGCGGCGGCCATCCCCTCACGCTCTCTCCCTTTTTTCTCCCCAGCCCCCAAACCGGACGAGCTCTACGGCAAATTCACCTGGCGCATTGAAGGCTTCTCCGAGGTATCCAAGCGGGAGCTCCGGTCGACGGTCTTCGAGGTCGGCGGCTTCAAGTGGTGAGCTCGTTGGAGGCGGGGAGACAAGTGAGAGAGACCGGCAGCAGCGAATGCGGGCTCGGGGCGGCCGGCGGCACGAGGGGACGAGTGCGAGCACTGCCGACTCGCGGTGGGCGGGCGCGTCCGGGATCTTGCTAGGTAACATGCCAGCATGTGGCTATATGACCCTGCTTCACAGCGCTGGGCGCGCATTGGTTGGTCGCTAGCGGCGGACGCCGGTTGGCGGCGGGCGGGCGCGCAAAGAGCGGCTTGCCGTGCCAGCCCCCGCCCGTCGATGCTCTTTTCTCGCCCCGCCGTCTCTCACCCTTCTCCCTCTTCCCGTGCCCCGCCCTCCCTCTTCCTCTACGCAGGTACATCCTCGTCTACCCCCAGGGCTGTGACGTTTGCAACCACCTGTCCCTATTCCTGTGCGTGGCGGACTATGACAAGCTACTGCCGGGTGAGTTGAGGAGAAGAGGGGTCGGGAGGTGGGGGCGACGGCGTTGGGGCGGCTCGGCTTTCTTGCGCAAGAGAGTGGCGTGCGCACGCACCTCTGTGCACCAGTTGGCCCACGCGGCCCGGCGCACTGAGCGATGGGCAACACCCTCCGCGCACGTGGGCGGGCGGGCGAGGGGATGTGGATCTCTCCTGGAGAGGCGGGCGTAGGGGAGGAAGAAAGGACCCGACCCTTCCACCAACCCGGGGGGGGGGGGGCTCTCGCTTTCGTCACGCAACGCGCGCACGGGCGCGGCCGCGCATGCTCTACGGCACACACACGCACTCACACCCACTGTCGCACGCTCCCTTTACCTCAGGCTGGTCCCACTTCGCGCAGTTCACGATCGCGGTCGTGAACGCGGACCCTAAAAAGTCGAAATATTCCGACACGCTCCACCGCTTTTGCAAGAAGGAGCACGACTGGGGGTGGAAGAAGTTCATGGAGCTGGCCAAGGTCCTGGACGGCTTCACGTCGGGCGACTCTCTGGTCATCAAGGCCCAGGTCCAGGTCATCCGGGACAGGCCGGCGGGCCCTTTCCGGTGCCTAGACGCGCAGTACAGGCGCGAGCTGGTGCGGGTGTACCTGGCCAACGTGGAGGCCATCTGCCGCAAGTTCGCGGAGGACCGGCGGGCGGCCCTGCTGGCGGGCCTTGACGGGGAGGGCGGGCCGGGGCGGCCCCTGGGCACGGTGTCGTCTGGGTCCTCGGACGGCGGCGGCGGCGGCGGCGGCGGCGGCGGCGGCGGCGAAGCGCCCGACGGCCTACGCCAGTTTTGGGGGGCCCTGCCCCAGCACCGGCGCGCTGCGCTGGCGGCCGCGCCCGCGGACGCCATCCAGCGGGGCCTGGTCAAGCGCTTCTTCTGCGAGAAGGAGGTCACGTCCACCCTGGTCATGGACGCCCTCGTCGCCGGGTGCGCGGCCCTTGAGGCGGCCGGCCGGGCCGCCCGGGCGGCGGTCGGCGGCGGGAGCGGGGGCGGGACTGCCGCTGCGCCGGAGCGCGCCGACTCGGCCGCCTCTGCCGGCGGCGGCGGCGGGAACGGGTCCGCACGGGCCCGCAAGGACGGCGGCCGGCGGGGGCGGACCGACGCGTCCGAGGAGGGCGGGGGCGCCGGCTCCGCCACGGGCGAGCCCTCGGCCGACGGGGGCGCGGTGAGCGCCGCCCTCCTCGCGTCTCTGATGACTGACCCGGCCGCGGCGGCGGCCGCCGCCGCCGCAGCGGCCTCGCTCCTGGGAGGCATCCCTCCTCCCTCCTCCTCCGCCGCCGCCGCCACCACCGCCGCCGCCGCCCCACCCCTGGACCCGCCCCTGGTGTGGCTCGACCCGGACGGCTCCACCTTCCGCCTGGCGGGCGATGCCTTGGACGTCCTGGGCCGGGCGGCCGCCATGGAGGCCGTCCCACCCCAACCCCCGCGCTCCTCCGGCTCAGGCGGGGGCGGCGGCAAGGAAGGCGGCAAGGACACGGCAGACGACGAGGCCGGCGAAGACACCCCGCCCGCCGCCGCCAGCGCGACCCCTACCCCGGGCGGCCAGCAAGGCCGGGCGGCGGGCGGGGACGGCGACGATGGCGCGGGAAAAGACGGCGTCGACCGGGACGAACGCCGCCTGGCGTCTCTCGGCCGCCGGGCCGTCGAGCTTTACGTCGTCTCCCACATCGCCTCCGAGATCGAGGGCGCACACCGCGAAGCCGCCGCCGCCCGCCGGGCGGACGCCCTGATCGCGGAAGAGGAGGAGGCCGGGCGGGCCGAGGATGAGAGGGCGGCCACCCGCGCGGCGGCCGAGCGGGAGCGGCGCGCCCGTAAAAAGGAACGCCAGCGTGCCAAGAAGGAGGCCGAGATGGCCAAGGCCGCCGAGGAGGAAGCCGCCCGGGCTGCCGTAGAGGCGGAGCGGGAGGCCGCCCGCCGGGCTGAGGCCGAAAAGCGGGCGGCGGACGCGGAGGCCAAGCGCAAGGTTGCCGAGGCCGCGGCCGCCGAGGTCGAGGCCAGGAAACGGGAGGTCCGGGACAAGGAGCGGGCGGAGAAGGCGGCCGAACGGGAGCGGGAGCGGGCGGAAGCCCGGGCCAAGGCGGAGGTCGCGGAGCGGAGGGCCCGGGCGGAGGCGGAGGCCGCCGCAGCCGAGCGGGCGGAAAAGGCGGCCATGGCTGCGGCGCGGGCGGCGGCCGCAGCCCAGGCGGCCGCCGCGGCCGCGCCCTCGCCGCCGGCGCCTGCCCCCCACCGCTCGCCCGCGGGATCTGCCGGCCCGACCTCGCATGCGGTCGCGTCCCTGGACGGCGCGCCCGCGGACCTCGAGGCCTCGCCCGCCGGCGGGCGGACGGGCAGCGCGAGCGCCGGCGCGGGTGCTGCCCACATCGGCCGCGCTGGGTCGGCCGCCTCCTCGGAGGCTGTCGACTCTTCGGCCACCGGCGGCGACGCGGTCTCCCTGCTGGCCGCCCTGCGGGCGGAGCTGGCGGACGTGCGGGGCATGACGGGTGCCCTGCGCGGGGCGCTGGCAGACCGGGACGCCGAAATCGCGGCCCTGAGGGCGGCGCTCGGAGGTGGTGGGGGCGGGGCGGCCGGCGCTGCCCCCCCCCCCCCGCCCTCCTCCGCCAAGGCCGCCGCCCTGGCCGCCCGGGCGGACCGGATGGGCGCGCCCTCCCTCAATGGGGGCGCGCCCGCCTTTGCGCCCAGTCCCCGGGCGGTGGCGGCGGCAGCAGCGGCCAACGGGGCGCCCGGCGCAGGCGGCGGCGCCTACCGGACCGCCTCTGGCGGGGTGGTCTCTTCCGCTGCCGCGGGCGCCGCCTCCGCCGGGCCGCCGCCCGGCATGGGCGGGGCCAAGGCGCCCGCCGACCGAGCGGCCTACGCGGCAGCGGCCACGGCCGCTGCTGCCGCCGCGGCGGCCGCGGCGGGCGGGGCGGCGGCCCAGCCCCCCTACTCGGCCCCGGGGTCACGCCCGGGCGCGGCCGCCTTCAAGCCTGCCGGGTCGGCCGGTGGCGGCGCGCCGGGCGATGCAGCCGCGCCCCTGCTGGACGATTTCGCGCACATGAATATGATCGCCGACCTGTTGGAGTGAGTGAAGCGTGTGCGTATGCGTGCGTGCGTGAACAAAAAGAGAGAGAATGGAGTGAGAGAGTTGAGAGTGGAGGGCGGTTTTGAGAGTGGAGAGGAGGCGCGCGGGTGTGTTTCCGCGGGCCCCTCCACGAGGTATATAAAACGGTATGCATGTGTTGCTGGTGTGCGTGCTAGTGCCTTGGTGCTGGTGTGGTGGTCCTTATATGTCTGGGGGTGGTGGGGGCGGCGGCGGGTGCGTGAGTGTTGTTTTGATGAAAGGTTGGAAGCAACACGCGGAGAGTGCAGACAAACTCAGACTTGCGACTGCGGGCGTAGACACACACACAACTCGCACGGCACATGGCCACCCCAGGCGGCAGGGGCGGCGTGGACCCTGCCCGCGCCGTCACCCCTGAAACCGCGGCCGCGCCCGCCACCGCGGCCGCGCCGTCCCCAGCCACGCCCGCCAATGGCGTCGCCACGCCCGACGCAGGCGTCGCGGGCTGGCTGGCCCGGGTCACGGGGCGTGGTGTTCCTGTTATTGCGCCTGCTGTTGCTGCCACAGCTCCGCCAGGTGGTGGCGCCCGGTCCAGGCTGAGCGGCGGGTGGACGGGGTTGAGGCTGCCGTTCAGGGTGAGAGGCGGAGCAACATTGCGAGAACTGTCCTTGCCCGCTTCGACCACCCCTTTCGTCTCTCAATGAGTTCTCTCACTCTCTTTATCCCACCGCCCCCGTCCCGCTCCTCCTCACAGATATCCGCGTCGGGCGACAGCGTGGGCAAGGCCTCCAACCCAGTGGAGCTGATTGCTGAAAAGGTAGGGAGCGATCCCGGACCTAACCAAGCGCTCGCTGACCTTGCCTGGAGAACATTCAACCCTCACCCTCCTCTCTCTCTTCACAAAACACAGCGCGAGTGGACAAAATCTCGGGGCACGCACTTGGGCGGCGGCGGCGGCAGCACGACCGCACCCACCCCGGCCCGCCTGTTTGAACACTTCCTCATCGTGGTGCGTGTGTGGGAAGGAGGGAGAGAGAGCAAAGGTGAGCACAACACCAACTTGATCTCTCTCCTCATTACCTCCCCTCTCGCCATTCCCATCCATGCACACATTACTCAGGGCCTCGCCCCCGAGGACGCGCCCGCAGCGGAAGCCGCTGTCGACGCGGCTGCCGCCCGAGGTCGCAGCGATGAGGGCGGCGCAACCACGCCGGCGGCCCCCCGGGCGGCCGCGCACGGGGCCGCCCACCCGCCCACCCTGCCCCCTCGCCTCCTGCACTGCTGGCCCGGGCCTTCCGCCTCAGCCCGCCCACCGCCCGCCGAGGCGCCCGCCTTTTGCTTCCCGCACGGCGTCCCCGTGTCCACGCTCAAGCGGTCGCCCTCGGATTCCGCGCTGGCGGCTGCTGTGTTTGCGCCGGCCCCACCACCGCCGCCGGCCTGGGTGAGTGGTGGAGGCGGCTGGGGCGCGGCTGCGGCCGCCGCCGCGGGGCCCGCACCGCCGGGCGCGACCTTCGTCTTTGCCCTCCAGAGCAGCGGCAGCGAGTGCGGCGACGCCGACACCGCCACGACCCTGGGCACCCTGTACGGTGTGTGTGCGTACGCGGCGGACGTGGTGACCGCCCGGCCGACGCCGGCGGTGGTGGCGGGAGGAGGGCCGGCTGCTGGTGGGGGCAACCCTTTTTCCTCAACCACTGCCGCCCGCCGCCTGGCCGCCGCGCCGCGGTGTTACTGCCTGCTGACCCGCCACCCCTTCCTGGCCCTGCACGCGGCCTTCCTGCATGATGCGGCCCGCCTGGAGCGCCTGGCCCGGGCGGCGGCCTGGGAGGAGGCCCATAACAGCGGGGCGGGGGCGAGCCGCCAACGCTCGCTCAGCCCGCCGCAGCCGCCGCAGCAGCAGCCCCCACCACCGCCGCCCGTGGTCCTCGCCGACGGCACGCTCGCCCCGCCGCCGCCGCCTGTCGCGCGGAGGGCGTCGGTGGGGCCGCACAGCGAGGAGGAGGACGGCTCGGAGGAGGACGCGCCGCTCCTGTTGGGCAGCGTGAACGGGAAGCCGAAGGCACCAGCGCCGGTGGCCGCGCAGCGCGCGCCGAGCGTGCCCGCGTTTGGCGAGGAGGAGGGGGCAGCGGCCGCCGCTGTTGGCCTGGCCGCGGCGGTGGAGGCGCCGCCCTTGGCGGCCCTGCCGACGCCGCCACCCCCGCCACCTGCCGCCGTGACCGCCCTCCGGTCGTCCTCCCTCCAACGCGCGTCCGACCGCATCTCTCGGGCGGCGGCGGCGGCGGCGGCGGGCAGCGGGGGCGCCGGCAGCGGGGTGCGGCTGCCCCCGCCGCCTTCCACCACCACCACCGCCGCCGCCGCCGCACCCTTGCCGCCACCCTCCCCACCCCCACCCTCCGCCCGCCCCCGCGCCCCGGGCCCGCCGTCCACGGCCGCCTGGGTGGCGGCGTACGCGGGCGCGCCCGTCCCGGCACCGGGGGCGGCGTTGGTTTGGGACCCCTTCCCGGGCGTGGCCCCGGGGCCGCTCGCCTACCGCCGCCCGCCGGCCTCTGCCGCGTCGGCCCTCCTCCCGGCCCGCCCTGGGGAGGGGGAGGGGGAGGAGGGTGGAGGCGCGCGGCGGCGCCCCTTTCCACGGGCCGTCACGGCGGCCGCCGAGTGCGCGGCCTGCCTGGCGCCGTGGGCCGTGGCCGTGGCCGCGGCCGCGCTGCCGCTGGACGCGCTGCTGACCTTTTTGAGTGCCGCCCTCCTGGAGGTGCCGGCCGTCGTCTTCTGCCCGGACCTGGCCACCCTGTCGGCGTGCGTCCTGGCCGTGGGCGGCCCCCTCCTCGCTCCCTTCCAATGGCAGTCCCTGCTGCTGCCCGTGCTCCCGGTGGTCGGCGCGGCGGCGGGCGGCGGCGGTGGTGCGGGCGGCAGCGGTGGTGCGGCGCCCTCGCCCTCGCCCTCCGACGACCATTCGGCCGCCCTGCTGTCCATCCTGGACGCGCCCGTGCCCTTTATTGCGGGCCTGCAGTACAAGACACCGGCCGTGGCGGCCCGGTGCGGGGGCCTGGTGCGGGTGAACGTCTACAAGGGGCGGGTGTCGGTGCCGCCCGTGGCTGGTGGAGAGGGCGGGGGTGCGTCCGCCGGCCACCAAGCCACCTCCGTCCCGCCCATCCCGGGCAGGGAAGCCCTGACGGCTGCCCTGACAGGCCCGCACAGGGCGTTGGTGGCCGCCACCGCCGCCGCGGCCGCGCCGGGCCTGCCCCCGCCCGCGCCGGGCGACGTGTCGCCGGCCCAGGCGGCGGCTGCGGCGGCTTTCGCGGCCGCCCTCCGCTCGCACCTGGCCGGCCTGTTTGCCGCCCTGCCCGCCCACGTCGTCACCGAGATCTCCTCCGGCGGCACCAGCGCCGCGACCCCCGACGGCGGCCGGACGTCAGTCGTGCTGAAAGAATCGCTCGTCGACTCGTTCCCGCCGCGCGACCAGGCCTGGGCGCGCGGGTGGGTGGAGACGCAACTGTTTGCGGCGGCCGTGGACGCTGTGCTTGAGTAGAAAAAAGATAATGTTTTGTAGATTAACTGTGGCTGTTGTCTTTAATGCATGCGTCCACACGACGGGAGGGCGACGGTAACGGGAGTGTGATGGAAGAGAGATGTTGTGAAAGCAGGTGAGACCAAAGCAGGTGAGACCACTCTTCTTCTTTTTTCGCGGAAAAAAGCAGGTGCGTTCCTCTCTCGTTGTGTCGCGCCGCCCTACCCGCACACATGCAAAGCGGCGGTGTGTGTGTGAACAAGCTTGTGTCCTGTCCGCGGCCAGGGCCGGCCCAGGGCCCGCGCGCCCGCGCGCCCCTCGGCACAAACGCAAGGGCGGCGGGTGTTCAATGGGGCGCGCGCTTGCGCTGGGGAAGCAGGCCCGCCGCTCACACCCCTCTCCCTCCGCCCGCCTCACGCGCACAGGCAACACGCGCACAACCTACGCAATAGCACAGCGGTAGAGCCGACAGCGCCCCTAGCACTAGGCTCGGACGGCGCGAGCTCTTGCTAGCTTGCACGCTGTCTCTCCTCGACAACCATGCCCGCCGAACCGCCCGCCGGCGCGGAGCCAGACAAGGATGACGGCCCGGTCCGGGCCCTGGACGCGGACGATATCGCCCTGCTGAAATCGTACGGGCTGGGCCCGTACACGGCGAGCATCAAGGTGAGCGGGGAGGGAGAGGGTAGAGGGAGCCATTCGATCGGCAAGAGGAGGTCTGCTCGTCTCGCCCCCCTGCGTTGCCGGTTCCTGCCCCACACGCCACCTCCCTCCTCTGAGGGGGTGGGGGGGAGGGGGAGGGCGTGAGACAAGGCATGGCCGACCTGCCCTTGGCTGAGAAGCAGTTGCCCCCGACGCCTGCTCTCTTGGGCGTGACAAAACGGGCGCCCCCTGAAAAAAAAAAAAAAAAAAAACGCGCCGCGCGC
>Ga0315278_10002525_pt1 | contig 16276 bp, 11 predicted proteins | sample YL17G06_0_MG_FD_203880 | JGI IMG/M metagenome (GOLD analysis project Ga0315278, IMG submission 203880) | Sediment microbial communities from Yellowstone Lake, YNP, Wyoming, USA - YL17G06_0 | ecosystem: Environmental > Aquatic > Freshwater > Lake > Sediment | place: USA: Wyoming | collected... | reverse complement strand
ACTGTTAATATAGGTCTTAACCTTTTTTTCCTCCTATTGTGTCCTTTTTTATTGAGCCATTATTCCGAAGGCTTTTTCGTAAAATTCATTGCATCTTTTTACCGGCCTCACTGGGGGATTGAATATATTTTTGTTTCAAATCTGATAGCAAGTGCTGTTACAGTTTTTATGCTGTTGCCTCAGATTTCAAGCGTAAGGTGGAAGATACACCCGGATCTTTGGAAGAAAATGTTGTGGTATGCTTTTCCCCTTCTTTTTGCAGGTATGGCAGGAATTGTGAATGAAACCTTCGACCGGCTTCTGCTCCGTTATCTGTTACCGAAAGATATTGCCTCCTCACAGGTGGGAATATATTCTGCATGTTACAAGATCTCCATACTGATGACTATATTCATCCAGGCTTACAGATATGCCGCCGAACCTTTCTTTTTTGCCCAGGCGAAAGAAAAAAATGCCAGGGAGGTCTATGCAAAGATTATGGATTATTTCATTATAATCGTTTCACTGATCTTCCTGGTTACCATGCTTTTCCTTGATGATTTTATCCTGCCGGTTCTGGTAAGAAGTAAAGAATACTGGGAAGGAAAAGGAGTGATCCCTGTTCTATTGATGGCCAACCTCTTTCTTGGTGTCTATTATAATCTTTCGATATGGTATAAGCTTACAGCTAAGACCTCCTGGGGTGCATGGCTTTCGCTGATCGGCGCCGTGATTACTCTGGTGCTGAACTTCTGGTGGATACCCCTCAGTCCGGAGCATCTGATCTACGGATATTACGGTTCAGCCTGGGCAACTTTTATCTGTTACGGATCAATGATGATCCTCTCATACCTTATAGGTCAAAAATATTTCCCTGTAAAATATAACCTCATAAAATTTGCCGGATACCTGGGACTAACAGTCCTTTTATACGTTATCAGCATTTTTATCAGACCAGAGTTGTCTGTACTCAGGATCGGGTTTCATACATTCCTGCTTTTAGTCTTTGCCGGGGCAGTCTACCTGATTGAAAAGCCCAGGCTTTCAACTGCCAGTTAACAATTAGCTCATTAATAATAACTAATGAAAGCAAAATGAAATTTGAACATCGTAAACAGAAAGTGGCTCCTCTTAAGCAATTCCTCATTAGGATGTCACGATACGCATTATTTTCCGTTTTATTGATATTCTTTTCGGTAATGGTCGGGACAATAGGTTATCATTTTTGGGGACAATTAAGATGGCTTGACAGTTTTCATATGTCGTGCATGATTTTAACAGGAATGGGACCTGTTGTAGAAATGAAATCAGATGGTGCAAAAATTTTTTCATCGCTTTTTGCTTTGTACAGCGGAGTAGCATTTTTAAGCATAACTGCAGTTTTCTTCGCTCCAATTGTACACAGGTTATTGCACATTTTGCACGTTGAAAAAGATGAAAATGAATAAAGGGAATTCTATCTTTTTGTTAATGATCTGTACAAGTGAACTCATACTTGGGCAAAGCGAAGTCTCAGATTCCATAAAAACAGTAAGATTGGATGAGGTTGTTGTCTCTGCGAACAGATTACCAATATTGTTAAAAAATAACCCCGGCGCAATTTCATTGGTTACTCCTGAAATATTATCCATTATGCCTAAATCAGCAGGAGCTGAAGAGGCTTTGCGACTTATCCCCGGAGTGCGAATAGATAATCAGCACGACGGAGAGCGGGTCCATGTTTCAATTCGTGGACAGGGCATTTTAACAGAGCGTGGTTTGCGCGGGATAGGGGTACTGATCGACGGAATTCCTGTAAACGATCCTTCAGGTTTTGCTCCGGACCTTTACGATGTTGATTGGGGGACAATAGAAAAGATCGAAGTTTTAAGAGGCCCTTCTGCAAGTTTATATGGGGGAGGCGGTGCCGCGGGTGTTTTAATTATTTCTACCAAAGATGGTGGTCCAAAATCAATCGGTGGTGAGCTAAACCAGACTATAGGCTCAAATGGGTTCACTAAATCTTTTATACAGTTTGATGGTTCTCATGATGTTCTTGATTACCGTATCAGTTATTCGCGGACTGGAGGGGACGGTTATCGCGATCACCAGGCATTCTGGGGGAATAAGCTTTACGAAAAAATTAACTTCAAACCTTCCAAAAAATTATCGATAACCCAAATTATATCTCATACCGACTATTTTCAACAAAATCCTGAAGGGTTAAATATTGGGCAATTTGACAATCTCCGTCAGGCAAATCCCGATGCCAATCCGTTTAATGAATACCAGAAAACGAATCGCACAACTATAGGTTTTCACGGGAAATATATTTTCAACAGCCTGCAGGATATAGAAGCCACTTCATTTCTTCGCTCATGGAACTACAAAGAAACCAGCAATAAGTGTGCAGAGTACAGGAATATTTCAAATCCAGGAGCCAGTGTTCAATATAATCTGCATTTAAACTCCGGCAAAATAAAAAATGACTTCAGCGTTGGAACTGATTTGAAATGGCAGAATATTGACCTCTACAAACTGCAAAGTGCCAGTAATCAGCAGAGGAAGGAAAGCCTTGATGAGACCAATATAGAAACAGATTCATTGCTTGCCAATCAGATAATTTCACAAGGAAGCCTTGGCGTGTTTGCTCTATATAACCTTGGAATCGGAAAGTTTAACCTGACTTTGAGCATTCGTTATGACGCCATGAATAATGAACTGACAAACAAAATGTTAGCTTTAGATTCAGCCAAAACTTCGAAGAATTTTAAAAATGTTTCCGCACGCTTAGGAACAAGTTATTCTATTAATAATGCTGTTAATCTTTTCATTAGCTGGAGCCATGGTTTTATGCCTCCATCAACTGAAGAATTAGCAAGCAATCCTTTAGGTTACAGTGGTTTCAATACTCATCTGGTCGCAGCTACTTCCGGTTGCAGCGAGCTTGGCATAAGAGGGTTTTATTATGATAAATTGTTTTATGAAATTACTGGATTTGTCATGAACACTGAGAATGATTTTTTTCGTTTCAAACAGACAGGAAGGGGAAACCAGGAAGTATTTTACGGGAATGCAGGTAACAGTAAACGATATGGTATTGAAACATTTATCTCTTACCAGATACTGAAAAACCTGAGTCTGCAGGTTGCATATACATTTGCAGATTATAAGTATACTTCATCAGAGATTGATCCTGTTTATACTGATCCTGCTTATGTTCTGACCTCTCCCCCGTCACCAGGCCAGTGGCTCCCTAATTCGCCAAAACATCAGATATATTCAGAAGTTGTCTATTCAATTAACAACAGATTCAAATTTAGTTTAGCAACTGAATACCAGTCAAAATGGGCAATTTATACTGATCCAAAAGCTTATTATGGTGAATTGGACCCTGCAGTATTTCAAAACTGGCAGGAGGGTTTTAATTTATTTCATGCCCGGATTTCGTACAACCTGAATATCGGAAAAGTGAACGGGGAATGCAGTATTTTTGTCCGTAATATAGGAGGTTCAAATTACATGGCTTTCACAGAACCTGACCCGGATGGCAATGCTTATCATCCTGGTCCTGTGAGAGAATTTTTCGGAAATATTAAGATATTATTTTAACCAGGGGAATTACAAATCATGAAAGAAATTAATGATCTGATAAATAATGATAACGCGAATTAAAATTTGTTGCATTAGAAGCGAAGATGAAGCCAGAATGGCTATTGAATATGGTGCTTCGGCAATTGGTCTCGTAGCAAGAATGCCCAGTGGGCCAGGACCAATCTCTGATGAACTTATAAGACTCATTGCAAAATCAGTTCCTCCCCCTATCGCGACATTTCTACTAACAAGTGAAACATCTGTAAAGGAGATAATTGAACATCAACAAAGGACAAATACCAATACTATCCAGATCGTGGATGCTTTATCTACAGGTACTTACAATCATCTTAAAGCAGCTCTTCCCGGTGTAAAAATTGTCCAGGTTATTCATGTTATTGATGAAAGTTCAATCGCTGAAGCAATTGGAATTTCCGAAAAGGTCGATGCTATACTTCTGGATAGCGGCAACCCGAAGCTGAAAGTTAAAGAACTGGGGGGTACAGGCAGAGTTCACAACTGGAAGCTGAGCAGACAGATCAGAGAGAAATCAAAATGTCCTGTGTTTCTCGCCGGAGGATTAAATCCGGAAAATGTAAGGCAAGCTATTGAAGAGGTTCAGCCATTTGCTGTTGATATATGCAGCGGAGTAAGGACTAATGGTCATCTTGACAGGAAAAAACTAGAGTTGTTTGTCACAAATGTTACCCGAATATAAATATTTAACCATTTTAGAACTAAAATTATACAGACATGATTAGAAAAAACATTATTAATTCTGTAGTGATACTAATATTAGTTATCACCGGACCAATTGTATTTGCACAGGATAATCAAAAATCAAATTCTAATTCAATGAAATCCCAGCCAATTCCACTTGCCAGTTTTAGACACGTTGATGTCGGAAATCCTGCAATTGCAGGAACAGCGAATGTCTCAGAAAATGGTTTTGATTTAACAGCCGGTGGCTCTGACATTTGGGGAGTTAAAGATGAATTTAATTTTGTATACGTAGTACGTACCGGAGATTTTGACCTGGTTTCGCGCATTGAAAGTCTCAGTGTTGCTGATTTATATACAAAAGCAGGATTAATGGCACGTGAAGATCTCACTGCAGCTTGCAGGCATTTATACTTCCAGGTCTTCTCTGATAATAATGCCAGGAACAAAAACAACGGCGGATATGAATTTCAGTATCGTCAGATGAAAGATAGTGCAATGAAAGCTATTTATCCTAAAAGTTTTGTTGGCACTCCTGAATTCCCGGTTGCATATCCCAATACCTGGATCAGACTGCAACGTATTGATAATAATTTCACCGGCTACTACAGTTCTGATGGAAAAACCTGGAAACCATATACAACTTTCACACTTGCTCTCCCTTCAGCAGTTTATCTTGGACTGGCCGTTACATCACATAATCCCAGGCATGGGGTATCAGCAAGATTCTGTAATATAGCTGAGCTTAAACATTAATAATAAAAGAGTTTCTGATCATGCCTATCGATCATGTTGCAATATGGACCGCACAACTTGAGGAATTGAAGGATTATTATGTCAGGTACTTTAATGGAAATGCAACTAATAAGTATTCAAATATTGAAACCGGTTTCGAAAGTTACTTCGTAACTTTTAAATCAGGCACAAGACTTGAATTAATGCAAAAGCCCGGAATCCCCCGGAACCTCAATGACACAGTCGGGAAACAGTACCTTGGAATTATTCATTTAGCATTTGGTTTTGAGAATATGGCAATGGTGAATGAAAAACTCAATGAACTGACAAGAGATGGTTTCAGAATTTTAAGGGGGCCCCGTAGAACCGGCGATGGATATTATGAATTTGAGACGCTGGATCCAGACAATAACAGGATTGAAATATCAGCTATTTTTGGTGAATGAAGGAAATAGCTGCCATAATTCTGGAAAATGACAAGGGTGAGTTTCTCCTCTATCTGCGCGATAATAAATCTGGCATTCCGTTCCCGGATCATTGGGACCTTATCGGTGGTCATGTGGAAGAAGGCGAGACACCTGAAGAGGCCCTTGTACGTGAATTTAAAGAAGAGCTTGGCCTCGATTTGAAAGAATACAGTTTTTATAAAAAGTATGAATGTCTGACCGGTGATGCTTACGAAAATATTAAATATATCTATTCAGGAAAAATAAATCTGCCTGTTGAAGAAATAACGCTTCTGGAGGGAGTTCGTCCGCAATATTTTTCAAGGGAAGAAATTCCAAATGTCAGGTTTGCAAATATCCTCAGATCAATTGTAATGGAATATATTGCAGACAATGAAACTATCAGGAAATTAGATCTGCAGATTCCCTAGCCATTATTTGTAATCTTTCCAGAAAGATGGTTCCTGAGTTGTACCCCTGGTTGTACAATCGGCACACCCGCGGGTATAGGTAATTACCGAGTACCTTGTTGGGTAGTAACTCTCTATAATAATCCATACAGTTGAATTCAGATATGGTATATAGGCATCACCCCAAATTGTATCTGCATTGCATTCATCAATAGGATACATGTCAACCAGATTATTAAAATGATCTTTTACAAAAATCCTCTTTGATGAAGCGGCTGAAACACTGAAATAGCCAAGAACTTTTTCATCAGGATTATCCAGACAATATACATTACTTTCTATAGCCGCCGGTATCATATCATAGAGACCGCCTACCTGTTCCGAAACATTTTGTAATTTCTCCCAGTAGTTGTATTCGTCCTCACTAATGGAATATTGGTTAACTAAAATGCTATATTTTACTTTCAACCGGTCGGTCTGGTTTGAAACAAGATTTATTGGATATCTAATGATTCTGGGTTCCGACATTGATGTTGTGCTTTTAATATTGATTTTATCGGAAAAACTTGTTGCCCAGCATATATGATTTGGAACACTGTATCGAAGCCTGAATTCCCATGTCTCTGAATACTCCCATCTGTAATATCTGCACTGCCCTGCCGGGTCGTGAGTATTTAGATAGACCTGGCAGCCCTCCGGTTGCTCACGCCATTTATACCGATAATCACCGGGAATTTCTACTTTTTCATAATAAATACTGTCGATAGGTGGAACAGGTTTCATCTCGACTGGATATGATTCATAGTTATGATTCTTTGCAGATGTTTTTGAATTTATATTCAAAGCATAGAATCTTCCTGCCATGCCTCTGAATTTTGCAGGGTCTGAAACATATGTCCCCGTATCAGTTTCTTCAAATATGAATCTATTGCCAAGATCATCGGTAATTGAGACATTGTATCCTGTCACAGGATTTGCCATATTTCTGATTCCGATGGGGAGAGTACTTGAGAGCTTTATTGTATATGGCACGGGCTGGTCCGTTATCACTCCTTCAACAACAAGAAGTTCCTTGGACTCCCTGGTCTCAGGGACAAATTGTGTTATACAACTACCCAGCAGAAACACTGATAAAACAAATACCTGTGCGGAGATCCGGTTCATTAAGTCAGTCGCTTCTTGATACAGGTTTAAAGTTAGGTATAATTTGTATTACACTTTATAAAATGGTAAAGATAACACCGTCATTTTTTTGTAATTTGCACAGATAATTTTAATGATCCATTATTAATCAGTAAGATGTTACCCCAATGAAGAAATCATTTTTGTTTTTGTTTACCATTCTCAGCGCTTTTGCAAATTCCCAGACATTTAATGTCAAGTCGCCTGATAATAAAATTGAAGTTACTATTAGCAACAGCGAAAAGCTGAATTACTCTGTTGTTTACAATGGAAGAATCATAATAAATCCCTCTCAACTGGGATTCGAATTTAAAGATGAACTTCCGATGACTGGCGATTTCAATGTTGTGGATCAATCTGTTAAGAATTTCAATGAGACCTGGATCCCTGTTGTGAAATCAAAACATACTGAAATTGTCAATAATTATAATGAACTGCAACTGACATTGAAAGAGAAATCGGGTCTCATGAGGAATATGGAATTATATATCAGGGCTTATAATGATGGCGCAGCTTTCCGCTACAAACTTTCACGGAGTGCCAAAGTTGGTGACAGACAGATTACAAAAGAATCAACAACATTCAGTATTCCCGGTGATCCGAAAGCATGGGTTGTAGAATATGGAGGTTATGCCTCATCAAATGAATCAGAATTCATAGAACATCCTTTAAGTTATCTTAATGATAAATCAATAGCAGGAATGCCATTCTTAATGGATTATGGCAATAATTGCTGGGTTGCAATTACTGAAGCAAAAATTGACAATTATGCCGCTTTCTATATCGGCACAAATGGCAATTCAAATCAGCTTACAACAAAACTTGTCCCTGTTCCCGGCGAACCGGAAACAGGTGTTAAGGTGCGTTTCAGCGATGAGGTTTATACACCCTGGCGCGTTCTGATGATTGGAGAAACTCCCGGAACCCTGATTGAATCTGAGATTATTCAGAATCTGAATGACCCATGTGCAATTAAGGATCCATCGTGGATCAAACCCGGAATTAGTGCCTGGGACCACTGGTGGAGCGGAGAGGTTAAAATGGAGATGCCTGTCATTAAGCAGTATATAGATCTTGCATCGCAGATGGGCTGGCCCTATATGCTTGTCGACTGGCAGTGGTACGGCAAGTTTAATTCTCCGGAAGCTGATATTACTAAATGGGCTCCTCAGATAAACATGCCTGAGATAATTGAATATGCGAGATCGAAGAATGTTAAGATCATTGTATGGCTTTATTCAAGTGATGTTAACAGGAATTCATCCTATAAAAAAGCATTTCCATTATTTGAAAAATGGGGAGTGGCAGGGATTAAGATCGATTTTATGGACCGTGACGATCAGCAAATGGTAAACTGGTACCATGATATAATTAAATGCGCAGCTGAGAATCATCTTATGGTGGATTTTCATGGTGCATACAAACCCGACGGAATAATCAGAACATGGCCCAATATGATAACCCGAGAAGGTGTTATGGGAAATGAATATTATAAATTTTCTGACAAGATGAGTCCTGAACACAATGTGAAACTTGCATTTACACGTATGCTTGCCGGCCAGATGGACTATACTCCCGGAGCATTTCTGAATGTTACTAAAGAACAATATAAGAATCAGACTCCGGCTATCGTTTGGAACACTCGTGCCGCAGAACTTTCAAAATTTGTAATTTATGAAAGTCCGCTAACAGTAGTTTGCGATCATCCGGATAATTTACTGAACCAGCCAGGTGTCGATTTCCTGAAAATCGTTCCGACAACCTGGGACGACATAAGATTCGTTGGTGGATATCCGGGAGATTATGTAGCTATAGCAAAACGAAGCGGCGATAAATGGTTTGTTGGTGTGATGAATAACTCAGTCGGAAAAAGTGTAGATATTAAACTTAGTTTCCTGCCAGCAGGCAATTATGAAGCAGAGGTATGGGCTGACACGAAGAATTCTGATAAAGAACCAAAAGAGTTAAAAAAATCTATAATCAAGATAAAATCAGAGAGTACGATTAAAGTAACGATGGCTAAAAACGGAGGGTTTGTTGCCGTAATAAAAAGAAAGAATCAATAATATAGAAACCAGCAATACTTATTCTGAATTATGAATAATGTTTATAATTTGAATTAATATTAAAATGAATGCCTGGAGAAAAACAGATCAGTATCTTCTGCCCAAAGTGAAACCTGCTCAGGTTGAGGGGAGTTATGATATCTATCCAACATTCAAACTTGATAATGATATGATATCTGAAGGATTTGAGTCTCTGACAAAAGTCATTTCGAAGCATAAAAATGTAATTCTTGATGGCTACATTGGAGTCTTCTATGATCAGTTCCGGGAAAAGGTAGATAGATATTTGAAAACCCACGGGAAAAAAACTTCATGGAAAGACACATCAGATTATCTGAAACATCCTGATATTATCGAGAAGATGGTTTCACCTTTTACCGGCGGAGATGATCCGGTTTTCGGGAAACGTACTTCCCTGAAGCTTGAAGATTATTTTGACCTTCATCTTTTAAAAGAAATAAGGCCTGATCCTGAAGCTGATATTAATTTAATTATTGGCCCGGGAGCATCTCTTGCCGGATGGACAGGATTTCTGGTTTATATTGATATCCCTAAAAACGAAATACAATTCCGGTCGCGTGCAGGAAATATTGCAAACCTGGGAGCTTCAGGACCGGCTGCTCCGAAGAGGATGTATAAGCGGTTCTACTTTGTTGACTGGATTGTCCTTAACAGGCACAAAAGAAACGTTTTAAGCAAGGTTGATCTGTTTGTCGATGCTCAGATACCTGAAAGTCCTTTCTGGATGAAAGGAGCGCTCCTGAGGCATTCCCTGTCGGTTATGAGTCATAATGTTTTCAGGGTCAGACCATGGTTCGAACCCGGAGCATGGGGCGGAACATGGATAAAAGATCATATACTAGGTTTGAATAAAGATGTTCCTAATTATGCATGGTCATTTGAATTGATTGTCCCGGAAAACGGACTTCTTTTTGAGAGCTCCGGAAAACTGCTTGAAGTATCTTTTGACTTTCTGATGTTTCAGGAATGTGAAGCAGTTCTCGGTGATTGCTATAAACGATTTGGAAATGAATTCCCGATTCGTTTCGACTTCCTCGATACATTTGACGGAGGCAATCTTTCAGTTCAGTGTCATCCGCGTCCGGAATATATGAAGGAACATTTTGGGGAGAACTTTACTCAGGAAGAGACTTATTACATTCTTGATACAAAAGATAATGCTGATGTATATCTTGGCTTTCAGAACGATATCGACCCTTCAGAATTCAGAAATGCACTTGATAAAAGCTATAAGGAATCGAAGCCTGTTGATATTGAAAAATTCGTTCAGAAACATACTGCCTCGAAACATGATCTTTTCCTGATACCTTATGGCACCATTCATGGTTCAGGCAAAAACAACCTTGTTCTGGAGATCAGTTCAACACCTTATATTTTTACTTTCAAAATGTACGACTGGCTTAGGCCGGATCTGGATGGAAAACCGCGTCCGCTTAACATTCAGAGAGGAATTGATAACCTGTACTTTGACAGGAAGGGTTCATATGTAAAAGAGAAACTCATTTCAAAACCTGTTCTTCTTGATGCCGGAGAAGGTTGGAAGTTGCATCACCTCCCAACCCATAATACTCATCTTTATGATATTCACAGATATCATTTCAAAGAATCAGTTGAAATTAAGACAGAGACTAAATGCCATGTTCTCAGTCTAGTCGAAGGAAGTAACATTATTGTTGAAACAGAGAATGGATTTTCGCAGCCATTCAGTTATGCAGAAACATTTGTGATACCTGCTGCAGCAAAAAGCTACAGGATATTAAATAATTCAGATAAAGAAGCGATTGTAATTAAAGCATTTGTGAAATAAATATTTAACCGCAGAGGACGCTAAGGCCACCTGCGGTGGCGAAGAACGCTAAGGTCGCTAAGAAAAATAATATCAAATTTTCCTTTGCGAGCTTTGCGTAAAATCTTTGCGACCTTTGCGGTTAATGGATTTGAATTTATAAAACTAAAATACCATGAGAAGAATAATCTTAATATTGACTGTAATAATCATTTCACTTTTAAATCTGAATAGCCAGTCATTCCTCACAAATGACGATTTTCTGATTAACGGATTTTCAAAAAAAATCGCAGGACTTGATTTCGAATATCACTCCTGCATTCCGGGTTTACGCGAAAGTCTTCTGCTGAGAACAACAAGCGGAAAAGATTTTATTGAATGGGAAACAGATATTGTTCCATTAAAAATCACAAACAAATATGCCACATTTATCTGGGTTGCTGCAATAGGTTCCAGTCCCGGTAAAGCACGTATGGATCTTACTGTAAACGGAAAAGACAATTATACTTTTTATACCGATGGATTAAAGCAATGGGAAGTAAAAAGTGCCGATGGATCGATATTAAGTTTTAATTCAATTATGGTCGATCAGCATGGTGACAATCATGGTTATATGACATTAAGAATTCCTTTTGAAAAAGTAACTCCGGGTAAACCATTACTGTTAAAGGTAACAGGCAGTCAGTCGAATCTGACATCCTGGTACATGACATTTAAGAAAGAGGTTAAAACAGGTGTCACTCTGAATTCGTTTCCTGCAATCCTTAAAACAGGAACCGGACAAACTCAACTGGTAGAAGCGGCAATTTTCTATTTTGGAAAGCAGTCCGATGCCAAAATTTATGCAAATGGCAATTTAATTAAGAATACCGTCCTTAACTTCGGTTATAATGCTGTTAACCTTGGTTTGCCGCCAGTTGCCAAACCTACCAAAATTGACTTAAAAGTTATAGCTGGTGACTTTTCCATGAAGAATTCAGTCACTCTTGATCCAGTAAAAAAATGGAAAATTAAATTCATTCAGCACTCACATACCGATATTGGTTATACGAGATCCCAAACAGATATTCTTGCCGAGCATCTGCGTTACATTGATTATGCACTCGACTATTGCGATGCTACTGACAACTACCCGGATAATGCAAAATTCCGCTGGACATGTGAAGCATCATGGCCGGTAGATGAATATCTTAAATGCCGTCCTGCCAGCCAGATAGAACGGCTGATCAAACGTATTAAAGAAGGTAGAATAGAGATCACTGGTATGTATTTTAATTTTGATGAAATACCCGATGAAAAAATTCTTGCAGCTTCTCTTCAGGCTGTCGGGAGAATTAAAGACAAAGGAATACCTGTTAAGCTTGCCATGCAGGATGATGTAAACGGAATCGGCTGGTGCCTCAACGACTATTTCAACCAGCTCGGGGTAAAATACCTGAACATGGGAACTCATGGTCATCGTGCCCTCATATGTTTTGACATACCTACAATGTTCTGGTGGGAATCACCTTCAGGAAAAAGGCTTCTTACATTTAGGGCAGAACATTACATGACAGGAAATACCGTTCTTGAAATGCAGACCGGAGATATTGAAAGGTTTAAAAACAATCTTCTTAATTACCTGATCAGTCTCAATTTAAAACAATATCCATTCGACGAAATGGCAATTCAGCTTTCGGGATATCTCACAGATAATTCACCTCCATCAACAATAGCAAGCGACATTATCAAACAATGGAATGAAATGTTCGTCTGGCCTCAGCTCTCCACCTCCACTGCTGAAACATTTTTCAGCGATATGGAAAGGGATCACAGCAAAGAATTTCCTGTAATAAGAGGTGCCTGGCCTGACTGGTGGACCGACGGTTTCGGAGCATCAGCACGAGAAACTGGCACTACCCGAATCGCCTCTTCAACACTAACTGCTAACGAAGCTGGATTATCAATGGCAGCATCTGCAGGTATTAAACTGCCAAATGAGATAAACAAGAGTATTGATCTGGCCGACAATGCCTTATTGTTTTACACCGAACATACTACCGGCTATTCTGAAAGCGTCAGGGAACCTCTCAGTCAGCCTACAATGGAGCAGCGTGCACTTAAAGAATCATATGCCTGGGAGGCTAACCGCAGGACTGCTTCTATTGGTGAAGAGACAATGGGTCTTCTTCAGAGTAAATTCACCAGGGAAGAACAACCATCACTGATTGTATTTAATACACTTAACTGGAAGCGATCAGGACTTACTACAGTCTATATTGATCATCAGATTATACCTCGCGGAAAAACTGCCGGTATCTTTGACTATGACGGAAACAGGCTGGCAGTTCAGTCGGTTCTGCACCGGTCTGATGTAACTCAATGGGCTATATGGCTTAAAGATGTTCCAGCTTTCGGCTATAAAAAGTATATAATAAAACCGATTGACGAAAACCAGATTTCAAATAAAGTATCTGATAACAAAGTCCTTGAAAACAAATGGTATAAGATCGTTACAAATCCTGCCAAAGGAACAATCGTTTCGTGGTTTGATAAAGAACAATCTCTGGAAATGATTGATCAGAAGAATGAATACCAGATGGGAGAATTTATTCTTGAACAGCTTGGCAACAGATCGCAGATGGAGAGCAGGCGACTCGATGATTTCAAACGTTCTCCTCTTGATACCATCTGGTTCGATTCAATGGCCGAAGGAGAGATCTGGAACAGCATTAAATTCTATGGCGAATCGGCAACATCTGAAAAGCCTAAGGGATTCATGATTGAGATCAGACTATTTAATAACGAAAAACGTCTTGATATAACCTGTTCAATAATCAAGAAAAGTATTGTATCCCCTGAGAGCTTTTATATTGCCTTCCCGTTTGATATTAAAAACGGAAAACACTTTACTGAAGTCCCGGGGGGAGTAATCGAAGCAGGGAAAGACCAGATAAAAGGCTCATCAAATGACTGGTACACAATTCAGGATTTTGCAGCGGTCAGAAATGAGAGTACCCAGCTTGTTATCGGTTCGGCTGAAATGCCTCTTATGCAGCTCGGGGCTATCAACACAGGCAGATACAAGGCCGGTGCTATGCCTCAGAGCACCAATATGTTTTCGTGGCCGATGAATAACTATTGGGTCACAAACTTCAATGCCGATCAGAGGGGCGGTCATTCCTGGACCTATTACATCACCACATCAAATGATGTGTCAAATGGATTTGCAACCAGGTTCGGATGGGGATGCCGGATTCCATACCTGACCAGGATCCTGCCCGGCGCCGGAAAAGGAGATAATAACTGGGAAGGCTCGTTCATTACCGGTTGGCCTGAGAATGTTATACTTATAAGCGCCCAACCAGCCTCAGACGGAAAATCAGCTATCATTCACCTCCGCGAAACTTACGGCAAAATGAGCACTATCAACTTAAAAGACGGCACTACCGGAAAAGAATTTTCAGCTACAGAAGTTGATGTTACAGGAAAGCCTGCTTCAAACTCTTCATTGTCAATCGGAGTGCTTGAATCAAAATTTTACAGGATAAATTTTAACTACTAAAATCACAGATTATGATAAAATATCATGATCCGGATGGCAGTAGAATTGCCGAATTTACCGGCAATGGAATATTGCTATCTTCAGTTCAGGATGCTGTTGACCTTCTGGTCGAACTTTCTTTTGACAATTGCAGCTCTGTTATTTTGAGAGAAACAGATATTCATCCTGACTTTTTCAAACTTCAGACACGACTTGCCGGAGATATCCTTCAGAAGTTTTCAAACTATAACTTCAGAATTGCAATTATCGGAGAATTCTCAAAATTCAGGAGCAAAAGCCTTCACGATTTTATCCTTGAAAGCAATAAGGGCAATTCAGTCTTCTTTGCAGATAACTTAGACTCAGCGCTTAACAAGCTTGCACGATAACAATCTGAGAGTTATATAATACAACCCTCAAAAATGAACCGAAGGAACTTCATATCAAACAGTGCTCTTTTCACATCAGGTCTTTTCCTTCAGGGTAACAGAACTAAATTTCCATTATCTGATATTTCCGGTTCAAATAGTGATTCATCAGTCGATCTGTATGAAATATTCAGAAACCCTGGCTTGAGTTATCACCCGTATGTCAGGTGGTGGTGGAATGGCGATAAAGTTGAAGCGAAGGAACTTGTCAGGGAGTTAAGATTATTAAAAGCTGCCGGAATAGGCGGAGTGGAGATTAATCCGATAGAATTTCCAACACGTTCCGAAGGTGATGATCTTGGAAAACCATCGCTTAAATGGCTGAGCAATGAATGGATCGATATGCTTAAGGTAGTATTCGATGAAGCAAAATCACTGGGCATGACATGCGATATGCTTGTTGGTTCCGGTTGGCCATTCGGGGCAGAATATCTTAAGGCTGAGGAGCGTTCAGAGATAGTTGTAATTGCTGTTAAAAAATTAACAGGACCTCTTGAGTATGAAGTATCAAAGTTTGATTTATTCAAAGAAGCCGATCCTGCAGTAAGTTCACCTTTCTCGGGCAGGACAATGCAAATGCTTTCATTGAAACTGGTTCCTGATCCGCTCTCATCAATTGATCAGATAACTGATCTTTCTGATAAAACTGAAAACGAAACATTTAAGATATCTGTCCCGGAAGGAAAACATGCTCTGTACGCACTTATTAAAATTTCCGGCTTTATGCAGGTAATAAATGGCGCTCCAGGGGCAACCGGTCCTGTATTGGATCATTATAATGAATCTGCAGTAAAGAAATACCTCAACCATATGTCGGATGCAATCGAAAAGAGAATCGGCCCTCTTTCCGGAAACATTCGTGCTCTGTTTACAGACAGTATGGAACTCGAAGGAGCCAACTGGTCAGCGGGACTTATGGATGAATTTCAGAAGCGACACGGCTATGACTTGTTTCCATACCTGCCATTTATTCTGTTCAAAACCGGGGCAATGGGAAATGTGACTGACTTTAAATATGGTGTTGGCTTGTCAGCTGATTTTGAGAATATGGTCAGGCGCATGAGGTACGATTTTGAGTTTACAAAGGCTAAATTACTTGAAGAGAGATTCATAAAAACTTATGTTGCATGGTGCAGGGAACTTGGAGTAAAATCGCGTGCCCAGGCATATGGACGCAGCTTCTTCCCTCTTGAAAGCAGCTTTTCATATGATATTCCGGAATGTGAATCGTGGACAATGAACTGGCTTAAACACAAAATCGGCGAAGAGATGACAGATACATATACTGTTTTCAATACAACATTAGAGAATCTGAAAATAGGTGGCGACCAGAGTGCAATATCAGGGGTTAGTCATTCAATTTTTCACGGATTCAACTATTCACCTCCTGAGGCACCATACCCCGGA
>Ga0315278_10002524_pt1 | contig 16278 bp, 6 predicted proteins | sample YL17G06_0_MG_FD_203880 | JGI IMG/M metagenome (GOLD analysis project Ga0315278, IMG submission 203880) | Sediment microbial communities from Yellowstone Lake, YNP, Wyoming, USA - YL17G06_0 | ecosystem: Environmental > Aquatic > Freshwater > Lake > Sediment | place: USA: Wyoming | collected... | reverse complement strand
GTTGTCACCCGCGTCGCCGATCAGCGTGTCGGCGAAGCGCGTCCCGACCAGGTTCTCGATGTTGACGAGCGTGTCTGCGCCGTCACCGCCGCTCGAGGTCCCCGTGGCGAGACTAACCGTGACACCCGACGTCATCTCGCGGTCGTCATACGAGACCGTGTCATTGCCCGCTCCGCCGTCGACGATGCTTACCCCCGGCCCGCTGATGACGAGTTGGTCATCGCCCTCGCCGCCGAGCAGCGTATCGTCTCCGCCCCCACCTCCCAGGTAGTCATCGCCCGCGCCGCCGTCGATGCGGTTGTCACCCATGTCGCCGATCAGCGTGTCGGCGAAGCGCGTCCCGATCAGGTTCTCAATGCTGACGAGCGTGTCGGCGCCGTCACCGCCACTCGAGGTTCCCGTGGCGAGGTTGACCGTGACGCCCGACGTCATCGCGCGGTCGTCATACGCGACCGTGTCATTGCCCGCCCCGCCGTCGATGCGGTTGTCACCCGCGTCGCCGATGAGAACGTCAGCGAAACTGCTGCCGATGACACCCTCGATACTGACGAAGGTGTCGTTCCCGTCGGCTCCGGTGGCCGTACTGGCTGCGAGATTGATGGTCACCGCTCCGGTCGCGCCTTCATAGCTCAGGATGTCAAAGCCTGCGCCGCCGTCCATCGTGTCGTTGCCCGCGCCGCCGAGCAGGGTATCGGCTCCGTCCCCGCCGTTCAGATAGTCATCGCCCGCGCCGCCCATCAGTGTGTCGTTGCCGGCGTCTCCGTATAGAGCGTCGTCACCGGCAAACGATTCCAGCCAGTCGTCGCCTTCGAGACCGCGCATGAAATCGTCTTGCGTGGGGTAGAAATATCCGCCTGCCGGATCGGAAAACAGCCGGTCGTTCTGCTCCGTGCCGAATACGCCCATCTGGTCGGGGCTGGAGATAGAGCTGTGGACCGGGTCGGTGGCAAAGCCCACACGCGCGATCAAATCGGTCTGCGTCAATACCTCGCCGTTCTGAAAAACATATTGCTCGACCTGCGTCTGGCCGAGGCCGTCGCGAATCAGCACCCGGTCGCCGGCTCCGTATTCGATCTGCAGATCGTTTGTAGTCACTGTACTGGGCCGGCCGTCCCCCCCGTGGGTAACGAAGCTGCGCAGGCTCAAGCTCTCGGGCGTGATCCCTGGACCGAACACGACGGATTCTTCGCCGTAACGATCGAGTTCGACAAAGTCCGACCCGTCGCCCTGTTGAAACAGAAGTTTGTAGCCCTCGCCCTGGTAGATTTCAAGATAGTCGTTCCCGGGCCCGCCGCTATACGCGACGTTGCCCTCGTCGCCATCCTCAATAAAATCATTCCCCGGCCCGCCCACCCCCAGGCTCGCATATCTGGGTTGATAGAAGTAGCGTCCGTTGCTCGCAACTTGCCACGGGAGCGCGCTCTGGCGCGCGATCAACTCGTCAAAGGTCAGCACCGTGCCGTCGGCGAGTTCGAAGCTCTCGATGGCGCCATGCTCGCCGTCGACAATGTCCACCGAGTCTCCCTCGTCACCAAAGGAAAGGTTGAAGCTCGGTGATTCGGAGAACGCGTCGTAGCTCCAGACCAAGGAATCGGACGTGATGCCTTCGCCGAAATGGATGCGGTCGTTGCCGCCGAAGTCTTCGATGAAGTTACGGCCCGAGCCACCGCTGACGCTGGCAAGCTCCAACTCGTATGTGTCGTCGGCCTGTTGCGGAGGAAACCCGCCCTGCCGGGCAATCAGTGCGTCAAAGGAGAGAGTGGTGCCGTCGGCGAAATCGAAAGACTCGATCGCACCCGTTTCGCCATCAACGATGCCGACACTGTCACCCCAATCGCCGTAGGCAAGCTGAAAGTGGGCAGTGTCGGAAAACGGGTCATAGCTCCAGCTCAAAGATTCGGAGCTGATGCCCACGCCGAAGTGCACGCGATCGGTGCCGCCGAAGTCGACAATCGAGTCCTTCCATGACCCCGGCGCCAGAAGATAGACATCGTTTTCCTCGCCGCCGATAAAGGTGTTGGCGTTTTCGTCACCCGTGATGCGGGTCTCGGACCCCGCCGCAAGCAGTCCGCGGTAGTCGAAACTGCCGCCCAGCTTGAACTCGAAGTTCTGCGGGAGCTTTGCGTCAAACACTATCTCGAAACCACCAACCTGCAACGCATGGGAACTTCCATTCGCGTCGTCGTAACGGCTGTTGATCGAAACATCCGAAGGCAACGTGCCGTCATCAAAACGCACGGTATCCGACTCGCTGGTAGACACAATATGTGCCTCGCCCGTGCCCAGCGTGCGGTCGATGCGGAAGCGGTTGCTGCCGGCGCCGCCTATCGCCGTGTCGCCGGCGCCGACCACCAACTCATCGTTGCCTTCTTCGCCATCGAGCGTGTCGCTCCCTTTGCCGCCGACCAGCATGTCGTTTCCGCCACCGCCGTAAAGAGCGTCGCCGCCGTCCCCGCCATCCAGCGTGTCGTTTCCGGCACCCCCGTGAAGAGTGTCGTCGCCGCCCCCGCCCTGCAGCGTGTCGTTGCCCTCGCCGCCGTCGAGCTGGTTTGCGGCGATGTTGCCTATGAGCAGATTGGCCAGTGCGTTGCCCGTGGCGTCGATTGCGGAAGGCCCGGTCAGGATCAAGTTCTCAACGTTCTCTGCCAGTGCATACGTGACTGAGGCTTTGACTATGTCGATGCCCCACGTCGTGCCGAGAAATCCAACATGGCCAAGGTCGTTGAACCCGTTTTCGAGCAAATCGTTTGCAGACGTGAACAGGGGATTCGCTGTGGCCACAACCAGCGCGCCGTCGCCGCGCTCGACGACCCGGTCCGCCACGTTATCGACAACATACACGTCGTTGCCCGCGCCCCCGATCATCACGTCGGCACCTGCCCCGCCGTCGATGTAGTTGTCGCCCTGGTTGCCGAAGATCATGTTGACGCCACTGCCCCCGATGACCCGAAGGTCGTCGGCTCCGGCCATCACATAGTTCTCGACATTGCGGATGTTGCGTTGATCGACAAAGGTCAGGACCGTGTCGTTGCCCTCGCCTGCCCGCTCGATCACGACATCCTGCTTGCTTCCGACCATGTAGATGTCATTGCCGGCATCGCCCTGCATCCGATCTGCGTCGCTACCGCCGTACAGGGCGTCGTTTCCGGCGCCTCCGAAGAGTTGGTCCGCGCCTGAGCCGCCTTGCAGAATGTCGTCACCGTTGCCACCGGCGAGCGCATCGTTGCCGGCGTCACCGTAGATGCGATCGTTTCCGTCATCGCCGAACAAACGGTCGTTTCCGGCGTCGCCATGCAGCAGGTCTACACCTTCGCCGCCAGCAATTGCGTCGTTGCCCAGTCCGCCGGACACCTTGTCGTCGCCGACTCCGGTCGCTATCAGATCGTTGCCGGCATCGCCGAAAACAATGTCATCGCCCGCCCCGCTCAGCACGCGATCATTGCCACTCCCAGCGTAAATACTGTCAGCAACGTCGCTGCCAAGAATTCGGTCATCGCCGGCGCCAGACGAGATCGTGCCGCCGGTCGGGCTGGCGTTGATCACATCCGAGGGATCGACACCTTCCAGTTCGGCGCTGATGGTGAACCGTACGTCGGCAAGTTGTGCCGCGGATCCGTCGATGCGGGTGTAGGTGCCGATGCCATAGACTGTGTTTCCAGCAATCGTGCTTTGTGCGTTGTCGCTGGTCAAGTTGATGGACTCAATGCCACGCTGCGCCAAAGTCCGCAACTCTTCTGGAGTCTGCAGGCCATCCTCATTGGCGTCCTGCCACACATAGAACTTGCTCCAGGCGGCGTCAGCTGCTGAAAGCTTGCCATCGTGATTGGTGTCGAAGGCCGCCAGCCCTTGCAGATCGGTGAGCGCGCCAGGCGTATAGCCTTTGAAGCGTATCTCGTCGCGCTTGTTGATCAGGCCATCACCGTCAACGTCATAGGCCAGGATGGCATCAGCTCCACTTGTCCAGCCAGTGCGCTCGCGCACGCCATCCCCGGTGAAATCGTAGAAAGCCGTGGAGTCACGCACGGCGATGAAGTGGAAACCGTTGCCGTTGAGATCAAGTACAACCGGAAATCCCCCCTCACCACCCTCACCGCCCTCACCACCCTCACCGCCCTCACCGCCCTCACCACCCTCACCGCCCTCGCCAGCCTCGGCACCCTCGGCGGATTCGGCAGCCTCCGCAGCCTCCGCCGTCTCCGCCGTCTCCGCCGTCTCCGCCGTCTCCGCCGTCTCCGCCGTCTCCGCCGTCTCCGTCTCCGTCTCCGTCTCCGTCTCCGTCTCAGTTTCCGTCTCAGTTTCCGCGTCGGTTTCCGCGTCGGTTTCCGCGTCGGTTTCCGCGTCGGTTTCCGCGTCGGTTTCCGCGTCGGTCTCCGCGTCGGTTTCCGCGTCGGTTTCCGCGTCGGTCTCCGCGTCGGTCTCCGCGTCCGCGTCTGCATCCGCATCTGCATCCGCATCTGCATCCGCGCCCGCAGTTCCACTAGTTTCAGCCTCACTACCACTACCCTCGTCGCTCCATGTCGGAGGCTCCGGATTTTCGATGATCACCTTGATTTGGGTTTTGCCCCCGCCAGAGTCCTTGGCCTCAACGACGAACGCGTCGTCCAAACCGTCACTCATCTTGTGGACGTAGTGCCAGTGCAACTGACCGTTGACGACGTCAAGTGCCACATCACCGAAGCGTTCTTCCAGAACTTTGGTGTACGTGATGGCACCCACTGTGCCATCGACATCGGTCGCATTGATCGCACCGCCAAATGCATCGCGCACTATCACTGGTTGCCAGACGCTGGCCTGCGGCCCGAGCGGCCCTGTCGTGACGCCAGTGCCCCAATACATCAGGCCCCCGCGAAACCCGATCAATCCACTTTCGCTGGAGAAAGTGCCGGGCGCAAATTCGACGATTCCTGTCGGGTCAGTTGCGCTTCCGAGCAACGCGCCGGCGGGCACTTGATAGGCAACAGAAGGCACACCATTCGTGACTGTGTCGAATGCGGCGAGATCTTCCCATCGCACATTACGGTACAGCGGCGCCTGGGTAAGGACCGGCGCGTCGTTCACTGCGGCCACGGACACATACGCGCGCGCGACCGTGGTGCGGCCTTGCGCGTCGAGAACCGAGTAGGCGAAGCTCCCCATCCCCGCGAAATCGGGCGTCGGCAAGAAGTTCACGACGCCCTGCTCTGCGTCGAAAGACACCGTGCCGCCCACTGCGTCTGACACGGACGCGACACTCAAGCCGCTGCCACCGGTGCTGCTGTCGTTATCCAGCAGTTGCGCAACGCTGACCGTCAGTTGCGTATCCTCGAGGCCGTCGATCAGTTCGTCGGCGGCAATCAGCCCGCCATCCGCGCTCTGGTGCGTATGCGCGAGCAGCACCTGGGCGTCGGCGCTGTTGCCGTAGTTGCCCACTGCGCTCGCGAGCAGGTTCACTTCACCCGTCTCGGAAAGGACCATCACGCTGTTGCCCACGGCAGTAGTGATGAAGCCGGCGCTGTTGGCCTGAAGCGGCGTCGCCTGCATGCTGGACACCTGCCCGTTCATGACAAACTGGCCCGCGTCGATATCGAGTTCGGTCACGCCTCGCTCGGCGAGGCTCGACAACTCGAAGTCCTGAACCGCGCCGTCGTGATTGATGTCCTGCCAGACTTGCAGGTGGTCGAAAACGTAGTCCGCGCTCGTAATCTTGTGGTCGCCGTCGGCGTCCAGTTCGTCGAGCGCGTGCAAGCCCCGCAGCGCCATGTCGACGCGCGAATCGTTGAACATCTCGTGGCCGCCGCTGATGAGGCCGTCGCCGTTGCGGTCGAGCACCAGAATCCCGTCGCGCGGGCTGAGCCAGTCCATCTCTTCGACAAAACCGTCATCGTCAATGTCGATCAAGACGCTGCCGCCATCGACCCGCGTCGTGGTCTGGATGCCATTGCCGTCGAGGTCGAGCGCAATCGGGCGCGCGGTCTGCATCGAGTTCTCATCGTTGCCGCCCGCATTGCCCGGCAGGGCGTCGCCCGGGTTCACCGCCAACAACTGCCCCAGGGTTGCGGCCCGCTGCAGTGTCGTCAGGCCCTTGAGTGGGTCGAACGCCGGCCCGAAGTGCTGGGTGCCGACCTCCACGTAATACAGCGCGCCGTTCTCGCCGCCCTCACGCCATTCGTATAGCGGTTCGTCGTAACCCGTGTAGGCGGTCTTCACTGCCCATTCGGGGGCACTTGCACCATCATCCTTCAGGTTGCCGAGCGCGATCGTCATGAACTGCTCGCTTAGCGTGCGGAAGAACTCGGCGTCGCCCACAATTTCGCCGCCGCTGCCTATGTATTGACCAAGGTCGTTGAATTTGCGCAACTGCACCTGGCCGGTCTGGCTGTCGCGCCAGTACAGGATGTACGCGGAGCCGTCCCAAACCAGCCACGGCAGGCGCTGAGCGATGATCTTGAGGTCGGCGTCGGGGAAGTGATCGCTCAGGTAGGTCTGCAGGCCAGTGAGCAGGCGTGCCATGTTTTCAAGCAACTGCGGGCCGCCACCGTCCTCGGCTACTCGGGTCAACAGTGGTGTCACCAGCGTTCCATCGCCTCGGGCGGCGAAGATTGCATCGCCGCCAATGTGGGGTTCGTGAAGCAAGACGGTGAGAACCGCAATGGTGCTGATCGCCCAGCCGACAGGGCCGAACCCCGCCCCTTCATAGTAGGTCTCGAGAATAAAAGCGATCGCGGCCGCGGTGCCCATGACGTCACCGTTCCTTATCGCAAGCGCAAGGTTCAGCCAAGGGATTACCTGAGTGAAACTGCTCAGGCCGTCGGCAGCAAACTGATACTGTCCGGCCAATGCACTGGCCTCGGCGTCGCCGGTAAGTTCGAGAACTCGCGCTTTGGCCAAGGCGCCGGGAAGCTGTTCCACCGTTGTTCCGACTCCGCTGCCGTACAGGCTGACGAGCTGGTTGGCGAACACAGACTCCGCACCCGCGAACGCAGCTCGCGCAAAGCTCACTCCGCTTGCCCATGCAGCAAACTTGTCGCCGCGTTCGAATGCCTTTTGGAAGTTGCCCAAGGCAGTGATCGCGCTGAGCGCACTGCCAACTTCACCAATGCCCGAATAACTGCCCGCCGCGCTCGCGGCAAGACTGAAGGAGCTGGTTGCGATGGGCAGAGACTTGCCGCTGCGTAAAGCGGCGATCAGGCTTTGGGTGCCGGTGATCAGGCCGCCGAAGCGCTGGCCTTCGGCGGTGGTGTACCAAGCGGGAGCCGGAACGAATCCGTCGAATTCATGAGGATCGAGCGCGTTGACGAGCTGAATCAACCCCCCCGTATTGCGCGCCTGCGCGAGTTCAAAGCCGTTCGAGTAAAGACCATCGATCGCAGCGCCGGCCAACGGCTCGTTCACCGCGGGTGCGCCGTCGATGCGCACGCCGGTCGTGCGGTAGGCACCTGCCTGATCTCCGTTCGGCAAGCCCTGCGAGTCGGCGTGCTGGTTGACGACCAGGGCGTGGCCATCGACCTGCGTCGCAACAACGCGGTTCATCCCGCCGCTACCGTCCGGCGTGTCGGTAAGGGTTCCGCTCAGTGCGCCCTGGCCGTCGATCGCGCTCGTGACCACCACGCCATCGGGTGTCGTCGTGACGATAGTCTTGCTTCCGTCGTCATAGACCTGCACATTGGTGCTGCTCACCAGATCCCCGTTGCCGTCGGTGAGCCTGGTCGTGAAAGTTCCATCGCCCTCTAACCGCCCGTACGAACCACTGACAACGCGCCCGTAATCCGGTTGGTCGTACTTGTATTCGTAGGATTCCAGCAATCGCCCGTCGGGTGAAGTGCTCGAGAAGGTCCAGGTCTGGCCAGCAAACGCGCCGGTGTTCGGCTCGTAATTCGTGGTATCGGTCGCTTGCAAACGCTCACCCGTCACTGGGTCGATGCTGTCTCGCGTGGTGATGCGCGAAACCAGCACGTCGCCGGCAGACACCGTCACCGTGCGCTGAGTTCCAATGACATTGGTTCCGAAGTCAGGGTCGAGTCTGATCGGCGACACATCGAAGGTGGTGACTCGCCCGGAGCCATCGGTGTACGTTGCGGAGTAGTGGGCCCCGAGCGGCATGCCAGCGCCGCTGACCAAGCCGTCGATGTCGACACCCGTTGCAGTCTCTCTTCCCTGCAACACGCCGTTTGAATAAAGTGCGCTTGTCCTGCTGTTGGTTTGGCTGTCGTATGTGAATTGACTGGTGATTTGTCCTTCAGCATTGAAGGTATTTTTTATGTACGATCCATCTTCCTGCGTCACTGTGCTGCTTTGTATCTGCGTACCACTTCCGTCGTATTGATTTACCGTGGCGCCGCCGTTATAATGCAATAAGGTTTGCGTCACCCCGATAGCCACGCCATCGGCAAAATTAGTTTGCGTGCGATCTCCATTTGCATGTATTGTTACTATTGAATTTGGCGTCAGACCATCCGCGGCATAGGTGGTCGTAGTTTGCGAACCATCCACGGCTATCGATGATGTCTTGACGACGCTTGTTACTGCGCCATCGGCATAATTGGTTTGTATTATTTCTCCGCTGGCCGCTGTTTGAGTTGATTGCAGGAAATTGCCTTGACCATCTTTTATGGTCACTGTGCTGGAGCCATCCGGGTTGATAACTGGCCGCACAATTGGCGGATTGGGGTTTGGGTACGTGGTAGTACCAGTCGTCTCGCCTGGTCTAGTAATAACAACCGACTGCGTCACGCCGCCAATGCTGGTTATCGTGACAAGATTACCCTTGAAGTCGACAAACTTGGTGATGTCTCCAGTCGGGGTACAACTACCATAGCCCGGTTGACCCTCTGCGTTTGTGCGCACTTGGGAATTGTCGGCGACAGAGCCGTAAGTCAACAAACTACCCCAGCTCTGTGGGTTAAACAGATCGAATGTTTCGTTGTGAATGACTACGGGGGTGCTGGAATTAAACTGTCGTGATGCTGGCACGGCAGAAATACTTAGTCCAGACGACGCAAGGAAATCTGTATAACCCTGGAAGTACAGCGCTCCTAAACCACCGCCATAGATGTCGCCAATATCGCCGTGGTTTCCGATGGCATGGATTATAGTCGCACCGCTATAAGTAGACTGCACATAACTGTCGCGATATTCGTTGTCGGCAATAATTACTGTCGAGTTCTTGACGTTTGGAGTCAGCGCTAAGTTTCCTGTTCCAAAAGTGGTAACAGGGGAGATCATCAAGTTGGCAGAGATATCTGCTTGACCTGGTGGAATATGAACCGTTTGGACACCACTGCGGTCGGTATAGACCAGCCCGTTTTCGAACAGCATCTGAGCGAAAATCGATGCTTCGATGCTGCCTCGACTGAACGACGCCATCATCGCCGTGACGTTGCCGCCTGGGTTTTCAGCGAGCCAGTCATGTGCAGCTTGCGCGTAATTGTCGTATGCGAGTTGAGCGGTCTCTCGCGATTGAGAGGTCGGAAAGATCGATGAAAGAAACTGCGTGCCGGGGGTGCCGACACCAGCGTAATAGCCTACAACGACATTCGAGCCCGCAGGATTCGCGGTTTGAACGTCACCAGCCAACGCACCCACCGCTGTACTCTGCGCGTCGCCAGAGTAGTGCGGATCGGAGGCGATATTATTCGTGCCATCAAATGCGGCGAAGAACACGAACGTATTCTTGGGGACCGTGAATGTGGAAGCCGAACCAATAGCATTGGCTTGGCTTTTCGCCGTGGCAATTTGCGCGGCGGTTTCGGTTTGGGCGATTTGCGTTGTCATTTTATTGCTTCTACGGTTCCACTCGCTTTTTGCTTATTTCTTTGGGTCCGGGTAAATTTGATGCTGCTGGGCATATTGGATGTCCAACAGTGTTTTACCGCGCTCTCGGCCTGGTGGTTGTCCGACATGCACCACCGTCTCACCTAGCGCATCTTTGGATGCAAATGGTGGGAATAAATACACGTACAACTGCGACCCAAAAATTGCAAAATGCAAGCCGTAGTTTGTAATATCCGCAGGCAGTCTTTGTGTGAGATCGACTTTGTCCTCAAAGACTTCGCCGGTTGCTTTTAAGCGCCATTTTACGTAGAGGTATTCGCCGCGTGGCATCAAGCCACCGGTACTCCATGCGCCAAAGCTATCCCTACCAGCCGCAGCGTTCGTTTCCCAGGCTTCTTTTGATGGTCTCGTCGCAAATTGATGACTGCTGCCATACTCGTAATCGAGAACATCAACTTCTGGATGGCCATAGACTTTTGCGTCAGCGCCAGTATTGAAACTAAAAGAATGAAAGTAATACATATTTTGTCCTGTAGCACAAGAAATCAGGGCGACTTGAGCTGAAATAATAAGCAGCCATCGGCGGCTTCGTTTAAGTCCATGATTCATGCTGCCTCCCGAGTTAATCGCCTATCGCCAAGTGTATTTTCTTTCATCGCCGATCTCCTTGTTGATTTGCTGCAACGGGTGGACTACCACCACCCTGCGACCTGATTTGTAAAACATCCAAAATCGTCACGCGCCGTTGCCGGCATAGTTGCTGTGGAAACCGACAGAGGTCTTCTCCAGCGGCCGATCGCCCGAAAGCCTTCGCTCTCTTCCGCCCAAAAAGGCGCGGGAGCACGATGAAATGCGATGCGCCGACAAGGCAGTATTCAGCCCGCGCTCACGGATGAACTCTCCCACCGCGTAGCCCGTTCTGGCGTCTCCACCGGCGGAGTTCTTGAGGACAACCGGGGTGACGGCCGGATTGCTATCGATGGTGCCTTCAAGCACCCGCAGCTCGATGCCGGTCACGGGTCCTGACATCACGACAGCTGTTCCCCGCACCTCAACTCGATGCTCAGCCTCAGGCCCGTCTGCGTCGACAAACACACCCTCGACGTACTGGGGATACACGCGAAGCCATGGCCCAGCCACCGGCTCCGCCTTCACCATGGCCACGGGGCAGGCCGAGAGTCCGGCGCTGGTCAGCGAGCGCCTGCCGAATTCAACTTGCATGCATGCTTTCATTGCAACCCCTTAACACCATCGGCAAATCCTTCGCCCATCGGTTCGCCGACAACGACGACTCCAGCGCCCGAACATGATGAAACCAACCCGCCGGCAGGTACAGCAGATCTCCCCGCTTCACGATGCATTCGATCGGCTTGGCCTGCAGTGCCAGCGGGAATGATTCGAAATCCGGCGCGTCGGGGTCGAACGTCGATGCGTAGAGCACCGGGTTCGCCTGCCTCGTGTACAGAAAACGATCGTGATGCGGCGGGTACAGCACGAAGCGCTTGCGGCCCCAGATCTGGGCGAACAGGTTTTCGTGGTAGTCGCAATGCAGCGGGGTGACGGTGTTGGCTGGCCCCAGCCAGGTGCGGGTGTCGCCGAAGTGGCGGTAATACGGCGGCCACTTGCACAGCGCGTGCAGCTGCGGCAGCGGTTGGTTGCCCAAATAGGCGGGCAGGCCGGTGCCGGGAGCATCCATCTCGTCCAGGTATTCCGCGAGCGACATCTCCGCGACGCAGCGCCTGGGCGTGAACGCGTCCTTCACATAGTCGCCATGTCGTGCCTTCACGCGTATCGCACCGAAGTGCTCGCGCAGCTTGTTCGGCGTCAGATGCGCGAGAGGCCAATGCTCGACCAGGCCGACGATGATGAAAGGCACGCCGCCGCGGGCAAACGCGCGAAAGACGGTTGGGTCGAGTGGGCCCACGCGCGGAATGTGGCCCGCCTCGCCGACGCCGGCAGCGGCGGCCTTGACGGCTTCACGCAAGCTGGACGTGCCTATGGGTTCGCGCGTCATGGCGTTTCATCCGTAGGCGGCTGTGCCGAGGAAGCACTCGACTTCGGCTTCGGTGGGGGTGCGCGCAGCGCCAGGGCGTTGCTGCGTGCGAGCGCCGCGATGCGATCGGTGTCATACCCCGCGTTGCACCAACCGAGAACTCGGTTGGCCATGTGGGCCAGACTGTGATGTTGCGGACCCCTGGCATCGGCTGTCAGCATCGCAACCTTGTGATTGGCGGCTGCGATCTTGTCCGCAAACTCCTGTTGATAGCGAAACGCGGTGTTCGAATCTTGGGGATCGCCCACCAGGAAAATGCGTCGCGTCGGGCTTGCCAGAATTCCCGCGACGTGGTCGGTCACGTTGTAAGGGCCGCACACACCATGTGCGTCGCAGCCGTTCCAATTGAGGCTGCGTTGCCTGGCCATGTCTTGCGCCCGACCCAAGGCGTTGAATCCTCCGCTGGAAGCCGCGGCGCACACCACGTCGCTGCGCCCCAGCGTGAGCAAAGCGCCAACTGACGTTGCGCCGCCGGATTGGCCGCCCAGGTGCACCTGTTTGATGCCATGCTTGGCCTTGATCGCATCCACCGCCGCGTTCAATGCCAGGTACTCCTCAAGCCTGCGCCGTTCCAGGTGTGAGCCCGAGGATCCGAACACTCCCGGTCGCGCCACAAGGATGTATGGCATGGCATTGACACGGGCCAAATCCTCCGAGGTCTTGAGCAAGACGCTGGCTTTGTTGTTCCGGTATGCGCCCTTGATCACAAATCGACCTTCGAGAACGTCACCATGGAAAAAGAAGGCCGCCGTCTTCGCACCATCGACGTTGCTGCTGGGAAAGTAGCGGATGCACGCTTCGCCTTCCTTGTGCACAACCCACACCGCGTGGCGCGTGGCCTCGCACTCGGAGCGGCTGGTGCGTTTGCCGGACAACAGGTCGCTTTCGGGAAATACTTCGTCGGGGATTTCGGCCACCACGGCCTGCGGCCACGCGAAAGACGATGCCATTGCCATGACCATGGCAGCGCACACGACACGCCAAGGGGCAAACCCTGCTGCTACTCGCATCATGGCTCCCGTGCCGCTGCCGGCGGTTTGAAGGCAAGCCGGTCGATGACACGGCTTGCCGCTTCGATGTCGGGGAATGTCGTCGCCGCGGCGATCCGCGACAGCATTGCGTCCTTCATCTGCTCGGTCTCGAGCAACGCGGCTGCAGCCTCGCTCATCTCCGTCAACACATCGCGGGCAGCATCGACCAGCGTCTGCCCCCGAACGGCGGCGTGGCTTATCAAGGGCGTACCGTCCATGCCCGGCGGCAGGGCGCCGCCGGCTCTGACAACCGCCTCTGCAATTCGACCCTTGTGGCGCAGCACCACGTCGTCGAGCAGGTATTCGGAGACATGTGCGCGCCGCAGGTCGTTGATCTTGAGCCGCAGTTGCACGCGCAAGCGAAGCTGTTCTTGTGCCAGTTGTTCAGGCTTCGGCGCGGCATTCATGCGCTGCGGCGTGGTGTGGTCTGGCTTGATGGCGTCGGCTGCGGTCGTCTCGGGGGCCAGTTCGTCCATCAGCCGGGTGCGAATTTCGGTCAGTGCTGTCTGGGTTGTCGCCTCTTCGATCGCCACAGAGATTTCCTCGCGCAACGTTTCTGTTCCCACGAGCAACTCCTCGGTCCGCTCATGACTTGCGACGATGCGCTGCGCCATCTCGGCGAGCGTGGCTTTGCGCACCGCAGCGGCAGTGGGCAAGAGCTTCAGCATGATCGGGTCAGCGGCGCCTGCCAGTACCGCGCGCGCTTCGGCCAGCTTGGCTGCTCGCAGGCCCACACCCAACTGGGTGCTGGGTAGCACGGGCTTTCGCAGCGCATCGATCTTCTCGCGCAGCAGCCTGCGCAGCGCTTCCTTGTTGAGGTCAAGCAGCGCTTTCGCGGGGTCGGGCGCGGGGGCTTTGCGCTCGTCGATGAAGACCATGCCACGGTAGCGCCAGCTCCAGCAGTTGCGCAGCGTCATCCCTTCGGGCAGCGCCCCGACATACGGGCTGACGTAGCACCAGTCGGCGTCGGCAGGCACGTTCAGATCTGGGTCATCGGTGAAATAGACAACCCGGTCGGAGCGGTACTGAGAAACTATGAGCCACGACTTTTCCGCCGAATCCACGCCTTCGGTTTGGGTCGGGGCGGTTTCAAGCCGGGCAGCCAGTGCCAATTTGAGCGTTGCATTCATGCTGGCAATCTTTGTTCGCTGTAGAAGGAATGAATGTCGTAGGCGATCAGGCCGGCGGTGTTGCTGGCAACGACCAGCGTGCCCTCCCCCACTGCCGGCGGCTGGTGATAGGAGCCGGGCAGACCGCCTTCCCAGACCTTGACTTCGTCCCGGGGTGAAATGACAGCAAGGTGACCGCCCTCGGAAACAACGACCAGGTAGTCACCGCAAACCACTGGGCACCAGCAGCCCGGGCTGCGCAGTCGGCACAACCAGCGCAGGTTGCCGGTGTCGGCATCGAACGCGTGCAGGTGCCAGGTTCCGTCCATCACGAAAATCAGATCGTCAAGCGCAATCACGAACACATGCATCAGACCCTCGCCATAGCGCCGCTCCCATCGCACCTCACCGGTGCTCAGATCGAGGCAGTAGAGGTGGCCACGCTCGGTGGCTGCATACACAAAGCCGTTGCGCACCAACGGGCTGCCACGTACCAAACCGATGGTCTCGGCCACCCACAACTGCGTACCAGCGTCCGCGTCCAATGCGGTGAGGGTCTGGTCGTTGCACGGCGCAACCACGACATTGGCGCGCGCGCAGTACGCGGTGCTGCCCGGCGGCCACCAGCCATGCCGGTGCTTCCAGAGCACCTTGCCGCTGTCCAGGCTCAGGCATTGCACGTGGCCGGTGGGGTGCCCTTCGTTCCATTGTTCGGTGTTGACGAAGACACGGCCATTCACGCTGTCGACACTGGGTGTGGCGTGGATGCTGGAGTCGATTCTTCGGCGCCAAAGGACCGAGCCGTCAGCCGCTGACACGCGTGTCAGGGTGCCGTCGTAGCAGGAGTAGACGATGCTGTTGTCGACATGCTGCAGCAGTTGCACCACACCTTTGAGCGGTTGGTTTACGCTGGGCACGCTCCACACGACATCGCCGGTTCGTAGATCGTGCTTCCACAGCGTGCTGTGATCGTCAGCCACGTACACCGCGCCGTCGGCAATCAGTGGCGCGCATTTCTTCGGATAGCCCTTGCGGTCGTTGAGCGCAAAGCGCCACCAGCGGGGCGGCCTTGCAATGAACTCCGGCGCCGCCCCTTTCATGTCGGGAGACTTGGCGTCAAAGCAGTCGCGCGTCAGGGCTACGTCGTGCCGTGTGAAGAGCGAAACAACTGGGAACCCATCAAGCGTCATTTGCCGGGTGACAAGCGGGTCCCACATGTCGTAGAACAGCGCGCATGCGGCCAGATCGAGCGTCAGCTTCTCGCCTGCCAGTGCCCGGCGAACCACCTTGAGGGCGCTGCCATGACGCATGAAGTCGTCGATGAAGATCGCACGCCTGCCCGTGGCGGCCTCATGATCGCCTTCGATCCAGCGCTTTTGGTTGTGCCCCTTGCGCTTGTCGCGCACCATCAGGATCTGCAGATTCACGCCCTCTTCGCTCGCCGCCAAAGCGATCCCGAAGACAAGCGGCGCTGCGCCGAATCCGGGCCCGATCAGCACCTGCGGCTCAAATGGCTTGATCAACTGCCACATCAACCGCCCGGCAGTCTGCACATTTCGGGCATCGGTGAGCAAGACCCGAAAATCGTAGGTCAGGGAATTGTGCAGGCGGATAGCCTTGGTGTAGATCTGGCGGCGCAATGCTTCCCACTCGGCAGACTGCCGAATGTGTGAAGGCAGCCCCGGTGGTCGCTTGCCACCGCGTTGCAGCGTGAGCGGCCCCACGAGCAAGCTGTGCGGCTGCGACATGTCGCTCATGGCTTGTGGTCTCGGCAAACGGTGCAATGCTTCATCGATGCGTCTCGTGTCCAGGCAGCGCAGCCCGCAAAATCATCTGACCCGGCGCACGCACGTCCCCGCCTGCTGGCTCCAAACCTGGGCCAGGCGGCCGATCTGGCCGGGGAAGTTCTGGTGGATGAAGAGGAGGCATATGGTGTCAGCGGCCAGCTTCAACGCTCGCCCAGGCTTTCGCTCATCGTTCTCTGTACGGGGCTGAGCAGGTACTCGATCACACGGCGCCTTCCGGTCTTGATCTCGGCCGTGACGTTCATTCCCGGGCTGAGTGTGATGCGTTTTCCGTCGACCGCAATAGCGTTCTGCCCCAGGGTCAGCACCGCCGGGAAAATGGCCCCGCGCTTGTCGTCGTTCACCGCGTCGGCCGCCACGCTCTTCACGGTGGCGCTGATCGTGCCGTAGCGCGTGAACGGAAATGTCTCGAGCTTGATCTCGGCCACCTGCCCGGCGTTCACAAACCCGATGTCCTTGTTGTCGATCACCACTTCGGCGGTGACCTGCGCGTCTTTGGGAACGATCACCATCAGCACCTGCGCTTCGGT
>Ga0315278_10002521_pt1 | contig 16282 bp, 18 predicted proteins | sample YL17G06_0_MG_FD_203880 | JGI IMG/M metagenome (GOLD analysis project Ga0315278, IMG submission 203880) | Sediment microbial communities from Yellowstone Lake, YNP, Wyoming, USA - YL17G06_0 | ecosystem: Environmental > Aquatic > Freshwater > Lake > Sediment | place: USA: Wyoming | collected... | reverse complement strand
GGGCGAGGCCCGCGTCTTCGCGGACTACCAGCGCGACTTCGCCGAAGAAGCGGACGTCGTCGTCGTCGGCTCGGGCCCGTGCGGCGCCGTCGCGGCGTACGAACTCGCTGCCGCAGGCAAGCGCGTCGTGTTGCTCGAGGAAGGTCCTCCCTTCACGCCGGCCGACTTCGAGCTGGAAGGCTCGCTCTCGATGGCGCGCACCATGCGCGAGGGCGGACTGCGTTTCACGACGGGCACCGTGATGCCCACGATGCAGGCAATCGCGCTGGGCGGCGGGTCGCTGGTGAACTCGGCGATCTGCAACCGCTGCCCCGATTTCCGCTTCAGCGAGTGGGCGAACGAAGCCGACCTCACGCGCACCAGCCGCAAGGATCTGGAGCCGCACTACGACGCGATCGCCGCGTTCCTCGGGATCGCGCCGACGCCCGACGAAGTGCAGGGTGCCCGCAACCTGCTCTTCCGCGACGGATGCAAGCAGCTCGGCTACGCGTCGGAACCGTGCCCGCGCAACGTCATACAGTGTCGCGGCAGCGGGGAGTGCTTCACGGGTTGCCGCGCGCGCGCCAAGCAGTCGATGGACATTTCGTATCTGCCGGCCGCGATGAAGCTCGGCGCGCGCGTGCTCACGTCGGTGCGCGCCGAGGAGCTGCTCTCGAACGGACGCCGCGTGACGGGTGTCGCGGGACACGTCGTCGCACCGTTCAGCGGCGCGCCCGGGCCGCGCTTCCGCATCGAGGCGAAGGCCGTCGTGCTGGCGGCGGGCGTGCTGGCATCACCGCTGCTCTTGCAGCGCAGCGGCAATCTCGCCAACTCGTCGGGGCAGGTCGGCGAGCAATTGCAGTTCCATCCCGGCACCTCCGTGCTCGGCGTGTTTCCCGATCCCGTCGACCCGATCTTCGGCGCGACGCAGGGCTACCAGTGCCTGCACTTCCTGCGCGACGGCTTCAAGCTCGAGACACTGTGGGCGCCACCCGGCGTGCTGGCGGTGCGCATGCCCGGCATGGGGCACCAGTTCAAGCAGGAACTGCTCGACCTGCGCTTCGCGTCGGTGTTCGACGCGATCGCGAGTAGTCACCGCTCGCGCGGTCGCGTGCGCGAGCGCGGCAAGAGTCTGCAGCCCAGCATGCGCTGGAGTTTCCATCCCGACGACGCCGCAATCCTCGCGCACGCGGTGTGGGTGATGGCGGAGATCTTCTTCGCGGCGGGTGCGCGCAAGATCCTGCCGGGCCTGGCCGGCTATCCCGACGAGATGCATTCGATCGCCGAGGCCGAGTTGCTGCGCAGCAGGCCGCCGCGCGCCCGCGACATGGTGTGCGCGTCGACCCACGTCTTCGGCACCGCGCGCATGCACGGCGATTCGCGCCGCGGCGTCGTCGACGAGGACTTGAAGGCGCACGATCTCGACAACCTCTACGTGGTCGACACCAGCGTGTTCCCGCTTTCGCCCGCGGTGAACCCGATGTTCACCGGCATGGCGCTCGCGCGGCGCAGCGCACTCGCACTCGCGGATCGCGTTTGACCAGGAAGGACGACAGCGAGACGTCGCGCGTGCCGGATGCGCCGTGGCGTCATCCCGCGCCCGGTCAGCTGATCGGGCCTGGCCACATGGCGGGCGACTTCCTCGAAGCCCCGCTCTGGCACCTGCTCGAAGAGCGCAGCGGTTTCCTGCATCTCGAGATCCCGATGCCGGCGCGCCTCTGCAACCCGCGCGGCCAGCTCTTCGGCGGCTTCGCGCCCACCTACGTCGACCTGATCGCGCTCTTCACGTTCCGCGCCGGGCGCCGTCGCGAGGGGCCCTGGCACTGGCTGGCCACCGTCAGCATGCGGCTCGACTACTACGAACCCGTGCTCGGACCGAGCTTTCTGGTCGAGAGCGAGGTCCGGCACCGCCGGGGCCGCAACGCCTGGATCGAGACGCGTCTTCTGGACGTCCACGGCACGCCCCTGATCGACGCCTCGACGATCCTGCGCGAAGTCGCCTAGCAGCGTCTCGTTCCCCTACATCCCCGCCCTCGTCCAGCCGAAAGAGCTAGGGACCCCGTCCCTTGGGGTCACCGCGAGGGCACCGATGCGAGATCGGATTCGATTCGTTGGCGCGCTGCTCGGATTCTGCGCGCTGGTTGCCGTGCCGGCCGTGGCGCCGGCCGAGGAGCCGAGTCTCTTCGAAGGCGGCACGAAGACCTACGAAGTGCCGCCCTCGATGGTTGGCAGGCACAACGGCGAGTGCAAACGCCTCACGCGGCAGATCGCGCACTACGCCGAAGTCGCCGACATGGCCAAGGAACGCGGCAACGAAAGCTGGCATGAGGGCACGCTCGACCAGATCGGGCGGCTTTCGGAGCGGCGGGCACAGCTGTGCCCGGCGATTTACGCCGAGAAGCCGATCGGCCAGGAACTCGCCAAGATCCTGAAGGGCGCTGCGAAGATCGCGATGAAGCTCTTCACGATGGGCTTGATCTAGCCCGTCTCAGTTCCCACATCAGCGCGCGCGCTGCTGTCGAATTTCCTCCCGAGTTTCTTCACGGATCCCTTGCTGGGACTGTGAGGGCGCGGCGTATAGACTGGCGCCAGGAGGAATCATGAAGCTCTACGACTCGAAGATTGCCCCGAATCCGCGCCGCGTCCGGATCTTTCTCGCGGAGAAAGGCATCGAGGTGCCGACCGTGCAGGTCGACATCGCGAGCGGCGAGAATCGCAAGCCGCCCTACATCGAGAAGAACCCGCTCGGCGGCACGCCGATGCTCGAACTCGACGATGGCACCTGCATCGCCGAGACGGTCGCGATCTGCCGCTACTTCGAGGAGATCCAGCCCAATCCGCCGCTGCTCGGAACCGACGCGAAGGACCGTGCGCTCGTGGAGATGTGGCAGCGCCGCATGGAACTCGAGCTGTTCCGCCACGTGACCGGCTGCTTCCAGAACACCCACGACTTCTTCAAGGGCCGCATCGAACAGGTGCCTGCTTTCGGTGAGGTGTGCCGCAAGGCGGCGCGAGCGCGACTCGCGTGGCTCGATGGCGACCTCGGGGGCCGTCCCTTCATCGCCGGCGAGCGCTACACGATCGCCGACATCACCGCGCTCTGCGCGATCGACTTCGGTCGCGTCGTCGACATCCGCATCGCGCCCGAGCAGAAGAACCTGCTGCGTTGGCACGAATCGGTGTCATCTCGACCGAGCGCGAAGGCATGAGGTAGCCGAGGAGATCCTCGTGAAAGCGACCTGGAAGGGCGTCGGCGTCGCGAGTTACAAGACCGTCGCGATCGACGGCCAGCGCAACCCCGACGCAGCCTGGTTCTACCCCGATCCCAAGCCGGCCGCCGACGAGATCCGCGGCTGGTTCGCGTTCTGGCGCGCGAACGCAGGGCCGGCCGAATGATGTGGATCGAGAGCGCGGGCGCGCTCGTGACGTTTGGGCTCGGAATCCTCGGTCTGGTCCGGCCGCTCGCGGCTGCGAAGCTGGTCGGCATCGAGCCGATCGGAACGCTCGGCATCTCCGAGCTGCGCGCCACCTACGGCGGTCTCTTCGCGGCGCTCGGGCTCTGCGCGCTCGTCTCGCAGTCGCCACTCGTCTTCGACGTGCTGGGTCTCGCCTGGGCCGGCACCGCGGCGGGCCGCGTCGCTTCCATGTTCCTCGACCGGAGCTTCGCGCCGAAGAACTGGGGTGGCCTCGCGATGGAGGTAGGCCTCGCCGCGCTGCTGTTGGCCCCTCATTGGCTGGGTTGATGCGTTGCACGGCCGTGCTCGGCCTGGCGATCGCGTGTGCAGGAGGAACGACGGTGATCGAGCAGTCTGTGCCGGGGCGTACGCTCGCGCCGTGTCCGAACCGGCCGAATTGCGTGTCGAGCTGCGCCGCGGACGCCGCACATCGCGTCGAACCCTTTCTGCTGCGCGTTCCCGCGGAGCGCGCGTGGACGCAGCTGCGTGATGCCGTGGCGTCGCTGCCGCGCGCGCGCATCGTCGAGAGCGGCGAGGGTCATCTGCGCGCCGAGGTGACGAGTCGGCTCTTCCGTTTCGTCGACGACATCGAGCTGCTGCTCGTCCCCGGCACGGTGCGCATCGACGTGCGCTCGGCGTCGCGCGTTGGCTACTCGGACCTGGGCGTGAATCGCGCGCGCGTCGAGGCGCTGCGCGCTGCCTTGCGCCACGACGGCGTGGTCGAGTGAGCGCGAGGCCTCGCTCCGGCTCCCGCACGAAGACGATCGTCTCGACTCTCTTCGGGCGATAGACTCCGCGCCTCCGCCCCGTTGCCTTGCAGGGAGAGCAGCATGAAGGACCGACGTCTCGGCCGAACGGGCCTGCGCGTGCCCGAGATCGGGCTCGGCACGATGACCTTTGGCACGATGGCCGACGAAGGCCAGAGCCTCGCGATCCTCGACAAGGCATTCGCCGCCGGTCTCTACTTCATGGACCTCGCCGAGGTGTACCCGGTGCCGCCCGATCCGCAGTGGGCGACGCGCACCGAGCAGATCGTCGGCAAGTGGCTGCAGGGCCACCGGCGCGACTCGCTGCTGCTCGCCACCAAGGTCGCGGGTCCGAGCGGCGGGTGGTTCCAGGCGCCCGTGCGCAACGGTCACACGGCTCTCGACCGTCACTCGATCGCGCGCGCCTGCGAAGACAGCCTGCGCCGGCTCGGCACCGACTACATCGACCTCTACCAGACGCATTGGCCGGATCCCGGCCTCCCGTACGACGAGACGATGGAAGCGCTCACGCGGCTCGTCGAAGATGGCAAGGTGCGTGCCGTCGGTTGCAGCAACGAGAGCGCCTACGGCCTCACCAAGAGTCTGTGGATCTCGGACAAGCACGGCTTCGCGCGCCACGAGACCATCCAGAACAACTTTTCGCTGTTGAATCGCCGCTTCGAAGACGAGCTGGCCGAGGTGTGTCGCCGCGAGCAGGTGAGCTTGCTCGCCTACAGTCCCCTCGCAGGCGGTGTGCTCTCCGGCAAGTACCAGGGCGGCGCGTTGCCGACGCCCGCGCGCTTCACCTGGTACAACGAGCATTCGCCGCGCACCAAGATGATGACGGGGCGCTTCCTGAACGAGCGCACGCTCGCGGCGACCGAGCGCTTCCGGCAGGTCGCGGCGGAGTGCGGCATGTCGCTCGTGACCTTCGCGATCGCCTGGACGCTCACGCGGGATTTCGTCGGCTCGACGCTGATCGGCGCCACGCATCCCGATCAACTCGACGATCTGCTCGCCGCTGCCGACGCGAAACTGCCGCCCGAGGCGCTCGTCGCGGTCGACAAGATCTCGCGGGAGATCCGCTATCCGATGGGTTAGCGCGAAATTGGCTGTGGCCGCGCTCGTCGCGCTGCTCGCGGCGGCGGGCTGCGGCGAACGCTCGCGCCACTTCCACGCGCGCGGCGTCGTCGAGGACGTGCAACCCGAGATCGGGCAGGTGCTGATCGCGCACGAGGACATCAAGGGCCTCATGCCCGCGATGACGATGAACTTCGACGTACCCGACCGAGCGCTCCTCGAACGACTCGAGCGCGGCCAGGCGATCGACTTCGAGGTGGAGTTCACCGGCAAGGCGTATCGCGTGACCGAGGCGACGGTGCGTGAGAGCGGCGTTGCGACTTCGGGCGGCGGTCAGCTCGCTGCCGTGAAGCCCGTCGACGATCCCGCGCCGCCGTTCCATTTGACCGACCAGGACGGCAACCCACGCGCGCTCGAAGAGTGGCGCGGGCAGCTGGTGCTGCTCGATTTCATCTTCACGCGTTGCCCTGGCCCGTGTCCGATCCTGACGGGGCTGCACGTGCAGCTCCAGCGCGAGCTGTCGCCGGAGCTGCGCGCTCGCACGCACTTCGTGTCGATTTCGCTCGACCCGCTGCGCGACACGCCTTCCGTGCTCCGCGAGTACGCCCAGAAGCGCGGCGCCGACCTCGCCAACTGGTCGTTCCTGACCGGTACACCCGACGACGTCGACAATGTGCTGAAGAACTATGGCGTCGGCAGCGTGCGCACTCCGGACGGCCAGATCGAGCATCTCGTCGTGACCTTCCTGATCGACGCCGATGGCCAGATCGCGCGCCGCTACATCGGTCTCGACGGTCACGACCCGAAGGAAGTGCTGCGCGACATCGCGAAGCTGGCGGCGCGGTGAACAGTGCCGGCGCGCTGGACGGCCTCGCGCCTGGCATTCTCGCCGAAGTGACAGATACGACTCAGCTCTGACGAGTCGACTCATGTATCTCATCAATGACTCGGTTTCTCATTCTTGATCAAGACTCTCGTCTTGGTAATACTTCGCGACCTCCGGGGGGCAACGCGCGGATGAAGCTCTCAGTCCGTGAGGCTGCGAAGCTGCTGAACGCTTCCGAGAAGAGCGTCTACCGCTGGATCAAGCAGGGCCTGCTGCCGGCGTATCGCATCAACGACCAGTACCGGATCAACCGAGCCGAGCTGCTCGAGTGGGCGACGTCTCGCAAGATCGGCGTCTCGCCCACGATCTTCGAAGAGCCCGAGGGTGGCGACGCAGCGCCGCCGACGCTCGAGGAGGCGTTGCGCGCCGGGGGCATTCACTACCGAGTCGGCGGGCACGACAAGGCTTCCGTGCTGCACGCCGTGGTCGACATCATGAGCCTGCCGGACGACGTCGATCGCGAGTTTCTCTACCAGGTGCTGCTCGCGCGCGAGTCGCTCGGGTCGACGGGGATCGGCGACGGAATCGCGATCCCGCACGTGCGCAACCCGATCGTCCTGCACCTGTCGCGCCCGATCGTGACGCTGTGTTTCCTCGAACAACCGATCGACTTCGGGGCCCTCGACGGTCAGCCGGTCAGCACGCTGTTCACGCTGATCAGCCCGACGGTGCGGGCGCATCTGCACCTGCTGTCGCGGCTCGCGTTCACCCTTCGCGACCCGCGGTTCAACGCGGCGGTTCGGCAGCAGGCCTCCCGAGAGGAGCTCTTCGAGGCATTGCACGCAGCCGAAGCGGCGGTGACTGCATCCCAGGCGCAGCCGCCAAACGCAGGCCAGAGCGGACTCTGAACGCAGGAGCAGCGCAATTCACGCCTTGGTGACGCCGACGATCTGGCTGGACCTCAGTGTCGCCGCAATCGTGCTGACGGCGTCGAGCGGAGTACCTGGGCTTGCCCTCGGTCGCCGCTCTGGCGCCGCTCAGGGTCTCGCGAGTCTTCTGGTGATCGTCGGCTCGCTTCTGGGAGCGCTCGCGGCGGTAGCCGTGCTGGCGGGGGCTGCGATCGAGACGCGTACGCTGCCGGGGCCGCTTCCCGAGCTGTCGCTGCACCTGCGGCTCGATCCGTTGGCCGCCTTCTTCCTTGTGCCCGTGTACCTGCTCGGTGTGGCCGGCACGCTCTACGGAACCCGCTACTGGAAGCAAGCCGAACATCCCGAGAACGGTCGCGGGCTGCGCCTCTGCTACGGGATGCTGATCGCAGCGCTTGCCGGAGTCGTGCTGGCGGCCGACGGTTTCGCGTTTCTGATGGCCTGGGAGTTGATGGCGCTCTCGGCGTTCTTCCTGGTGACGACCGAGGACGATCGGGCCGAGGTGCAACAGGCCGGTTGGGTCTACCTCGTGGCGGCCCACGCGGGGACGCTGGCGCTGTTCGCGCTGTTCGCGTTGCTGTGGGCGGTCAGCGGCACGCTCGAGTTCCGCCCGATGACCAGCAGCGCAGGCACGCAGGGCGCCACGAGCGTGCTGTTCCTGCTCGCGCTGCTGGGCTTCGGCTTGAAGGCTGGCATCGTGCCGCTGCACTTCTGGCTGCCCGCCGCTCATGCCGACGCGCCCTCGCATGTCTCGGCGCTGCTGTCTGGCGTGCTCCTGAAGATGGGGATCTACGGCTTGCTCCGAATCTTCATGCTGTTGCCCGCGCCTCCGCCTGGTGTCGGGATGCTGATGATTGGGATCGGCACCGTCAGCGCCGTCTATGGCGTCGTCTTCGCGCTGGGCCAGCACGATCTCAAGCGCCTGCTCGCGTACCACAGCATCGAGAACATCGGAATCATCGTGATGGGCCTGGGTCTCGCGCTGATCGGCGTGAGCGCACAGCAGCCGGCGTGGGTGGCGCTGGGCCTCGCCGGTTGTCTGCTCCACGTCTGGAACCATGCGCTCTTCAAGGCGCTGCTCTTCCTGGCCGCCGGATCGGTGATCCACAGCGCCGGCACGCGCGAGATCGATCGGCTCGGCGGCCTCGGCAAGCCGATGGCCCGCACCGCGGCGCTGTTCGCGATCGGCGCGGTGGCGATCTGCGGCTTGCCGCCACTCAACGGTTTCGCGAGCGAACTCCTGATCTACGTCGGGCTGTTCCGCGTCAATGCGGACGGCGCCAGTCGGCTGTGGTCCGCCGCGCCGTTGGCGGCGCCGCTGCTCGCAATGGCTGGCGCGCTGGCGGTCGCCTGCTTCGTCAAGGCGTACGGGACCGTGTTCCTCGGACCCCATCGTTCCGAGAGCGCTGCACGAGCGCACGAAGCACCGTCCAGCATGCTCCTCGCGATGCTCCTGCTCGCGCTTCCGTGCGTCGCGATCGGTTTGCTGCCCGCTCTGGCGATGCCGGCGCTCGACCGCGTCGTGCTCGACTGGATCCGACTGGACTCGCCGCCTCCTGCCCTGAGCGAACTCGTGCCGTGGATGCCGATCATGGGAATGAACGCCGCGCTCGTCGGCAGCGTGCTGGCAGTCTTGCTGATCCTCCGCAGCCGCTCTCGTCGCAGAGTTCCTGCGCAGACGGTCACGTGGGACTGTGGGTACGTGCGACCCACGGCGACGATGGCGTACACGGCGTCCTCGTTTGCACAGCTCCTCGTGGGTCTCTACGGCTGGCTGCTTCGGTCGCGGTCGCGGGACGCCACTCGCACGGAGCTGTTCCCGCCTCGCCAGCACTTTCATACGAACGTTCCCGAGCAGGTGATGGATCTCGTGCTGGCACCGCTGTGGGTGAGCTTCCGGCGCGCGCTCGCGCCGCTTCGCGCGCTGCAGCACGGACGCGTCCAGCACTATCTGATGTACGTGCTGTTGACGCTGTGCACTCTGCTCGCGCTCTTGTTCCCGATCGACGAGCTGCTGCGCCGGTTCCTAGGATGGTGAGGGTCGCGACCGGGACGGGGGTGCGAAGGTGATCGACATCGCGACGACGCTCATACACATCACCGTGATGCTGGTCATGCCGCCTCTTCTGATCGGCGTCATCAACAAGACCAAGGCGTGGTCCGCCGGCCGGCAGGGTCCTCCGCTGCTCCAGCTCTACTACGACCTGCTTCGTTTGTTTCGAAAGGACATGGTCCTGAGCCGGACCACGACCTGGGTGTTTCGCGCCGGGCCCGTGATCAGCGTGACCGCTGTCCTGCTGGCTGGCCTGCTGGCGCCCTTCGGCGCCTTCGACGCACCGCTCGCCTTCGACGGCGACCTGGTGCTGTTCGCGTACTTGATGGGCCTTGCGCGCTTCTTCACGGCCAGCGCGGCGCTGGACACGGGGTCCGCCTTCGAGGGCATGGGGGCCGCGCGGGAGGTTTCGTTCGCCTCGCTCGCGGAGGTCGCGCTGTTCATGGCGTTCGTGGTGCTGGTTCGACTGTCGGGCTCACTCAGCCTGACACCGATGCTTCACGCGCCGATGACGGGTGCCTTCCACGGTTTGCCTGCCGCCGCCTTGCTGCTGGTGGGCGTGGCGCTGTTCGTCGTGCTGCTGGCGGAGAACGCGCGCATCCCGATCGACGATCCGAACACCCACCTCGAACTCACGATGATTCACGAGGTCATGGTCCTCGACCACAGCGGACCGCTGTTCGGGCTGGTGCTCTATGGCGCCGCGGTGAAGCTCTTGCTGTTCTCGGCGTTGTTGCTCCATTTCGCGCTGCCGTTCACGTTCGGCGAGCCGTTGCTGGACTGGGCGCTCTTCGCCGTCGGCCTGCTCGCCGTTGCCGTCGCCGTCGGCGTGGTCGAGTCAGCCATGGCGAGACTCAGTCTGCGCCACGTGCCCTCGCTGCTGATCGCGGCGAGCGTGCTGTGCGCTTTCGGCTTCTTCTTCACGCTGGCATGAGAGGGACCCAACCGTGAACTTCTCGGCCGCCAATCTGCTGCTCGTCGGCATACTGCTGTTGAATCTCTTCTTCCTGGGTACGAGCCGCATCCGCGCGCTGATCCAGGCCGCGGCGCTCCAGGGCGTGGTGCTCGGAGTGATGCCGCTGTTGATCCACGGACGCGTCGACTGGAACACCGGGTTGATCGCCGTGGCGACGATCGTGTTGAAGGGCAGCGTGATCCCGGGGATGCTGCGGAGGGCGCTGCGCGAAGCGCAGATCAAACGCGAGGTCGAGCCGCTCATCGGACTGGTGCCGACGATGCTGCTGGGCGCGCTCGGCACGCTGCTGTCGATCGCCTTTGCCTCGGGCCTTCCGCTCGCACCGGAACACCAGAACTTGTTGGTCGTGCCGGCCTCGTTCTCGACGGTGCTGACCGGCTTTCTGCTGCTCACGACCCGCTCCAAGGCGATCACGCAGGCGATCGGCTACCTCGTGCTCGAGAACGGGATCTTCATCTTCGGCTTGCTCCTGCTGGAGGCCATGCCCTTCCTGGTCGAACTCGGCGTCCTGCTCGACCTGTTCGTGGGCATCTTCGTGGTGAGCATCATCATCCATCACATCAACCGTGAGTTCGCCTCACTCGACACGCGGCGCCTCGCCTCGTTGAAGGAGTGATGCGGTGCTGCTGATCGCGCTGATCGCGCTGCCGGTGCTGGCTGCTGGCGTGGCAATGGCGCTTCCCTCCGACTCGTGGCGCCCTCATGTGTTGCCAGTAGCCGCAGCCGGTCATCTGGCGCTGACCGTCGCGGCGCTTCGGGCCCCGGCGCAGGACGCCCTGGGAGGTTGGCTGGCGCTCGACCCGTTGGGGCGACTCGTCTTGCTGCTGCTGAGCGTGCTCTTCGCGATCTGCGCGATCTACGCCGTCGGCTACCTGCGCTACCGCCGCGAACTCTCGAACCGGGTCTTCGTCCCCTGCCTGCTGATCTTCCTCGGGATGACGTCCCTGGTGGCGTGCTCCCAGCACCTGGGGCTGCTGTGGGTCGGCGTCGAAGCCACCACGCTGACGACGGCCCCGCTGATCTACTTCAACCGCACGCCGCGATCGATCGAGGCGACTTGGAAGTACCTGCTGGTCGGGTCCGTCGGCATTGCCATCGCACTGCTCGGATCCTTCTTCCTCGCCTACGCGTCGTTGGGTCAGGACTCGTCGTTGCTGTTCCAGGATCTGCTGAAGCGGGCGGACCAGATGAATCGGTCCTGGCTCCATGTGGCGTTCGTGCTGCTGCTGGTGGGCTACGGCACGAAGATGGGATTGGCGCCGATGCACACCTGGAAGCCCGACGCGTACGGTGAGGCGCCCGGTGTGGTCGGAGCGCTCCTCGCCGGCGGGCTCACGAACTGTGCCTTCCTCGCTCTGCTCCGCGTCTTCCAGGTCTGCCAGGCCGCCGGCGAGGGCGCCTACGCCAGCCGGCTGCTGGTGTTCTTCGGTCTGCTCTCGATCGGCGTGGCGGCCGTCTTCATGGTGGGTCAACGCGACTTCAAGCGGATGCTGGCCTACTCCAGCATCGAACACATGGGGATCCTCGTGCTGGGCGTGGGATTGGGAGGGCTCGGAGTCCTTGGCGCGTTGTTGCACATGCTGAACAACGGTCTCACCAAGGGCGTGCTCTTCCTTTCGGCCGCGAACATCCACCGAGCCTATGGCAGCAAGTCGATCGACCAGGTGGGCGGTGCGATGCGGCGGGTGCCGCTGTCGGGGTCGCTGTTCTTGTTGGGCTTCTTCGCCATCACCGGCTCGCCGCCCTTCGGGCCCTTCGTGAGCGAGTTCCTGATCCTGAGTCGCGCCTTCGCCGCGCACCGCTTCGCCGTCGGCGCGAGCGTCCTCGTACTGTTGTTGGTGGTGTTCGTGGGGATGGGTCGGACGGTGCTCGCGATGGTCCAGGGTCTGCCTGCGTCCGACTCCGGGCGCACCAACTATCGCGACGGCCTGCTCACGGGGATGCCGATCGTGGTTTCGATGGGGCTCGTGCTGCTGCTGGGGCTTCAGATCCCGGCGCCGCTCGAATCCCTGCTTCGAGAAGCTGCGGCGTTCCTGGAGACGGCGCGGTGAGCTGGGACGAAACCGCGACCCGGTTCGCGACGATCGGGAACGGTCGGGCGATCGCGCGCTCCGCCGTTCCGCACTTCGGCGTGGCCGAACTCTGCGCAGCCATCGCGGAGGCGGCCGATGCCGAGCTTCGGGTCGTCGCATTCTTTGGCATGGCCGACCCGGATCCGGCTGCCGTGACGCTGGTCGTCGTGTTGGCGGACGACGAGCAAGCGCGGCTGCACGTGGGGCAGGCGAGCGTGCGCGGCGAAGAGTTCGCGTCGCTGACCCCCGTCTGTCCGCAGGTGCATCTGTTCGAGCGGGAGATCGCGGAGCAGTTCGGTCTCCGCGCCGTCGGACATCCGTGGTTCAAACCGGTTCGCTACCACCGGTCTCATCGACGCGGCTACGAGGCGTTCGCCGGGCCCGACGGCGAAGGGCCGGTGATCGGCATCACGGACTTCTACCGGATCGAAGGCGACGAGGTCCACGAGGTGGCCGTCGGTCCCGTCCACGCCGGGATCATCGAGCCCGGGCACTTCCGCTTCCAGTGCCACGGCGAGAACGTCTTCCATCTCGAGATCTCACTCGGCTATCAGCATCGCGGCGTCGAGAACGCGCTGATCGGCGCTCCCCACAAGCGCTCCATCCACTATGCGGAGACGCTGGCCGGAGACACCAGCGTCGGACACGCAACGGCGTACTGCCAGCTGATCGAAGCGCTGGCGAGGTGCCAGAAGACGCCGCGTGCCCAGTCCGTGCGGGGCATCGCGCTCGAACTCGAGCGCCTCGCGAACCATGTCGGAGACCTGGGTGCGTTGGCGAACGACATCGGATTCCTGCCGACTGCTTCGTACTGCGGGCGGATCCGTGGCGATTTCTTGAACATGACGGCGGCGCTGTGTGGCAGCCGCTTCGGACGCGGGATGATCCGCCCGGGTGGCGTGGGCTTCGACGTCGACGAGACGATCGTCGGCGACCTGCTGAAGCACCTGGAAGAGGCCGAGCGGGACACGACGAGCGCGGTGGAACTCCTCTGGGATACGCCGTCGGTGATGGCGCGCCTCGAGGACACCGGTCCCGTTCCCAAGCACGTGGCGCAGCGGCTCGGCCTGGTCGGTCCCGCCGCGCGAGCCTGCGGAATGCGGCGCGACGCTCGCAACGATCATCCGTCCGGGATCTTCCGCTTCGCACACATCCCCGTTTCCAGCTGGGACACGGGGGACGTGTTCGCGCGCGCGTACGTGCGGTGGCTCGAAGTGCAGCGATCGATCGACTTCGTGCGGGAGCAACTGAGAGCCCTCCCTCCCGGAGATGCACGCAGCCGGGTGGGGACTCTCGTGCCCAACGAGTTCGCCGTGGCGCTCGTCGAAGGGTGGCGCGGCGAACTCTGTCACGTCGCCCTGACGGACGGAGCGGGTCGCTTCGAGCGCTACAAGGTCGTGGATCCTTCCTTCCACAACTGGGCGGGATTGGCGTACGCGCTGCGGGGTCAGCAGATCTCGGACTTCCCGGTCTGCAACAAAAGCTTCAACCTCTCCTATTGCGGGCACGACCTGTGATGCTCGACCCGTGCCTACGAGGGAGTTGCGAGTGATCGACCTCATCCGGGCTCGCTTCCGGCAGGGGTATCGCACTATTGCGTACCCGGATGCCGCTCCTCCGCCGCTGCCGGACCGATTCCGCGGCCGGCCTCTCATCGACTCTGAGAAGTGTCTAGAAGGCTGTACGCGTTGCGCGGATGCATGTCCGACCGGCGCCATCGACCTGCGCGAGGGGCTCCGCGTCGATCTGGGCCGCTGCCTCTTCTGCACCGATTGCGCCGATGCGTGTCCCGCAGGCGCGCTCCACTACGACCGGGACCATCGGCTGGCGGTGCGCAACCGGGCAGATCTGATTGCACCCTCGGCGCGCGAACTCGAACTCGCGGCCGCTCTCCAAGGACGGATGCTCCAGCTCTTCGGCCGCTCGCTCAAGCTGCGCCAGGTGAGCGCGGGCGGATGCAATGCCTGCGAACTCGACGTCAACGTGCTGCAAACCGTCGGCTGGGACCTCGGCCGCTTCGGGATCCAGTTCGTCGCGTCGCCCCGCCACGCGGATGGCCTGCTCGTCACGGGCGCGAACTCCGAGAACATGCGCAGCGCGCTCCGCAAGACCTACGATGCCGTCCCGTCGCCCAAGATCGTGATCGCGGTCGGCGCCTGCGCGATCTCGGGCGGCCCCTACGCGGGCCACCCGGAAGTGGCGAACGGGGCCGAGGGCAGCCTGCCCGTCGATCTCTACATTCCCGGCTGCCCGCCCCATCCGCTGACCATTCTCGACGGCCTGCTGCGTCTGCTCGGCCGGATTCGCTAGTCCGAACCGGGACCAGTAAGGATGTACGCCCGATGAAGGTCCTGGTCACCGGCGCGTTCGGCAATCTCGGCCTGATGGTGATTCGCGAGCTGCAGCGTCAAGGGATCGCCGTCCGTGGCACGGACCTTCCGAGTGCGAGGAACCGGCGTGCTGCCAAAACGCACGAAGGGCGCATGGAGATCGCCTGGGGCGACATCCGGGACGCGGCCTGGCTCGCACGCCAGCTGGAGGACGTGGATGCCGTGATCCATCTGGCGGGGCTGCTGCCGCCGGCCACGGAGAACCAGCCCGAGTTGGCTGAAGCCGTCAACGTGACCGCCACCAAACAGCTGGTCGCCGCGCTGGCCCGTTCGGCCCGCAAGCCGCTGTTGCTGTATCCGTCCTCACTGACCGTCTTCGGTGTGACGCGGAACCAGAGGCCGCCGCGCAAGGTGTCCGACCCCGTGGTTGCGACGGATGCCTATACGCGACACAAGCTGGCCGTCGAGGACCATCTCGCCGCGTCCTCGATTCCCTGGGTGGTGTTTCGGATCGGCGTTTCCGTGGATTCGCGCACGCTCTCGGCCGATCCGGCGATGCTGAGGAAGCTGCTCGCGGTGCGCGCCGACAACCGGCTCGAGTACGTCCATCCCGAAGACGTCGCCCTGGCGATGGTCAACGCCGTCCAGAGGAAGGACGCGGTGAACCAGCGGACCTTGTTGATCGGCGGCGGCCCCCGCTGCCAGATCACCCAGTCCATCTTCATGGGCGCGGCGCTCGAAGCCACGGGGCTGCGTTGGTCCGAACGCCATCACGGCAGCGACGAGTACTACACCGACTGGCTGGATAGTGACGAGAGCCAGCGCCTGCTCGACTACCAGCGTCACGGCTTCGATGACTATCGCCACGAGATGGCGCAGCGCTTGCGCTGGGTGAGACGGCTGCTCTGGCCGTTGCGTCCGCTCTTGAACCCGCTGCTGACATCGTTCGTCCAGCGGCTGAACCGGCAAGCGGGCTAACTGGTGCTGGGATGCGGGCCGTCGGCGTGCGCGGTCAACGCGAGCGCGCGCGGTGCGAGCTGGCCGGCTCGCCGCGACCGCTGCACGAGTTCGCGGAAGCGGCGTCCGATCGGGAAGCCTTGCCAGCCTCGTGCGGCGTCGAGGCGCGGGAGGAAGGGCTCCGCAGAAGAAACCGGCAGCGCGACGCGTTCGACCGGCCGCGCCGGGCGCTCGGAAAGACAGAACGGGCACAGCCCCGACGATCCTTTCACGAACATGCGATGACCGCAGCGGTCGCAGTGCTGGGCTTCGTGTCGCGCGAGGGCTCGGATCAGGAATGCGCTCGGAATCTCGTTGTGCGGCATCGCAGCAGCCTCCACATGGAAAAGGGCTACGACCGTTCGTGGCCCGTGACCAGGCCGGGGTGACGAGCTGCGCAGGCAACGCGCACGCAAACGCGGTCGCAAGGCCGCGCGCGCTGTGCAACCGCGCGCGCGCGGATTCTGCGAAGTGGCCGTTGCCTCAGATCGTCGAGCGACGCGGTACGACGACGAGCGCCCGCAACCGGGCCATCAAGCCGACGCGTTCCGCGCTCCGCGCGGCGCGTTCGCGCGCGCGGTGCTCGCGCTCGCGGCGCCGGCTCTCCGCGCGGCGCAGCGCCTCCGCGATGTCGAACGAAGCGATCATTCCGTAGCGATCGGTCTCGTAACGACGCATCGAGAACCTCCTCTGCCTTCCCCTTTAATCTATGCAAGTAGGGTGCCCTTGTTCTAGACGCGTGACATCCCTTCTGGCCCCTTGGAGTGAGTCGCTGGGTCACGCCGTGGGGTTCGAAACGCCGCGCCGTCTGGGCGCATCCGGGGGAGTTGTGGAAGGCTCGCG
>Ga0315278_10002517_pt1 | contig 16293 bp, 14 predicted proteins | sample YL17G06_0_MG_FD_203880 | JGI IMG/M metagenome (GOLD analysis project Ga0315278, IMG submission 203880) | Sediment microbial communities from Yellowstone Lake, YNP, Wyoming, USA - YL17G06_0 | ecosystem: Environmental > Aquatic > Freshwater > Lake > Sediment | place: USA: Wyoming | collected... | reverse complement strand
GCGCTGTGGCCGACGACGCCACTGCCGCCGGTGCGGTTGATGACGTTGACCGGCTGGCCGATCTCCTTCTCGAGCAGCGTGCCGATGATGCGCGCCGTGCCGTCGGTGCCCCCGCCGGCTGCCCAGGGGACGATCAGCGTGATCGGACGTTCGGGGTAGGCGGCCTGCGCAAACACGGAAAACAGCAGCGCACCCAGTGCGGCGGCGCGCAGGAATGCGCGCGAGATCGGCAACATCATTTCTCCTCCCTGCTTCGTGATCGGGGTCGCTCGCCGCTCGCGGCAGGACGCTGCATGCGTCGCCCGGCGCTGGCAGCGGAGTTTGGCAGCGGCGGCCGAAGCGGTCAAGTGGTCTGACCAATCGTCGAATCAGTCTGCGCCGGATTCGTTGAGATAGCAGGCCGACCAGCGCCCCGGCGCGATTTCCCGCAATGCCGGCGCCGTTTCCCGGCACTTCGGCATCGCGTGCGCACACCGCGGGTGGAAATGGCAGCCCGGGGGCGGGTCGAGCGGTGACGGGATCTCGCCCTTGATCGGGATGAACGTGCGCTTTATCGGCTCGACCTTGCCGGCCTCGGCCAGCAGCGCGCGCGTGTACGGGTGGTTGGGCGCCGCGAAGATTTCGTCGGTCGGGCCGCTTTCGACCACCCGGCCGAGATACATGATCACGACCCGGTCGCTGATGTGCTGGACCACGCCGAGGTCGTGGCTGATGAACAGGTAGGTGAGGTTGAGCGCTTCGCGCAGCTCGATGAACAGGTTCAGCACCTGCGCCTGGATCGACACGTCGAGCGCGGCGACCGACTCGTCGCAGACCAGGAACTCCGGCTTCACCGCGAGCGCGCGGGCGATGCCGATGCGCGCGCGCTGGCCGCCCGAGAACTGGTGCGGAAAGCGGCGCAGCAGCCCCGGGTCGAGGCCAACGCGGTCGAGCTGCGCTTCGACGTACTCCTTTTGCCCCGCCCGGGCGGCGAGGCCATGCGCGACCGGCGCCTCGCCGACGATGTCGACGACGCGCATCCGCGGATTCAGCGACGCGTACGGATCCTGGAAGATCATCTGCATCTTGAGTTGCTGCAGGCGCGCCTCGGCGGGCGACAGCGAGGCGAGCGATGCGCCGCGCCACAGGCGGTCGCCTTCGGTCAGCGCCAGCAGGCCCACCGCCAGCCGTCCCAGCGTGGATTTGCCGCAACCCGACTCGCCGACCAGGCCGACGACCTCACCGGGCGCGATCGCGAGGTCGACCCGGTCCACCGCATGGACGATTTCCTCCTTGGCGCCGGCGCCGAACAGATTGCCGATCTTCGCCGCCGCGTCGAGGCCTTTCACGAAACGCCTGGAGACGCCGCGCAACGCGATCAGCGGCACGGCGGCGGCCGGTGCCGGTGTCATGCTGCCGCTCCGCGAAAGCGCGCGCCGGCGCGGGCGTGCACGGCATCGGGGTCGCGGGAGGCCATCATGCCCGTTTCGGTCCTCGCGGCGGCCCGTCTACGCCGCCACGGCCGTCAGCGGATGGAAACAGCGCAGGCCATGCCCGCTGCCGTCGAAATCGCGCATCGCCGGACTGGCCGCGCATGCGCCCGACGCGCGCGCGCAGCGTTCCCGGAACGCACAGCCCTCCGGAAGGTCGAGCAGCGACGGGGTCATCCCCGGAATCTGCGCCAGCCGCGCGCCGCGAACGCTGCGCGAGGGCACCGAATCGAGAAGCCCCTGCGTGTACGGGTGTCGCGGGCGGGTCAGCACCTCGAACGTGGTGCCGTGCTCGACGATGCGGCCCGCGTACATCACGCAGACCCGGTCGGCGAGCCCGGCGATCACCGACAGGTCATGGGTGATCCAGATCATCGCGGCGCCGGTCTCCCGCGTCAGCTTCTGCATCTCGAACAGGATCTGCCCCTGGATCGTCACGTCGAGCGCCGTCGTCGGCTCGTCGGCGATGATGAGATCGGGATTGTTGAGGAGCGCGATCGCGATGGCGACGCGCTGGCGCATCCCGCCGGAGAACTGGTGCGGGTACGCCTGCAGCCGCTCGTCCGGCGACGGTATCCCGACCTTCACCAGCGCGCCGCGCGACCGCTCGAGCGCCGCCGTGCGCGAGATCTTCTCGTGCGCGAGGATCGTCTCGATCATCTGCACGTCGATGCGCAGGACGGGATTCAACGTCATCATCGGGTCCTGGAAAATCATCGCGATGCGGTTGCCGCGCAGATGGCGCAGGTCCTCGGCCGACAGCGCCGCCAGATTGCGCCCGTTGAGTTCGATCACGCCGGCGGCGATCTTCCCCGGCGGATCGATCAGCCCCATGATCGAATAGCCGGTCATCGACTTGCCCGAGCCGGACTCGCCGACGAGGCCAAGGACCTCGCCCCGGGCCACGGTGAACGATACGTCATCGACCGCCTTCACCACGCCCGCCTTGGTGAAGAAGTGGGTGCGCAGGCCGTCGACCTTGAGCAAAGGCGGGCCGATCGCGGTCATCGCTGCAGCCGGGGATTCAGGACGTCGCGCAACTGGTCGGCCACCAGATTGATGCTGACGATCGTCAGCAGCAGCGCGATGCCGGGGAAGAAACTGATCCAGTATTTGCCGGAAAGCAGGTATTGGTAGCCGTTGGCGATCAGCAGGCCCAGCGACGGCTCGGTGATCGGCAGGCCGAGTCCGAGGAACGAAAGTGTCGCTTCGAGCGCGATCGCCGCCGCGACCTGCACCGTGGCCACCACGATCATCGGCGGCAGGCAGTTCGGAAGAAGATGGCGGGAAACGATGCGCGCCGGCGACAGCGCCAGGCAGCGGGCGGCCTCCATGTACTCCTTGCGCATCTCGACCAGCGCCGCGCTGCGCACCGTGCGCGCGTAATACGCCCACTGCACCGTCACCAGCGCGGCGATCACCTTGCCGGTGCCCTGTCCCAGCACGGCGATCAGGATCAGCGCGATCAGGATCGCCGGGAACGAGAGCTGGATGTCGACGATGCGCATGATCAGCGATTCGACGCGGCCGCCGAAATACGAGGCGGTCAGTCCCATCGCCAGCCCGATCACCAGCGCCAGCACCGTGGCCACGATGCCGACGCCGAGGCTGATCCGCAGGCCGTAGAAGATCGCGGACAGCATGTCGCGGCCCTGGTCGTCGGTGCCGAGCCAGAAGGTGCCGCCGGTCGGGGTGGCGGACAGCGGCGGCAAGCGGCTGTCCATGACGTCGAGCTGCGCGAGGTCATACGGGTTCTGCGGCGAGATCAGCGGCGCGAACAGCGCGAGAAACAGGATGATGCCGAGCAGCGCGATCCCGAACACCGCCACCGGATTCGCACAGAAGTCGTTGACGATCCGGGAGAGCGGTGACTCGACCGCGGGCGCAGGGGCCGTCATCGCTCCGCCCCCCTGCCCCGGCCGGGCACCGTCGCGCTCATCCCTTGATCTCGGTCAGCCGCACGCGCGGGTCGAGCGCGGAGTACAGCACGTCGACGATCAGGTTGATGACGATGAACAGCGTCACGATCACCAGCAGGTAGGCGACGATCACCGGCCGGTCGAGCACCCCGATCGAGTCGATCAGCAGCTTGCCCATCCCCGGCCACGCGAAGACACTCTCGGTGACGATGGCGAACGCGATCAGCGCGCCGAATTGCAGCCCGATCACGGTCACGATCGGGATCAGGATGTTGCGCAGCACGTGCACCCCGATCACGCGCGTATTGGTGAGGCCTTTCGCGCGCGCGAACTTGACGTAATCCTGCAGCAGCGCCTCGTGCGCACCGGCACGGGTGAGGCGGATCAGCAGCGCGAGATTGAAGAGCGCCAGGTTGGTGGCCGGCATGATCAGGTGCTTCAGGCCGTCGAGCGACAGGAACGACACCGGAACGAGACCGAAGAGCAGCGTCGTCGGCCCGCGGCCGTTCGACGGCAGCCAGCCCAGCATCACCGAAAACACCATGATCATCATCAGCCCGACCCAGAACGTCGGCAGCGAGAAGCCGAGGATCGATCCGGCCATGATCGCGCGCCCGGAGACGCCGTTGGGGCGCAGGCCCGCCCACAGCCCGAGCGGGATCCCGAGCACGATCGCGATCAGCATCGCGGCCAGTGACAGCTCCAGCGTCGCCGGCATCCGCTCGAGGATCAGCGACAGCGCGGGCGTACTGTGGACGAACGAGCGGCCGAGATCGCCGCGCAGCGCGCCGCCGAGGAAGCTCAAGTATTGCTCCGGCAGCGTCTTGTCGAGGCCCAGCGCGGCGATCGCGCGCTCGCGGTCGATCTGGTCCGCCTGCGGGTTGATCAGGATGTCGATCGGGTTGCCGATCGCGTACACGCCGACGAACACCAGCAGCGACATGACGAACAGCACGACCACGCTCTGCAGGCTGCGGCGGATGATGAAGACGAGCATGGGAAAACGGGGTCAAGCCGGAAAAATGGGGTCAGACCCCATTTTTCGCGGCCAAGTCGTGCCGTAGGCAATGGCCGGACACGAAAATTAGGGTCTGACGCCGTTTTTCCGGCGTAGCCCGGGTCGAGCGAAGCGAAACCCGGGGCCGGCCTCCGGTCAACGACGGCCCCGGGTCGCGCACACCCGGGCAAGAGGTCACGTCTTGGCCTGCTTGAACTGGAATGCCAGCGTGTATTCGTCGGTGCGCGGCACATAGGTCACGCCCTTTTTCGTCGCCCAGATCGTGAACTGGAAATGAATGGGCATGATGCCGAGGTCCTGCATCGAGAGCTTGGTCGCTTCCTGCAGCATGAACAGACGGTTTTCGTCATCGACCTGCTGCAGCGCCTGCTCGATCAGGTAATCGACCTTCACGTTGCCGTAGCGGCCCCAGTTGACGGCACCCAGTCCCTTGTCGCGATTGAACGTCGCGATCAGCGAGCGCAGCGGACTCGACGATTCGCCGGTGGACGCGCCCCAGCCCACCATGTGGAAGCTGAACTCCTGCTTCGACGCACGGGCCGAATACGGACCCATCGGCGCGGTCTCCACTTTCGATACGATGCCGATGCGGGTCAGCATCTGCGCGACCGCCTGCACGATCTTTTCGTCGTTGACATAGCGGCCGGATGGGCCGTGGATCGTGATGTTGAATCCGTCCGGGTACCCGGCCTCGGCCAGCAGCTTCTTCGCGCCTTCCGGGTCGAACGCCTCGGCCTTGAGGCCGGGGACGTTGCCGAACAGCTTCTCCGACACCAGCTGGCCCGAGGGTACCGCCTGCCCTTCCATCACGCGGTCGGCGATCGCCGGCCGGTTGATCGCCTTGGAGATCGCGCGCCGCACGCGGACGTCAAGCAGCGGATTCCTGTCGAGCGGCTTGCCGGCCTTGTCGGTGACGAACGGGCTCGAGCGCTGCAGGTGGTCGAAGTTGAAGTAGATCACGCGATGCGAGATCTTGGACGTGACGGTGAACTTCGGATCGCCCTTGATGCGCGTCAGGTCGGCGGTCGGCGGCTGCTCGATCGCCTCGACGTCGCCCGAGAGCAGCGCCGCGACGCGCGCCGATTCGTTCTTGATGATCTTGAACGTCACCTTGTCCCACGCCGGCTTGTCGCCCCAGTAGCTGTCGTTCCGCGCGAGATCGACGTGGTCGCCCGACACGTACTTGACGAACTTGAAGCGGCCGCTGCCGATCGTCGCCTTGCCGGTGTTGAAATCCTCGGTCGACGCGCCGGTCGCGATCTTCTTCGACACGATGTAGATCGTCGACAGGTCGTTCGGCATCAGCGGATGCGGAAACGCGGTTTTGAAGCGTATCGTGTAAGGATCGACGATCTCCTTGCCGACGATCGCCTTGGTGTACGCGACGAACGGCCCCGGGCTGTTCGGAATCTGCGCCACCCGGTCGATCGAGAAGGCGACGTCCTCGGCGGTCAGCTCGCTGCCGTCGTGGAACTTGACACCCTTGCGCAGCTTGAACTCCCAGGTCGTCGCGTCGATCGGCTTCCACGACGTCGCGATCCCGGGAATCATCTTCGAGTCGGGGTCCATCTGGACCAGCTTGTCGAAGATGTGCTCCGCCATGTTGTTGTTCGGAAACAGGTTGAAGAAGTGCGGATCCATCGACGTGATGTCGGCGGCGACGGCGATCTTCAGGTCGGCCGCGCCGGCGGCCGGGGGGGTCAGCGCGAGCGCCGCGGTCAGGGCGGCGGCGCCGAGCGCGCGGCGTAGGGTCGGAATGCGCATGAGTTGTGCCTCGTGGTCGATGCAGCGTTGAATGGCGGTGCCGCCCTCGCCGTGCGTCTCCGGGACGGGCTCGTGTTCGGCACGCGGTCGGCCCTCGCGGCTGGACCGCTGCCGGCGGGTGGGTGCGGCAATCTAACGCGAAACCCGGGAAGCGTCAAAGCGCCGCGCGGATGCCCACGCCCGGTGCGTCGGGGCACCGAACCGGTGCTGCGCCTGGCCGGCGCTCGCCGTCAGGTCACCTTGACCCGGATGTCCGGCTAGCCATCGATGTGGGCCTCCATCACGTCGCCCTTCACTACCGGGCCGACGTTCTCCGGCGTTCCCGAGAAGATAATGTCGCCGGGCATCAGCTCGAACGCGGCCGACAGCCTGGCGATCTGCTCGGCGACCGACCAGATCATCTGGTTGAGATTGGCGCTCTGCTTGATCGCTCCATTCACCCCGAGCCAGATCGCTCCCTGGGTGAAGTGAGCGACCTTCGGCACCGGCTGCAGCGGTCCGAGCGGCGCCGACCGGTCGAAGCTCTTGCCGATTTCCCACGGTTTTTTCTCGTCGCCCATCGCCCGCTGCAGATCGCGGCGCGTCATGTCGAGACCGACGGTATAGCCGAACACATGTTCGAGCGCCCGGTCGATAGGAATGTCGCGCCCGCCCTTGCCGAGCGCGGCCACCAGCTCCACCTCGTAGTGGTAGTTCTTCGTCAGCGGCGGATACGGATGATCGACCGTTTCACCCGGCATGACGATCTGCACGGCGTCGGTCGGCTTTTGGAAGAAGAATGGCGGCTCGCGCGACGGGTCCGACCCCATTTCGCGCGCGTGTGCCGCGTAATTGCGCCCGATGCAGTAGATGCGGCGCACCGGGAACAGATCGGTGCTGCCGGCGATCGGGATGAAGGTCGGGGGCACGGAAAACGGCGTCCGCGGCTGCGCGTTCGCCGTCCCCGGCTGGCCGAAGGCCGCGATCCCGCCGACGGCGACGGCGGCCGTCGTCTGCAGCATCATTCGGCGTTTCATCGACTTCATCGTAGTCTCCTTCACTGCCGGTTCGCGTTGGCGTCACGGGGTGCCGCCGTCTTCGCCGGCGTTCATCGGCATACGGGACTCAGCGTTTCCGCCGCGCCCACCATGCGCCGAGCTCGCCGACGATGCCGCGGCGGAACGCCAGCACGCAGACGACGAAGATGCCGCCGGTGATCACGGTCACCCACTGGCCGAAACCCGCGAGATAGTTTTCGAGGCCGATGATGGTGAACGCGCCGACCACGGGACCGAATATTGTCCCCATGCCGCCCAGCAAGGTCATCAGCACGACTTCGCCGGACATCGTCCAGTGGACATCGGTGAGCGAGGCGAGCTGGAACACGATCGCCTTGGTCGCGCCGGCGAGACCGGACAGCGCCGCCGACAGCACGAAGGCGAGCAGCTTGTAGCGCTCCGCATCGTAGCCGAGCGAGATCGCGCGCGGCTCGTTTTCGCGGATCGCCTTCAGCACGTTGCCGAACGGCGAGTGGATGATGCGGTAGATGAGCAGGAACGCGGCAAGGAAGATCGCCAGTACGAAGTAATACAGGACGAGGGTGTTGGAGAGGTCCAGGAAGCCGAAGAGCCGGCCGCGCGGCACCGACTGGATGCCGTCCTCGCCGCCGGTGAACGGTGCCTGCAGGCAGAAAAAATAGACCATCTGCGCGAGCGCCAGCGTGATCATGGCGAAATAGATGCCCTGCCGGCGGATCGCGAGCGCGCCACTGACAAGGCCCAGCGCCGCGGACGCGAGCGTGCCGAACAGGATGGCGGCTTCGGGCGGGAATCCCCAGGTCTTGGCGGAATAGGCGGAAACGTAACCCGCGGTGCCGAGGAACATCGCGTGCCCGAACGACAGCAGGCCGCCGAAGCCGATCAGCAGGTTGAAGGCGCAGGCGAACAGCGCGAAGCACAGCGCCTTCATCAGGAACACCGGGTAGATCCCGACGTGCGGCGCCACGACGAGGGCGAGCGCCATTGCGCCGGTCGCGAGCAGGAACGTCCGCGTCTCGCCGGCCGGCTCCCTGGTCTCGGCGGCCGTCGCCGCGGCAGCGGTGGCGTGCTGGGTCGTCGCGGCCACGGCGTCAGTGCTCCCTGCCGAACAACCCGGCGGGCTTGATCAGCAGCACGATCACCATGATTACAAAGATGACGGTGTTCGACGCCTCCGGATAGAAAACCTTGGTCAGGCCCTCGATGATGCCGAGGCTGAAACCGGTGATGATCGCGCCCAGGATCGAACCCATGCCGCCGATGACGACCACGGCGAAGACAACAATGATGAGATTCGCGCCCATCAGCGGATTGACCTGGTAGATCGGCGCCGCCATCACTCCGGCAAACGCGGCGAGCGCGACGCCGAAGCCGTAGGTCAGCGTGATCATCCGCGGCACGTTGATGCCGAACGCCTGCACCAGCGCGCGATTCTCGGTGGCGGCGCGCAGGTACGATCCGAGCTTGGTGCGCTCGATCACGAACCAGGTTCCCAGGCAGACGACGAGCGACGCGACGATCACCCAGGCGCGATATTTCGGCAGGAACATGAAGCCGAGGTTGATGCCGCCGGAGAGCTCCTCGGGGATGCGGTACGGCAGTCCCGAAGAGCCGTAGTAGTTGGTGAAGATGCCCTGGACCACGAGCGCGAGGCCGAAGGTCAGCAACAGACCGTAAAGGTGGTCGAGCTTGTACAGCCGGACCAGCATCGTCCGCTCGATGACGATGCCGATGGCGCCGACGGCGACGGGCGCCAGCAGCAGCGACCACCAGTACCCGACCCCGGCGTACTGCAGCAGGAAGTACGAGCAGAACGCGCCCATCATGTACTGCGCGCCGTGCGTGAAATTGATGATGTTGAGCAGGCCGAAGATGACGGCGAGCCCGAGGCTCATCAGCGCGTAGAACGCGCCGTTGATCAGCCCGATCAGCAGCTGGCCGAACAGCGCCTGCGTCGGCACGCCGAAGATCTCAGTCATGGCACGTGCCGGCGTGTGGCCCGGTGCGCAGCCCGGTGCGCAGCCCGGTGTGCAGCCCGGTGTTGAGCGAAGCGAAACCCGGGGCCGCCGTTCGCGAGGGCCCCGGCGTGCCCCTTGCGGCAACCACCCGGGTTTCGCATTCGCTCAACACCGGGCTACACCCCGAATCTCATCTCATTTCTTGACCAGCGGGCAATCCCCGTCCGCCAGCGGCCGGAATGCCTGGTCCGCGGGAATCGTCGTGCGGACCTTGTAGTAATCGTACGGTCCCTTGGATTCCGCCGGCGTCTTCACTTCGACCAGGTACGCCGGGTGAATCTTGCGGCCGTCGGCGCGGATCGAGCCCTTGCCGAACAGCACGTCGTCGGTGGGCATCTCCTTCATCTTGGCGACGACCTTGGTGCCGTCGTCCGATTTCAGCGCTTCGATCGCCTTGAAGTAGTGCAGCGCGCCGGCATAGACGCCGGCATGCACCATCGTCGGGTACTTGCCGTCGTTGCGCGCGGCAAACCGCTTCGCCCACGCGCGCGTCTGGTCGTTCTGGTCCCAGTAGAACGTGTTGGTCACCACCAGCCCCTGCGCGGTCGGCAGCCCCAGCGCATGAACGTCCGATATGAACACCAGCAGGCCGGCGAGGTTCTGCCCGCCCTTGACGATGCCGAACTCGGCCGCCTGCTTGAGCGCGTTGGTCGTGTCGCCGCCGGCGTTGGCAAGGCCGATGATCTTCGCTTTCGATGCCTGCGCCTGCAGCAGGAACGACGAGAAATCCGCTGTATTGAGCGGATGCCGCACCTTGCCCAGCACCTTGCCGCCGTTTTTCAGCACGACCGCTTCGGTATCGCGCTCGAGTGCCAAGCCGAACGCGTAGTCGGCGGTCAGGAAGTACCACGAGTCGCCGCCGGTCTTGACCAGCGCGCCGCCGGTGCCGTTGGCCAGCATCCAGGTGTCGTAGGTCCAGTGGACGGTGTTCGGCGAGCAGGCCTTGCCGGTCAGATCGGACGACGCGGCGCCGGAAACGATGAACGCCTTGCCCTTGTCCTTGGTGATCTGGCTCACCGCGAGCGCAATGGAGGAGGTCGGCACGTCGAAGATCGCGTCGACCTTGTCGACGTCATACCACTGGCGGGCAACGGCCGAGCCGACGTCCGGTTTGTTCTGGTGGTCAGCCGAGACGATCTCCACCTTCATGCCTTTGGCGGCGGCGCCGAAGTCCTCGACCGCCATCTGCGCCGCGACGATCGAGCCCTTGCCGGCGATGTCGGTGTAAAGGCTGGACATGTCGGACAGCACGCCGATCTTGACGATGCCGTCGGAAATCTGCGCGCTGGCCGCACCCGCTCCGAGGGCCGCGGCAATGGCCAGGCCGATCAGGCTGCGTTTGAATCGTTTCATGGTTGCTCCTCCGTGGTGGTATGGGGCGGACCCTCGCGGACCCGCCGTTCGCAATTCGTTGCCCTGACGTCAGACGCCGAGATAATCGTGCAGCTTGCCCATGTTCGCGTCGAGCTCCGCGTTCGGGATCATGTCGACGACGCGGCCGTGGTCCATGACGTAATGGCGGTCGGCGACCGTCGCCGCGAAACGGAAATTCTGCTCGACCAGCAGAATCGTGAAACCCTTGTCCTTCAGCTTGACGATCGTGCGGCCGATCTGCTGGACGATCACCGGTGCGAGGCCTTCGGTCGGCTCGTCCAGCAGCAGGAGCCGCGCCCCGGTGCGCAGGATACGCCCGATCGCGAGCATCTGCTGCTCGCCGCCGGACAACTTGGTCCCCTGGCTCGACAGACGCTCCTTCAAATGCGGGAACAGCTCGAAGATTTCGGCGAGCGGCAAGCCGCCCTCGCGCACGACCGGCGGCAGCAGCAGGTTCTCTTCGACGTTGAGGCTCGAGAAGATCCCGCGCTCCTCCGGGCACCAGGCGATGCCCATCTGCGCGATCCGGTTCGACTGCATCCGCACGGTTTCGACGCCCTGGAACCTGATCGACCCCTCGCGCCGAGGCACGACGCCCATGATCGATTTCAGCGTCGTCGACTTGCCGGCGCCGTTGCGGCCGAGCAGCGTCACCACTTCGCCGGCCGCGACCTCGAAGGCGACGCCGTGCAGGACGTGCGACTCACCGTACCAGGCATGGAGGTCGCGCACCGCGAACAACGGCGCGGCGGTGCCCGCGGGTTGGGCGCCAGGTGCCGTCGCGGCGCGTTCATCAGGCATCGGCAGTCCCCAGATAGGCCTCTCTGACGCCCCGGTGTGCGGACACGGTCGCGTAATCGCCCTCGGCCAGCACCTCGCCGCGGGCGAGCACCGTGATGTGGTCGGACAGCGTGGCGACCACCGACAGGTTGTGCTCGACCATCAACACCGTGCGGTCGGCCGCGACCTTCCTGATCAGCGCGGTGATGCGCTCGACGTCGTCGTACGCCATGCCCGCCGTAGGCTCGTCCAGCAGCAGCATCTCCGGATCGAGCGCCAGCGTGGTGGCGATCTCGAGCGCCCGCTTGCGGCCATAGGGCAGCTCGCCGGCGGGCGCGGCCACGAACTCGGAAAGACCGACCGCCTCGATCAGTTCGCGCGCCCGATCGTGGTGCAGCGCGAGCGTGCCGCCGGCGCGCCAGAAGTCGAACGAATGCCCCTGCCGGCGCTGCAACGCGATCCGGACGTTCTCCAGCACCGTGAGATTGGGAAACACCGCCGAGATCTGGAACGAGCGGACGAGGCCCCGGCGGGCGATGGCCGCCGGACGCGACCCGGTGATGTCATGGCCGTTGTAGAAGATCTGGCCGGAGGTCGGGGTGAGGAAATGCGTGAGGAGGTTGAAGCAGGTGGTCTTGCCGGCGCCGTTGGGGCCGATCAGCGCGTGGATCGTGCCCCGGCGAATCCGCAGGTCGACGCCGCTGACCGCGACGAATCCCTTGAACTCCTTGGTCAGCCCCCGCGCTTCGAGAATCGTGTCGTCCGCCATTGGCCCGCTGGCGCGTGCTTTGCGCGCCATCTTGTCTTGTGCGATTCATTCATTATGCGAAACCCACGCATGCTTGGCAACGTAAACCTGCGTGCCGGCCGGAACGCGCCCGCCCCCTCCCCCGGGATCAGCGTGCGGCGCGGCGGTGGGCGACCAACTGCGCAGCATTGACCATTCCGGTCCGGTTCGCCGCCTCGAGCGCCGCGAGGAAGAGCTGTGCCGTGACGAACGCATCGCCAAGCACATCGTGCCACGCACCCGCGGCGAGACCGAAGCGGTCGAACCACTCCGCGCGCGTCGTGCATCGGGCGTCCGGGAAGAGCGCCGGCAGCAGCACGGCGAGGTCGATCCAGGGCTGCCGGAACGCGACCCCGAGGATCGACTGCATCGCCCGCTCGACGACCTTGCGCTCGACTCCGGCGTCGAACGCGACGACGGGCGCCTTGCCGAGATAGTCGAGAAAGTCGAGCACGCCGAGCGCAGGCTCGATGCCGTCCGGCTGCGCCCGCCCGCCGGTCCCCTCGACCCGCGTGCCAGCGTCCGCACCTGCCGGCGCCTGACGCAGCACCGTCGTGAAGCAATCGGCGAGGTCGATGCCCGCCCGTGCCACCCCGACGGCACCGATCGCGGTCATCCGGTCGCGCCGCGCATCCCCGCCGGCCGTCTCCGTGTCGACGACCACGTAGCGCGCTCGGGCATGCGGCAGTGCCAACTCCTGCTCCGGCAGCGACATCCACCGTCGCAGCCGCGCCTCGCTCGCACCGCCGACCTTGGGGCCGCCCAGCAGGTACTCGGTCGCGTTCCTGAGGAAATTCACGCCACGCCGCCGGCGGGTAGCGAACGAATGGGAGCTTGGGGGCCCACCTCAATATTCGACACGCGCGAAATACGTCTTCTGCGACGCTTCGCGCGCTTCGCCGAGGGTGCGGATCCCCTGCTCCGCGAGCAGCGGGATCATCCGCAGAAAGACTTCTCCGGTCATGATTGCATCCCCGAGCGCCGTGTGCCGGCCGATCGGGTTGACGCCCATCCGCTCGGCGATCGCCTCCAGGCGGTGCGAATCGAGTTGCGGATTGATCACCGCCGACAGCAGCAGTGTGTCGAGGACCGGCTGTGTGAACCGGACACCGGCCGCGTCCTCCTTGAGCCGCAGGAAGCGCATGTCGAAGGCCGCGTTGTGCGCGATGAGCACGGTGTCCTCGCAGAAGTCGCGGAACGCGGGGAGCACCTTGTCGATCGTCGGCTGGTGCAGCAGCATGGAGGTCTCGATGCCGGTGATCCGGCTCGCGTCCGGTGACATCTCGCGCCGCGGATCGACCAGCTGCTCGAACACCTCGTGCTCCAGCAGCCGGCCGTTCACGATGCGCACGGCGCCGAGGGAGACGATCTCGTCTCCCGCCGACGGCTGCAGGCCCGTGGTCTCGGTGTCGAAGACCGTGTAGCTCAACGCCGCCAGCGGCCGGTTGTCCAGTTCCGGCGTCTGCCCCGGTTGGTGGAACAGGTCGAAATCGTAGTACTCGGGCCGGCTTTCGACGCCGAGCGGCGCGTTCCAGGCGGACTCTTCCGGTTGCGTCAACGGAATCGCGATGCGGAAGCACTCGCGGTGGGTCACCTTGTGGATCTGATACCAGATCTCCGCGTTGTGACGCTCCACGATCTGCTTCAACGTCAGCGGCGACGCTTCGCCGCCCGCATTCATCGAATCCGTCTGCCACGTCATCGCGGTCTCGGAACCGAGCGGCGCTCCGGTCCAGATCACGTCGAGGTGGGCGAGCTGACCGGCGGTTTCGAGGCCGAAGCGGATTTCGCGGATGCCGAACTCCTCGCGCAACCGGCTCACGAGGTAGGTGATCGCCTGCATCAGCGAGTAGCTGTCCACGTTGAGCCAGACGGATTCGTCGACCGTCTCGAGCTTCGTCGGCAGGCCGACCCTGGCCTCGATCCGCCGGCGAGCGGCCGCGATCAGGTCGGCGCCCCGCATGTTCTCGAGCGGCCATTCGGTGCGCAGCGAATCGGCGAATTCGCTGCCGGTCTGGTCGAGCCTGGCGCTCAAGCGCTGCGCTTCCTCGCCGATGATGCCGATGAAGCGATCCTGCGCGGCCTTGTCCATGTCCGGGAACGCCGCGATCGTTTCGACGGCGGCGCGCACGCTGCCGAGCGAAGCGCGGGTGCCCTCCGTCAGCGTCTGCAGCAGCAGGTCGCGGCGATTGCCGGCCTCGATCCGGCGGGTGATGTTGTCGAGGACCAGCACGAAGCCGGTGATGCCCTCGACCGCGCCGGCCGGCGATTCTCCGGAGCCCGCGCCCTGCACGGGCGCCATCTGCACCCGCACGAGCTGGCCGGCCGGCGCCGTCGTGACGAAGCTGGCATCGGCGCCGCGCGTGCCCTGGCGCAACCGGTCGTGGATGCGCTCCAGCGCGTGGATGATCAGGTTGCGGTCGAAGATGGCGAAGATGGAGCGCCCCAGCCCGACGAGGCTGTGCGCCTTCCCCGGCGCGGCGGCGCTGTCCTGCGGCTGGCGCAACAGCTGCATCGCGCGGGCGTTGTAGAGCAGGATCCGCCCCTCGATGTTGCACACGATCACGCTCTGCGCCAGCTCGGACATGAGCGCGGCGAGGCGGTTCCTTTCCTGCGCGATGCGCTCGTTCGCGTCGCGCACGCGGCTTTCGACGTCGTGCCGCAGCGCTGCATTGGCGTCGGCGAGCTGGTTGACGCTTTCCGCGAGCCGCATGACCTCGGCGGAGCCGCGCAGCGGCGCGCGGTGCGCCGGATTCGCGGCAACGATGATCCGCACGTCCTCGGCCAGCCGCCGCGGGGCGGCGACGTAGCGCGACAGCAGCGCCTGCACGATCAGCGCGAGCGGCGCGAGCGCCAGCAGGGCGATCGCCGCCACGCTGGGCGCATGCTCGCGCAGCAGCGGCGCCACGAGCGCGCGTTCCGCATCGCTCAGGTCCGCCGCCACGAGGAGAGCGGCCGCGGCCATCGTGGCGAGCATGAAGGCCCAGGCAGCGGCCAGCACCAGCGCGAATCGGATCCGGTGGGACATTGCCTACTCGCCCAGCAGTTCCTGCACCTTGGCGATCAGGTCTTTCGTGGAAAACGGTTTGGTGACGTAAGCGTCGGCGCCCACCGCGATGCCCTTGGTCACCTCGATGTCGCGGCCCTTGGCGGACAGCATGACGATCCTGATGGCGGCCCAGGCGGGGTTCTCGCGGATTTTCTGGCAGACGTCGTACCCGCTCATCCGCGGCATCATGACGTCGAGCAGAATCAGGTCCGGGCCGAATTCGCCCACCGCGTTCAAGGCCTCCTCGCCATTGGTCACCACCTTGACCGCGTAACCCTTCTGCTTCATCAGGAACTCGAGCGAGACGACGATGTTGGGCTCGTCGTCGGCGATCAGAATCTTCTTTCCCATCCCGCCTCCTGCGCCTCGAAGGCGCGATTCTATTCCGCGGCGCGGTCCACCGCCGCGCCGGCGGCGCCGGTTTCCGCCACCGGCAGCGAAAACGCGAACGTCGCGCCATGGCCGGGCGCGCTTTCCACCCACAGCCGGCCGCCCAGGTGCTCGATGATCTGGCGGCTGATCGGCAAACCCAGCCCGGTGCCCTGGGGCTTCTCGGTCATCGTGTCGCCGGCCTGGCGGAATTTTTCGAAGATCAGCTGCTGATCGTCGACCGCGATTCCCGGGCCATTGTCCGTCACCCGGACTTCGAGCGCGTCCGTTCCGCTCACGAGCTCCACGATCACCCGCCCTGTGTCGGGCTTGACGAACTTGACGGCGTTGGACAGCAGGTTGATCAGCACCTGGACCAGCCGGTCGCTGTCGGCCTGGACCGGCGGCGCATCGGCCGCCAGGCGGACCTCGAGCCCGACGTTCTTGGCGCGAAACAGCTGGCTCGTGGCTTCGATCGAGTTCTCGACGACGGCCCGCAGGTCGATCTCGCCGACCTGCCATTCGGCGCGGCCCGATTCCAGCTTGGCGAGATCGAGCACCTGGTTGATGAGCCGGGTCAGCCGCTCGCTCTCCTGGATGATAATGTTGAGAAACCGCTGCCGTTCGGCCGCGTCGAGATCGGGATTCTCGTGCAGGATCTCCGAGAACGCGCGGATCGACGTGAGCGGCGTGCGCAGCTCGTGCGTGACCGTCGAGACGAAGTCGTCCT
>Ga0315278_10002516_pt1 | contig 16294 bp, 12 predicted proteins | sample YL17G06_0_MG_FD_203880 | JGI IMG/M metagenome (GOLD analysis project Ga0315278, IMG submission 203880) | Sediment microbial communities from Yellowstone Lake, YNP, Wyoming, USA - YL17G06_0 | ecosystem: Environmental > Aquatic > Freshwater > Lake > Sediment | place: USA: Wyoming | collected... | reverse complement strand
AATCGGTGCAACTGCGGGCTCATGCGGATCTCCCACAGGCAGAGAGGCACGTACGCGAGCCCGCCCAGGAAGGTGCCCATGGCGATGGTCTGGAGACCCCGCAGGTCGGAGAGGTACACCCGCCCCAGCAGGTACGGAACGCCCCACTTGAGGATGCGCGCCAGCATGTCGGACCCCGCGTTGTAGTAGCCGAGGTCGTTGGTGATGGACGATGCCACGGGAGTGAGGCAGGCCACGACGACCGGGAGGTCGAGCAGGCTGGGCCGGAACCGGCGCCAGGCCTCGGGAGCGAGGAGCAGGCTCGCCAGCAGCGTTCCCATGGCCACGATCTCGGCCTTGGAGTGGAGGCCGGTGAAGGAGTAGCCGGCCACGGGCAGGAAGAGCCACCCGCCGACGAGGGAGGCGACCAAGGCCTCCCGGGGCGGCCTCGTCCAGTAGAGGGCAAGCACCGCCAGGAACCAGGCCACGAACGCGATGTGGATCACGGCACTCACTCGACCCTCGTCCGCGGGCTGGCGTCCCACGATCACCGGGGCGTTTACCGGGTCCGCCTCCGTACGACGCCGGAAACGTAACAGACTCCGGCGCAAAAACAACCGCGGGCGCCGGGGTCCCGGGTGCGCTCCCCCCTCGTCCCTGGTATTCCGCCCCACCGGGGCTCGTGATACTCCCCAGGCTCCTGGCGCCGAATCCGCCCTCGAATCCGGAGAGTCGAGCCACCGTGACCGTCCCTTCCACTTCTGGCGACCAGAGCCGCGCGTGATCGAACGAGCCGCCGAGGGGGTTCTCGGGCTTCTTGCCCTGCCGGTGCTTCTGGCCTCGGGCTACCTTCTCCTGCTCACGTTTCTGTCTCGTCGCCTCGCGCCCCCGCCCCCCGTCGAGCCGCGGGTCCGCTTCGACGTGGTGGTCCCGGCCCACGACGAAGAGCCGGGTATCGCCAGCACGGTCCGCAGCCTCCTCGCCGTCGACTACCCGCCCGAACTCCGGCGCGTCGTCGTCGTCGCCGACAACTGCACGGATGCCACCGCCGATTGCGCGCGCGGTGCCGGGGCCACCGTTCTCGTGCGCCAGGACGCGCAGCGCCGCGGGAAGGGATACGCGCTGGAGTGTGCCTTTGCCTCGAGCCTCTCCGACGGGCGCGCCGACGCGGTGGTGGTGGTGGACGCCGACAGCGACGTATCGCAGAACCTTCTGCGGGCCTTCGCCGCGCGGCTCGAGGCGGGCGCCCCGGCGATCCAGGCGTTCTACGGCGTCCGCAACCCCGACGCCTCCTGGCGCACGCGGCTGATGACGGTGGCGCTGGCCCTGTTCCACCTGCTGCGCTCCCTGGGCCGGGAGCGCCTCCGCTGCTCCACCGGGCTGCGCGGCAACGGGATGTGCTTCTCGGCCCGCGTTCTCGCGGAGGTGCCCCACGAGGCCTTCTCCATCGTCGAGGACCTCGAGTACGGTATCCGGCTCGGCATCGCGGGGCACCGCGTCCACTTCGCGGCGGAGGCGCAGGTACTCGGCGACATGGCGGTCGGCGGCAAGGCCGCGAGCGTCCAGCGCCGCCGCTGGGAGGGCGGCCGTCTGCAGATGGCTAGACAGTTCGGGTTCCCGGTACTCTGGCGAGGTGTCCGGGCCGGCGATCGCGTTCTCGTCGACCTGGGGCTGGACCTACTTGTCCCCCCGCTCGCTTATCTCGCGGCCGCGGCCGTGGCCGGCACCACTGCGTCGGTGGGCGCCTCCTGGCTCGCCGGGCGCACCCTCTGGCCGGTATGGCCGTGGGCTGCGAGCCTGGCCTCCCTGGTGCTCTACGTGGCTCGTGGCTGGTGGCTCTCCGGGACCGGGATCCGCGGCCTGCTGGGGCTGGTCGGCGCGCCGGTGTACCTCGTGTGGAAACTCGGCCTGATGATGCGCTCCCGGGGGGAATCCGGGAAAGCGTGGGTCCGCACGCCCCGCGACGGGAGCGCCCGATGACGCGCGCGAGCCCGGCGCGCGGCGGGCGGTGGCTCTCGTGACCTCCGCGACCGACCGTTCCCCGGCGCCCGCGGCCCCACCCCCAGAGAGTTCCCCCGGGAAGGGCGGCAAGCTCGTGACCACGCTTCGGGCGTCGGTCTGGACGCTCGCCGGCTTCGGGGGCAGCCAGGCCCTCCGCTTCGTCGGAAACCTGATCCTGACGCGCCTTCTCTTCCCCGAGGTGTTCGGTCTCGCCGCCCTGGTTTCAATCTTCATCCAGGGTCTGTGGATGTTCTCGGACGTTGGGACCGGGCCGGCCATCATCCAGAGCCCGCACGGCGACGACGCAAGGTTCCTGGACACCTGCTGGACCATCCAGTCCGTGCGCGGTGTCCTGCTGTGGCTCGTCTCCTGCGCCATCGCCATTCCGGTGGCGCACTTCTACGGGCAGCCCCTCCTCGCGCAGTTGATCCCGGTGGCGGGGCTGAACGCGGTGATGAACGGGCTCGAGGCGACCTCGATGCACACGAGCGTGCGCCACCTCAGGATGAAGCCCGTCATCACCGTGGAACTGGTGACCCAAGCGGTGAATATCACCTCCATCATCCTCCTCGCCCTGGCCTACCGCGCGGGGCACGGCGCGAACGACCCGCGGGTGGTCTGGGCGGTGGTGGGCGGAAATCTGCTGGGAAACCTCGCCAAGCTCGTCCTCACCCACACCTACCTCGAGCACATCCGCCATCGCTTCGTCTTCGATCGCCACTGGCTGCAGTTTCAGTTCCGCTTCGGGCGGTGGATCACCTTAAGCACCATCCTCACCTTCCTGGCCGGGCAATCGGATAGGCTGCTCTTCGGGAAGCTCATTCCCATCCAGACGCTCGGCGTATACAACATCGGCGCCACCTTGGCGGTGATGCCCACCCAGGCGCTGGAGGCACTGGGTAGCCGGGTGCTCTTCCCGACCTACAGCCGCATGGTCGGCCAGGCGGGCTTTGGCGCGGTGTTCGCGCGCGTACGCTTCCCGCTCTTGCTCGGAGGGGCGGCGATCGTGAGCGGGATGCTCGCCTCCGGCCCGCACCTCGTCCGGGTCCTCTACGACAGCCGTTACTGGGAGGCCGGCTGGATCCTCCAGTACCTTTCGGTGGCCGCCTGGTTCCAGATCCTCGAGTCGTCGAACGGGGCCGCGCTCCTGGCCATGGGCCACACGCACTGGAAGGCGGGAATCGGTGCCGCCAAGTTCGCGAGCCTGGTGGTCCTCGTCCCGCTGGGATTTCACCTGGCCGGGTTTCGCGGCGCGCTCGTCGGCCTGGTCCTCTCCGATCTCGTGAAGTACGTCACCTCTTCTATCGGCGTCGCCTCGCACGGCCTGCGCGCGCTCCGGGTCGACGCCGGGCTCACGGTTGCGATGGCGGCGGTATCCTGGGTAGCCCTCTTCGCCGGGAACGCGATGGCGGCGGGTACCGACCGCAACCTGGGCCCCTTCGCGGTGGCCGCCGCGGTGGTGATCGGTGGCTGGGGACCGGCGATACTGTGGTATCTGCGCCTGGAGCGCGAGCGCAGGGCCCAAGCGGGGTAGGGACCCGGGAGCAGAACGGATGCGCGGACGCAGACTTCATCTCGGCAGGACCCTCCGACGAGTGGCCGTCGCGGCGGCCCTCGCGCTTGCGGGACGCGCCGCTTCGGCGCCGCCCGCCGCCCCCGCGCCCCGATCCGTCCCGGCTGCGGCCCACCTGGGCATCAACCTCGAGGCGGTGGCGGACTGGGCTCCCCAACCCTTCTTCGCCGACGTGATCAAGCAGGGGCGGCCCTGGCACGCCCCGGGAAATGTCCACGCTCCAGCCCCGCTGGACGCCAACGGGTGGCCCACCGGCGACGCGGGGATCATCGTGGGGACGCCGCCCGCCCGCATGGGGCGAGCGGTTCCCTACCGGCTCACGTTTCGGGGCGACGCGAAGGTGAGTGCGGAGAGCGCCACCATCCGGAACCAAGTCCACGACGGCGCCACCCGTACCACAACGGCGGACGTGCAGATCGAGCCTGGCGGCAACGTGGTCCTCACCTTCCGAGGGCAGGCCGGAGGGGTGAAGGACGTGCGACTGCTGCGCCCCGGCCACGCGCCCGAGGAGGTCTTCGCCCGGGACCTCCTCGCCCGGCTGTCGATGTTCCCGGTCGTGCGCTTCATGCAGGCACTCGGCGAGAACGGGGTCGGCAGTCCCGCCAACCCGGACGTGGACTGGACGGACCGCGCCCGTCCCGGCCGCGCCACGCAGACGGGGAAGAACGGCATCGCCTGGGAGTACGTGGTGCTGCTCGCCAACCAGGTCGGCAAGGACGTCTGGATAAACGTTCCCCTGAAGGCGAGCGACGAGTACGTCCGGAAGCTGGCCCAGCTCATCCGCTTCGGGAGCGACGGCGCGAACCCGTACACATCGCCGCAGGGGAAGCCGGTGTACCCCCCATTCGACCCGTCCCGCGCCGTCTACGTCGAGTACGTGAACGAGCTCTGGAACGGCATCTACCCCAGCACCGGGGAGAACCAACGCCTGGCGATCGCCGAGATCGCGCAGGGCGACCCGCATCACTACCAGTACAGGAGCGGGAGCGATTTCCACTATGGGATGCGGCGGCTGGGTCGCCAGACGGCGCGGATCAGCGAGATCTTCCGCTCCGTGTTCGGCGACGCCGAGATGATGACCCGCGTGCGGCCCGTGCTGGCCGCCCAGATCGACAACTCGGGCACGCTCTACACGCCGCTGGAGTACCTGGAGGCTGTTCACGGCCCGGGCAACCGTTTCGGGAACCCGCCTCGCCCGGTCTCGTACCACGTGTACGCGGGCGCCGGGGCGCCCTACGTCGGGCTGACCCGGGATGCCGACGGGTTGAGCGTCGATGACATCTTCGACCAGATGACCTCCCATCTCCACACGGTGGTCCTGCCGGCCATCACCTCGGCAAAGAAGGCCTGCGACCGCTTCGGAATCCGGCTCGTCGCCTACGAGGGCGGGCAGCACCTGGCGGGCAAGCGGAGCGTGGCCGCCAAGGTCGCCGCGCAGGACGACCCCCGCATGAAGGACATTCTCGTGCGCCTGATGCGACACTGGTCCGCCACCGGGGGCGATCTCTTCACCTACTACAGCCTCTGCAGCAGTTACGGCGAGTACGGGTCGTTCGGGCTGTCGAGCGACATCAGCGTGGACAGCACCGTGAAGTGGCAGGCGGTGAAGGAGGTTACCCGTGGTCCTTGAAGGTCCTGCACGCGGCGGCCCGGTGCCAGAAAGGAAGCGTCGCCGATGAGTCGCTGCCGTCTCGTTTCCGCCCTGTGGGCACTCGCCCAGTCCACGCTCCTGGGCTGCGTTGCGGGCGCCACGGGCGATGGAGCGTCCCCCTCGCCCACCATCCAGGTACGTCCCGGTGGCATCGAGCTTCCCCCCGGCGGAACGGTTCAGTTCGCCGCGACCGTGACGGGCGCCGCCACGCTCGCGGTCGGGTGGTCGGTCGAGGAGAGCGGTGGAGGTGTCGTCGACGCCACGGGCCAGTACACGGCGCCGCTCCGTGCGGGTGCCTTCCACGTGGTGGCCAGGTTGTTAGCCGACCCCGGGGTCTCGGGGACCGCCACCGTGACGGTGAGCGCGACTGCACCTCCGCCTCCGGACCCGGGCCCCGGTCCCCTCCCACCCCCGACCCCGGCGACGCCGCCCGCCGTGCCGCTCGGCATCAACCTGGAGGGCATCACCGACTGGGCTCCGCAAGCCTTCTTCGCGGACGTCATGAAGCAGGGGCGCGCCTGGAGCGCTCCCGGTGACGTCCACACGCCCGTGCCGCTCGACGCCATGGGCTGGCCCACGGGCGACGCCGGCATCGTGGTCGGCACGTCGCCGGCCAGGATGGCGCGCAGCGCGAACTACCGGCTGTTCTTCCGGGGCCGCGCCACCGTGAGCGCGGAGAGCGCGACCATCCAGAACCAAGTCTACGACGCCGCCACGAACACCACCACCGCCGACGTCACCATCACCGTGAACGACAACTTCGTCCTCGACTTCCGGGGGCAGGCGGGTGGCGTGAAGGACGTGAAGCTGATGCGCCCCGGCCACGCGGTCGGGGAGTTGTTCTCGCAGGACCTGCTCGCCCGACTCTCCCACTTCTCCGTCGTCCGGTTCATGCAGGCCCTCGGCGAGCCTGGAATCGGGAGCCCGGCCAATCCGGACACGGACTGGTCGACACGCGTGCTTCCGGGCTACGCGCGCCAGAACACCAGGAGCGGCATTGCCTGGGAGTACGTGATCCTCCTCGCCAACCAGGCCAGCCACGACGCCTGGATCAACGTTCCGCTCGACGCCACCGACGGATACGTGACCCGCCTGGCCCAGCTCTTCCGCTACGGGGGCGACGGCGTCGACCCTTACACCGCGCCGCAGGCGAATCCCGTCTACCCGCCGCTGGACCCGTCTCGCACCATTTACGTCGAGCACGTGAACGAGCTCTGGAACGGGATCTACGACAGCACCGGCAGGAACCGCAGCCTGGCGTTAGCCGAGATCCGGAGCGGCGACCCGCATCACTACCGGTACACCGCAGGGTCCGACTTCCAGCTCGGGATGCGCAGGATGGCTCGCAACGTCGTTCGCATCAGCGACATCTTCCGGTCGGTCTTCGGCGACGCCGCCATGGGGGAGAGGGTCCGTCCCGTCCTGGCGGCGCAGGTGGACAATCTCGGTACCCTGGCCGACCCGCTCGAGTACCTCCTCGCCGTCTACGGCCCGGGCAATCCCTATGGAAACCCGGGCCACCCGGTCGGCCACTACGTCTGGGCCGGCTCGGGCGGTCCGTACCTTTACGATGTGCCCGGCCCGGCCACGGTCGACGCGATCTTCGCCGATTGGTCGGGGGGAACGGCGCAGGCCGTGTACGACTCGATCAGCTCGTCCAAGGCCCTCTGCGACGGCTATGGCCTGAAGTACGTTGCCTACGAGGGGGGACCTCACCTGATCTCAGGGACCGGCGGGCAAGCCGCGAAGGCGGCCGCGCAGATGGACCCGCGCATGAAGGACCAGATCGTGGGGCTCCTGCACCACTGGTTCCGCACCTCCCAGGCCGACCTGTTCGTGTACTACACGCTCGCCAGCGAGTGGGGTGTGTTCGGGTACTTCGGGCTCTCCGAGGACATCGCTTCCGAGGCCACGCCGAAGTGGGACGCGGTGAAGAAGGTGGCGGCGGGCCAGTAGTCCCGGCCGGGGAGCGGCGCATTCCGGCCGGCCGGCCGGTCGGCGTGTGGTAAGTTCGTTCCTCATGAACGGGATGAGAAAGGAACGCCACGCCAACCCGGACCAGACTCCCTATGAGGGGGACGACTTCCAGGAGTCGGGGCGCCGGGCAACGATAAGGGAGCGCGTCCAGGCCACGCTGCGCGCCGGCGCGCAGCACAGGCGGCTCGTCGCCGCGATCCTGATCTTCGGCCTTCTGATACTGGCCGTATACTACGCGGCGCAGACCCCGCTCTATCGCGTCCAGACGACGCTCCTGGCCCAGCGGCAGCAGGCGGTGCCGTCCATCGTCCGAGCCAGCGTGCCGAACGAGCTCCCCACGCGGGCGGCCTTCGAGCTCGTCCACCGGAGGGAGAACATCATCGCGCTGCTGAAGCAGACCGGGCTCTACGACGAGGCGAAGGCCCCCGCGAAGCCCGACTGGCTGAGCCGGCTGCGGACGAAGATGACGGGAGTGATGAACCCCTCCCTGGCGGAGGAGGATCCGCTGAACGCACTTGTCCTGCGTCTCAACAAGGCGCTCACCGTCGAGACCGGCGACAGCACGATCACCATCTCCATCGACTGGCCGGATCCGCAGCAGGCCTACGAGCTCGTGGAGGCCGCGCTGCAGAACTTCCTCGAGGCTCGTCAACTCCAGGAGATCACCGCCATCGACGACGCCATCACCTTGCTCCAGGGGCGCGTCTCCACGCTGCGGCAGGAACTCGACGCCTCCATTGCCGGGGCGACGGTGCGCGCCCTACCGACTCAGGGAAGCGCCCCCGCGCACGGCGCCGTGGCGGCGCGGTCCGGGGTGTCGGCAAGCGACGCGCTGGCGATGCTCAAGGCCACCCAGGACGCGAAGGAGCGGGCGCTCCGAGACATGGAGGAGCTTCGCCGACGGCGCCTGGCGGACGTGCAGTCGCAGCTCGAGGAGAAGCGCGCGGTATTCTCGGAAGCCCACCCAAGCGTCGTGGCCCTGCGCAAGGAGATGGAGTCGCTCTCCCGTGAGTCGCCGCAGATTGCGGCGCTCCGGGAGGAGGAGCAACGGCTCCGCGAGGAGTACAACACCCTCAATGCCAATGAGATGCAAAAGGCGGGAGGTACCGCAAGACTGCCCCGACCGACAGTCGCTTCCCCGGTAGCGTTCGCCGCCGTCCCGGAGACGGAGCGCGTCCGCGACGCCCGGTTCCGCTATCAGCAGATGGTGGAGCGCGTGAACGCGGCACAACTCGACTTGGACAGCGCGCGCGCGGCGTTCAAGTACCGCTACACGATCGTCTGGCCCGCCGAGGTGCCCCGAAGGCCCGTGAGCCCGAACCCGTTCAAGATCTTCGGGCTCGGCGGGCTCGCCTGGATCCTAATCGCCGCGGGCGCGGCCGTCTGGCTGGAGCACCGATCCGGCCGGATCCTGACGCGCTGGCAGATCGAGGTCGCCCTGAACGTCCCGGTCCTCGCCGAATTCGATCGCAAGCGCTAGGCAACGCCCGGATCGAGAGTTCGCGGTCCCGCGAGCACCGGACGGGCCGCATCGGACGCGAGGACTAGAATGAGAACCAGCGGCGGGATCCCTCCAAGAGGGCCAAGAAGCCGGTCGACCGGGAATGGAGCCGCATGACGAGAGTCGGGTTGATCGGGGCGGGGAAGATGGGAATCTCGCACTACGCGATTCTCGGAGCGCATCCGCGCGTGAAGGTCGTCGCCGTCTGCGACAGCATGTCCTACGTCACCTCGGCGCTGCGCAAGCACACGGGCATCGAGACGTTCAAGGACTTCCGCAAGATGATTGAGACGGCGGAACTCGATGCGGTGTTCGTGGCCACACCGACCGCGTCCCACTTCGAGGCTGCATCCCACGCGCTGGAGCGCGGGCTGCATGTCTTCGTCGAGAAGCCCCTGTGCCTCGACCCCGCCCAGAGCGCGCGGCTGGCCGAGCTGGCCCGGCAGAAGGGCAAGGCGAACCAGGTGGGTTACCACAATCGGTTCATCGGGACCTTCCAGGAGACCAGGCGCCTCGTTCGCGGCGGGGCCATCGGCGACGTCTACCACCTGTCGGGCAGCGCGTTTGGCCAGGTGGTGATCCGTCCCAAGAGCGGCATGACCTGGCGCACCAGCAAATCGGAGGGTGGCGGCTGCCTTCACGACTACGCCTCCCACGTCGTAGATCTCATGAACTTCGTTGTTGGGGTGCCCCGGGACGTCGTCGCCGCGCAGCTGCGCCGCATCTACTCCAAGGACGTGGAGGACGCTGTCTATGCCACTTTTCGCTACGCGGACGGAGCCAGCGGCCATCTCGAGACGAACTGGAGCGATGCCAGCCACCGGAAGATGAGCACCACCATCGTGTTGCACGGGACGCGGGGAAAGATCGTTACCGACCGGCAGGAGTGCCGGGTGTTCCTGCGGGAGGGCACCGAGTTCGAGAGCTACCGCCCGGGCTGGACGGTCCGCTACATCACCGACCTCCAGGCGCCGGTGGCGTTCTATCTCCGGGGCGAGGAGTACTCCGCCCAGATCGATGCCTTCATCGACGCGGTGGAGCACGGAACCGCGGAGCACGAGAACTCGTTTGCCAGCGCCAGCGAGACCGATTGGATCATCGACCTCATCCAGAAGGCCGGACAGGAGAGGAGCTAGCCATGGACCGCATCCTCTTCGGCGACAACCAGTTCTTCGGCGTCAACCACATGTCGGAAGAGAAGGCGCGGGCGCAGGCGATGCAGTTCAAGGACACCGCCTCGATCATGCGCGTCCTGGACATCGCCTACGAAAACGGCATCAGGGTCTTCATGTGCACGACCTACGACCGCGTGGGAGAAATCGCCGACATCGTGCGCGCCAACCCGGGTCGCTACCCGGACTTTCAGTTTTACCCGTGCATGCCCTACGCTCACAAGTACGCCAACTCCGTCGGCGAGGTGGGTATCATCGAGACGATCCGGCGCTTCGCGCCCGGTGGCTTGATGGAGACGATGATCAAGGGCGCGGTCTCGGCTGTGACGCAGGACATCTACAAGCTGATGGAGATCCTGGTCGACTCGGAGATGAAGCGCTTCGCAGACGTGAAGACGCCGGTGGTCTTCGTCCAGAACGTCGTCACCGACCTCCTGCTCGGGCTCGGGCTCGACGACGTCTTCCCGGCCTTCGCGCACCACATCCAGCGGAAGTACGGTTCCGAGGCCGGCTTCATCACCATGAACCTCCCCCGGCTCGTGGACGTGCTCGAGAGCAAGGGGCTGAGGAACCCCATCGTCTGCGCCAACATCAACAAGATCGGCTTTCGCATGTCCGGGGGCGTCGACGCCTACCGCGAACTCCTGCGCGCCCGCCGCTGCCGCGCCATCGCCATGTCCGTCTTCGCCTCCGGAGCCATCCCGCCGAAGGAAGCCATCGAGTGGGTCTGCGGGCTGGCGGGGCTCGACTCCATCGTGTTCGGCGCCTCTTCGGCGGCGAACATTCGCCAGACCAAGGCGCTCATCGAGCAGGCCTGGCCGACCTGAGCGGCCGTCTCGGCGGGGCCGGCGCGGCCAGCGATCAGTGGGCGCGACGGCCAGGGAGGGCGCGCCAGAATCCCTCCAGCCAGGCCGAGAGCTCGGCGGCGCGCCCCATGGCGTCGCCCCGAGCCACCTTCCCGCGAACCGCGGCAATGGCAGCGGGCAGGTCGGCCAGGTCCTCGACGGTGGTGGCCAGGCCGCCCTCCGACAGCTTCTTCGCGAACGGCACCTGGTGTTCGTCCACGTGCTCGCCCCAGCGCGAGCGGCGGGGGACCATGATGGGGTGCCTCCCTTGCTGGATGCAGACCAGCGTGGAACCCGCGCCGGCGTGGGTGATCACCACGCTGGAGGTGCGGACGTGCTCGCAGAGCGCGCCGAAGGACATGTACCGCTCGACGCGGGCGTGGCGGGGCTCGTAAGAGCAGGAACCGAGCTGCACCAGGAAGTCCTCGCCCAGCGCGCCCGTCGCCTGCAACTCGTCGACGGCCCGGGCCAGGCGGTCGAAAGGGTGGACCTCCATTCCCATGATCACGAAGATCAGACGATCCTCCCGTGGTGCTCCACGCCCCGGTAACGCTTCACAAGCTCCGGCCACTGGACCAGCATGCGGGTCGCGAAGGGCTTCACCATCCGTGCCGTGAGGGAGATCTCGGTGATGCGAGTGATGGACTCGACGAAGACGGTCGGGATGCCAAGCGTGCGCGCCAGCCAGAGGAATGGCACGGCCACGCCCGACCCGGTGGTGAGGATCATGTCGGGGCGGCTCGTCCGGAGCAGGCGCTGCGCCAGGACGAGGTTTCGCAGGAGGTTGGGTACGTTGCGCACCGTCGGGTGCGCCGCCCAGTGGACCTCCTTCTCGTCCCGCAGCAGATACTTCGCGTCCGCGGTGGGAAAGCTCACCCAGGCGCGGTCCTTGTCGCCCCAGAAGTCTTTCAGGCAGAACATCTCGAAGATGTGCCCGCCGGAGGAGGCGATGAGCAGGAGCCGCCGCGGGACCTCGGCGGCCGGCTCCCGGGGCGGCTCGCCTCGCGGGTCGGGGGCGGACATGCGTGGAAGTCTCGCACCCGCCCTGGCGAGAGGAAAGTTTCCCGACCGTCCCGGCTAGGGGAGGTTCGCCAGGAACTTCACCAATTCCGGCACCACGTGCGCCTGTCCGGTCGCGTTGAGGTGGCCGCTGTCGCTCGTGTAGGCGGGCACCAGAGCCGGTATCCCGCCCACCAACTCTCGCGACCCGCCCGAGCGCGTCGACTCGTGGAGCGCCAGGTCGAAGACGTCCGAGCCGTAGGCGGCCCGGACCTTGGCGCTGTACGCCTCGCGCTTGGCGTTGAATACGTCGTTGCCGGGCGATTCGAGGGGCGCGGTCACGTGGACGAAGTGGATGCCGGGATAGAGCGCCTTCACGGAGGCGATCATGGACTGGTAGGCGGCGAAGAGCGCGTCGACGTCGGTGGCGTTGGTGAAGTCGACGAAGCAGAACTTCATGAAGGCGATGTCGACCTTGGCGCCGACGCCTGAGGCCAGGTCGGTCTTGAACATGGCGACCTTGTCCAGGGGGCTGCCGTTCAGAAGGGCCAACTTCATCGACTCGGCCCAGATCCCCGTGTGGATGAGGTCCGGCCGGAGTCCGCCGTTGGAGACGTTCATGTTGATGAGGGTCGGCTTCGCGCCGCTCACGGTCGAGAGCAGGCCGGCCACGCCGTCCATGAGGTTCTCCCCCACCGAGGCGTGGTCGAAGAAGAGGGCATGGCGGGAAAGGACGTCGAACTGGGCCGCGAGGTCGACCGGCGGGGGCGGGGGCGTGGTCACCGTCACGGTGGCAGTGGCCGTCTTGGTGCCGTCTGCGACGCTCGTCGCCACCACGTGGAAGGTCCCGGTCTGGGCGGGTGCATGGTACAGGCCGGATGCGTCGACGGTGCCACCGGCCGACCCCTCGGTGACGGTCCAGGTCGCCCTTGAGTCGGAGGTACCGGTGACCGCGGCGGTGAACTGGAGCGTCCCGCCCGTGGACACGGAACGGGCCTGGGGCGAGATCGACACCCCCACCACCGGGACAGTGGTGACCGTCACCGTGGCGGTCCCATTCGAGGTGGGGTCGGCCACGGACGTCGCGACGACGTGGAACGAACCAACCGAGACGGGCGCCTGGTACAGGCCTGATGCGCTGACGATGCCACCGGCGGACCCCTCGGTTACGGTCCAGGTCACGCTGGTGTCGGAAGAGCCTGTGACCGCGGCTGTGAACTGGACCGTCCCGCCCAGGGACACGGAGCGAGCCTGGGGCGAGATCGATACCACCACCGGAGCAGTGGTGACCGTCACCGTGGCGGTGCCCTTCACGGTGGGGTCGGCGACCGAAGTCGCGACGACGTGAAACGTTCCAGCCGAGGGGGGAGCCGTGTAATGACCGCTCGCGTCGATCGCGCCGCCGTTTGCCTCCGCCACCTGCCACTGCACCGAGGTGTTCGCCGTGCCGGTCACCGTTGCGATGAAGTCCCGCGCCGCGGACGGCCGCAGCTGGGCGGAGGAAGGGGTGAGGTCGACGGCCACGATGTTGGGGCCCAGGTCGGCCGTCCCGCCGCAAGCGACCAGCGTCAGAAGGGTTGCGAACGAAACGATGCCGCGTCGAGCGGTGCTTCTCTGATTCATGTGTATTGCCTTTCCGGCCTCGAGGCCGCGCTCGCCGGTACGTTGCTCCCTGACTGCCGGGACCCAATGGCGCAGCGCGGCATGATTCTAATCCGACCTCAGCGAATTGCAGTAGAGCAGCAACGCACCGCATCGAAAACCCTCCTAGGGGTGGGAGGAAGAGTAATGAAAAAACTCATAACAACCCATGTTTACTAGTAGTTTAGGTCATGCTTTCTGGGGCACGTTGCCTCGACACCCGTTTCGAGATGTGTTCAGATCCGCCAGAGCAACGGCCGCTTGGCCGTCTCCGGTCCCGACGTCGCCCATGTACTTGGTCCCTATCTCGGTCCCGTTCCGGCGCACGGGCGAGCACCGATGCGAGGTCGCGAGCGACTGGGCCAAGGCGCTGCGGTTATTGCGAGATTCGCTCGAGGGACGATTCGGGCCGATCACCATCGCCGCCCCGGACGTGACGGGTGACTCGCCCCTGCTCGACGAGCAGATACCAGTAGCCCTCGACGAATCGGCCGAGGGTATCCGCTTCGAGCGCCTGGGCTCCGCCCGCTGGCGCGCTCGCGACTTCTGGCCGGCCTACTCGAGAATCCGCGGCGCCTGCGAACGTCTGGCCCAGGGCGCAGAGGTCGTCCACGGGAGCATCAACAACCTGTGGCAGCCCTACGCTCTCATGGGCTTCAACGCCGGCCGGCGGCTGGGAAAGACCATGGTCTTCGTTCTCGACCTCGATGACGTGGAGCGAATCCGGGACATGAACCGGGGACTCGGCTCGCTGCGGAAACTCCGCGACGAGATCTACTGTGCGGCTCTCGTCCACGCCGTCCGGGATGCCGTGGGCCACGCGGACCTCTCCCTGCTCAAGGGGCAGCAGCTTCACGCGCGGTACGGCCGCTACGCCCGGAACGCCAAGGATTTCTTCGACACCTCGTACCATCGCGAGGACGTCATCGTCCCGGCCGACCTGGCGCGCAAGAACGAGGAGCTCATGGCGGGCTGCCCGATCCGCTGCTTGGCCCTGGGAAGGCTGGTCGGATACAAGGGGCTCGATCACACCCTGCGAGCCGTGGCCGCTGCCGTGGCCGCTGGCACCGAGGTGGTCCTCGACCTGATCGGCGACGGACCGGAACGGCCGGCGCTGGAGGCACTGGCGCGAACCCTCGGCGTGTCATCCCGGGTGAGGTTTCTCGGCTCGAGGACCTATGGGCCGGAGCTGATGCGGGAGGTCGCCCGGTACCATGTCCTCCTTTTCACTTCGCTCGCCGAGGAGACGCCGCGATCGCTCTTCGACGCCATGGCGGGTGGATGTGCCTTGCTCGCCTTCGACATCCCCTTCACCCGCCAGGTCGTCGACGAAGTGGGTCACGGCGCGGTGGTCGCGCGTGGCGACGACGACGCGCTCGCGTCGTGGATCGTGGAACTATCCCGGGACCGCTCGCGGCTCGCGGCCTGGATGGGCTCCGCAGCGCAGCGGGCGCCCGAGCACGCCGCGGAGGTGTGGTACCGGCGGCGGGCCGAGTGGACGTTCGAGGCGTACGAGCGCCACCGGCGCGGTGGCTGACCGCAGAGCAAGGGAGAGCGCCCCATGATCGCGCGCCTCCGCCATGCCGCTCTCCGGCTCATCGGGGCGAAGGGCTCGCCCCTTTCAGACGTGGCGCGGCGCAGAGGACTACCTCCGCCTGTGGGGGCTGAAGAGCCGCCGGGTCGAAAGCTCGCGTGTGCGGAGCCTGATGGTCTCCAGGACCACGGGCAGAACCCGAGCAAGCGTGCGTGCCACGAGTGGTTGCGTGCGCCCGTGCTGGCCGGAGCGGCGCGCAGCGGGTGCTCACGAACGAGGAAGAGGTCGAGGCGCGGCTCTCCCGTTCAAGGACATGGCGGACTCCCTCTCCTACGCCGCGCGCCGAGTCCTGGGGCTCCAGAAGCTCGACCGGGTGGAGGGCGTCCAGGCGGAGACCTCGATTGACTTCGAGTTGGCCCGCGTCCTGGGGCGCGAGGTCGAGCACGATGCGGCCGTCGCGTTTGAACTGGACGACGCGATGTTCGTCGACGGCTCGGCAGCACGGAGGAGGAAATCGATCCGGCCGCCCTGTGACGTTCCCCCGAAAAAGTGGACGAAAAGCAGCCTGAGGATTTCGCTTCGTTGAGTCCCCGGAAGGGAGGACGGAATCGATGCGGAAGGCAAGGTTCGCGGAGGCGCAGATCGCGTACACGATCGGGCAGGTCGAGGTCGGCGTGCCGGTGGTGGGGGTCCGCCGGAAGATGGGTGTGTCGGAGCAGACCTTCTACGCGTGGAAGAAGAAGTGCGCCGGGATGGGCATCGTCGAGCTGCGTCGGGTGAAGCAACTCGAGGACGAGAGCCGGCGGCTGAAGAGCCTGGTCGCGGACCTGACGCTCGACCAGCACATGCTCCAGGAGGTTCTCCGAAAAAATCCTGAGGCCCGCGGCGCTCCGGGAACGGGTCGCCTGGCTCGTGGGCGCGTTCCGAATCAGCAAGCTGCGGGCCTGCGAGCTCGTCCGGCTGGGCCGGTCGACGTTTTGTCGGAAAAGCACGGCCAAGGACCAGACGCCGCTCCGGAGGCGTCTTCGGGAACTTGCCGAGGCACGGCCCCGGGTCGGGTGTCCGCGGCTGCACGTTCTGCTTCGCCGGGAGGGCTGGAAGGTGAACATCAAGCGGGTCTACCGCCTGTACAAGCGGAAGGGCTGGGCGTTCAGAAGGAGAACCGGAAGAAGCGAGGCAGCCATCTTCGGGTGGTTCCGAATGCGCCGATGAGCCCGAACGAACGGTGGAGCATGGACTTCGCGCAAGACAGCTGGCTGAACGGCCGGAAGTTACGGGCCCTCACGGTCATGGACGGCCTCACCCGCGGATGCCTGGCCGTCCACGCTGACGGCTCCCTTTCGGGCAAGAAGGTGGCAGCCATCCACGAGCAAGAAGATCTGCTCATCGAGCTCCGGGCCCTCCGCAAGACGCCCGAGGGG
>Ga0315278_10002515_pt1 | contig 16298 bp, 15 predicted proteins | sample YL17G06_0_MG_FD_203880 | JGI IMG/M metagenome (GOLD analysis project Ga0315278, IMG submission 203880) | Sediment microbial communities from Yellowstone Lake, YNP, Wyoming, USA - YL17G06_0 | ecosystem: Environmental > Aquatic > Freshwater > Lake > Sediment | place: USA: Wyoming | collected... | reverse complement strand
CGGTGGTTACAGGTAACTCCTCCAAGCTTCCAAACGGCATTTTGAAATCCTTCGCTTAAACTCTCGAAACTCTCTGAAAAACATATAGTTCCTGTCTCCCAATTGGAATAGGGTAATACAAAATGGTGTGTAAAGGGACAGGCGAAAAAATGAATATGATTGATATCGGACTACTTGTGTGTTGCAGTTTTCATCCAGGCAACGATTTTACAGAGGAAGCGTTATGCGCCTATTATAAATTGAAAACGGTGAAAACGGAAACAGGCCGGAATCGCCTCTCGATGCTTTCTTGGAAGATATTATCTTTGAAAAACATGCGGCGGCGATAATTCAGAAAATCGAAAAATACAAAGATACCGGTAAATATATTCTTTATTTCAAGGGCAGGTAGGGGACAGTCCAATTTTTTCCCCCTAATAGCAGTTCCTCACTAATAGCAGTTCCTCATGACGGCGGAACGACACGCCCTCACCTGTAGACCATGGAAATTTTTACCACAAAGAGACAGCACACCAAGACACCAAGGATTTTTTCTCTTTTTCTTCGCGGTCCTTCGCGTTTTTAGCGGCTACTTTTATAGCGGAGAATGACATAGTTCTGGAAGGTGCTCAGTGAGCGCAGCCGGGAGATGACGGTTGTCCAAGCCCCAAGGAATAGTTAAAGCCTCGCAAGCGCCTCGTTATACCAATTTTAAAAAGTTTCTCAGTGCGAAAACCCTGGATGATGTGTTTTGATGGATACATACCTGCCGGGCAAAAAATTTATTACTCGTTCGATTTCCCCCCTCCACTCAGCTCCTTTGATTAGCTCCCCGGCAAGTGTGGTTCATTTACCGGTACATCATTTGTTTCGTCTGCTAATTTAGTGTGCAGCCAATCTCCAATTTTGTAAGTGAACAAACCCACTACAACTCCACCATAAAAATCCACAACGGTAATAATGATGGGTAATTGAACATCCTTTAATCGGAACATCAAAATCAAAAAAATAATCGCACTGATTGCACCTGAAAAGGAAATCACAAGAAATCGAGAGATAAATTTTACTTTTTGTCTCTCTCTAAATTTGTCAAAGGAAGTAAGAAATAAGGCCAATAATACTGAACCAAGAATACCTCCCCAGATGATTGAACTTAAGGGCGGCTCAAGTTTAACTTTCACTATTTCTTCGATCATTGTTTTATTCCTACCAAGTGATTGAAATGTAATGACCACTCTGAGATCATATTCAGCGGGTTTGAAAAATAATAATTGAAAATAATTAAAAGGAGATAACAATTTTGAAGATGCTTTGGGAAAGTGATGATGTTTAATTAGAGAATTCCCAGAATCCAATTGTTTAGATACTAATTCAATTTCAGAGCTGGTTTTTTCATCAGTACCACGGCCAAGCTGCATCTCAGGGAAATCAAACTCAACATCAGAAATTGAAAAGTTGGATTCGGTTAAATTGGAAATTTTTACATAAACGTCTAATGGGCTTGTAACATAGATATCTCTTTGATGAAGACTAATCTTAACATCCGGCTTTAATTGTAAATACTTCAACGCTTCATTAGAGTTGTTTTGTTCACCTGTTACTGAGGCTAAAATAAAATGAATTGATGATAAATAAACTAAAATAAAAATGAGTTTGGGTTTCATATTAACCTCCAGTTATCGTTATTGTTCTAATTTCTTGAAGGATTTGGTTCCCGTCAGAAATTTTTTTTTCTCTTTCCTTTGGCGTAAGTCTTTCCAGGTGTGTCCATTCCAGCAGGGTCTTAGCATAGCGTTCCCAATGTTCTCTACATTCTTCATTTTGAAGGTTTTTTCTTTTTATATACGAAGTATGTGGAGTGGAAGGATTATTGCCTAAACAACCATAAAGCGCATTCTTCCAAACATTTATCGCATCAACTCCAAGATAGTCTATTGAAATTTCCTCATATTCATTTAAGACTAATGTGAGCTGATTGGAACGGATGATAGAATTTCCCAAATGACTCGCAGCCATTTTTATACGCCTATTTCCTGCTGGGAGAGATGATATTGCTGCATCATTCAATTTGGAATACCAGTCAATATATCTTTTCCATGATTGATATGCTTTTTCCGCACAAACTCTTGCTTCGCTTGGGTTTTCATTTATTCTGTCTAAATATTCGAGATGAGCCATACTGACTTCCCAGAGTAATGATTCCTGTTCAAGATAACAATTATTTTCGAACAGCCTGGAATTTCGGACATATTCCCTTCCATAATTTAATGCTTCAATAAAATTCCCCTGGTCGCTTTCATTACGAAACTTGTTCAAGGTATCCCGAAGGTGTTCACATTCATTTGAAATTGGAGGTGATTGCGGGTAGAGCGGTGTATTAATTGATATTACACACAAAATTGAAAGGCTAACAAATACTTTAAATGAAAAAAATTTTAATATCATTTTTCACTCCTTAAGTTATTTATACAATTGTCAACGGTTTTTTTGAGGAAACATTTGGAGAATCCATTATCTTAAAGATTTTCATTATTTAAACTTCCTCGTTGATCACAGATCTGAGTCCTTACCTCGTTCATCCAAAATGTCCTCCGCAGGGCTAATTTTACCCCTTCCCCCTGCTTGAAGCTCAATGATAATCTAAGAAAAAATGTTTGTCAAGGGGGAAAGAGGCAAAAAAAAATTATTTCTGGGGAGGGAGAATCAGGCGCTTTCTTCTAAAAATATCTCTGCCAGGTTGATATTTAACCCTTCAAGGGTGTGACAGGGGAGAATTTTCTCCTCCGTATAAAATTCAGGTCTGCCGTATTTCCCATTTTCCCCCAGGATGAACACTTCCACACTTTTATCCTCGGGGGAAACCAACCAGTACTCTTTAACCCCAAACCGTTCATACGTATAAAATTTAATTATCCGGTCTTTTTTGGAAGTGGTGGGGGAGAGAATTTCAATGATCAAATCCGGGGCGCCTTTGCAGCCGTTTTTGTCCACTTTGGAGCGGTCACAGATCACGGAAATATCCGGCTGTACCACCGTGAGGATTTCATCATCGCTTTGATTGGCTTCCGGGAGCCGGACATCGAAAGGAGCGGCGTAAACCTTACATTTTTTACCCTTAAGAAACACTTTTATCTCAGTAGACAGGTTCATGGAGATATCCTGGTGATAACTATTGGGGGCCGGGGTCATATCATAAGGGACGCCGTCGATAAGCTCCCATCTCTCTTCATCGGGCCAGGTCACGTAATAAGCATATGTAAATAATTCTTCAGGCTTCCTTAAAGGTAATCCCATATATCCTCCTGTTACAGGATACTATTCTAACCCATAATCATTTTAATTTCAAGCGACCGGGATTTGTATTTTATTCAAAAAAATGGTAAACTTACAACTTGAAAAACCTGGAAACCCAGTAGAAAAGAAAGAGAAAATATGGCATTCGATGATCTGATCGGGAATAAACGGATAAAAAATATTTTGACCAGTTACCTGAGACATAATATCGTACCTTACAGCATGATATTTTTCGGTCCCAGTCCATCCAGCCTGCTGGCTTTTGCCCGCGGTTTTGCCAAGGCCCTGAACTGCCTTACCCAGGGCGACGACTTTTGCGGTCATTGCCGGCATTGCACCGAGGCCGACCACGACAGTTTCCTCGACCTGAGAATCCTGCAGCCGGACGGCCAGTTCTATAAAAAAGAACAGATTACCTACCTGGTGGAAGATAATTTCAACAGACCCATGAAAGGCAACAGGAAAGTCTATATACTTACCGGCGCCCACCATATGAACCCCAGTTCCGCCAATGCCTTTCTAAAAGTACTGGAAGAGCCGGCGCCGGCCAACGTCTTTATCCTGCTGACGGATAATTTGAACGGCCTGCTGCCCACTATCAAATCCCGCTGCCAGATTTTGAAATTCTCCCCCCTTTCTAAAAAAGAGATCACGGAATACCTGGTCCAACAAGGAGATGACGCTGAACAAGCGCAATTGAAAGCCTATCTAAGCCAGAGCAATGCGGAAAGCGTGGTAACCGGGGATTTCAAAGAGTTTATGAATAAACGCGCTGAAATCCTGGCCATGCTGAGCGGCCTGCTGCAAAACCGCGGGGTGGAGGTCACCCTGATGAACCTTTTTAAATTGAGCCGCAGCAGGGAAAAATTCGTGGAATACTTCCGGGAAACGGTCAACCTGCTTTCTTTGATGCTGCGCGATATTATGGTTCTCCTGGTGGACCCGCAAAACCCGAATATAATAAACGTGGACTATAGGGAAACGCTCACAAAATTAACCCCATATATAACCATGGAAAAAACCTTGTTCCTGATCCGGAAAATGGAATACCTGCTGAGAGATATCCAACGAAACCTGAATGCCAGGGTATTGATCATGGAGTTCATGAAGAGCTATACCGACACTGAAAGTGAAGGTGAGGCGTGAGGTATTTAAATGTTTAAGGTGATTACGGTAAAAATCGAGGACCGGAAAGATGTCCTCCACTTTAAAACAAAAGAAACCGAAATAAAACCCAATGACCATGTCATTATAAAATCATTGATCGGGGAAGAATTGGGAATTGTTTTAAAGTCCTTTGGAAATATATTCAACCAGATAAAAAACATTTCCTGTATACCGGAAATATTGAGAATTGCCACGGACAGCGACCTGGATAATTTCCGGAAAAAAACCGTGGAAGAACAAAAAGCCTACGACTTCTGCTTGAAAAGGATAAAAGATCGGGAAATCCCCATCAAACTGATAAAAGTCAGTTTTTTTACCTCCGAGCGAAAAGCCATCTTCTATTTTTCGTCCGAGGGAAGGATCGATTTCAGGGACCTGGTCAAAGACCTGGCCAAGAAATTCAGGATGCGCATCGAGATGCGGCAGATCGGTATCCGCGACGAAGCCAAGATGATCGGCGGCCTGGGGATTTGCGGCCGGCAATTGTGCTGCAAAGTTTTTTTAAACAGCATCGAACCCATAACCCTCCAGATGGCCCGGCGCCAGAACCTGAACATGAACCCGGTAAAAATCTCGGGCCAGTGCGGCCGGTTGATGTGCTGCCTTTCCTACGAGGAAGACATGGGCGGACGTATCTATATCGAAGACCAGGATGAACTGGTGGGCTACAACGAGGAGGAAGAAGATGAAAATGCAGTCCCAACCATCGAATAAAAAACGATTTTTCCCGGCGCTGTGGATTATATTTTCAATTCTTATTGCCGTACCCGGCTATTCGCAGTTTAAACCGCTTTATACCTATTATAATTTTTCCTTCGGGGCCAGGGCCATGGGCGTGTCCAATGCGTTTACCGCAGTGGCCGACGACCTGTCGGCGGTTTCCTGGAACCCGGCCGGCATCGCGGAATTTAACGCCCCGCAAGCCTACATTAATTATAAAAACGATGAATTGCTTTACAACTATGATGAACAGCAACAGCCGGGCGTTCCTTATAACAACCGCTATACGCGACACCTGGAGTCGCGGTTAAAAACATTGGATTTTCTTTCCGTATCGGTCCCGGCGTACTTCTGGGATATGAAGTGGAATTTCGCCCTCAGTTACTACCGGTTTATTCCTTATACCATGACGGGTAAATTTACCGAAAACGAAGACAGTTATGCCGGCGGCATTGCCACGGGATACAACAATACCGTTCATTTTTTCGGCGATGGCGGCATCGATGTCCTGGGCTTTACGGCCGCCTATTATTTAAGCGATTATTTTTCCCTGGGCATAACCTTGCAGCAATTTATAAATTCCGGTTCGGTCGATTACCGGTCCCTGTACCAAAACGCGGCTGGTTCCACCCGGCTGGAAGACAATGAAACCTATACCGAGAAGCTGGAGGGCCGCAATATAATCCTGGGGTTTATTTTCAAACCCATGAAAGATGTGGCTGTCGGTGTGACCTACCGCACCCGGCTTGCCAATATATTCGAATCGGAATATGTGAATATCTATTCTCACAACGGCAGTACCGGGGTGGTGGAAGATGCGGCCCGGGCCGATGTGGTGATACCCCCGCGGTTATCCATGGGGGTAATGGTGCGGCTTTTCCCGTGGATGCGGTTTTCGGCGGACTATTTTGTTACTTACTGGCGACTCAGTCATATATATCATGATTATGGCCAGGCCGAAGACGAGGAGCGGGAATTCCCGGTGAGGAACGCTTATTCGTTCCGCCAGCGGGATGCCGTGAATCTCCGGGCCGGTTTGGAGTTTACGGTCCCGGTTGAAAAAGTCACTCTTTTCTTGAGGTGTGGTTTGTTCAAGGAAAACCCCTTGTTCCCGGCCGGCGCCGGCAACTCGAAAGTGATCAAACTAATCGGCTATTCGCTGGGGTTTGGCCTGGATGTGTCGTCTGTGGCGGCTTTCGATTTTGCTTATATGAAACAAAAAGCCAATTGGTGGGAACCGGGGCATTTCGACTCGGCGGCGCCTGTGTTAACGCGTTACAGTAACAACATGGTCCGGTTGTCACTAATCTTCCGGTTCGGTCCAGTAAAGAAAATATAACAAACAAAAATAATTGGAAGTCCGAAACGGCGAAACCTTTTTATAAAAAGGTTTCTGGTCGCCGAAGGCACATCTCAGTTCTTCAAAAATTGTCTCACCGAGATATAAGAGGAAAGGAGCCCGATGCCTGTTCCCAGCAGCAGTAACCGTAAAAAGAGCACCGGCGGGATATTTTTGAAACTGATCATATCCTTGAAAATATTATACATAAAAGTGGCGTAGGCGGGAAATAACTTTAAGGTGATAAAGAGCAAAACGCAGGCCATGACGCTGCCGAAAAATCCCAACAGCGCTCCCTCGATAATGAAAGGAATCTTAATGTACCAGTCCGTTGCCCCCACCAGCCTGTAAATGATGATCTCTTCTTTCCTGTAAAAGATGTTCAACTTGATCAAATTGAAAATAATAAAAGCCGAAACGAAAATCAAAATCATACTCAGGAACATCCCTACCAGCGAAATAAATTTTTTGATGGCCATTACTTTTTGGGCCCAGTCCAGGTTAACCTGTTTACTTTCGATAATGCTCAATTTTTCAATGTCTTCGATAAAGGAGATGACCTTTGTCCCGATATTGTATTCCTGTTTGAATTTGACTTCGATGGAAGCCGGGAAAGGGGAGGTCTTGAATTCCGAGAGGATGTATTTCAACTCCGGGAACTGCCTTGAAAAAGCGATTTCCGCCTGGTCCCTGGAATTGAAGGTGACATCTTCCACCAGTAAACTCTCTTTGAGCTTTTTTAATAACAGATCGATCTCAGGTTGTTCCACGTTATCTTTAAAATAAAAAATCGCCTCGATGTTTTTGGAAAATTCGTTGGCAAAGGTTTCCAGGCTGAAGGATAGATAGTTAAAGATGCCGAAGATCAGGAGGGTAAAGGCAATAATGCCGAAACTCAGGAAGTTGATCAGTTTATTTCGGGTGATGCTTATGAAAGCGTTGCTGAGAGTACTTTGCAGCAAGTTCACAGGATCGCCTCCGCCGGGCCGGAGGGCGCATATTTTCCCTGGTCAAGTTTCAAGGTACGTTTAGGGAACATGTTCAGCAAGTGGCGGTCGTGGGTGGCGATAATCGTCGTGATGCCGTTGGCATTTATTTTTTCAAAGATTTTAAAGATTTCGATAGACAATTCCGTATCCAGGTTTCCCGTGGGCTCGTCGGCAATAACGATTTTAGGGTTGCCCACGATGGCCCTGGCAATGGCCACGCGCTGCTGTTCGCCGCCGGATATATGGGTAGGTAAATAGTTTTTACGATGCGATAAGCCCACCTGGGCCAATACTTTGACCACCATTTTATCGATGGCGGATTTTCTTTCTCCCCTGACCACCAGGGGGATGGCGACATTTTCATAGACGGTCCGGTTGGCCAGCAGTTTGAAATCCTGGAATACGATGCCGATATCCCTTCTTAACAGGTACAATTCCTTCTGGGGAATGAGGTTGATGTTGCTGGAGTTTACCAGGATTTGTCCCTTGGAAGGCAATTCTTCTTTAAAAATCAGTTTTAAAAGAGTGGACTTACCGGCCCCGGAAGCGCCGGTGAGGAAAATAAATTCTCCCTTTTGAATACTGAGGCTGACGTCATACAGGGCGTATTGATCTTTTACATATTGCTTGAAAACATGATAGAACTCAATCACTTTTCAATCCTCGCGTCCTCGCGTCCTCGCGTCCTCGCATAGGCGCTTAACCTCAACCTCAGCTTCAGCCCGGTTTTTGCCGCGGCGTTATCGGGGTTCTTCTTCCTGGGCTTCTTTTTGCATTTCGATTTTTTTAAACAGTATCCTGCCGCAGTTTTCGCATACACAAATCTCGTCGGAGGAAATCAGTTCATTTAACCGCTGCGGTCGCACCATCACATTGCAGATGCCGCAGAATTCGGACTCAACATAAGAAATCGCTTTCCCATTCTTATTTTTCGCAAGATGATCGTAGGTATGCAGTAAGTTTGCGGGGATTTTGGCGCGCAGTTCTTTTCTTTCTTTGACCATGTGTCCCAGTTTTGCTTTCTGGTATTCCAGGCTGGTGTTCAGATCTTTTATTTTTTCATTGTATTCCGCGGCGATTTTATCGAATTCAGTTTCGCTGTTCCGAATTTCTGTCATGATCTCATCCGATTCCAGCATCAGTTCGATAATTTTTTCTTCAACCCCGCCGATATTGCTTTCTTCGAAGTTGATCTCAGCGATAAATCCCTGGTATTCCTTGTTGGTAGTGGCTTTGCTCATCTGTTCTTTGTACTTTTTGATTTTTTCTTTCACCAGGAGGATATCCTTTTCCAGTTTTTCTCTTTTCTTGACATTCTCGTTCAGTTTAACCCTGGAATTTTCAATGATGGTGTTTTTTCCGTCTCGCTCTTCTTCTACCTTTTTGATTTCTCCCGGGATTTCTTTAATGAGGTTTTCTGTCTCTTTTAATTGATCGTCATGCTGCTGCAGTGAATATAAAATTTCCAGTCCTTCTTTCAATGATGCTCCTTTTTAAAAAGAATTACTTGGGTCTACCAGGATTCGAACCTGGAACCAACCGGTTATGAGCCGGTAGCTCTAGCCGTTGAGCTATAGACCCAAAGATTAGCCTTTAGAGTATCAAAAAAAACGCATGGTGTCAAGTCCTATTTTTTTTTGTTGTTGACAAAGGATTGAAATGATATTATAATAAAGACGAACAAAAAGCGAATAAATGTTCGCGAAACAAGGATTGTGAACGATGAAATATGTGCCATTGAGAATTTATTCTGTGTTTTCACGTGGTAAAGGCGCTGTGGGCGCTGCTGAATTAGGGGACTTCCTCAAACAAAGGGATATCTCTTGCCTGGCCGTCGCTGATCCATTCAGTGTGGCCGGTTGGGAAAGCTTTCGTAAGGAGGCGCTGGAAAGGGGCATGAAACCCCTGCTGGGTACGGAAATACGGATCCAGGATATCGGCGCCTTTATGCTTTTCCCCATTACGGTGAAGGGCTATTTCTCCCTGGTCTCTTCTTTTAATCAAAAAGTATTCTCGAAGTTGGAAGATGTGGTTACTGTCTACATTCCACATCGTATGGCCGCAAACCGCGTCCCCTCTTTTATGAATATTCGCAAACAAATCGCAGCGGAAAATTTCTACCTGGGCCTCGAATGGAACAGCAGCCGCTGGATTATCGACCTGTCGAAGAAATACAATATACCGCCGGTATGGGTTCAACCCATGAAATGGGTCATGAACCCGGAAAAATACGCGGTGGCTTCCGCCGTGTTCAATCACCATCCTGTCTCAGACATACTGATGGGCGCTAAATCCGGCGAGCTTCCCCTCTATGGTCCCATGAGCGCCCAGGCTATTACGCGGCGCTGGGGCGACGCCGGCCGCGCCGCCATGAAAAATACCTTTACCCTCGCGTCGCGTACTGCCTTTGATTTTTCCGATATTTCCGCCGGGGCGGATTCTCCCCAACTCCTGCCGGCCTCGCTGTTGGTCCCGGGTGGAACGCCCGCTTCTTATGCCTTCGACCCCGGGAACCGACTGGAAGAAGTGGTAAACCGCGAAATGGCAAAACGAAACCTTACAATGGCCGAGCGCGAAAGGGCTTTTCGTGAGCTGAATATCATCAAAGAACAGGGTTTTGCCGTTTATTTCCTGATTGCGGCCGAAATCGGTAATTTCTGTAAGAAAAGCAATATCTATTTTAACTTGCGGGGTTCCGGGGTTTCTTCATTCATCCTTTATCTCCTGGGGCTATCCAGGGTGAATCCCATCGAACACGATCTCTTGTTTGAACGGTTCGTCAACAGTCTCCGCGACGATCTGCCGGATATCGATATCGATATCGATTCGTCGCGGCGGGCCCAGGTGTTGAAATGGGTGTTTGAAAAATACGACAAAAGAGTGGTCTTCGTATCCACCCATAAATTCTTCAAAGCCCGTTCCGCCCTTTACGAAGTGGCGCGGGCCTATGGATTCAACGCCGAAGACGCCCATAAAATGAGTAAAGAATTGCCCATGTTTGCTTCGCCCTCGACCCTTGAAGGAAAAGGCGCCGGGAAAATGGCGGAAGTCTATCGCATGGCCGCATTACTGGAAGGCGTTTATAAAGAATACTCGCTGCACCTGGGCGGTGTATTGTTTTCCGCCGGCGAGGCGAGTAAATCCTTTCCCATCGAGAAATCACCCCACGGCTTTGAACAGGTCATCTGGGATAAAGATACCGTGGAACGGCTGCGAATTTTTAAACTGGACCTCCTGGGCGTCCGGGGTTTCGACGTTATCGCGCCCGTGGCGCTGAAGGGCGGCGTGGATTTCCATGACCCGGAGGTGTGGAAAAATATCCAGGAAGGACAAACCATCGGTTGTTTTCAACAGGAGAGCCCCCTGGTCAGGGAGACCCTGCTAAAAGTCCGGCCCCGGAACCTCCATGAACTTGCCGTTACTATTGCCATTATCCGCCCCGGTCCTTCCCAATCGGGGATGAAACAATCCTATATCGAGAGAAAACCCGCGCTTCATCCCGTCCTGGAGAAGATTTTTCCCACCACCCGCGGCAACCTGATTTTTGAAGAACAAATATCCGTGCTGCTTCATACGGTCGCCGGCTGGAACCTGGAACGGTCGGAAAAAATACGCCGCGACCTGAAAAAGGGTAGGGGAGAGCAGTACAGGGAAGAATTTTTCAGCAAAGGGAAAGCCAACGGTTGGAAAGAAGTGGATTTGCAAACTTTCTGGAAACTGGCGGATGATTTCTCGCGCTATGCCTTCAACCAGGGGCACAGTGTATCGTATGCGTATTCCGCTTATCTATCGGCGTGGTTTAAGACGCGCTATCCCGTTACTTTTTTCTGCCGGGTGATTAACGCCGGCGGAGGTTATTACCCGATGCCTTTTTATATAGCGGAAGCCAAGCGCTGGGGCGTGAAGATTTTACCGCCGGATATCAATGCCAGCGCCCTTGGGTTCAGCGAGGAAAAAGGGGCGCTGCGCACCGGGCTTATTTTTATCAAAGGCGTGGGCATGACGTTGGCGTCTAAAATTATTAAGGGCCGGGGCATGGGGTATCACGGCCTGGAGGATTTGCTCAGCCGCACCGGCATCGGGGAACGCGACCTGGCAAATTTAATGGCGGTGTCGGCGTTGAGTTCGCTGGGCCATAACGGTTTCACCCAGGAAGAGCGGGAAAGGAATTGGAAAGAATACCTGGGCTTTGTACCTTGAAAATAATATTGCCTCCGGCGGCCAGAAACCTTTTTATAAAAAGGTTTCTGGACTTCCAAAAATTTTTGTCAACTTTCGCTGTCGAGATTATCGCTCCAGAGGTATTTTTTGGTTTCAGAAATCAGCACGCCGCTTAGGAAGATCAATGAAATAAGGTTCGGAATCGCCATTAAACCATTGGCAATATCGGCGAAAGACCAGACCGTCGGCATGGTGGCCACCGAACCCACCATTACCATCACTACCCACAGGTAACGGTAAGGCCGGACCGCGCGTATACCGAAAAGATATTCTATAGCTTTTTCGCCGTAATAGGACCACCCCAGGATAGTAGAAAACACAAACGTGAATAATGCCACACCCAGGATAAAGGGGCCAATTCCCTTGAAATGACTGAAAGCGGCCGTTGTCAGACCGGCGCCGTTGAGTCCCGATTGCCATTCCCCGGAATTAACCAGTACCAGGCCGGTGAGGGCGCAAACCACTACGGTATCCCAGAAGGTGCCGGTGGAAGAAACCAGGGCCTGGCGTACGGGGTTTTTGGTTTGGGCGGCGGCGGCAACGATGGGGGCGCTGCCCAACCCGGATTCATTTGAAAACAGTCCACGCGCTATGCCGTAGCGAATCGCCTCCTTCATACCGGCCCCCAGGAACCCGCCGATGGCGGCGTGACCGGTAAAGGCGCTGTTGATGATTAATGAAAAGCTTGCCGGTATGGTATCGGCTTTCAAAATCAATAATATAATGGCGCCCAGGATATAGAATACAGCCATAAAGGGAACGAGTTTTTCGCAGGAAACGGCAATGGATTTGATTCCGCCCAGGATAACGACGGCGGTTAAGGCGGTTAAGATGATCCCCGTGACCCAGGGATCGATGTGCAGGGTGTCCCGGACCATGGTGGAGATCGAATTGGCCTGGACCGTATTGCCGATGCCGAAAGCGGTAACAGCGGTCAGGCCGGCGAATAGGATGCCCAGCCAGCGTTGTTTTAGGCCCCGTTCCAGGACATACATAGGGCCGCCGCACATGAACCCCTCGCGGTTGGTGGTGCGGTATTTAATGGAGAGTACGGCTTCGCCGTATTTGGTGGCGATGCCGAATACGCCCGTGAGCCACATCCACAGTACGGCCCCGGGGCCGCCGGCGGCAATGGCCGTAGCGACGCCGACGATGTTGCCGGTGCCGATGGTGGCGGCCAGCGCCGTGGTTAGCGCGCCGAAATGGCTGATGTCGCCGGTCCCTTCCTTTTTACGCGAAAAGGATAGTTTTATGGCTTTGAAAATATACCGCTGGATGAAGCGGAGCCGGATGGTTAAGAACACATGGGTCCCCAGGAGTAAGATCAATAGGGGGGGCCCCCAGATAAAATCGCTGATTAGTTTGAATATTTCTTCTATTGTTTTCATGGTGTTTGGATTATAAACCAAATTCCCATGAATTTCAATATAGCCACCAAGGCGCCAAGACACAAAGGTGCACCAAGGGGTTTGCGGCGCGGGGACCCTCCCAACTGTTCAAATGAGATTGTGAGGGTCCCCTGTTTTTTAAACAAATTTGTTTTTAATTGACAGCTCCGTCTCTGGCTGCGTTACTGTACATATTGATATTTTTAGGATTGGCTGCCGTGCATGCGCCAGAGCCGAGTCCGAAGACTTTGTTCCAGATTTCCGTAAAACCCGGGAAAGGGGGAACGCTGATCAGGTACATGGATTCTTTTTTGTGGGCCAGGTTGGGGAACAAATCTTCATTGATGGCGTTTGCCGAATCATTGTTCGGGAAGGCGGCCCAGGCGCCGTAAACAGGAACCTGGACTGGCCGGGTGGGCGCAATTAGATTAAAGCAAGAGTCGCGCATCACTTCATAATCGCCGACTCCGCCCCCGGCGAATACCTGGCATTCTTGCCAGTTGATGCTTACGTTCTGACCTCGGTCGAGCGCCACAGTGGGGAATTCGCGGTCAAACCCAACGGGCAATGCCGGTAAAGCAACGGCGCCCGGGTTGCTTGACCAGTAAACGATGTTATTGAGTAGACCATTATACATCCCGGGGTCGGGGCCCGGGAAGGAAGCAACAAGGGCGGGGTTTCTCCCGGCCTGGTACCCGGCGATAGGGCTATGCGGGGCTACGTTTCTCATAAAGACGATATGTGCATTATCTCGCATATCGCAGGAAATATTGGGATATCCGTCACAGGTAGCGGCGACGCCTCCCATAACCATAGTGATATCCTGGGGCAGCGCCCAGCCGGCTCCATCTACAGGGCTCTGGAGGTAGTATACATGTACGCCCCCCCCAAGGGTATTTTCGTTATAGGCCACATGAACGTTGTTAGATCTATAATAACAATCGTCGCCCGTATAAACGATGGGGAACCCCTGAAATGTATCTATAGAGCAGGCGATGGAAGGCATCTGAGAGTGAAACGGCGAATTGGTGATATTATCCCAGAGAAGTCCGGAGACGGGACCGTTAAAATTTAAACCGCTGTCTATGCTGCGAGTATAAAAGATATCGCTGGCGAATCCGCCGACGGCGTGGGCGACATTTTCTTCCTGCCACACGACATGGATATGTTGGAATCCAGGGCCCAATAGGTCGTATCGATTAATTTCCACCGCGGGTACCAGGGAGTCTCTAGCAGGGGTTTGGGAAAGATTCTTGACATTTATCAGGGAAGCCGCTGGAGCAGGAAGAGGGTCAGGGGCAGGGGGATTTCCTACGGGGATTGCCCCGTACATAATTTCGTAATTTGCAAGAGGGGCTTGTTTGCACTGCCAGACCACGTGGAGGGTATTGAAGGTTAGCCAGTTACCGGCGGCATCGAGTGCGAAGTTTTCAATGGCAATGGATGGGTAGCGGTTGTCCTCGAATCCAAATCTCCCGGTCAGATTAACGGGGCCGATTATAGGGTTGCCAATCTCATCGGTGCAAGCATAATAGATATCGCAGTTGCGTCCGATGGGGGGGCGCGCCGGGTTGTTCCGTGAGTGCCATACATAGTGGTAATAGCCGGTTCCGGCCATACTGCAATCGCGAACCACCCGTCTGCCGTTGTTAAAAGCGGTGGCTTCCCATTCGCTGGATTGACCGATGACAGTAAGCTGTGGGAATGCATCCATGGCAAAGGCAATGATCATTGCCGTTACCAAAAGAACTGTTTTTAAATGTTTCATTGATTATATCTCCTTTTTTTGATTTTTTAACGATATATAATGGTATAGCCTTTTCATTTTCCTTGTTAACCCATGTCTTTTAAATTAACTTTCATAGGGAATTCTATTCTATTAAGATTAGATAATAATCGATTTCTTTTTTTTTGTCAATGGAGTTCTTGCCTGGTAAGCTCCCATGGTTATAACGAATTTAAAAAGCCCGGGCAAGCGCCTCTGACTTTCAGGCAAGCATCTCGGACTTGCGGTTAGACCTCAAGCTTTCCTGGGTTGGGCCTAAACTTCGGTGGGTAGATCGCAAGATTTTCCACAATCACCCCCACCTCTTGCACAGTCGGTCTCAGCTTTTGCGGTGACAGCCCCAGCTTTTACGGTACAGTCTTCAATTCTCACGGTGATAGGGTTGATTTTTATGGCGACATGTTCAATTTTTGCGAGTATATTTCCAGGTAAGCCAAATAATTGTTCGGGTTTTCAGGGTAACCGTTCCACGTGCTCCCTGACATCGTTTGCTTTTGTTCTGGATGAAGCTCTCAAATTGGTAGGGGGTCGCGAACAAGCATTGCATATTCCCATGAGGCATTTGAAGGAACAGGCAGTGCCTGTTCCCTACGAATTTCAATATCAAAAACATCCATGACTTTAGAAATAAAGCACGAAATTCGAAAATCAAACAAATCCCAATGACCAAAAAACAAATGACTGAAACCACGAAGGGTATCCCGGAAACTGCATTAAATGAGTGAAGAAGCCCTGGCCGAAGACTGGAGCAGACCTGGGGATGATGAAACAGGGTCCTTGACTTTTGGGCGGATTCATATATAATCAAAATATAATACTTATATAAATCTGTAAAATATTGGGTAATATGAAAGAAAATACAGAAAGTCATAGACAAGGGCTTGGTAAAAAAGAAACCACTCTTCTCTCCGTACTTTCAAGAGAAAACAAACCGATTTTCACTGCAAATGAGGAACACTTTCCGCTTGTCGTATTTTTATTAAAATTGACTTTAATTGCCATCTAAAGTATTATCTGTTTCCATGGAAAAATTAAACGTAATTGTGAGAGGTAGATAAAATGGAGATTAATACAATTATTCAAATCATTTCAGCATTGGCTGCAGTTATTGCCCTAATTTTCATTTGGAACCAACTTAGACAGCAGACAAAACAGTTGAAATTTGAAGCTCTTACTCAACTCCACCAAGAAGTATGGAGCAAAGATTTTCGAAAAGCTCTTGAACTCATCTTTAAGGGAGATCCAATATTTCAAAAGAAGGAAATAGAGGATAGTATAAGATTGGTAGCTGGAGGTTATCCGAAAAGGGTAGCGGAACTTGGCTTTAACGTTATATTTTAACAATATTGGACCTTTTTAAGTTTTTTCTGCGATTTTGAGCACGCAAAATTGAAAAATTACCAAAAATTACCTCA
>Ga0315278_10002512_pt1 | contig 16313 bp, 15 predicted proteins | sample YL17G06_0_MG_FD_203880 | JGI IMG/M metagenome (GOLD analysis project Ga0315278, IMG submission 203880) | Sediment microbial communities from Yellowstone Lake, YNP, Wyoming, USA - YL17G06_0 | ecosystem: Environmental > Aquatic > Freshwater > Lake > Sediment | place: USA: Wyoming | collected... | reverse complement strand
TTGCCCGACGCCGACGCACGCATCCCGAGCGTGACGCCGATGTTCCCGACCGCGAACTGGCACGAGCGCGAGACCTTCGACTTCTACGGGATCGTGTTCGAGGGGCACCCGGGGCTCACGCGGATCTTGCTGCCCGACGACTGGGAGGGCCACCCCCTCCGCAAGACCGAGGCGCTCGGCGGCGTGAACACGCGCTACCACGGGGCGTTCATCCCGCCCGTCGACACGCGCACGACGACCTGACCGATGCCCGACATCCCGATCGACGAGCTGGCCCGCGACGCCTCCGGCGAGATCCGCCAGGAGACGATGATCATCAACATGGGGCCGCAGCACCCCTCGACGCACGGCGTGCTCCGGCTGCTGCTCGAGCTCGACGGCGAGACGGTCGTGACCTGCACGCCGATCATCGGCTACCTGCACACCGGCATCGAGAAGAACACCGAGTACCGGACCTGGGCGCAGGGCATCACGTACGTGACGCGCGCCGACTACCTCTCGCCCTTCTTCAACGAGCTCGGCTACTGCCTGGCGGTCGAGCGGTTGCTCGGGATAGAGGCGCCCCCGCGGGCCCAGGTGCTGCGGGTGATGTTCAACGAGCTGAACCGGATCTCGTCGCACCTGGTGTGGCTCGCCACAGGTGGTCTCGAGCTCGGGGCGGTCAGCATCATGCTCTACGGCTTCCGAGAGCGCGAGGTCGTGCTCGACATCTTCGAGGAGGTCACGGGCCTGCGGATGAACCACAACTACATCCGCATCGGCGGCGTGATCATGGACATCAACGAGGACGGCGAGCGGAAGATCCGCGAGTTCCTGCGCGAGATGCCGCGCCGGATCGACGACTACGAGACGATCCTCAACGAGAACCCGATCTGGCGCGAGCGGAACATGGGCGTGGGCGTGCTCTCGGCCGAGGACGCGCTCGCGCTCGGCGTGACCGGTCCGATGCTCCGCAGCGCGGGCGTGGCGGCCGACCTTCGCAAGGACGTCCCCTACTCCGGCTACGAGACCTACGACTTCGAGGTGCCGGTGCGCGAGGAGGCCGACGCCTTCGCGCGATACCTGATCCGCCTGGGCGAGATGCGCGAGTCGATGAAGATCGTCGCGCAGTGCCTCGACCGGCTCCGGGAGCCCGGCCCGGTGATGGTCGAGGATCCGAAGGTCGCGTGGCCGGCGAAGCTGAAGGTCATGGACGACGGGATCGGCAACGACCCCGAGTACCTGCGCCACATCATGGAGGAGTCGATGGAGTCGTTGATCCATCACTTCAAGCTGGTGACGCAGGGTGTGGAGGTGCCGGAGGGCGAGGTCTATCAGGCGGTGGAGTCGCCGCGCGGTGAGCTGGGGTTCTACGTGGTCTCCGACGGTGGCCACCGGCCGTACCGCGTGAAGATCCGCGACCCATCGTTCGCGAACCTGCAGGCGACGCCGAGGATGGTGGAGGGCCATCTGTTGGCCGACGCGATCGCCGCGATCGCCTCGATCGACCCGGTGATGGGCGGGGTGGATCGCTGATGGCGGTCTTCGACGGCCCCCTGCTCGTCGAGGCTCGCTCGGTGATCGCCCGCTACCCCGAGGGCAGAGAACGGTCCGCGGTCATGCCGCTGCTCTACCTGGCCCAGTCCGCCGAGGGTCGCGTCTCGCGCGAGGGGCTGCGGGAGGTCGCCGGCATGCTGGGCGTCACCACCGCGGAGGTTGAGGCCGTGGCGACCTTCTACACGATGTACCGGCTGCGACCCACGGGCGAGCACCTCGTGAGCGTCTGCACGAACCTCGCCTGCATGCTGCGCGGCGGCAAGGACGTGTACGAGGCCGCGCACGAGGCCGCCGACATGGCGCACGGCCAGGAGATCTCCGACGACGGCATGATCACGCTGCACGAGGAGGAGTGTCTGGGCGTCTGCGACTTCGCGCCTGCCGTGCAGATCGACTTCACGAACCACGACAGCGTTACGCCCGAGCGGATGCACGAGTTGATCGCCCAGCTACGCGGCGGCGAGGTGCCCGCCCCCGCGCGCGGCCCGAAGATGGAGAGCTTCCGGCACGCATCCCGTGTGCTGGCGGGCGTGGAGCCGGCCGGGGAGGCGCGCGCGTGACCCTCGATTTCGAGCGGCGGCTGACGCGCGACTGGGACGACCCGAGCGTGATCGCACTCGAGGGGTACCGGGCCAAGGGCGGCTACGGGGGCCTGCGGCGCGCGCTCGAGATGTCGAGCGCCGACCTGATCCAGGTCGTGAAGGACTCGGGGCTGCGCGGCCGCGGGGGCGCAGGCTTCCCGACCGGGATGAAGTGGTCCTTCGTGCCGATGGACACCGGCAAGCCCACCTATGTGACCGTGAACTACGACGAATCCGAGCCGGGGACATGCAACAACCGCGAGCTCGTCGAGCGCGACCCGCATCGTCTGATCGAGGGGACCGCCATCACGGCGCGGGCGATCGAGTGCCACACAGCGTTCATCTACATCCGGGGCGAGTACCTCTGGCAGGGGATCGTGCTGCAGCGGGCGCTCGATGAGGCCTACGCCGCGGGGCTCCTCGGCCGAGGGATCGCGGGGTCCGACTATGACCTCGACGTCGTGCTGCACCGAGGCGCGGGCGCCTACATCTGTGGGGAAGAGACCGCGCTCCTGAACTCGCTGGAGGGGCTGCGAGGGCAGCCGCGCCTGCGGCCGCCGTTCCCCGCGGTGGAGGGCCTCTACGCGTCACCCACCGTGATCAACAACGTCGAGACCCTGATGAACGTCCCCGACATCGTGACGCGCGGCGCCGACTGGTTCCGAGCGCTCGGCACCGAGAAGTCGCCCGGCACGAAGATGTTCACCGTCAGCGGCAAGGTCGAGCGTCCCGGGAACTACGAGATCCCGATGGGCACGCCGTTCCGGACGCTGCTCGAGGAGCTGGCGGGAGGCGTGCTCGGTGGCAGGACCCTGAAGGCGTTCACGCCGGGCGGCTCCTCCACCCCGATGCTCACGGCCGACTCGTTGGACGTGGCGCTCGACTACGAATCGATCGCCGAGGCGGGGTCCCTGCTCGGCACAGGCGCGATCATGGTGATGGACGAGACCGACTGTGTCGTCGCCGCGGCCGAGCGCATGGTGCAGTTCTACGCCCACGAGTCGTGCGGCAAGTGCACGCCGTGCCGCGAGGGATCGTGGTGGGCGACCCGGGTGCTCGGCCGCCTGGAAGACGGCTACGGCCGAGAGGGCGACATCGCCCTGATGCACGACATGGGGACGAACATCATGTTCCGCGCCTTCTGCGCGCTCGCCGACGGCACCGCATCCGTCATCAACTCCAGCCTGAAGCACTTCGCAGACGAGTACGAGGCGCACGTCCGGCTCGGCCACTGCCCGCTCCGCGAGGCGGAGGCGCTGCCTGCCCAAGAGGTGGCCTCGTGATGGCCGAGCGGTTGGTGACGCTCACGATCGACGGCAAGGAGATCACCGTGCCCAGGGGGACGCTGATCATCCGCGCCGCCGAGCAGCTCGGGGTACAGATCCCGCGGTTCTGCGACCATCCGCTGCTCGAGCCCGCCGGCGCCTGCCGGCAGTGCTACGTGCAGGTCGAGGGCCAGCCCAAGCTCGCGACGTCGTGCACGGTCACGGTCGCTCCGGGCATGGTCGTGAACACGCAGAACACGAACGACACCGTGCACGATGCCCAGGTCGCGAACCTCGAGTTCCTGTTGCTGAACCATCCGCTCGACTGCCCGATCTGTGACCGCGGCGGCGAGTGCCCGCTGCAGGATCAGGCGCTCGCCTTCGGGCCGGGCGACAGCCGGTTCGAGGAAGCCAAGCGGGTCTGGCCCAAGCCGCTGCCGCTCTCGCCGCTCGTGAACCTCGACCGCGAGCGCTGCGTGCTCTGCGCGCGCTGCACCCGGTTCTGCGATCAGATCTCGGGCGACCGCTTCATCGAGCTGTTCGCCCGCGGCGCGGGGGAGCGGGTCTCGATCGCCGCGGGCGAGGATTTCCAGAGCCCGTTCAGCGGCAACACGGTCCAGATCTGCCCGGTCGGCGCGCTGACCGCGTCGCCGTATCGGTTCGTGGCCCGGCCGTTCGACCTCTCCACGGTCGACTCGGTCTGCCCCCACTGCAGCGCAGGCTGCAACCTGAAGGTCGATGTCCGCCGGAGCGAGGTCGTGCGTCAGCTCGCGCGCGACAACCTGGATGTGAACGACGCCTGGCTCTGCGACAAGGGACGGTTCGCCTTCCGGTTCCCCGACGCGCCAGACCGCCTCACGACGCCGCTGATCCGCGACCACGGGCTCGAGCCCGCGTCGTTCGGCGAGGTCCTGACGCGGATCGCCGAGTGGACCGACGGGAAGCGTGTCGCGTTCCTCACCGGCGGCCGCTTGATGGACGAGGACTACTACGCGCTCTCGAAGCTCGCGCGCACGGTGTTCCGGACCAACGACCTGGATCACCGCCGGGGCGGGACCGGCGCGCCGGCCGCCGAGCGCGAGGTCGCCGCGAACCCGATGGCGGTCACCTACAGGGACGTCGAGCGCGCGAAGGTGATCCTGGTCGCGGGGCTTGACGCCGAGCAGGAGGTGCCGATCCTGCATCTGCGCCTGCGCAAGGCAGCCGCCCGCGGAGCGCGGATCTGGGTGCTGCACCCGCGCCGCACGAGGCTGCACGACCTCGCCACGCACGTGCTGTGCGCGCCCGGCGACGAGGCGCGGTTCCTCGCGGGCGGGGCCGACCCCGTGATGGATCAGGCGCTCGCAGCCCTGGGGGAGGCGGGCGCCGACGCGATCGTGATCGCGGGGGAACGGCCCGGGGTCGCCGACGCGGCGATGGCTGCTGCCGACGCCGTGGGCGCGCGAGCCACCTACGTCACGCGCCGGGCGAACGACCGAGGGGCGCTCCGCGCCGGCGTGCATCCCTCGCTCCTGCCCGGCGGGCGTCGGCTCGGGGACTCCGATGACGTCGAGGCGGTGTGGGGTCCGATCTTCGACCGTGAGCCGGGTCGCGATACGAACGCGATCCTGCGGGCCTGCGCCGACCGCGAGATCGACGTGCTGTTCCTGATCGGCGTCGACCCACTGCGCGACGTGCCCGACGCGGCCCTGGCCCGCCGCGCGCTCCAGAACGCCCCGATCAAGGTGGTGCAGTCGCTCGAGCTGGGTGACCTCGAGACCTTCGCCGACGCGTTCTTGCCGGCGGCGGCGTTCATCGAGAAGGATGGCCACGTCACGAACTGGGAGGGCCGCGGGCAGAGGCTCCGTCCGATCCGGGGTCCCCAGGGCATCAGCCTGGCCGACTGGGAGATCTTCGCGAGCCTCGCGCTCGCGTGCGGCGGCGACCTCGGCTTCGAGACGCTCGACGAGCTCCAACAGGAGATGGGCCGTCTGCTGGCGCCCAGGCAGGTCGCCGAGCGTGCCGCCGTCGGTGCCTCGCCGGCGTTGGCGGCCGGAGGGCTTCGGCTGTTCACCTACCCGCTCCTCGTGGACGAGGGGCGCCTCTGCGAGCGCGCCGACGAGCTCAAGGCCGCGCTCGAAGCGCCTGCGTTCGTGGAGCTCCATCCGCGTGACGCCGAGGCCGCGGGCGTCCGCGACGGTAGCCACCTGATCCTGCGCACCGATGCGGGCGAGGCCGAGGTCGAGGCCCGCGTCACCGAGCACGTGGCGGCGGGCGCCGTCTTCGTGCCGTTCAACCAGCCCGGGCTCGCGGCGAACACCCTGTTCTCGGGCGAGCTCGTCACCGGCGCGACCCTCGAGGCGGTCGCGCAGTCCGAGCCCGCCACGATCGGGGGTGAGGTCTCGTGACGTGGATCGACTGGGGCCTGCTGATCGCGCGCGTCGTGATCGTGTTCTTCGGGCTGCTGATCGCGGTGATGCTCTACATCTGGATGGAGCGCAAGGTGGTCGCAGACATGCAGAACCGCGTCGGCCCGATGCGCGCGGGTCCCCGCGGGATCCTGATCACGCTCGCCGACGGGATCAAGCTCTTCTTCAAGGAGGGCATCAACCCCACGAACGCGGACCTGCCCGTCTACCTGATCGCGCCGATCTTCGCGATGTTCCCCGCGTTCCTCGCCTTCGCGATCATCCCGTTCGGCCAGCCGGTGGAGCTCTTCGGCCGGGTCGTGCCGTTCCAGCTCGCCGACCTGAACATCGGGATCCTCTGGATCCTCGCGATGACCTCGATCGGCGTGTACGGCGTGGTGTTCGCGGGCTGGGCGAGCGGCTCGAACTACCCCCTGCTGGGCGCGATCAGGTCGTCGGCCCAGATGATCTCGTACGAGGTCGCGATGGGCCTGGCCCTGGTCGCGGTCCTGATGTACAGCGGGCACCTGCGGATGTCAGAGATCGTCGCGGCCCAGGGCACCGTCTGGAACGTGGTGCCGCAGTTCCCGGCGTTCGTCGTCTTCCTGATCTGTGCGCTCGCCGAGACGAACCGGCCGCCGTTCGACCTCGCCGAGGCCGAGTCCGAGCTGGTGGCCGGGTTCCACACCGAGTACTCGGGGATCAAGTTCGCGATGTTCTTCCTGGGCGAGTACGTGAACACGGTGACCGTGGCCGCGGTCGCCGTCACGCTCTTCCTGGGCGGCTGGCGCGGCTACTGGCCCTTCCACGGCGCGGTCGCCTGGGTGGGCCCCCTGCTGTGGTTCATCCTCAAGGTCACCGCGGTGATCTACGTGATGATCCTGGTGCGGGCCACGCTCCCGCGGATGCGGTACGACCGCCTGATGACGTTCGGCTGGAAGGTCCTGATCCCGTTCGGCCTCGTCTGGGTCATGGTCACCGGCGCCGTCGTAGTGCTGCCCGACCACTTCGGCCGCCGCCAGATCCTGATCGGCGGCGCGATCGTCCTGGGCGTGGTCGCCCTCCTCTCGATGATCGCGCCACTGTTCACGCCCCGCAAGGGCGAGGAGGTGCCGACGTGAGCGACCGCCCCCCCGAGCCGACCCAGGGGTTCCTCGACGGCGCCTGGGCGATCGCGAAAGGCATGGGCACGGTCTTCAAGCAGACGTTCCGGCCCGACAACACCGAGCAGTACCCGAAGGAGATCGCGCCGATCCCGGAGCGCTCGCACATCGGCCGGCACCTGCTGAACCGCCACGAGGACGGTCTGGAGAAGTGCATCGGGTGCGAGCTCTGTGCCTTCGCGTGCCCCGCCGACGCGATCTGGGTCGAGGGCGAGGACAACGACCCGGAGCACCCGGTGAGCCCTGGGGAGCGGCACGCGAAGGACTACCAGATCAACTACCTGCGCTGCATCATGTGCGGCCTGTGCGTCGAGGCGTGTCCCACGCGCGCGCTCACGCTCACGAACTACTACGAGCTCGCGTTCACCTCGCGCGAGGACGCGATCTGGACCAAGGAGCAGTTGCTCGAGCCGCCGCCCGCCCTGGGCACCGATCCCGCGGACCGGGAGGGCTAGGTGCCGCTCGACAACGTCGTGTTCTGGGTCTTCGCGCCGATCTCCGTGGCCTCGGCGATCGCGATGCTCGTGATGCGCAACGCCGTGCACGCCGCGCTCTTCCTGATCGTGAACTTCTTCACGATCGCGGTGATGTACCTGCTGCTCGACGCGCCGTTCCTGTTCGCGGTGCAGATCATCGTGTACGCGGGCGCGATCATGGTGTTGTTCCTGTTCGTGATCATGCTGCTGGGCGTCGACCGTGGCGATGACGTCCGCGAACGGCTGTGGGGTCAGCGGTGGGTCGCCGTGGCGCTCGCGGTCGCCTTCGTGCTCGAGGTCGGGTTCGCGATCCGCGCGGCGATCGGCCTCTCGACGCGGGCCCCCGGCGGGTTCGACCTCGTGAACGCCGAGGGCAACACGCAGGCGCTCGCGAAGGTGCTGTTCCGCGACTACTTCTTCCCGTTCGAGGTGACGTCGGTGCTGCTGATCGTCGCAGCGATCGCAGCGATGGTCTTGGCGCAGCGGAAGGCCCGCGCGATCACGCAGGCCGAGATCGACGCAGCCGAGCAGGCGCGGCGCACGGGCGACCAGGGGGTGGTGGCGTGAGGACGCCGATCGCCTACTTCCTGATCCTCTCCAGCATCCTCTTCGCGATCGGCACCGTCGGGGTGCTGACCCGCAGGAACGCCCTGTTGATCTTCATGTCGGTCGAGCTGCAGCTGAACGCCGTGAACCTGACGCTGATCTCGTTCTCGCGGATGCACAACGACCTGAACGGCCAGGTGCTGGCCTTCTTCTCGATGGTCGTGGCCGCGGCCGAGGTGGTGGTGGGGCTCGCGATCATCGTCTCGGTGTACCGACGTCGCCAGACGATCGATGTCGACGACGCGAGCGGGTTGCGATGGTAGGCGCCCTCGGGTCCGAGCTCGTGCCCTCGACGTCGGCGACCGGGGCGATGCAGCTGCTCTGGCTTATCCCCGTGATCCCGCTCGCCATGGCGGCGGTCAACCTCTTCGCGGGCCGAAAGCTCGGGAAGTGGCCCGGGTGGCTCGCCGTGGTCGCGGTGCTGACGTCGTTCGCTGTCGCGGTCGCCGCGGTGCTCCAGCTCGCCGGTCTTCCGGGCGAGGAGCGCCTGTACATCCAGCACGGGTTCGACTGGTTCGCGGTCGGCAACTTCACGGTGGCGGTCGACCTGCGGCTCGACGCGCTCTCGGCCACGATGATCCTGGTCGTCACGGGCGTCGGCCTGCTGATCCATATCTACGCGGTCGGCTACATGGAGGGCGACCCCCGGTTCGGGCGGTTCTTCGCCTACCTGAACCTGTTCGTGTTCTTCATGCTGATGCTCGTCCTGGCGGAGAACTACCTGCTGCTCTACCTGGGCTGGGAGGGCGTCGGGCTCTGCTCGTACCTGCTGATCGGGTTCTGGTTCGAGAAGACCGAGAACGCGAACGCGGCGAAGAAGGCGTTCGTGACCACCCGGATCGGCGACACCGCGATGCTGATCGGCCTCGCGCTGATCGTGGCGAAGTTCGGGACGCTCGACTTCGTCGCCGTGTTCGGAACCGCTGGCTCGGTGCTCACGAAGGACGCGGCGACGGCGATCGCCTTGCTGCTGTTCGCCGGCGCGGTCGGGAAGTCGGCCCAGATCCCGCTCCACGTGTGGCTCCCCGATGCGATGGCCGGCCCCACGCCGGTCTCGGCCCTGATCCACGCCGCCACGATGGTGACCGCCGGCGTGTACCTGGTGGTGCGCTCGTCCTTGCTCTTCGAGATCAGCGGCGTGGCCCTGGTGGTCGTCACGGTGATCGGCCTCGCGACCCTGCTGTTCGCTGGGCTCTGCGCGATCGGACAGGACGACATCAAGCGCGTGCTCGCGTACTCGACGATCAGCCAGCTCGGCTACATGTTCGTGGCGGCAGGCCTGCGCGCCTACGCGGCCGCCATCTTCATGCTCGTCGCGCACGCCTTCTACAAGGCCCTGATGTTCCTCGGCGCCGGCTCGGTGATGCACGGCATGCACGAGGAGACCGACATGAAGAAGATGGGCGGCCTGATCCGACGGATGCCGGCCACGGGCTGGACCTTCGTGGTCGGCGCCCTCGCCCTGGCCGGGCTCCCGCCGCTCGCCGGCTTCTTCGCCAAGGACCAGGTCCTCGAGATCGCGAACCACACCGGGCACCAGTGGGTGTACGTGCTAGGTACGATCGGCGCGATCATCTCCGCCTTCTACATCGGCCGGCTGATCTTCCTCACGTTCTTCGGGAAGGCCCGCACCGAGGAGGCCGAACACGCCCACGAGTCGCCGTGGGTGATGACGATCCCGTTGATCCTGCTGGCGATCGGCGCGGGCTTCCTCGGAGTGCTGTTCCAGCGCTCGCCCGAGGGGCAGTTCGCGATCTGGACCGAGTCGGCGATCGGCGCGTCGCCCGCCGGCCGGGTCGGCCTCCCGGTCGCGGTGCTGACGACGGTCGCGACCGCGGTCGCGGTGCTCACGCTCGTCGCCACCTGGGCGATCTACGCGTCGGGACGGATCGACTGGATGGCCCTGCGCGTGCGCCTCGCCCCGATCCAGCGCCTCTTCGCGAACGGCTGGTACGTCGATGAGTACTACTCGACGATCCTCGTGACCCCCGGCAAGGCCGCCGCCGCGTTCACCGCCTACGTCGTGGACGCGAAGATCATCGACGGGACCGTGAACGGGATCGGCGCCGGGACACGCAGGCTGGCGTCGGTGGGGCGCAAGCTCCAGACCGGGTACGTGCGCACGTACGCCGCCGCGATCTTCCTGGGCGGGGTCGGGATCCTCGTCTACCTGGGGTTCCGGATATGAGCCATCTCCTGACCGTCACGACGTTCCTGCCCCTCGTGGGCCTGGTGGTGCTGGTCGTCGGCGGCCGCGCCCTGAAGGACGACGCGGCGCGCGGCGTCGCCCTGGTCGTCACGCTCGCGACCTTCGTCCTCTCGCTGGCGATCATCGGCCGCTTCGACGCGGCGCAGCCCGGGTTCCAGCTCGTGGAGCGCGCCAACTGGGTCGAGAGCATCGGGCTGTCGTACTACGTGGGCATCGACGGCATCAGCATCTGGATGGTGCTCCTCACCACGTTCCTGTTCCCGGTCGCCGTGCTCGCCTCGTGGCGCGTGGAGAAGGACGTTCGGATGTACATGGGCGCGATGCTGCTGCTGGAGACCGCGGTGGTCGGGTCATTCGTGGCGCTCGACCTGCTGCTGTTCTTCATCTTCTTCGAGGCGATCCTGGTCCCGATGTATCTGCTGATCGGCGGCTGGGGCGGCGAACGGCGGATCTACGCGGCGGTCAAGTTCTTCCTGTTCACGATGGCCGGGTCGGCGTTCCTGCTGCTCGCGACGCTCTTCCTCTATTCGAAGTCCGGCGCCGCCCTCGGCGGCGGGAACACGTTCTCGCTCCCGCAGCTGGTCCAGGTGGCGGGCACGCTCCCCGTGGCGACCGCGCGCTGGCTCTTCCTCGGGTTCTTCATCGCCTTCGCGGTGAAGGTGCCGGTGTTCCCGCTGCACACCTGGTTGCCCGACGCGCACACCGAGGCGCCGACGGCGGGCTCCGTGCTCCTGGCCGGCGTCCTGCTGAAGGTCGGCACCTATGGTCTGATCCGCTTCAACCTCGCGCTCTTCCCCGATGCCGCGAAGTACTTCGCGACGTTCGTCTCGGTCCTGGCGGTGATCGGGATCATCTACGGCGCGGTGTGCGCCCTGATCCAGACCGACATCAAGCGGCTGGTGGCGTACTCGTCGGTCTCGCACCTCGGGTTCGTCGTGCTGGGGATCTTCGCGTTCACCCAGCAAGGCGTGACCGGCGGCGTGCTGCAGATGGTGAACCACGGACTCGCGACGGGCGCGCTCTTCCTCTTGGTCGGCATGGTCTACGAGCGCACCCACACCCGCGACCTCGGGCAGATGGGCGGCCTCGCCAGCGTGATGCCGTGGCTGACCGGGGCGTTCCTGTTCGCCGTGTTCGCCTCGGTGGGGCTCCCGGGTCTCAACAGCTTCGTGGGCGAGTTCTTGATCATCATCGGGACGTTCGCGGTGAGCCACTGGTTCGGCTCGGTCGCCGCGCTGGCCGTGATATTGGCCGCGATCTATCTGCTCTGGTCGTACCAGCGCATGGCGTACGGGCCCGTGCACGACGAGCACCGGAACGTGCCCGACGTGAGTCTGCGCGAGGTCGTCGTGCTCGCGCCCGTGCTGGCGCTGCTGCTGGTCTTCGGGGTGTACCCCAAGCTGCTCACCGACCGGATCGATCCCGCCACCACCGCGGTGATCCGGCACGTCGCACCCGAGGGGCAGACCACCGACGTGGGCAAGGGGCTTCCCTTCAAGGTCACCACGGCATCGGAAGGCGGGGGGTAGACGTGATCCAGACGCCCACCCTCACCTGGCAGCCGGTCTACCCCGAACTGATCCTCGCGGGGTTCGCGATCGCGGGGCTGCTCTACGAGGCGCTCGCGCCGCGCTCGGACCGTGGGGTGCACCTCACGATCGCGCTGGGGGGTATCGCGTCCTCCGCCTTGGCGAGCCTTGCGCTCTGGTCGTGGACCGGCGAGACGACCGTGATGGGCGGCATGGTCGCGGCCGACAAGTTCTCGGTCCTGACCCGCGTGGTCCTCCTCGCGGTCGCGGCGATCGGCCTCCTCTACGGCTCGCACTACTTCTCGCGCTCCGGCGACGAGTGGCGCGGGGAGTTCTTCCCGCTGATGCTCTTCGCCACGATGGGCATGACCCTGATCTCGGCCTCGGCCGACCTGCTGATGGTCTTCCTCGCGCTCGAGATCCTCTCGCTCTCGCTCTACGTGCTCACCGGGATCACGGGCCGCCGCAACTCGAACGAGGCCGCGTTGAAGTACTTCCTGCTGGGGGCGGCGTCCTCGGCGTTCTTCCTCTACGGCGTGGCGATGGCCTACGGGGCGACGGACACCACGAGCATCACCGCGATCGCGAACGGGCTCGCCGGGAGGATCGGGAGCCAGCCGCTCGCGCTCCTGGCGTTCGCCTTCCTCGCGGTGGGCTTCATGTTCAAGGTGTCGGCGGCGCCGTTCCACATGTGGACGCCCGACGTGTACCAGGGCTCGCCCACTCCGGTGACCGCCTACATGTCCGCGGCCACCAAGGTCGCCGCGTTCGCGGCTTTGATCCGGGTGCTGATGGTCGCCTTCCAGCCCCTGACCTGGGACTGGACCCCGGTGGTGATCGTGCTGGCCGCGCTCTCGGTCGTGGTGGGGAGCGTGTTCGCGATCGCGCAGACCGACATCAAGAGGATGCTCGCGTACTCGAGCGTGGCCCAGGCCGGGTTCATCCTGATGGGGCTCACGAACCCCACGAGCACGGGGATCCGGGCCTCGCTCTTCTACCTCGTCGCCTACGCCACGATGACCGTCGGCGCCTTCGGGATCGTGATGCTGGTGTCCTCCAAGGGAGAGGAGCAGACCTCGCTGTCCTCGTACGCCGGCCTCTACAGACGGAGCCCGCTCCTCGCGGGGCTTATGACGATCTTCCTGCTGTCGCTCGCGGGGATCCCGCCGACCGCCGGGTTCATCGCGAAGGCAAGCGTCTTCGCCGCCGCCGTCTCGGCGGGACACTGGGAGCTGGCCCTGATCGGGGTGCTCACGAGCGTCGTGGCCGCGTTCTTCTACCTCCGCGTGATCGTGCTGATGTATATGCGGCAGCCGCAGGGTGACCAGGACGAGGACGCCGCGGTGCTGCCCCGGGTGGCGATCTTGATCCCGGCGATCCTCACGATCGCGTTCGGCATCTTCCCGGGCCTGATCGTGGGGCTCATCGAACAGGCGTCTGTGTTGAGATGGTGATCGCATGAGCCGACGTGTGCTGCCGGGCCTTGAGGCCCCCGACGAGACCCTGGAGGCCGAGATCCGCACGCGGCTCGACCACGTCGAGGAGGCGCTGGAGAAGTCCGTGCAGGTGGAATCGTCGGGGATGCTCTCGGAGACCTCGTCGTACCTGATCGCGGCGGGCGGCAAGCGCTTCCGGGCGATGCTGGTGCTCCTGGCCGGCTACTTCGGCGACCCGGCGGACCCCCGCCTGATCCCGGGCTCGGTCTCGATCGAGCTGGTGCACCTGGCCACGCTGTACCACGACGACGTGATCGACGAGGCCGACGCACGCCGCGGCGCCCCCAGCGCGAATGTGCGCTGGGACAACACGGTCGCGATCCTCTCGGGCGACTATCTCTTCGCGCGGGCATCGGAGATCTCGACCGACCTCGGCGTCGACGTCTGTCGCCTGCTCGCGCGCACGATCGCGATCCTGTGCGACGGCCAGATCCGTGAGGTCGACAGCTCGGCCTCGATCGAGCAGCCCATCGATAACTACCTCGCGATCATCCGGCGCAAGACCGCGTCGCTGATCGCCACCTCGTGCCGTCTGGGGGCCGTGCTCTCCGACGCCGAGCCCGAACGCGTGGACGTCCTCGAGGAGTTCGGCGACGCGCTCGGCATGGCGTATCAGCTCTCTGACGACATCATGGACATCACGTCCACCCAGATGGAGCTCGGCAAGGAGCCCGGCCAGGACCTCAGGGAGGGCGTGTACACGCTCCCCGTCCTCGACGCCCTCGCGCGGGACGAGCACCGCGGGGAGCTCGCGCGGATCCTCGGCCACGGCCCGCCCGACGGCGAGATGCTCGACCGTGCGCTCGAGATCATCCGCTCGGGAGGTTCCATCGACCGTGCGCGGCAGGCCGTCACGGCCGAGGTCGAGCGCGCGATCGGGCTCGCGCGCCGCCTCCCAGCGGGTCCCGCGCAGCACGCCCTCATCCAGCTCGCGAAGTTCCTGGGGGCCCGATGCGGCGCGGAGCAAGGGGCGTGAGCGCGCTGCTAGAATCCGGGCGCTCGAGAAACCTTTCACAAACGTGACCAGCTATTACGAGTCCTACGGCGTAGTCCTTGCGGTCCTGTTGGCCGGCGTGCTGCTCGTTGCCGTCGCCTTCACCACCGCGAGGCTCGTCGCACCCCACCGCCCGTCGTACGGCAAGCTCACCACCTACGAGTGCGGCATCGACCCCGTGGGCCAGGGCTGGTCGCAGAGCCAGGTCCGCTACTACGTGTACGGGTTCCTGTTCGTGATCTTCGACGTCGAGTCGGTCTTCCTCTTCCCTTGGGCGCGTGTGTTCGAGAGCCTCGGCTACGCGGCCGTGGTCGAGATGGCGATCTTCATCGGGATCCTGGCCACCGGCCTCCTCTACGCCTGGAAGAAGGGGGTCCTGACGTGGGCCTGATCACCGAGAAGACACCCCTGCCGAGGATCCAGCCCGTCAAGTTCATCCTCAACTGGGGACGCCGGTACTCCCTGTGGGTCATGAACTTCGGCCTCGCGTGCTGCGCGATCGAGTTCATCGCGGCCTCCACGGCCAAGAACGACTTCATCCGCCTGGGCGTGATCCCGTTCGCGCACGGGCCGCGGCAGGCCGACCTCCTCGTGGTGGCCGGCACGCTCACCGACAAGATGGCGCCCGCGCTCAAGCGCGTGTACGACCAGATGCCCGACCCGAAGTACGTGATCTCGTTCGGCTCGTGCTCGAACTGTGGGGGGCCCTACTGGGATTCGTACTCGGTGACCAAGGGCGTCGACCAGATCGTCCCGATCGATGTCTACGTGCCCGGCTGCCCGCCGCGGCCCGAGGCGCTGATGCACGGGATCATCAAGCTGCAGGAGAAGATCAAGCACGAGGACATCCAGGAGAAGTTCAGTGGCAAGCACTCCACGCCCTCTTTCTCCTGACGACGTGGGATCGCGCCTGCGGGCGCGGTTCGGCGACGACGTGATCGACGTGGCCGACCAACACGGGCACTCGGCGGTGACCGTCACCCCCGGCCGCTACCGCGAGGTCATGCGGTTCCTGCGCGACGAGCCCGAGTTCGACTGCGACTACTGCGACTTCACCACGGGCGTGGACTGGGGTCCCGACGACGGCTTCGAGGTCGTCACCCACGTCTTCTCGAACGTCCACCACCACAACGTCCGCGTGAAGGTGCGGCTCCCGCACGACGAGCCCGTGATCGACACGATCAGCGACCTGTACGCCACCTGTGACTGGCATGAGCGCGAGACCCTCGAGATGTTCGGGATCCGCTTCGAGGGTCACCCGATGCCGGTCAAGCTCCTGCTCTCCGAGCCGTTCGAGGGGCACCCACTCCGCAAGGACTTCCCGCTCATGACCCGCGAGGCCAAGCCGTGGCCGGGCGCCGTCGAGGGCGAGGAGGACGAAGACGAGTGATCGCGCAGGCCGGCGTCTCCATCTTCGATTCCTGGACCAGCAGCTTCTGGCTGGTCCTGCTCATGAAGACCGTCGTGGTCATGCTGTTCTTCCTCGTCGTGCCGCTCGTGATCGGCTATATGGAGCACAAGGTCCTCGCGCATATGCAGGCTCGCGTGGGGCCGATGGAGGCGGGCGCGTTCCACGGGTGGGCCCAGCTCGTGGCCGACGGCGTGAAGTTCATCCAGAAGGAAGACATCGTGCCGGCCGCCGCAGACCCGAGCGTGTTCTCGCTCGCCCCCGCCGTGGCGATGATCCCGTACATCGCTATCCTCGTGGTGCTGCCCTTCGGGCCCACGCTGTGGGCGCTCAACCTCGACGTCGGCATCTTCTTCGTGATGGCGATGTCGAGCGTCTCGGTGATCGGCGTGCTGATGGCGGGGTGGTCTTCGGCGAACAAGTTCGCGCTGATCGGCGCGCTGCGGGCGGCCGCCCAGCTGATCTCCTACGAGCTCCCGCTCGTGCTCGCCGCCGCCGCCGTCGTGATGCAGGCGGGCACGCTCTCGCTCGTGGGGATCGTCGAGGCCCAACAGCACTTCTGGTTCGTGTTCCCCCAGATCATCGGGTTCTTCATCTTCATGACGGCGGCGCTCGCGGAGCTGACGCGCCCTCCCTTCGACATGCCGATCGCCGACTCCGAGA